>Ga0265292_1000198_pt1 | contig 107510 bp, 133 predicted proteins | sample Munlanlewell296A_FD_189080 | JGI IMG/M metagenome (GOLD analysis project Ga0265292, IMG submission 189080) | Leachate microbial communities from a municipal landfill in Southern Ontario, Canada - Leachate well 296A | ecosystem: Engineered > Solid waste > Landfill > Unclassified | place... | reverse complement strand
TTTCCTACTTTTTTCTTTCTAATAAATGTCATTGTAGTTGCTTAATATAAGCAACTACACATATATAAACCTTTTGGATTACATTCGATAAAATTGTGGTGACTAATTTTTATAGAAAACTTAAGTATTTAATCAGATAACAAAAAAAGAGTAATTTTTGATTAAAATAACCTTTGAATATTGTTTATTATTTTAGTTGTTTATTTTTTATCAAAATTCTAAAATAAGGACATTTGCCATTTATAGATAAATCTTTTTCATCATTTCCTTTTCGGAACTTAATTATTTCAAATTGAGAAGGGTTGAATTTGTGCAGGAAAGTTATGGGAACACCCATTGCCTCCCTATAATCCAATGGAATATCTTTAGTTCTATTTATATTAATACCTTCGTAATTATCATATTTAGGATACATATTTTCGTTTCCTGCATATATTTTTGTAAGATTAATATCTTTATGTCGTTTTGAATTATCTAAGTTAGTTAGCCATAAACAATTATTTGGTGATATTATCCTGTTGCCATCTTTATCAATCTTAGTTTCAGTTCCATATAATTCATAGTGTTTCGGAACTATAAATCCAGAAATACCTCTTCCAAGATTTATTCCCAACCAAACCTTATTTTCCTTTATTAGTTTAAATATTTCTTTATAGGTTATAGCATTAATATTGCCAATTATCAAAAATTTTTTATCATAATTGACTAATTGAGATACATATTCTCGGAATAATGAAAATGGAGGATTTGTTACTACAATATCTGTTTTTTTTAGTATATCTATACATTCTTTACTTCTAAAATCACCCTTTTGTTTTAAGGGAGTTTCTCTCTCTTTTTTATTTGTCTTAGAAATTTCTAATTTATATGCTGGTTTACCATTTTCAAAATGGGTTGAAATTAATCTTTTTAAACCTAAAGAATCAAAATTTAAAGAGAAATATTTCCAAAAATTACTTTCTTCTGGGTCGTCACAATTACAAAAGACTATTTTATTTTTAAAATGTTTTTTATAATGTTTAAGTTCCCTCTCTATATCTTCAAATTGAGTATAAAATTCATCTTTCTTTGATTTTTTAGCATTGTCAAAAAGTCTTGTAGCCATATTTATTCTTCCTCTACATCCTTTCGTTTACTTAAAAAAGTTTGTCATTTTAATTTATTTAATTCATTTAATTCTTGAATAAATGTTGAAGTTGGTTCTTTCAATTTGTAGATTGTCTTCCTTGCATCCTCTTGAGACATCTTAATTTCTATCCATCCCGCTTTTCTTAAATCAGATAAAAAAACTGCAGTTGCATTGTCTATTCCAAGAACTTTCTCAACCTGCTCTTTGGTAAACTCTTTTTCTTTAAATTTAAACCAAAGCTTTGCATATCTTTTTACTATCCATTCAGGTAAGTGTTTTATCATATATACCCCAATATTATATAAGTTATAAACTTATCTAATAAACTGTTATTTATAAAACTTTGTTATATCTTTCAAGATAATAATCTTTTTAAAGGTATAATTTATGGTATAATTATTGGTATAATATGAAAGTTCAAAGAAAAAGATGGGGGGAAGTTACCATCAAACAACAAGGAGAAGGTAAGAATATATTTGATAGTACGAAGTCATTTAGTATTGAACAGACGACGACCAACTATTCAATTGAACAGTATAAAGAGATACTTGAGCTTATTACAGATTTAACGGAAAAAACTATGTTTGATGATTTAAAAAAAATGCTAACACAAGAACAGAAAAAGATTTAAAACTCTTAACCCATCCAAAATGATGGTTACAATTAGAGGAATACCTCAAAAGTATAGTTCTTGTAAATGGCATAAGAATGATGAAGAATTGAAAGAAATGTTAAATATTCATGGAACAAAAATAGCAGATGGGTATGGATGCACCCTTTTAGGAAACACAAATTTCCTATATGAAAAGAAATCCAAGAGACATATCATGAAAGCCATAATACAATTACAAGAAACTACAGAAAAATTAATTAATGCGAATCAACCATTAGATGAGGTATTCATTGTTTGCGAAGCAATTAGTAAACCAGAAAGCGGAGCATATAAAAGGATAATTATGAAAGGTAAAGCGGATAAATATCTTTATGATAAGAACAATAAACAATATGTTACAATAGCTCATAATGGAAAATCGTTCCCAATTAAATTATTTTATAATCACGAGGTAATCTAAAATGTTGATTATTAAAAATCTAAGGTTAGGTATGAGAAGATATAATGATGAAATTAAGTTTTGTATTCATCTTCTAAAAGCAGTCGGAGCACCAGAGATAGTTAAATTAAATCTTTATTGGAATTTCCCAGATAAGGTAAGAGGTAAACTCCTAAACAGTCAAGAAATAAATATAAATCAAATGCAAGAAATAAAATTATCCGATTATATTAACTTTAGAGAATATTCATTAAGTGAAATAATAATAGAATTTGAATTTAATTTATTGGTTAATGAGAAAGAGATTAGTGCATATTTGAGACTTAATAATGAATGTTTAAGAAAGAGTTTTGGAGATTTAGAATTAGATATATATCCCTTTGAAAATATTTCTAATTTTGGAGATTTATTACAAAAGAATAATTTGGAAGATATTAAAAAAAATATAGAAAGTGTAATTGTAAAATATCCAAAAGAACTGGGTTTTATAGTTAAAGAAGCATATATTGCTGTATCTTATGGGGAACCTTCTTTAGATTTAAGTAAGAGAATTTGGATATACTATTCTCAACCATTTTTACTTATTGCAGATTTACTTAATTTTATTAAAAATTTTAAGGAACTTGAATTTGATGAAGGATTTAATGTTCCAAATTATTTGGTACCAGTATACGAGGGAATTATACATAAAATAAGACCATATAGTGTAGATTTCTTAAGTAGAGAATTTATGGGTTCTGAAAAATTCTCTAAAAGGTTTAATTATGAAGTAATGCAGAAGACTATAGAAATAAGAAAAGGAAGTTTAATACTCTCTTCAAATAACATAGAAAATAATTTCTTACTTGCAAGAGATTTAAGTGAAAAGATGATTTTCCCCGTGATGCAAAAAGTAACGGGAGATACGGAATTTAGAGACATTTTAGATAAATCTCTTTAAATTAATTCTTTACCAAAAGATTTATAAATAGTTATTTACTTATTATATAAGTTATTTACTTATAATTAGAGGTGGTAGGATATGATAAATGGAACAACAAACAAAACTGAACCCAGAATTAGAAATAAAACCAGTCATAGCTCTGCAAAGGAACATTTTAACATTAGAGAAAGAGAAAGAAAGATTCATAATTAACTTATGTGACTTCATAGAACCACTTAATTTTGAACAAATGCAAGATATGGGAAGACCCAAAGCTAATTTTAAGGATATAATCAAAGCATTGTGCATGATGTCCTTTAATGGAATGAGTTATAGAAGAACACAATCAGACTTAAAATGGATGTTTGAACAAGAGTTAATTAAATCCATTCTTCCAAGAAGCACCTTAAATGATTATTCAAATGAAATAAATACTAAAAGGATTATAGAAAGATTAATTCAAATATCAGCTTTATTCTTTAATGATAATGAAGACACAGTAATCCTTGACAGCACATGGTTTGGAGAAAGAATGTATTCTGGAGGATATAGAAAAGTTTATGACAAAATTCATGCTCCATTACAAAAAGTAAGAAAGGTTCATGTTGCCTGTTTGAAAAATAGCAGAATTATTGCTTATGCAAAAGCATCCAAAGGAACAGAACATGATAGCCCACACTTTGAAGAAGCAGTTAGAACTGTTTGTAAAAATGGATTTCAGATAAGAACTTTACTTGCAGATGCTGGATACTCTGGAAAAAATAATTATGCTCTATGTAGAGAATTGGGAATTATGAATGTATTTATTGATTTCAAAAGTAATGCAACACTCAGAAGAGCAAAAAGTGATATTTGGAGAGAGAAATTAAGGTTATACAAAGAACAAAAAGAAATCTGGAATCAATCTTATAGATTTAGAGTTATAATTGAGGGAATTTTTTCTGCGATAAAAAGAAAGAATCTAAACTACCTACGTTCAAAGAAAGAGGTTGCTCGGGATGTTGAAATACTTTTAAAATGTCTGGTATACAATCTGACAATAATTGGGAAGTATTCTTAGTTAATTCACTTCCATTCAATATAATAGGATTATGTTCCTTATCTGTTGCAAACCAGAGTGGATGAAATTCCGAAGTTAATGAACCACTTGTTGCAAGATGCATCTTCCATGCCCCATCTATTGTTCCAACAATAATATCTCTTCTCCAAGGTTGATTTTCTCTTTGGTTCATAGATAAGAAAATTGAACCATTTCTAATGTCATAATACATAATAAATGAATATTCTATTAAAATTTAAACTTTTGCTTTTAGATTATATAATTTGCTCGGACAGTTTTCGGACACTATTTACTTATCGGACTGTGTTTTACAATAAATTTAACTTAAAACCTTTATAATACATATCTGCTTTGTTCATCTTAACATCTTCGGGATTTTCTGAATTATATATTGCAAAGCTTTGCTTATATCTTTTTTCCCAATAAAGTTCAATTTGAGCAGCTGTAAAGACGCTTCCGTCAGGGAAAACTACAGAATCACTTGCATCTATCTTTTTAGGATTATTTTTATCTGCAAGCATTCCAAATCCTTCATCTTCTAATTTTTGGCAATGAGCAACTGCAGACATATCTGAAGGCTGAACTTCTTTCAGATTATAAGCCCATCTTATTTTTTTAACTAAATCGCTATCTTTCTTACTCATTCTACAAATCAATTACTCCGTCTTTAGTTAAGGCAGCAAATCTTATCCCAACGGGGATATTTATCAATGCAGAAATTAAAGCCATATGCTCTTTGCCATCTCCAGAAGCTATGCTCAAAGCAACTTCCATTCCGTTTATCTTATTCTTAAGTTTATTAGAAAATTCTTCTCTCAAATCTTTTATTTTGGCTTGTAAATTTATCTTTATGAATTCAAATTTCTTTTCATGAGTAAATCCTGTTCCAAATTCATCTCCAAGAACCATTATATTATCCCATTCTCCATGTTTCATCAATCCAGAAACCTGCCCCCATGTTCCTTTCCCCGTTGATAATAAAGCTACGAGTTCCATTTTATTTCTTATCTCCCTTTTGTCTCTCTGCATCTTGGTATTCTAACTGAAGAGGGTTATCTGTTTGATATTGTTTTAACCAGTCAGAATCTTTTTGTGATTTCTCTTCTTTTACATCTATTTTTTTTAGAATCTTTTCTAATTCTCTTTTGTTCTTTTCTTCTAAAATTATTTCCTTTTTAGATTTCTCAATTTTATACCCAATGCATTCTTTTATCTTTAAACTCACATTTTTCATTAATTCTTCAAGGGATTCGCACTTTTCACAAAATACCCCCATCTTATCATTTTTTGCATAGTATTTTCCACTAATTGATTTATCATAATTAGTAGCTTCAATTAATTCTACTTTCCCTAAAAAAGGAATATTATATTCTTTTACTAAAAAACTCATTTTAGTGTAATCTATATCCCCCCGATTCTATCTTCATAAAATTCAAACCTAAAACCAATTTATAAGTATTATTGCATTTCAAAACAACTGTCTTATTCTAAGACAACCAAACAATTTAAAAACTCAAAAAATATAGAAAATTTAACCGTTTGGACCATATCGTTGCAAAATAGATTCTATGTTTGTGGCGCATAATATGGAAGGTTAAACATCAGAATGGCAGAAATAGAAGGACAGTTAAAAAAAGCTTTAACTGAACTAAGAACAACAAAAGAAAGAAAATTTGATCAAACAGTTGATTTAATTGTAAATTTGCAAAAATTCGATATTAAAAAAAGCAATGTGAATATATTTGTGAGTATCCCCCATAAAGTAAAAGAGAAAAAAATAGCGGGATTTCTTGAAGTTAAAAATAAAGATATTGAGACTATAACTCCTGATGAATTCAAGAGATACACAGATAAGGCTCAATTGAAAAAACTTGTTAATAATCATGATTTCTTTATAGCTCAGGCAAGTCTCATGCCAAGCGTTGCAACAAACTTTGGTAGGTCTCTTGGACCAACCGGTAAAATGCCTTCTCCTCAACTTGGAATAATATTAAATGCAGATGAAAAAACTTTGAAAGAACTAAAAAATAAAATAAATACAAGTGTTAAAATAAAAATAAAAGAACCAAGCATAAAACTCCCTATAGGAAAACAAAGTATGAAAGATGAAGATATAATTGAAAATATAATGGCTATTTATAACACTCTTCTTAAAACACTCCCAAGAAATAAAGAGAACATAAAGAATATAGAAATTAAATTCACTATGACTAAACCTTACAAAATATCTTTAAAATGAAAACTAAAAAGACAGCAAAATCAGTAAAAACAGCACATGTTTCAGAAAAGAAGAAAAAAGCAGTTTTAGATTTGTCCAAGCTTCTTAAAGAGAAAAAAACTTTTTTAATTGCTTCAATAAAAAATATTCCTGGTTCACAATTTCAGGAAATAGTAAAAAGATTAAGGGGAAAAGCAGTAGTAAAAGTTCCTAAAAAAAATCTTATACTTAAGGCACTTGATTCTTCTAAGGAAGAAGAAATAAAAAAAGTAAGAAAAAGTATAAGCAATGATTTTGCACTTTTATTTTCAGATATAGATTGTTTTGAATTAGCAATAGATTTGATAAGAAAAAAGAGTCCATCAAAAGCTAAAGTTGGACAAATAGCTCCAGAAGATATAGAAATTCCTGCAGGACCAACTGATTTAGTTCCGGGTCCAGCAATAAGCGAACTCGGATCTCTTGGAATACAAATTCAAATTGAAGGCGGAAAAATAACAATTAAATCTCCAAAAATAATTGCAAAGCAAGGAACAAAGATTACTCAAGCTGCTGCAGATATGATGAGTAAACTCGATATAAGGCCTTTCTCTATAGGATTTATTCCTGTTGCAGCATTTGATAATGAATCAAAAATATTTTATCCAGATATAGATATAAACCCAGATAAAATTCTTGACGATTTAAAAGAAGCATATGAAAGAGCTTTGCCTTTTGCTGTTCAAATAGCTTACTCTACTCCAGAAACAATTACTTTCTTAATTGGAAAGGCTGGAAGACAAGAAATAGCTATAAGTAATTTGCAATCTCAAAAATCAGAAACTCCAAAACCAGAAGATAAAACTTCTGACAATATCAAAGATAACACTCCTGAATTAAATTCAGAGGAAAACAAATAAAATGGAAAAGCTAGAAGATGGAATTAGATATAATTTTGGAATAACTGAAATTGAAGTTTATAGGCATGAAGAAAAAAATAAATGGGAAGTTTATCTTCATAATAGTCCTGCTGCTACATGGATAGAAGGGGATGAAAAAGAACTATACAATAAAATATCGGAATATCTTAAAATAGGTATAAAAGATTTATACGATGAAGCTGAAAGAATAAAAGATAGGGGATCAAAATTAGAAAATATTGCATTAACAATAAAAGAAAAAGGGTTGGAAGAAGCAGAAAAACTCATTACTAACACTCCTGAATTAAATTCAGAGAAAAACAAATAAAATGGAATACATATATGCGGCACTTTTGTTGCACAAACTTGGAAAAGAAGTTAATGAGAAAAATGTGAAAAGTGTTGTTGTAGCTGCTGGTTCTGAAGCGGATGATTCAAAAATCAAATCGCTTGTCGCTAGCCTTAAAGGTGTTGATATAGCAAATGAATTAGCAAACGCTAGTTTAGTTGCTTCTCCTGTTGGTGGCTCTTCTCCTGCAGAAGCAAAGAAAGAAGAAGCACCTAAAGAAGAAAAACACGAAGCTGCAGCAGAAGGACTTAGTGCGCTCTTTGGTTAATTTTAAATTTTTAAAAGAACCTAAGTCCCACACTTCTCTAGTATGGACAAGCATAAATGTATTTTAGAGGATAATAATTCTGACAAGGATAGTTTTATTTGTAGTGTTAAATATTAAGCTAAATCTTTTACCACTTCAAAGTTACTCAAAATGGAAAGATTTATAAATCAGAAGTCATAGGAAGATATATGGTACACAAAATAAAATATGTTGCAAATTCAATGGAAGAGTTTGATTATTTAAAAAATGCTTATAAGGAATTTACAGAAAATTATGATTTGAAATTTAAAGGGGGGGAATTATTAGTTGAAAAAGGGTCAGATAAAAATACTATTGAAATTATTCTTCAAGAAACATGGGGAGAAAACAAACTTATAGTAAGAGATAAAAATTTACAAAATAAAATAATAACAACAATTGTTCCATATCAAACATTTTATAAAATACTTGAAGTTAAAGATAAAAGATACTTGCTCGGTCATAGGGCATTACAAGAACAAATAATTCAAAAATCTAATCAATCCCATTGGTTTTTTGATTGTAATAATGGAATAAAAAGTGTATGTAAATCTTAAGAGTTATTTCACAAACCCAACTTTCTGCAACAACTCATTTCCATTCATCCCCCCTAATTCCCCTTTTCTGCATTCTTTTTCACAGAATTTCTTCGCAGATGGAATCTGTCCACAATTATAAAACAAAACAGGAACGGGATCGGCTGAATGCCCTTTAAGTTTGCAAGGGGTTGAATGATCTCCAGTAATAACAACTTTTATTTTATATTGAGGAACAACACTTCTCAAGTATTTAATCAAAGTTATATCTATATATTCCAACATCAATTTCTTTTCAACGGGTTTATTATCATGCCCCGGAATATCTGTTTCTTTTATGTGGATGTAAGCATAATCTGCTCTCCTTATATTTTTTTGAATTACATTTGTCGCATGCTTGCATGCTTTTTTAAGTCCTTTCCATAAATTTTCATAAGCGTCTATTCCTTGCAATTCAGGATATTCAAAAGAATAATTTTTCATTCCACATACATTTGAAAATCCAATTTCAAGGGGCATATAACTAGAAGAAACCCATTTCTTATATTGCTTTAATTTTGGAGGTTCTATTCCTGGTCCTCTTATTAATAAAAAATTTGCTGGGAGCAATCCTCTTCTTGTTCTCGCTATATTAATTGGATGATTATTAAGAACATCATATGCCTTTTCTAAAAATTCATTTACAATATTGGCGCTATATTGTGCATTTTCATCATCCTCAAGAACTTTGCATTTGGTTATTTTTTCTGAGAAAAAATGCATTCCCTGGTTATAAGTTGATTCATTTCCTGAAATATTATCTGAAAATCCTCCTCTAAAAACTAATGCCGCTCTATGCTGAATTGTAGGTTTGAATACAAATTCGCACGGAAGCTTTATTTTATTTATTGCTTTTGCAAGTATATTCGCTTCTTCTGTTGTTAAAGTTCTTCCAGCTCTTCTGTCAATTACATTGCCTTGCTCCAAAGAATCTATTGTTGCAAAATTAACTCTAAAAGCCAAATCTCCTCTTGTCATTTTTAAATCGCTTCCTCTTGCTTCAAGTTGTCCTCTTGAACTTGATATTAAATCATTTCCAAAGACCGAAACTATTGCTTCGTCAGATTCTGGAATGAAACCCGGTTTTACAGGATTCATATATCCAAGTATTCCTCTTGCAGCCAAAAAATCAAGATTGGGTGTTTGCGCAGCTTCTAAAGGTGTCTGCTCATTCAAAAGTTTGTGAGGCAAATCCCCCAAACCATCTAATATAACTAATATGCCCTTCATATTATGAACCCTCTTTTTTTCATAAAATAATATAGTGCCCTTTCTTTATAAAAATTTAGATTAATGAATAATTATAAAAAATAAACAATTGAAAATATGCTTTTGAAAGTATAAATTGTTATAAATGATAATAACCCTAAAAAAGCATGATAAACTTAGAAAAGGCCATATTCGTAGGAATGGATGAAAAATTAGAAAAAGAGGTTAAGAAAGATGTTTCAAAATTTAAATTATTTTTAGGAGATATTAATAACAAGAAAGTTGAAGTTGTTAAACCATATGAGAATAAAAATCTTTTTGTATTAACCTGTGGATATATATCCCAATTTAATTTTCCAAAAGGCTCAACTAATCCTAAGTTTAGAAATATGGGACAAAACAAGAGATTAAATATGAATATACAAATGACTTTTGATTATAATAATAGAGAATATCAAATAAGAGGTTTTATTTAATTATAGTTTTATTCTTCAAAACCAAAAACTTAATAACTAATTCTTTGCTTCTAAAATAATGTTCAACAAACTTAGAGAAAAATTAAAAAGCTGGACACAGGGACTTATAAAAAAAGCCGTTGTAGAAGAAGTTCAGGAAGTCGCAAAGAAAGAAACATCAAAAAAAATACCTAAAGATAAAAAAACTCCCATTAAAATAAAATCGAAAGAAGATATAAAACCAATAGAAGAACACAAGTTTATTGAACCTGAAAAAAAAGTTTTTGATAAGGATGAGAGGCAAATAAGTGAAAAGATTATTGAAGACATAAAGATTGAAGAAAAAGAGAAGAAGGGCTTTTTCAGAAGAATTTTTTCAAGTATAAACAAAATAAAAATATCTGAAGAGGATTTTGAATCTTATGCAGATGATTTAGGTATGATTCTTCTTGAAAATAATGTTGCAATTGAAGTCTCTGAAAAAATAATAAAACAATTAAAAGAAAACATAGTTGGAAAAGAATTTTTAAAAAAAGAAATAGAAGGACAAATAAAAGAAACTCTTAAAGATATAATCTATAAAATTCTCATAGAACCTTTTGATATAATTGACAATATAAGAGAAAAGAAAGGAACAGCAGAACATAAACCGTATGTTATATTGTTTTGCGGGATTAATGGAACAGGAAAAACAACTACAATTGCAAAATTTGGAAACCTGCTTAAAGAAAAAAAATTGTCTTGCGTAATTGCTGCAGGAGATACATTCAGAGCTGCGTCTATTGAACAAATAAAAAAACACGGAACTAAACTTGGCATAGAAGTTATTTCACATGAATATGGTTCTGACCCTGCTTCAGTTGGATTTGATGCAATAAAATATGCAGAGAAGAATCATATAGATGTCGTTTTAATTGATACAGCGGGAAGAATGCATACTGAAAAAAACTTAATGGCTCAGATTGAAAAAATAGCAAAAGTCTGCAAACCAGATATGAAATTATTCATAGGAGAGAGCATAACTGGAAATGATATAATTGAACAAATTAGAGTATTCAATGAATCTGTAAGCATTGATGGAATAATTTTAGCAAAGGCGGACATTGATGAAAAAGGTGGAACAGCGCTCAGTGTGGGATACACAACGGGAAAACCAATTTTATATCTCGGCGTGGGCCAGCAGTATAAAGATTTACAAAAATTCGACAAAAACAAGTTTGTAGAGAGTCTGGGGTTGTAATAAAAAAGTAAAAACAAATTATAAAAACAATTAGATATTAAAAAAGAATGGTTAAAACTAATGAAGAACTTAAAAAATTCTTAAGTAATTTATCCAAAGAGGAAATTGCATTCAAAAAACATTTTTATGATAAAAAAGAAGAAGATAGACCGTACTTAAATGAAGAAATGGTTATTAATGCATTAAAAGATATTCCTAACATTGAAAATATTCAAAACCAATCAAATGCTCAGGGAGAAAAATACCTTTTAAGAATAAAGTTAAGTAATAGTTATGATTTAGTGATTATATGCAAAACTGAAGGTAAAAATTTATATATAATAACTTCTTGGAAGACAAGTAAAAAATGGCAGAAATCAATTCAAAAATAAGCTATAATTCAGAAGAAGATATTTTGAATATATCTAAAGGAAAAGGTAGCAGAGCTTCTATTGAAGTGGGAGAATTTATACTTGATATAGATAGCAATGGATTTGTTTCAGCATTAGAAATATTAAATGCAAGTGAAAATTTAGGAATTGAGAAGAATTTGCTTAATGAAGTTAAAAAAGCAAAATTATCTATTTTATATAAACCGAATTATCTTTTAATATGGATTTCTTTTAATCTCAAGGGTATTGAAAAAGAAATAAGAATCCCTTTAACAATAGATTTAGGGCATAAAAAAGTAGAAAGACAAGAGATGGTTGTTTGTTAGAGATATTTATAATTTTCCCAAACTCCAAATAAATTTGTGGAACCACAAATTTATTAACCCTAATTAAACTCATTCTATTAATTAAATTCCTCTGTGTGACTTCTATTAAGGTGCTTAAAAGAAGTCACCTTTCAGCGCTTTGAGGAAAGAGCGTGAGAGAACCAGAGGGTTCAATCTCGCAATGTTAGAAAAACTAGGAGAAGCATTAAGAAAAGCAAGAGATAAGATAGCAAATGCCCTCTTTCTTGACAAGAACGTTGTTGAAAACGTTGTAAGAGAACTTCAAAGAGCACTTATTGAAGCAGATGTTAATATTCTTCTTGTAAAGGAGATTTCAGATAAAATAAAGAAATCCGCTTATGATGAAAGAATAAATGAAATTGAAAAAAAAGAACATATAATAAAACTCCTTCATGATGAATTAATTAAAATTCTTGGAGAATACAAACCACTTCAATTAAGTAAAGAACAGAACAGAATAATGCTCTTGGGTTTATATGGTTGCGGAAAAACTTCAACATGTGCAAAATTAGGAAATTGGTTTTCAAAAAGAGGAAAAAAAGTTGCTCTTCTTGGATTGGATGTTCACAGACCCGCAGCAAAAGAACAATTGCAACAATTAGGGGAAAAAAATAATCTTAATACATTTGTAGATTTTGATGAAACAAACGCTCTTAAAACTTACAAAAAATTCAAAAAAGAACTTGAAAAATATGATTTACTTTTAATTGATACTGCCGGTCGTCATACTCTTGATAAAGAATTAATTAAAGAAATTAAAGAATTAAATTCGGAAATTAAACCAACAGAAACAATTCTTATTATGCCCTCAGATATTGGGCAATCAGCAAAGAAGCAAGCAAAGGAATTTCAAGATGCTTTGAAAATTTCAGGGGTTATAATAACAAGAATGGACTCAACTGCAAAAGGGGGAGGGGCGTTGACTGCATGTGCTGAAACAAAAGCAGGAGTTTATTTTATAACAAATGGTGAAAAGATAAATGATATAGAAGAATTCAATCCTGAAAGTTTTTTATCAAGGCTTTTAGGAATGGGTGACTTGCAAGCATTAATTGAAAAAATACGTTCAGTTACAGACGAAAAACAACAGGATAAATTGCAAAAAAAACTTGAGGAAGGAAAATTATCTCTTGAGGATGTTGTTGAGCAAGTTAAATCTATGAATCAAATTGGAGGATTTGACAAAATAAAAGGAATGATTCCGGGATTGGGAAAAGCAAAAATTCCTGAAAATATGCTTGAAAATCAGCAAAACAAAGTTGCAAAATGGGAACACATATTAAAATCAATGACTCCTGAAGAAAAAGAAAATCCGAGTTTATTTGAAAAACAAACATCAAGAATAAGCAGAGTTGCACAGGGAGCAGGAGTTAACAATAGCGATATTAGAGCCCTTCTCAAACAATATAATATGCTTCAGGATATGATTAAGGGTGGAATTGATAATATGGATATGTCTAAGGGTTTCTCACAAAAGCAAATGCAGAAGATGATGAAGAAGTTTGGAAAGAAGAAGATGATGAGGTTTGGATAAAGTGAAATTAATAAAAGATAAAGTCAAATGGGAAAAGGCAAAAAAGAATGCTCTTAAGGATATAAAAAACAAATATTTTTGGATATATACCTTAATAATGATTGTTTTGGGAGTTTTATTTTTTATAATAAAATCAAGCACAGCAAGAATAATTTGTTTAGGGGGATTTATTATAGTCCAACTCATTTATAATATAAAATATGAAAAGACAAAGAAGGAAAAATATCTGGGGTGGGCTTACATTGTAATGTTTTCATTTTATTTTGCAATTTATACATCAATGTCGGTAAAAGAATTTAACATAATAATATGGTTAATTTTGATATTTGGATATTTAGTTTTAGGATATTTCACAATAAAATCTTTTCTTGATTTAAAAAGAAGCAAACAATTATGGGAAGTAACATTAAATTATATTCTTCTATCAGTATATATTGTTATATTGTTTGGAGCGATTTTTACAATAACCAATATCAAAGAAGAAAATCAAATACTTAACTATGCTGGAGAAAAAATAGTGGGAATTTGGAACCATATATCTTTTAGTGCAGAAAATTTTTATACATCAAATTTTGGGGAACACCCATTTGGATTATCTAAGTATATAAGTTATCTTGAGATGATGATTAGTATGATAATTCATGTGATCGTAATTGGAAGTGTAGTAAATAATCTATCAAAAAATAAGAAAAAGAAGAAGTAATTATATTGATTAAAAACAATCTTTAAACATCCATAATTCTTATAAGCAAGTTTTGAATACATTAGAAAATGGTAGATAATGCTTTAGTTAAAGGAGATGAAGTTAATACTATAACAACATTTGAAAAACTTAGAACTGCCATGATTGATTTGTTAAGAGGCTATCCTATTTACTGGTATTATGGAATTATTGAATCTTATTTTGAAGAGAATTTAGGAGATTATGCTGTTGAAATATTAAATAAAGATAGATTTATAGAAATTAGGTTTAATGAAAAAGAAAATAATAGAAAAGAATATAGACTTACGGAAAAGGGAGTGGGAGTTGTTACAGCTCTGCTTAATCAAAAAAATAGCGATGAAGTCTTCAATTATAATAAAAAGGTATTAAAATATACTCAAGAAACACATCATTCTACAAATGTATCAATATGGTTTACGGAAATATTAACCTTAATGACTTTTGGGCTTTTTATATTCGCTTTTGCACAAGCTCTAATTACTCTATGGTTTTAATTTCAACATTTAACAAAAGATAAATATTATAATTAAGAAAGATAACCTAAATCACTTATATTAGATGCTATGGCTGCACCCACTAATAAGATAACAAATATAATCCACCCCAACCTTTTATAAATTTTCTTTGTTATTTCAATCAATTCTTTATCTGCCATTTTATTTACAATTTAATCAGCCTTCTCAAACTTAAAAAACTATCCAAAACCCTTAAATATCCATCCTCTCAACTATTTCCATGTCAAAAACAAAATATAAAATACTCTTAGTATTATTCATAATTGCATTCGTAGCATCTGCAATACTCTCCTTCATTCCCACAGAACAAGCATGTGGAGGCATCCAAACCACTTGTTATGCTGTTCAAACCTCTCAATATGAAGCAACACTTGGAATAAAAAATGCATATTCTGGTTTAGTTGCATTTTTATTAATAGGATTTTTGGCTTTTCTTCAAATTAAAAATCCAAATAAAGAAAGAAAAGATTTGATAAAATACGGAGTAGTTTTTGCGTCGTTAATTGCACTTTATCTCCTCTATGTTCAGTTTTTCGTTCTTAATGCCATTTGTAAATATTGCATGGTTATTGATAGTGCAACATTAATAAGTTTGGGAATAGTCTTGTTTTGGAAAGAAAAATAAGAATAAACTGAAGAAATATAGTTAATGCGTAAACCCTATTCTGTTCAACTATTAACTAACCTGTAATATAATAATAAAATAGGATTTTACCTTGATAACTTCATATTTAACTTAAAACACAAATAATATAAATTGCGGATTTACTATTCTTTTATGAAAATCAAACTAATCCAACAAGGCGCAGAAGCTAAGATATTTCTTGATGAAAAGAATAATATTATTATAAAAGACAGGGTTTCTAAGTCTTACAGATTGCCTGTATTAGATAATAAACTGACGAAACAAAGAACAAAAGCAGAAACAAAGCTTCTTGGCAAAGCCTCTAAAATAATAAATGCTCCAAACCCCCTGCTTTCAAAAGAGATTAATATAATAAAAATGCCTTTTATACATGGAGAAAAACTCTCAACCTTTCTCAATGATTTTCCTTTAAAAAAGCAAAAGCAAATTATGGTAAAAATAGGGGAATCAATTGTCAAACTTCATAAAGAAGATATTATACACGGAGATTTAACAACGAGCAATATGATTTTAGTTGAAGAGGAGAATAATAATAAAGATATAATTAATTGTAACAGTAAGAATATTGAGGGTGATTGTGTCTACAGCAACGGCAATAATATTGATGATGACAGAAGAGAGAATACAAAGGCTAATAAAAAAGACAGATATACATTAATTAATTCAAAAAATATTTCACGACACGAAGTGAGTACAAATGTTCTTTCTTCGGGTGGGGGGGTGGGAAAGTTTCCAGAATTTAAAGTATTCTTCATAGACTTCGGCTTAGGATACATATCAAAAAAGATTGAAGATAAAGCGGTAGACATACACTTATTGAGGCAAGCTTTGGAAGCTAAACACTTCCAACATTGGAAAGCTCTCTTTGAAGAATTTTGTAAATCTTATTCAAAGGGCAATTCCGAATCAAAACAAATTTTTGAAAGAATAATTGCTGTTGAAAGAAGAGGAAGATATAGGCACTGAAACTGAAAACGTACTCATTGAATGTAATATCAAAGCACACAAATAGAAGATTATCAATACACCTCAAGAATATTTAAATAACCTAAACAAATCATTCTTCTATGATTAAGATTTTTTCTCTTTCAAAAAACAAATTAAAAGAAATAAATTCTGAAGAAATAAGCAAAGATAAAAAGGATCATTACTGGATTGACCTTTCTTGTTCAAATGTAGAAGAAATAAAAACAATAAAAGAGAGGTTTGATATTCATCCAACAACAGAAGAGGATATTCTCTCAAATCAAACAAGAACAAAATATGAAGAATTTGAAGAAAATACTGCAATAATCTTCCACGGAATAAAGGGGCTTGAAGCCGTTAATATAAAAACATATAATCTTTCATTTATACTTGGAGAGAATTATCTTATAACTTCCCATATTGAAATAAATGAAAATATAGATTCTCTTATATGCAATAGTAAAAAACTTGAACATATAATGAAAAAAGGCGTAGGATATATTTTTCATTATCTTCTTGATAAAGAGATAGATAAGTGCATGCAAATAAAAGGAATTTTATTTGAAGAATTTAAACAATTAGAGAAAAATTTTATAAATAATTTGGGAAAAGATGTTCTTGGAGAACTTTTTGAAAAAGAACTTACCCTTCTTGATATGAGGCAAGTTATGGAATCCTTAACGGATTTATGTCTCAACCTTACAAAACCAACAGATAATTATTTGGATAATGAATTGCTTCCTTATTTTAGAGATATATACGACCATTCTTTCAAAACAACTGAATCTCTCAGAAGCATGCTTGGAAGAATAAATGGTATGAGAAATGCATATCAGACAACAACTTCAAACAGGCTGAATGAAACTATGAAGATATTAACAATGATTATGGCAATAATGATGCCCCTCACAATTGTTACTGGATTTTATGGTATGAATGTAAAACTTCCCTTTCAAGAAAATTCTTACGCTTGGATTGGAATTATAGGAGTAATGTTAATCATATCTATAATTATGTTTTTTTTATTCAGAAGAATAAAAGTGAGATAATGCTATTTATCTTCTCCAGAAAAATAAAAATTAAAGAAAACATTTATTTTTTCTTCAGAAGAATAAAAGTGAGATAATGCTATTTATCTTCTCCAGAAAAATAAAAATTAAAGAAAACATTTATTTTTTCTTCAGAAAAATAAAGATAAGATAATGTTTATTTCTTAAAAATTTTATAATCTTTTCTTACTTTTTCCTTTAACTTAATTCCTACATCATCCCCTTTCTTTGCTTCTAAAACAACTTTGTGCTGTATTTGCATACTTTCAACTGTTTGCTCAAAATCAGTCAAACCTCCAACAACTCTTATCTTATCTCCTTTTTTCAATCCCGTTTTCAATTTAACTGCAGCAACACCAACATGTTCAAAGTAATTAGAAACAACTCCAATGAGAACTTCTTTCTCAACAGGGGCTTTTTTCTTAACAGGAATCTCTTTCTTTTTAATTACCATATTAAATTGAATATTAGGATGTATATAAATTTTATTGATAATGCATATAAACAGTGTATTATGCATTAAACTATGTCCATAAAATCTATTCTTAAACAAAATTTGCTCAAATTAGTTTTAACAGCAACAATTATAGGATGCAATCCCGCATCAAATCAAAAGAATATACAACAAGAAAGAGCTGTGGAAAGACCGAAAGTAAATGTAAAAATGGATGTAAATTCAAGAGATATAAACAAACCCCCATGGTCAACTGTTTCCGAATACGATGAATTTATTCGCTCAACGGTAGATAATTATTATGATTCAGATGTAAGAGATATATACAATTTTTACAACATAAAAAGAGACTTGCCAAAATATGGTTTTAAATCAAAAGAAACAGAGTTTATTTGCTTTGACTGTGAAGGGGCAATATACAAAGAATATTTTGGTTCAACATATATTGACTCAATATATTTCTATTCAACTTGTTCGGAAGAGATGTTCAATAAATATATTGGATATTCTGCAAAAAATAAAGAAGATATAAAAGAAGAACTAACAAATAGAATTCATCATTATATAAAACATGAATCAGCACACGCGTTCTATTCTGAATTAGGAAGAAGATTAGGAAAAACACATCTATTCAAAACAATATCGGATAGCACGTCTACATTAGAAAAAATACAATATACCCTTGTAGAAGAAGGAGTAGCAGATTATATGGCTTACAAAGGAGAGTTAACATGGTCTGCAAAAAGATTAAATGATGGAAATTTTAAAGAAATGATTGAGAACGAGAACGATTCTCATCTTTACGAACTTGGATTCTTATTAATAAAACCAATACTTGATACAAATTTTGAAAAAGGAATTAAAGAACTTATAAGAAATCCCTTAACTAAAAAAGATTTAAATGATTTGCCAGGATACAGAGAAAAAAGAATAGAGAATATAATAAAATAGTGACTAAAATTATCGCGATAAAATCCAAACAAAATCTTTAATTTGATAAATTTCTATTTTGATTTGACATTTTTGGTTTTAATTGTCCTTCTATAAAAAAGATTAATAATTCCTAAAATAATGCAGAATAAAATTAAAGCAAAAATTATATCAAAAACAAGAATAGTTAAAGAAAAACCTCCAGGGAAACACTCCCCAGTAAAACCCCCACAACTTGTATGAGTAAAAAAATTAAGGTAATTGGTTATAACTGGAGAATCAAATGATTCAGAAAAACAGGGCCAATGTTTAAAGCCACATTCACGTATATGAAAAAATAATGTTGTAAAATTAACAAAAGAAGTAATTACTAAAGACAAAACAAATATCCCCAATTTCATTATTTTTTTCATATTTTAATTACCATGCTAAATCGAGTATTATGATATATATAAATTTTATTGAAAAATAGCCCCACCAGGATTCGAACCTGGGTCCCGGCCTCCAAAGGGCCGTATACTTGACCGCTGTACTATGGGGCTAAACTATTACTAAAAAATAAACTTGGGGTAATTTAAAAGGCTTTTGAAAACACCATAATACTTAAAAGCAAATAGGGGTTTTCGTAAAATGATTTTTAAGAGAAAAATGTCAAAAAATTTATTAGAAAAAATTGTTTCAAACTTAATTTCCCAGGGAGAACAATTAGAACTATTTTCAAATTCCAAAGAACAAACATTCATTCAAAAACTTATAAAAAATGTAGATACAATAAGAATTCCTTATAAAATGACTTTAAGGCAAGTAAAAAGAACAGAAAAACTTTTTAACTATTATAATGAAACTTTTCCAGAAGAATTTATGGAACAAATGAAAACAAGAAAAGGATATGGGATTATTTCTTCTGCCATTTTAGCTGAATCAATTGGATTTAATAAATTTGCATTAGACTTATTTGGTGGGTTAAAGAGCTTAGGAGGCAAAACAAACTACAAAAGATTAAAATGTATTTTAAATGATGAAAAAATAGAAGATTTTATCAATTCTCTATCCTCTGAAGAATTGACATATGCTGGAAAAATCTTCCTACATCAGAAAAAAACAGATATAATTTATTTAATCTCACAAAAGTTTTATGAAAAAAAAGATATTTACAAAGCAATCGCATTTAATGCTTATGCGGGGAATTGTAAAGAAGCTACAAATTATTTATTGGAAAATTGGGAAGAAAAATTTGAGGGGGATAAGATGATTATACTCGCCCATATCTTAAGAAAAAAAGATATGCCCTCTTCATTATTTTATAAAAAGGCATTGGAATGCTATGAAGAAAATGGATCAAAAAGATCTATTAAATATGCAAGAAGATTATTCAAACAAACTTTAAAATTAGAAGAAAAATCTCATCAAAAGGAATAATTAAATTATCTTTAATCTATCCAAAAACTCTTTCATAAAAAATAGTTCTATTCACATCCTGTTTTCTTGGATTCATCCATCTTAAGAAATGCCTTAATTTAATAGGCTCATATTTTTCTCCTATAAGCGTTGCAGCTAATCTTTTATATTCTTGGCTGGCTTCTGAATTTGGTTTAAATTCTACTGAAGATTTAAAATTGGATAAAGCTCTTAAAAAATTAATATCGTGGGGTATAACTGCCATAATTGGAATTTCGAGTGTCATTTCTATATGCTCGGGTGAAATTTCAAACTTCTTATTGTGAACTTTATTTAATATCAACCCAGAAATTGGAGTTCCTCTCTGTCTTGCTAATTTAATTGCTTTCAAAGTCGTGCTTAATGTTGGGTGGTCAGGAGTTGTTACAACAAGAATTTCATCTGATGCAAGCATAGCACCCAATGTTTCGTTATCAAGGGATGGAGAAGAATCAATTAATATATAGTCGTACTCTTTTTTCAAATATTTTATTTTTTCTTTCATCAATAATGGATTGACTTTGAAATTACTAAAAATAGAAGCGGGAAGAACATCAAAATTATCCATTTTATGAACTGCTTGTAAAGGGTTTGCTCTCTTTTCAAGAACATCTTGTAAAGAAACTTTAGGCTCAACTATTTCTAGGTGAAGTCCAAGATTTGGTGAAGATATATTTCCATCAATCAAAAGGACTTTTTTTCCAAAACTTGCAATAGCAAAACCAAGAGAAACAACAGCTGTTGTCTTTCCAACTCCTCCTTTTAATGAAAAAATTCCTATAGACACACCCATATACTCTAAAATATATATTAGTTTAAATAACTTATTGATTTACTCTCCTATAGAAAACAATTTATAAAATTCATTACAGCAAGCTTTAAAAAACCCCTTTACGAAATACTAAGATGCCAAAAAAATCAGAAAAAAAGCAAGAAGAACCTTCAAAAAAATTAACTTTAGAAGAATATGAGAAGAAAGTTATTGAACTTGCAGATAAAGGATTAACCTCTGAAAAGATAGGAGAAGAATTAAAGAAGAATGGAATACATTCAAAAGAGTATAGCAAAAATATATCTCAAATACTTGGTAAAAAATACATAAGCCCGGACTTAAAAAATACTGAAGAAAAATTAAAAAAAATTGAACAGCATTTAGAAAAAAATAAACAAGATAAAAAAGCAAAAAGAGAAAGAAGCAGAGTATTCTCTCAAATTAGAAAGATTAAGAAATATTTAAAACAATTATAAAAGTTCTTGGATTAAAATGAAAAAAGAGGATGAAATTTTAGAAAAAGAAATTAAGTCATTTGTAGAAGAGTTTATGAAAAAACTTGATAACAATGAAGTTAGCATAATAAGTCATTTTGATACAGACGGCATAACCTCTGCAAGCATAATGATTCATACTCTTAAAAAATTAGATAAAAAATTTTCTTTAAAAATAGTAAAAAGTCTGGATGAGAAATTTATAAATGAACTTCCAAAAGAAAAATTAACACTTTTTCTTGATTTAGCTTCTGGAAGCCTTAATCATATAAAGAATGCAAACATAACAAATGTTTTCATAATTGACCATCATGAAATAAATCAAAAAGTGCCAGAAAATGTAAGAATAATAAACCCCCATTTAACAAATAAACAAAAAATAAGCGGTTCTGGATTAACTTATCTCTTATGCAAAGAAATAAATCCAGATATAAAAGAACTTTCAAAGCTAGCCATACTTGGGATGATAGGAGATTGCCTTGAGAAAGAAATTGATTCTTTAAACAATGGAATATTGGAAGAAAGCGGAGTTCAAAGAAAAAGAGGACTTCTTATTTATCCTTCAACACGCCCAATAAACAGGGTTCTCGAATATTCTTCAAATCCTTATATTCCAGAAGTAACGGGGAATATAAAAGGGGTATTGGAATTATTAAGAGAAACTGGATTGAGCCCGGAAAGAGGAAAATACAAAAGTCTTATAGAACTTGATGAAAAAGAAATGAAGAGTTTAGCAACGGCTATTCTCCTTAGAAATCCAAAAATAAAAAACAAGGATCTTTTAGGGGATATATTCCTCATAAAGATGTTTAATAAAATAGAAGATGCCCGAGACCTAAGTGCTATAATAAATGCCTGCTCTCGTTCAGGAAATCCAGAATTGGCAGTGCAATATTGCCTTGAAATTCCTTCTTCAAAAAAGAGTGTTGAATTAACTCATATAAAATATAAACAAAATCTCATAACAGGATTAAATTTCATTTCTGAAACAGAAAAAATACAAGGAAAGGGCTTTGTTATAATAAATGCAAAAAATAATATTAAAGATACTATGATAGGAACGATTGCGAGCATAATTTCAAATTCTCAAATTTATGAAGAAGGAACTATAATTGCAACTATGGCATATTATGAAAATAAAATCAAAGTTTCTGCAAGAATAGTTGGGAGAAATGGAAGAAATATAAAAGAACTCTTAGAAAGAATAGTTAATCTTATTGGAGGGGAAGTAGGCGGACACGAACATGCTGCGGGATGCATAATTAATAGGGAAAAAGAAAGTGAATTTATGGATTTACTCAAGAAAAATCTTGAAATAGAATTAATAAAAATTTAATTTTTATTATCTCTCCTCACTGGTTCCAATTCCAGAACGTTCAAACAATTTTTTTCCATCCAAAGAGATAATTCCTTTATATTCACTAAAAACCTTACCATTAATATTTCGAATATCCTTCACTAAAACAGAAATTTCCAAATCAGTATTAGCAGGAATTATTCCATAAAGTCTTTCATCTAAAACTTTAACTGCAAGAGTAGATTTTCTTTTAACTTCTCTAGAAATTAAATGCACTGAATTCCAAATAGCATGTAACGAATCTGCTACATTAACATGAGGATTTTTAATTCCTTCCTTATTTCTATCATAAACAGATGGATATTCTTCTGTTGCAGGAAATCTCGCTGTAGCCGTTAATTTGTAGGTTCTTCCTATTTGTTCATAAAAAGCATCCCCCTTCAAATAATGAAATCTTGGAGCATTTATTTCTTTAAGAACATCTTCCACATTTTTGATTGTTTTCATAAACAGGGATTGATTGTCAACTAAATAAAATTATGTTGTCATAAAATAACAACATTTAAATAAAACTAAATAGAATAAATGTTATGGAAGAAATACTAAAAGAGATTGGATTAAATGGGAAAGAAGCAAAAATTTATTTGGAATTGTTAAAAGAAAGATCCCAGACAGCTTCTAAGATTGCAAAGTTAACAAAAATAAACAGGACTACAGCATATTTAGAATTAGAAAATTTAATGAAACTAGGATTAGTAAGCTATACAATAAAAAATTCAAAAAGATATTATCAACCAGCATCTCCAAAAAAATTAGTCGAAATATTAGAAACAAAAAAGAAAAAAATAATTTCTATTCTTCCTAAATTAGAATCATTTCAACAAAATGAGGAATTATTTAAAATAGAAATTTATGAGGGTAAAGAAGGATTAAAAACATTTTATCAAGACATATTAAATAATGCAAAAGAGGTTTTGGCTTTTGGAGTAACTGGACTTGCTTTTGAGATTTTAGATTTTGAATTCCCGCATTTTATAAAATTGTGTGAGAAAAAAGGCATAAAAGCAAGATATATTGCAAATAAAAACTCTGAAAAATTATTAAAAAAATTGCCAAAAAATTTTGTGAAAATAAAATATCTTGAAGATAAATATAATGCAAAAGTTACCACAATAATCTATTCAAATAAAGTTGCAATACAATCTCTTCAAAATGAGAAAATTTATATAACGCTAATAAAAGACAAAAATTTATACGAAACTTATAAAAATTATTTTGAAGTCATGTGGTCTTGTTAAAATTAATTAAAATATCCAATATCCAACAATAACCTTTAAAACCCCTTTATTTCTTCCATTTAAATAAAATTCTCCGTTATTTAAATGCCTGAAAACGTAACCTTTAAAATACATTACTTTCTTTATAAATTATGCAATCTTTAGAAGAAGGAGATATGGTTCTTTGCACAGTGGATAGAATAGCTGGAACAGTTGTATTTGTAAAAATAGAAGGAGAAGAAAGGGAAGGGAGCATAATTTTAAGCGAAATTGCTCCAGGAAGAATAAGAAATCTTAGAGAATATGTAATCCCAAAAAAGAAAATAGTTTGCAAGGTTCTAAGAACAGAAGGAGGAACTATAAGTCTTTCTTTAAGAAGAGTTACCCAAAAAGAAAAGAAGGAAGTTATGGACCAATATAATCAAGAAAGAAGTTATGTAAGTATCTTAAAGAGTGTTGTTAAAGAAAAAGCAAATGAAGTAATTGAAAATATAACAAAAAAGAGAAAATTATACGATTTATTTGAAGAAGCAAGAACCAATCCAAAAGAACTTGAAGAATTATTAGGAAAAGAAAATGCAAAGAAGATTTTAGACATAATTCTTGAACAAAAGAAAAGCAAGACAATTATAAAGAGAACAATATCCTTAAAAACTCAAGAGCCTAATGGAGTATATATAATAAAGAATATTTTAGAAAATCCCGGGACTATAGGTATAAAATACCTCTCTGCAGGAAAATATTCCCTAAAAATAGAAACAGACAATGGAAAGAAAGGAGAGCAAGAACTCAAACTATTTTTAGAGAAAGTTGAAAAAAAGGCAAAGGAAACAGGAGTCCAATTTGAAGTAAAGGAAAAATAGATAAATAACCTTTCCAAATCAAAGAAGTTATTTGTCGAAAGGAAAAATAAACTAAAATGGAACAAAAATTTAAAGTAAAAATAATAGGAATACTTTTCAATCCTAAAGCTCGTAAAATATTAATTGGAAAAAACAAGGGAGATAAAACCTTGAGCTTCCTTGAAGGGGATTTGAAATATAATGAAGAACTTGATGTAGGATTAAAAAGAACTGCTAAGGAAAAAACCGGATATAGTATACACAATCTTGGTGCAGTTTACGCAGAAAATAAATTAAAAGAGAAAGACAAATTACAAATTTACTTTTTATGTGAAGCGACAGAAGGAAAAGAAAAATTAGGAAAAGAAGTTGCTGAATTGAAATGGATAAATCCAAAAGAAATTGAAACACAATTACATAAAAAACTCCCAACAAGATTAAAAGAATATATTCTAAGTTTAGGATGAAATTAAAATTTTACATTGATTCTGAAGGAAAGAAAGTATACACATTGCATGAGGAAATTAACAACACAAAAACAAATGAAGCCCATTATAAATTTATAAAAATAAGAGATGCTCCGAGAAGCGACATAAATATTGTAAGAAGAAATTAAAGATATACTTTGTATTGCAATAATCCTTATAAATAATTTCCACACTCATAAAATATGAAAGAAAGAATAAAATATGGAAGAAATTATCCCGAAGGATTTTTAGATGATTATAATAGATTACTTAGATATATTAAGAAAAATTTTCTGGAGGATACAAAACTCTTAAATCCAAAAATTACCGGCGGGTCAAAGATTGAAGATACAAAATATATTGGTATTGATAAAAATGTTTTGATAAGAATATCTTTAAATTTTTCAAGAAAAAAAGGGGTATCAAATTATTATGAATCAAACATAATTGTTGAAAAAGTGGGCGATAAAATAGAGAAAATATCTAAAATAGAACAGTATCTTTTAAACGAATGTTTCAAGAAGAACTTTTAAAAAAAGTATTAAAAGTTTTATTTTCAAAACAACTTAGCTTGTTTCTCACCCTCTACAAGTTCACCATATTTTCCATCATAACCTGGTTTTACTTTGATTTTTCCCTCACGATTATCTAAAATTAGCTGAACAAGCTTCAAATCATCTTTCAATTCTCGAATTAAATCTTCTTTTGAGACATTTAATAGAATATTAAACTCATTTCCAAATTTCTCAATAATTTTATTATAAATTTCCCAAGTCTTTTTGCTAGAAAGTGTTGAAGAAATGCTAAATGCTATTAGTTCGTGCAATGGCAATAAAATATAATATTTTTTTCTATTTGGATTTTTTTCTATTGCCTGATTTCCAATTTCATTAACTCTATTTGCAACACCAATAGTAAGTGGTTTCTTACAAACAGGACATATTCCATTTAATTTTTTAGTTTCTTCTGGAGAGCTTGAAAAATTGCAATTAGCATGCCCATCCCAATGATATTTTCCATATGCCGGTTCTGTTTCAACTGTTCCTAATATTTTATTTTCCCTTATAACGCTAATAACATCTAAATAACTTTCAACCTTTTCAAAAATCGTCGCTTCTCTACCCATTCTCCAGGGCCAGAAACTATGTGAATCAGAAAAAGAGATTATTGCTCTGTTATTTAATTCAGATAAATGCCAATTCATCTCTGGCGAACTCGACATTCCAGTTTCAATTGCATGAATGTGTTTTTCCTGAGCACCAAAAGCTTCTGTTAAACTATCAAATCCAGTAGAACTTCCAAAAATTCCAAACCAGGGTGTCCATGCATGAGCAGGAATTACTTCAATATCTTCTGAAATATTCCTCATATCTTTAACAAATTGCTCACAAGATATTTTGAATATTGGTCTTCCATCATAATCTCTTCTTCCTTTTGTATCAAAATATTCATTTATCTTATCTACAGTTTCAAAATTAGGAACAAGTAAGACTAAATGAACTCTTCTTCCTCTTCCTTGAGTGTACATTAGACTAATCTCTCCTGTTAACAAAAACTTGAATCCACTCTTTGAATATAAAATTCCATCTTTCTCAGTTAATTTCTCTTTCAATTCCTTAAGCCATAGAGGATGAGTAAAATCTCCTGTTCCCATTAAACCAATTCCTTTGACTCTTGCCCATTTCTCAAGATTTTCTATTGTAATATCCTTGCTGCATGCTCTTGAAAACCGCGAATGAATGTGCAAATCAGCAAATACTGCATTTTTTTCCATCATTATAATTTAGAAATAAAACAGATTAAATAATTATCTCTTTTTCTTAAGCACCTTTGCACCACCAATAATAATGGCTAAAACAACCACAGCTATCAAAACCCACAACCAAGTTAAATTCGTTTCCTCCTCTCCTATTAGAGACTGCTCTTCCTCTCCTGTCTCTCCAACAACTGCTTCTGCTGAAATAGCAACTTTTTCTGAAATAGCAAAATAGCTAAATGAATTTAATTCTACAGCATAATAATAGGTTTCGTTTTCTTCTGCTAAATAAATTGTTGTTAAATTATTCCATTCATCTTCAACATCATCAAATTTAAATAAAGCTACATTTTCTTTAGTTATGTTATTATTATCTGTCCAGTTTTTTTCAACTTTAATTGTTACAATTGCTTTATCTAATTTAGATTCTAAGTTTTGAGTTTCAATCTGCAAGTATTGATAAACTTTACCTGTTTTATTTACAGAAACATTAGCAGGTTTATTATCATATTTTCTTACAATAATCTTGACATTTTGTGCAGGATTATCTACCTCTATCCAAATTTCCTTTATTCCAATATCTTTATCAAAATTCTTCATTATTGAAACATTTCCTGGAGTTATTTTTGTCCATGATTGTACTTTTTGCTCAGCCCATTCATTAACTGAAGAAGTCCCACCACTACCACCAGAGCTATCTGTTGAAGGAGATGCAGTTGCAGTAAGTAAATACCCAGTTATACTTGGTCCTGCACCAGAGAAATGTGGCAATCTTATCCAAATTCTATCATTATCACTATCAATATAACAGGGGTTTGTTTCATTAATCTCACTTTTATTTGTTCTGCAAGTATTATTCCCCATTAAAGTTTGCCACTCAGAAGAGTAAGTTGAATAATGAGAATGATTCCCAGCTAAAGCACCCCCAGAAGTTCCGTTTAAAGTTGAATTCCAAATTACATTCCAATCCTCATCATAAAAAAGAGGAATTGAAACATTTACTTGCTCTTCTTCGTTTAAACCAGTTTGAGAGCTGTTCCCTTCTGTATAAGGCATAGAAATCAAAACATAATCATAAATTGTTGGCCCCATAGAACCAAATTTTATTGCATTTTCAAAACTAGTTGATTTTTCACTATCTCCTGCGTCATTTTCAAACTCCATGTCAGGAGGGCCAGAAGCCAGCATATCTACATTAATATAAATTATTTCAATGCCTGAATAACCCATTCTAAAATTTAATTTTCCTCCTCCGATAATTGAAGACAGAGGACTAAAATCCTCCCTTGGTTGGTTCTCATCAGGCCCAAATGCTCCAATTTGACATGAATTAGCTGGATTTGGAGTATCACAAGTAGAATTTGACTTATAAAGCTTGATAAATACCTCTGATTCTGATACCTGTCCTTCTTCAATGGCTCCTGGATTAAAAAAATTCATAGTTATATTGTTGTTGGACAAAATTTGGGCAGTAGTTCTTGCTCCAACTCTTTTCGGAGCATAATTATTGCTATAAATATTTATTTCTTTAACACCTGTTGCATTTATCAAAGGTAAATAAAAAGTTCCGTTTTCATTACTCAAATCAGTCATAAAAGTAAATTCTGTTGCATTGTAATCTGAATAATCAACAGTAATTTCTATGTGTGCATTCATTTGTGAAAAAGTTGCATTGGTTGTTGCATTGACCAAATTAAATGCTTTTTTTGCTGAAGAAATATTTATTTGATTCCAGTCCATAGCATTATTCATAGTAATGTTACTAACTAAACTATTCCAGTCAGTGCTCATCAGTTTATACATTGTGAAATTAACTTGTGTACCCCCATCTGTATAATTCAAACTCAGATTTCTATACCCTCCATAATAATCTGTCCCATTCCTCGCTGTTACAAACAGAATATATTGCATAGATTCAGCAGGACCTGGAAGAGTTATGTTATAAAATCCAGTAGACAAAGAATAATTATCAGTCCATAATTGAGCACCCGTTGCATTTCTCCTCCAGGCACTCATATTATAAGGCATTGCAGCATTATCACCCAGATATATCATATTTCCTGCTTCTAAAACAAATGGAACTATCTTAAATTCATTCCAAACAAGATTTTGTCCTGTAGAATTGGCTATATATCCATTAACCCAAACAAAACTCTCTGTGCAATTAAACTGTTTATGTAAGGTGTGATTTGTTGCATTATATCTCGAGAGATTAATATTATTTGAGGGGGTGCTTATATTGTAACTGCTTGTTGCAGAAAAATTATTCCAGTGATAACTTACAGGCACACTTTGGTTAGGGTAGATTTGGATTGTATAATTTCTGTTTCTTGGAACATAAACAGTTGCCTGAGATATATAACTTCCAAAACCTTCTGCAATTGGATAACCTAATTTAGTGTCTTTAACAATATATTGAAATGTTTTTGCAGAACCAGTAGCATTAACAGCAGTAATATTAATTGTTCCTGCTTCTATTAAATAAAAATTAATATCTGTTGCGCCATTAAATTCCTGAAATGGAAACTGAGGAAGTGTCTGCCCAATATAATCTATAGGTGTGCTGCCATCAGTTCTGTTTTCTGCAAAATGCCTTATAATTGGTTTGTACATCCAGCTTGAATTTTCATAAACACTAAAATTAAACCAGCCTATAGCATTTGACGTAGAAGCATTTGAACCAACTAATGTTGGAGGGCCACCACCCATGGTCCAAAAAGTAATATTAATGCTCGCATTATATAAAGGATTTCCATTAACATCATAAGCATATCCGTAAAAATCCCAAGCAGAAACCAAAGAAATACCAAAAAAGAATACAAAAAACATTCCAATTGAGAATAAAATATTTTTTTTCACCATCTTTTTAATTAATAAAATAACTTAGAAAACAGAATATTTAAATGTTTTGTGACATCCTCTATGGGCTAAAGCCCATAGCGTCCCATTATTGATTTTTTATATATGAAAAAACTCTGTCAAAATCTGCTCCAACAGAACAACAAAAATATCCAGCACTCCAAAAATGTCCTTTAGGATATCTCTTTCTCATATTTGGACAAAGTCTAAATATGATATATGAAGAAGCTCCCTTAATTATTTGCATCATATATGCTTGAGACATTGTTCTGGGAATATCTGTTATAAGATGCACATGCTCGTTCATAACTTTCAGAATTATTATCTTTATTTTATGCCTTTTACACGATTCCCCTATCGCAACTTTACAATAAACTTTTAGCAATTCTTTTTGGACAACCTTATATCGGCATTTTGTAGTTATCTGTACGTATTGTAAATTGCTTCCTACAGAGTTTTCATAGTGTGTATATTCTTTTATTTTTATTTGTGCTTTTGCAAAGCCCAAATTAATCTGTGCTTGAGTCTCCATTTTTTACCCTCCGAAAGATTTATTTATGAAGAAAGTTACAACTATATCTGTTGAACTTTCAAGAGTTGAGTATCCCAACTCAACTTTTATAATCAATTTAGAAATAAATAATTAACGCAATTCATCCGTTAGTTAAAACAAACGGATTTCTTGCGAAGCTTTAACTTTTTCAATTCTGTTTCTTTCAGACGATAAAGAATCTTGTCTGGAAAAAAACTATTACAAATATTTGAAGGTATACCATTAAACAAATGGAGTTTTTCGTGATTCTTTTCAAAAGAAGCTCCACGCAAATACCAACAAAAATTATCATAACTTAAATTTGAAAAATATTGTGATACTATTGGATGTAATAATTTTCCATCAAGGGTTGAATGAAAAATAAAATACATACTATTAATATTAAATTTGGTTTTAGCAAAATACAATTCCTCAAAATTATCCGATTTTTCATCCATTAAAAAGAAAAGTATAATCCATTTTTAAGCATTATTGTGTCCTAAACCAACTTTTTTTGCTCCATGCTTTCCTTAACTTCCTTTTTGACAATCTCCATATCTTTCTCCCACAATGGAATTAAATCTCTTTTGTATATTATTGCTGCAGGATGAAACAAAGGAATTAGTTTTATTTTAACTCCATTAATTTCTACAAATCTAACTTTTCCATGAACGGATGTAATTCCTGGCTGTTTATCCATTATATCAACATTTCCTTCAGATATAAAAAACTTAGTTGCATAATTCCCAAGGGAACAAATAACTTTTGGTTTTATTTGTTTTATTTGTTCAATTAACCAAGGTGTATGGGCTCTTATCTCATCGGGCAGAGGACCTCTGTTTTCCGGAGGACGACATTTTAATATATTCGCAATATAAATGTCTTCTAAACTTAATCCTACTTTAGCCAAAAGTGCATCAAGATTTTTTCCTGCCCTCCCAACAAAAGGCAAACCTTGCTCATCCTCATTTTTTCCAGGAGCTTCACCAACAAAGAGTATATCCGCATTAAGATTTCCTTTTCCAACAACAATATTTGTACAATTCTTGCATATTTCAGTTTGCTTTACAAGTTTAATATATTCCGGTTCATCCATTTTATAAATATTTCCCAAAATTTTTATTTTCTAAAAGTTTATCCAAATCATCAACATCTTTACTATTGCCAGGCCCATATATATCTTTAATATTCAAAATCACAATTTTTTTCTCATCAATTTCAAATTTACAAATTAAATAATCTTTCATATATTTTTCCATAACAAAAATCCAATCCATCTTGTGCAAAAGCCTTTTATTAACTCTCCTTCCAAAAAATATAGAAATAAATCCAAGCCCTGCGGAATATACTTTGCCTTCTTTATTTTCTCCCTTCAAAAACCCTCTAAAAAATTCTGCTCCATACCTGCTACGTATAAAATTATGTTGACATATAAAAAGATATTTCTTCATAATATAAAATATAAACAAAACTTTTTAAACTCTATTGTGAAAAAGTAATTATGGAAAAAGTTTTAGTTCTCATAAAGCCAGACGCGATGGCAAAACAACTTGCAGGAATAATTATTCATGATATATCACAATTAAATCTTAAAATGATTGGACTAAAATTGGTTAGTGTTAAAAAACATATAGCAGAAAAACATTATGAAGCCCATAAAGAAAAACCATTTTATCCAGATTTATTAAAATATATTCTTGGAGAATTTCACAATGTAAAATCTATAATTGCAATCGCTTATGAAGGAGAAAATGCAATAGAAAGATTAAGAACATATGCTGGAAAAACAAATCCCGATGATGCAGAACCTTCAACTCTGAGAGGAAGATACGGAAAAATAAATTCTAAAACAAAAAATTGGGATAATATAATGCATATATCTGACTCTCTTGAAAATGCAGAAAAAGAAATATCTATTTGGTTTGACGAAGACGAATTGGTTGAATAAATAATTAATTTTATATCTTTGCCAAAGCTTCCAAAGTACAAATTTTCTTTTGATTAATTAAAGGATCATCTATATCTGCTTTATAGATTGCTCCGTTTTTATCCACCCACAAACTTTCATCATCCTTGATTGGAAAAGGATATATTTTTGTATTAATCTTTTGAATTTTATTATTCCCAATTAATTCGTTTATAAATTCAATATTAAAAGAATTATTTCCTTTCCCCAAATAGAATTTTCCATCATTAAGAGTTTTATCTTTAACTGTATAATAAAATAATTGATCAAGTCCAAATTTTGGGAGATTAGGAATAATAATATGTGTAATGAAATAATTATATTTTTCTATCATTTTACTCTTGAAAATCTTTTATTTTATATTTTGGGCTATATAAGTCAAGAAATTCTGAAACTGCCTTAGTTCCTTTCAAAGTTATTTCATATTGCTTTCCACTTATTTCCCTATAAGAAAAAAGTGTGCTTTGAAACTTTTCTTTTGAAAATTTTGTTAATGTATCAATTTTAAGAGAATTAATTAAAAAATAAAAAAGTCTTTTATCATACACTTCTATTTCCTCCGGAAAAAAATCAAAAAAACCAGCAGTCTTAAAAGACTTTAATTCCATTCCCACTAAACTTTCCAAATCTTTTAATAATTCATCATTATCCATCTCATTCCTCCTTATCACTAACACCGCCAGCATTCACATAATAAACAATTTCGTTTTCGGGTAAATTGGGAGAATCAATTAATTTTGCAACTCTTGAACCTTGTTTTCCTCGACGCAGATATAATCTGTAGGTACTCGCGTGACCCAAAATGTGACCCCCAACAGGAGTGGTTGGATCTCCAAACATTTGTGCGGGATTTGCCATAACTTGATTTGTAACATAAACCGCAATATTATATGTCTCTGCCAATTTCATTAAATCATGCATATATCTGTTTAATTTCTGTTGCCTGTCTGCGAGTTGTCCTCTTCCAGCAAATTCTGCCCTAAAATGAGCAGTTAATGAATCTATTATTAAAATTTTTATGGGCTCTCCACTCTTTATCATCTCATTAACTTTTTCTAAAAGAAGCATTTGATGATCTGAATTAAACGCTCTTGCAACAAATATATTTTTAAGCACTTTTTCAGAATTTGCACCAAGAGCATCTGAAATTTGTTTTATTCTTGCTGGTCTAAATGTTCCTTCTGTATCTATGAAAACTGCTTTTCCATTAGCACCTCCTTGCTCAACTGGCAACTGAACTCTGACTGCCAAAGTAAATCCAAGTTGGCTCTTCCCACTACCATATGCTCCAAAAGCTTCTGTAATAGCTCTGCTTTCAATTCCTCTTCCACCCAAAAGATCATCAAAACTTTTACTTCCTGTAGTAATATAAGATGCATTTGACCTTCTCTGAGCATATTCTAATCCGTCCTGAAATCCTAAGTCAAGCATTTCACGTGCAGCTTGTATCGCCTTCCTTGCAACAGCAGGGCTTATTCCAGAAGCATCAGATATAACTGCAGGGCTTGAAACAGCTAAAGACATTAAATCAAAAATTCCAGCACTTTCTAATTTAGCCGCGACCGCAGGCCCTATTCCAGGCAAATCAACTAAACCAAGTTCTTTGTCCTCTTTCTTTTTAGTTTTCTTTTCTTCTTTTTCTTCTTCGTCTAATTCATCCTTCTTTGCAACCATATAAACTCAAAATTTACCCGCTTTATAAAGATTATTTGATTAGCAAATATATATCAGAAAGCTTTATCCAGAGCAATATAATATCAAATACTAAGAAACTAATGAATACAAATTTCTCAAATTTCTTTCCTGAAACAATAAAACCCCCCGATTTTTTCTTTGAAAATGGAAAGAAAGGAGTTATTCCATTTTTTGTAAAGCTGTCTGCGAACAAATGTAAACCATACCCTACAAAAAAACCAAGAGCAATGCTAGGAAGAACAAAAACAAATATTAAAGTTATAAATATTAAAAATGTAAAACTATGAATAATTCCTCTATGCTTTGTAAAAAATAGAAGTATTCTATTCAATCTTTTCCTTCCTATTTTAGAAAATCTCGAATCTATGTCTGGAATAAAAGTAGATATAAGCGCAACAATTACAAAAATTATCTTATGCTCAACAGCTAATATCAAAAGAAGTATTCCAAATATTGTTATAACAAAATGGGTTTTTATGAGCATAAAAGAATAATGTAAAAAGAGAATTTAAAACTTATTGCTTCTGAAATTGAATTAAATCAAATTTCAAATAATCCTCGTCTCTCTCATGTCCTTTTCCAAATTTGAGAATTCTAAATCTATTAACTTCATTAATATCCTCTTCTGTTGTAAAGCGATAACATCTCTTCTTATAATTTAGATTATCATTTCTATACAATATTTCCGATTCAATATTTTTTATGAATTCTATTCCCATATCTGGACTAAAAAATCCCAAATTAATTATAGAATTCGTCTCTTCAAAGGATTCAGCAATTTTAATTCCCATATATGGAAATAACCCCAATAGAAAACCCTCAAAAGTTTCAATTTTATCAAGTCCTTTAAGAGAGATAATAATTTTATTTCCCAAATTTGACTTTATTAATTCCATTTCTTTATCTAAAACTTTATCCAAGATTACCATAAATCCAAAATCTAAAAAGACTATATAATCTTAATTATACTATAAAATATTGATTTGCCCTCATTAATTCTTTTCCAACTGAGCTATAAGTTCGCCAACATTAACCTCTTTCAAAGAATCAATTACGAATTCTTCGTTATTAAAAAAGCTATTTTTTCTTACATTGCCAGAAAAAACCATTTCCTTTCCAAGAAGCCCTTCAATTTGATAAGATAATCTTTCAGGATTTTCTAAATCTCTCAGCCCTAAGAGGGGAAGATTGTCATTAAAAAGAACTGCTCTTATTGATTCTGTTCCATCATCTATAACAATATTAATTAATGCTTTTTTTTCAACAGGCATCCCCTTTTCTCTTTCATCATCCGTCATTTTTTTGCCTGTCTCCTTGCTCACTTCAAAAAACTTTGGTTGGAAAGATTGAACAATAAATGCTCTCACAGAAATCTGATCACCAATCTTAAAATCACATATCTTTTTTTCCTTCACAATTCTCTCCACGCGAACATTTTCAATTTCCTTGTTGCTTTTTTTGAATGCGGAAAAACTTCCAAGATGCATTTCATTCTCTCTCATAGAAGCATTTGATATTTCTACTATATCGTTTTCTTTGACCTCTCCTTTTTCTATTAAGGATATGTGATTTGTATCCCATAAAACAACTTTTATATTTGAAGTTTCATCAGCAATTATAAAATTCAAAACTTTTCCTTCTTCCCCTTTTTGAGTTTTAAATGTTCTGACAGGAAAAAGAGTTATTATTTTTCCTAAAATATTAATTTTCCTCATTCCTGGGAGAAGTTCGTCAATCTTTAATTGCTCATTTTCAAAATTTATTCCCAATTCTGCAGCAACAATCTGTGCAGCCCCATCTTGACTTATCAAACCAGAAAGCTTGGCTCTTTTAGCTTCAATTTTCCTATTAACCTCTTCTATATTGAGTCCAGAATATTTCGCTATCTTCTCAACTATTTTATCGTAATTCCCAAAAGCCATAATCAAAAAAAATATTCAGATTTTATAAGTATTGTGATACTTTAATTTAGAACAACATTTTTCAAAATGTTTATAAACCTCTTTTTTTAAGCTAAAGTATGGTAGGAATAAATGGAGCAAAATATAAGTTAATGCCTGTTTCTCCAGAGGTTAATCTCAAAGAAATTGAAGAATCTGCAAAAAAGATAGTGGAAAATTTTGGAGGAAAAAATAAAGAATATTCTATAGAACCTATTGCTTTTGGTCTAAAAGCAGTTATTGTTTTCTTTTCTTATCCTGATGATAAAAACATAGAAAGCATTGATAGCAAGTTCTCGAGTATAGAAAATGTTGCGTCTGTTCAATTAATAGACATGCGCAAAATTGCATAAAACTTATTAATACTATTTTTCTTAAAAGAATATGGAAATAAACCAGGGGCAGATTGAGGAATTTAAAAGACAGATAATTCGACAAATAGAATCAACTTTTTCTGAGGACAAAAAAGGTCCTGCAATAGAGCGTGTGAATTCAATGAATGATGAAGAATTTATTGAATTTCTCAAAAAAAATAAACTCCTAACTTCAGAATCAAATGAAGAATCAAGTGACAAATTAGAAGATAAATCACAAGGACAAATTCAAAACGAAAGCCCATTTAGATTGATTGTGGAAAGAAAAATCCCCTCTTATATTATAGATGAAAACAAATATTCTCTGGCTGTTCTTGAAATAAAACCCATTTCAAAAGCGCACATAATAATAATCCCAAAAAAAGCAGTGCCAGACTCCGATAAAATTCCAAAATCCATTTTTTCTCTGGCAAAAAAGATTTCAAAAAAGATAGAGACTAAATTCAAACCCAAAGAAGTATTAATTTCACCTTCTCACATTTTAGGAGAGACTATAATTAACCTCCTTCCAGTTTATTCTAACGAATCTCTTGACTCTCCAAGAAAACAGGCATCAAAAGAGGAACTTGAAGAATTAAAGAATATTCTTGAAAAGAAACAAAAAATAAAAAAAATTAAAACTCCAAAAATAAAAAAAATTGAAGCATCAAAAATGTGGTTCCCTAAAAGAATTCCTTAAATTAATGTATAAATTCTTAAAAATAAGTTATCTTAGTAAAATCATATATTGTAATTATAATAACAATTCTGTTTTATCATTAACTATACTATTAAAAGATACTCGAGGTTATAAAATAAACCAAGCATAATTAAAATAAACGAAATTTCATTATTATGGATATATAAATTAATGCCATATAGCTAATTAAAAAAACAGGACTAAAAGGTATTCCTTGCCTTATCAAAACTTCCTTTTTTTTCTTTCTCAATAAGATTATATCTTCTTTACTCAATCCATCCCAACTTGCTTTTATAAGAGTTCTTCCAATCTTTATGTCCTTGTAAAGCCAATCTCCTTCAGTGATATTCTTTGTACTGACTCTTTTAATCATGCAAGATTCATCTATAGCCTTTGCTGAAATATAAACATAAGGAGAAATAAATATTAACATAGCCATATAAAAAAGAGCTCTATCAAAAAAGGCAAAGACAATTAAAAGAATTCCTAAAATTAAAGAAATATAAAAGAACTTCTTATTTTTACTAAATTGTTTTGAAAATTCTTTCACAAATACCTTTTTATTTTTTATTCCCAATATTAAACTAAATATTATTCCATAAAGCGCTCCAGCAATTAAAAATGATGCCAAAAAAATTACAGCAGAATTAATATTTGTTAAAAAATTCCCTGAGAATGGGATAACTGCTCCAAGAGCAATCATGAGTTTGGCATCTCCCCCCGCAAAAACTTTTCCATAATAAAGCAAATTCCCTATTATAAAGAAAGCTCCAAAACCAATTAATCCTTGATAAAAGAAATTATATCCCGAGTCTCCAAAAAAAGAATAAAAAAACCTAAAAGTCAAGGCGAATACGATAAGTGAAAAATTAAGCCAATTTGCTATCTCTCTTTTTTTTAAATCTTGTATAACGGCAAATATAATCCATATTAAACCAATAACTATCAAAAAAATTGTTTCTAACATGCAAGTAGAAGGAAAAATGATTTTATAAAATTAATCTAAAACTTCAATCACGAAATCCGCTTCACTTGGTTTCTTAATACAAATAAAAGTTAAGATATAAGTTTCTAAATGTTATATTACATTAACCCCCCAATCAGATTATATTAACATAATAAAAAAGAGCGATAATCATATTAATTGAATGTATTTTATTCGCTAATTTTCATAAACAACTAATCAAGCCTTAATCTCTAAACCCCTCAATTTTCCTCCCTTCCTATAAGGATGTTTCTTTTTTTCCTTTCTTTTATCCTTTCCCTTATTTCTCTTTTCAGAACAAGCATAATCAGACATTTTAATATAATCAAACTGCTGGAGGAACTGGACACAAATCGGGGCAAACAACCACACCATATCCTCTTATAGTATAAATTGGATTTACAGATAATTCTTGACAAGTTGTTTTAAACTTAGCATTATTTCCATCATTAACATCTCTTAACACTGTGCAAAAATCGTACTGTCCTCCCACTGAACAAGCAACTCCACATGAAGTTTTTATTGTCTCTAAATTATTAGTATTTAACCAAGGAGCTATTTTATTCCATCCCATTGTAAATCCTAAAATTAACACAACGAGTATAACAAGTCCTAAAATAAGCAGAATTATTGTGCTTGTGCTCATACCTTGCCCCTTTTTATTTTCCATAGCTGTATAATAGATTATTTTGTTTAAAAATGTTTTCTTTTGTCTTCCAATTATCTATGAATTGTATTCAACTGAAAAAATTATCTTTTCCTTAAACAAATGAATTCCCCCTTCCAAGCCGGGAGAAAAAACATTAGCTTTTTCTTCTACATAAAAATTATTTAATCCCCCCTCTTCTATCTGAATATTCACATTTTCAATTATTTCTACCCCAACAAAAGATTTATGAATTAGAAAAGAAGAATAAAAAAAACTGAGCAAAGCTAAAGTGCATACTGCAAATACTCCTATGACCAGTATAGTAACTGGCAAATCTCCTTTCTTATTCATCTTTCTTGCTCTGTGAAATCCAGTCCTCAATTTTATTTTCATTATTGTTATTTATTGAATATGCTATCTGTGTTTTAGAATTTATCCAATCAAAAGATTCTTCAGAATTTGCTTTTATATCAAATTTAAGAGATTTTGTCTTTGATAAAAGAATTGAAGCATAAATAAATATTATTAAAAGCACTATTACAATTATAGTAGCAACTACCCATGTAATAGATTCTCCAACTTGAGCTTTTTTGTTTATCATCGTTTATATTTTATTTTCCAAATTACTGCCGAACATTTTTTTCTGATTTCCCAATCACAGACAAAATTTTAATTAAATATTGATTTCCTTTCTCACTTAAAGCATAAAATCTTTTTTCTGTGCATTTTGCAAGATTAGTATATTCCTTGCCATTTTCTTTTTTTATGAAACAATCCCCCTTCCAGTTGCTATTTCCATTATAAAAACTAAATGCAGGATTTGCTATATTCTCAAGCGTATAAAATTCTACTTCATAAAAATATTGTATTTCATTTGCATCTCCATATTCTTCTTCAACATTAAAATTAAAATTGCATTTTTTATTAAAAGTTTCATTAATTTTAGTATTAAAGATGTTATCTACAAAAAATTCTGAATCAATAACTCCTTCATTTGATATGCAGTCTGCAATTTTTTCTGAAAGAATCTCTGATTCTATTTCTCTAACATCATAAGGAGCCCCATAAAAAACATAAACCATAGCAAATACTCCTCCGGCTATAAGAGTTAAAATAACAAACCAATAAATTGAAAGAATTTTATCTGTTCCTCTCTTATCTTTATTATATTTATTCATTTGTCGCAACTTCCTCTTTTTTATTTATTGTGAGAACGTACAGCCCAGTATCATCTCCTTTATCATCCTCATCTGCATAAGCAGAAACATCAACATCATTAAAAAAAGCATAAGTATAACCCTTTCCTTCACTCAATTTTACAGTAACAATATTTCCACTTATACTTACAACATTATTAAAATCAATTCCATTTTTCTCCGCAAGTTTTTTCCCTTTTGCCATATCAATTTTTATAAGCATAACTGGCTGTGCGGAATCCACAAGCATTGCAATTTGCTTTGCATAGGTTTGCTCTAGGACAATTGCCCCGCTTCCCTGATTGACCAAAAATAAAACAAGCACTGAAAGAAAAAGCAAATTGAGTATTATAAAAACAACATTCTCAATAAGAATTGTTCCCTTCTTTTTCATAGAAATATTATAAAAACAGAATTAATAAAACTAACCATACTCTAAATTAAATTTATAGAGGGTTTTGAAAAATCCTCAAAAGATGATTTTTTATTGGTTAATAAAAATAATGCATAATTATAATGGAATTGTATAATTAAATATAAATAATATAATAAAATTAGTATTATGTTACATATAATTAAATTTCTTAAAAACAGGATTATTTAATGCCTAAAGAGAATTTATAATTTCATAACAATCAAATTTTTTTAGAGATTCTGAATTGGCTTCTTGAATCGTTGGTGCGATAAAATTATTTTTAATTCCATTTCCTGGAACTATTATCGCTACGACTTCATCTCCATACGCACCAATCAAAGTTCCTAAAATTGTTCCCGCTAATGTCCAACCTGCTCCAGGAATAAAAAATCCAACTGCAACAACTCCAATTCCTGCTGCAACTTTCCACCCTTTTCCTGCAATCTCACTTGTTATTCCCATAATAACAAAATATTGTTTGTTTAAGTCTATAGTTCCAAAAGTTGTTGCAGTTGTTTCAGTCCCATCTTCTCCAACAAGAACTTGATTCTTTAAACTATTAACATCATTTGTTCCAAAAATATATTCTGCATAGTTTATTTCCTTATCTGGAATTGGAGTTACAGAAATATAATTATAAAGTTCATCTTGGCTTATTTTATCTTCAGTAAATATAGAATTTCCTTCTTCATCCTTTATATCTTTTAAACTATCATCAAATGCTATTTGCGAACAAATAGAACAATAATTATCTCTTTTAATGAAATCTTTACCAACATAATCTACTTTTCCTTCGCCAAACATCCACCAGCAATTAGCTATTTCATCTGCTAATACTCTATAAATTTCTTCTTCAGTTTTTACTTTTTTTATTTCGGGTTTTGTCATCTCTTCGCAACTTCCATCCTTAGTTAAACAAATATATGCCCTCGAACATTTTAATGGGGTTGCATCCGCAGGAATAACTGAACTTCCTCTAGTAACAACTGAATTATGGCATATTTCACTGTCTGATTCCTTTCCAAAGTTCAATCTGAAAAGTAAAAATAAAATTACTGCAAAACTAACTAAAAGTATTATCAATAAAACTATTTGCTGTGTTGTTATTTCCCCTCTTATTTCTTTTATTTTTCCCATATTTTCTTCCATTTTCTACCATTGTAGGTTCTTTTTCTAAAAGAACCCCAGATTATAAAACCCCTACTTTTTTAAGTGTTAAAAATAACCCTGCTAAAACAATTCCAAAGAAGATTATCCATATTATATATTTTATCATTTCATCAAAGCTCATTTTAATTCTCCAATAAGTATTTCTTCATTTTGTTTTTTAATCCCTATACGCAAGAGCTCTTCTGCACCTATTATTTCTAAATCCATATCAGATGTTGCAAGATTTGGAACAACCAAACAAACACCCTTTTCATCACATTTTTTTGCTTGAGATTTGATTGCTTCTATTAAAACATTATCACATATACAAAGACAATTACCATTTAAACAAGAATTTGGTTTCTCCTCTCCTACAAAACTGTATAAATGCCAACCCTTAGGATAAGGAATATCCTGGCTTTCAATTGCCCCTTCGTCCAAAGAGAGTATAATTGTTTCTATTCTTGACAATACATTTTTTGCCTCATCAAACTTTTTAGCAGAAGTGTTAGAATTATAAAGCCCTATAAGGATATAACTCAAAAAAACTAAACAAATAACTGCAACAAGTATTTTCAATGTTTCCTCTGCAAGAAGAAAACCTCTTTTATTTTTTATAATTTTATTCATATTAGTATAAAGTCATTAAAAATTTACTTGTAGTATTGACATTCATATTCTTGAAAAAATCAATAACATTATTAGTAAAAAATGAATACACCCCATATGCAACTGCTGCCACAACTATAACTCCTATTATTATTTTTATTAAATTTTCTATAGTAAGTTCCATCAACTTCTCCTAAACAAACTTTTTACCTGATCTATAAGAGAAACTCCTTTCTCTTTAAGGAAAAATATTGATATAAGAACTATAACCAAAACAACAAGAGCTATCAAGAGCCAAGGAAGATACTCTGCAACAACCCCTTTTTTATTCACCATTAATAATATAAAAAAGGGTCCTTAATAAAATTTACTTAAGTTAGATTTCCCAACACAATTGTAGTCAATACAAATAAAGCCAAAGCAGAAAACAATGCCGTGAAAAAATAGAACACAAGTCCCTTCTTTAGATTTTCCCCTATCCTGCTCGTTCTTTCCAATTTATCTTCTCCAGAATCTATTGTAACTAAAGTTCCTGTCAATATAAAAATAACTTGAATGAGATAAATTCCTATTGCAATCTGAAGAAAGTAAGGAGGAATCATATTTACTACATCAAAAATTCTAAGGGTATCACCAATTCCTCCTAAAGCGGAAGTATCTGCTCCAGCATCGACATTGCCAAGAGTATTAAGAATAGAAGTTATCATTAAAGCCAAACCTATTACTATTCCTGAAAGTAACGGTGCTAAGAAAGTCATATTGCTTTTCATTTCAGAAACAATTTCTGCAAGAATATCTTTTAAACGTTCAGTTATTTTTTGTATATTTTTAACATATTCGGATATGCTGATTAAACTCACTGCAGCAATATTAAGCCCTTTCTTTGAAGCTTCAACAAGAACTCTCATGCTTGTAGCGATTAAATCAGAAGGATAAAACAAAAGAACTCCTCTTCGTGAATCGAATATGGCTTTTTCCACACTCATTCCCATTTGCTGAATATTATAATTAACTCTTCTGAAAAATTCCCCTGTAACAAGTCCTTTTGAAGATTCTGCAACCTTCCCAAATAAAAGTTCAGGAGGAACTCCATTTCCTAATCTATTTCCAAGCTGAAACAAAGAATTATTAAATTCGTTTTCAAGTTGTTTTGTTTTATTTCTTTCTTCAATTATATTTCTTGTTTTATCTTTGTAAGCAATTGAAAAAAACAATGCAAGTCCCAAAGGAAAAAATAAACTTAATAATAATGCTCCCGCTCCAAAGGGCCCAACTATTTTCCCTTTTGCACAATTAGCAAGAATCACATTAGCAGTGCTACATTTAAAATCAAAAACTAAAGTTCCCGCTAAATTTTCTGAAAGACTTCCAAGCCCTAACTCCCCAAAAGTATAATCCTTTTGCAAACCCATAAAATTTAAGGGATTATTTTGAATGCCAGAAAAATCTATTTGAAATATTAAAGGCATCAAACCTAAAATTAAAAAAGGAAGACAAATCAAAAAAGCTGAAACATACGGCCAATTGGATTTGTATTGAGCATAAAGAGGATTTTTTTCAAGATATGAAGTTTCACCATATCCCCCGGGTCTTAATAATAATATCTTATCCATCATAAAAAATGCTAAAAATGGAATTATAAGAACATAAAGTATAAACACGTGTGTCCATTGTATCATTCCATCAAGCATTGCTGATGCAAGAGGAATAAGAGCAATTCCAAGTATAGGAAGCATTATAGCAAGCATGTAAACATTTGTTAGGGGGGCCTTTACTTCATGAGTAAACTTAAGCATATTCTCATAAACTCCATCAAGAACAACTTGAATTGCCTTTTCAAGTGTAGCAATTCTTCTGGATTTATCTGGTTCATATAAACTGCTTTCAATTAAATGAAATGCTTCTATGAATTCTGTTGAATAATCTCTCCATCTCTCAAGATAATTATCAAGGCTTTCTTTTATTGTTGAAAATTTACCCATTGCAACATTATAAAATATTTTTTTAAAGTCCAATGCAAGAGGGTATTGCAAATGTTCTGAAGCAAAAGCAATTGCTTTTTCTAAATTTGATGTATGCCTCATATAAACTACAACATACAAAATAGCCGGAACCATTTGAGATGAAGCTTTTAATCTCCACTTATTAGCCAATCTTTCAGGGTACCCATTAAAATAATAAAACAAAAAAATTGAAAGGATAACCATAAGAAAGAAAAACATTGCAGGAAAAGAAGCAATATCTCCTTTTATAAGAATATAAGCTACAGAAAAAATTATACCTATAAAAAATACTGAGAGAAAACTCATAACGCTCAAAGTTATAGCTTGCCAAGGTTCTATATCTAAATGTGCAATTTCAATATGTTTTTGTATTTTTTCCGCATCTTTCTGTGCAACTTTTAATTTTATGGCACTTCCAAGAGTTTTGCACCATCTTTCATAATTTGTTAATTCTCTTTCTCTTTCTCCTTTAAATTTTAAATAAGATTTGCTATCTTTAATTGCTCCAAGTTCAGTAGTTTCTATTTGTCCTTCAATTTTGCTTCCGTATTTTTTCAGAATTTCATTAACATCGGTTTTTTTATATGGTTGCATTTTCACACTCTTTTTTCATTTCATTAAAATAAAAAGAATTAATAAATCTTTGGAGAATATAAGTCAAACAAGAATTATATATAACAGGAGAAATATGATTAAAGTTAGTAATTGAACAATATTAAAAGAAGGTACATTAATTACAATCTGCTTTTAGGATTAATTAATTGTTCTTTTCTTTATCTCCCCATTCAACCATTTCTGCCAAAGTGGAAAAACTCTTTCTCCTAAGGGCAATCCAATTTCTTGTATAACTTCATCGGATATTCTGTGGAATGTATGATTTGATAAAGTATTAAACTTGCATTCAAGCAAATCGTCATCCCCAATTTTTTTAGAAATATCAACTATTTCTTTTTTCATTTTTGCTCTTAGAAGAATATTATCATAAACAGCGTCCCAATTTCCAGCCCATCCTTTTACATTTGAAGCAACATCTTTTATTATTTCGCTGTCACCATTTATCAAATCGTCTGTGGGTTCTATTTCATCTTTCTCAATATTATATTTCATTAAATCCACAAAACCCTTTTCGGCCATCGGATCTTTGGTCCAATGCTTTCTTACTTCTGAAAGTTGAACTAACCTTTTCCAAGCATGCAACCCATCTGGAGATTTTATTGGATTACATATAATTATTGAATCTGTAGCTTTAAAACTTGTAACAGGAACTCCCAAATCATTTACTACTCTATCAAAAACTCCATAAGGAGACGCTCCGTGAATTGTTCCAGCGACGACATTTGCCAAAGCTCCAACTCTCATGGCTTCATAAAGTGCTTTCGCCTCCAGACTTCTAACCTCACCAACAATAAGACAACTATCTCCCAATCTTAAACTTGTTCTTATTCCATCATCGGCAGACACTTCTGTTGTTGTTTTTAAAAGAGCTGAACGAACTTTCATTCTTAATATATCATAATTCAATTTTCTTAAAGATTCAACAGGCAATTCTAAGCTATCTTCAATTACTATAATTCTGTGCTTAGGAACAATTTCAAGCATGAGACTTCCCAAAAGAGAAGTTTTTCCTGAGCTCCTAGTTCCCGCTACAAGTAGGGTCCTTGCACCATCAACTAAAAAACTAAGCAATCCTGCAGCAAAAGGATTAATCATTTTATTTTTAATAAAAAGAGGAAGAGTCCAAGGACTTTCTCTATGTCTTCTTATAGAATATGCTAACCCATCACAAGATAGAGGTTGTTGAATGATTGAGATTCTTGCTCTAAGATTTCCAATTTCTAACTGAGTATCTAAAATTGGATTTGCTTCATCCAATGGCCTTCCAGATATCATTCTAAATTTTGCAGCCCAAGAGTCTGCATCTTCTTGGCTTGGAAGTATATTTGTTGAACATTCATCATATTCCTGATGCCTTACAAAAATAGGGGTGAGAGGGATTGGTGCGTTTAAAGATATATCCTGAAGATTTTTATCCTGAAGAAGAATTTCTACAATTCCAAAACCTATTGTATGCCTTACTAAAATTGCAGATAACTTATTGAGAGCAGAATAATCCAATTTGATTCCTTTGTTCTGAGCCAAATCTCTTATTAAATCCCTAGATATATTCATAAAAACTTGTCTTATTCTTTCTGTATCTGTAAATTCTTCTGCCTTGGGTTGATGTTCTATTAAAACTCCTCTCGCTAAATTTAAGAGAGCGCTCTGATCTTCACTTAAAGTATTTTCTGGGGGAACTATATGATAAATTAATTTTGATTCATCTTTTCTTTTCATTATAGTAACCCAAGATTCATCATAATCCCCATTTGAAATTTTATACTGAGCCATTATTTCCGCATCTTCGGGCAAATCTGAAACAAGACGAGTAAATGTAAAATTAGCTATTACATCTGGTCTAAAAAATTTATTATAAATCTCCCTCCCCCCTCTTCTGTATTCTGTAGAATATTGCTGAAATGCTTGAATAAGTTTTGTTCTTGAGAAGACATCTAAAATTTTCTCAAGAAGAGATAAATAATTCTTTTGATCTGATTTAAGAAGCGTTCCAATCTTGTCAAGAAGAACCTTTCCTTCAAGAATTATTTTTCTGAGCTGAAAATATGCTGCAAATGGATCTTTTTTGAGGAGATATAAAAAAGAAAATACTTCATTATATCTTTTTGAAAATAAATCTGCGTTCGATGTTACAAGTTTTTCTGGGCTAAGAATTTTTTCCTGCTTGAGAAGATAAATATAAACTTGAGCAATTTCAAGAAGATAATTTGTTTCTTTAAAATCGTAATTATAATTTTTTTGCTGCACAAAAATTATTCTCGAAACATTTGGATTTTCAATTAATGAATCAATAGTTCTCTCCATGACTTCTGGATATTCCGATATGCTTGGAACATAAGGAGCACCCATATAATTTATATAAAGGACATCTTCTCCTCCTTCTCTCTTTACTTCGTATGAATACAAAGCCTCTTCTTTTTCGAATTTCATTTTTCAAATAAATTAGAAAGTACAAATTTTATATTTGCTCTTTCAAATTGCATACATAAAAAAATGATTTATAGTTTAAAATATTTTGTATAATCAAAACAAATTTAAACTCGCTTTGCATTTATGATTTATGGCTGAACAAGATTATGAAAATCAGTATTTTACAGAAATAAGCACAAAAGTTAGAGATTTGGAAGAAAAACAGCGAATAATAAAAGATAGAATACTTCTTATTGGACAAAATTTAATTGAAATGAAAGAAGATGTTCATATAACTTTATTGGATTTAAAAAAGAATATTGAAATTATGAAAAGAGATATAGAAAGACTTAAATCTTTTTTTGAGACGGCATCTGGAGAATTTTCAAAATTTGCAAGAAAAGAGGACTTGGAAATACTTTCTAAACAAGCAAAGATGTTTCAACCTTTGGAATTTGTAACAAAAAAAGATTTAGAAAAATTAAAAAACGGTTAAAGACTATAATAAAAATGGGAATTTTAGATGATATAAATAATATGAAGAACCAGGGAATGGGAGAAAAAGAAATTATAACCCAATTGCAAGAGAGAGGAGTTTCACCAAAATCTATTCAAGAAGGATTAAATCAAATGAGAATAAAAAATGCTGTATCTGCTGAATCTTCTGGAGAGGAAGGTATGGAACCCTCAATTATGAAAAACTCTCAAAATTCTGAGGCTCCACAGGTTACATCATTATATGCTCCAAAAACCCAAGAGTTAGGACAAGGTTCTGAAGGATTTTATACACCCCCTCCTTCTCCTCCGCAATTTCAATCAAATCAATTTAATGATGAATCTGAAACGCCAAGCTATGGAGAGAATCAAGAAGAATACTCTCCTCAAGAAGGGTCTGGAGAGCAATTAGCAGGGGCAACATCTTATGATACTGATACTCTCATTGAGATAGCTGAACAAGTTTTTTCAGAAAGAATAAAGAGAGAACAAAAACAGATAGGTTTTCTTAATGAATTTGCAACTCTTGCAGAGACAAAAATAGGCGATGCACACGAGAGAATAAAGAAAATTGAAGAAGTGATGGATAAACTTCAAGCAGCGATATTGGAAAAGGTGGGTTCTTATGGGAAAAACCTTGACACAATAAAAAATGAGATGGGGATGATGCAAGAATCTTTTGAAAAAATGATTCCATCTATGCATGAAAGAAGCTATGCGAAGAATAATAATAAAAATGGCAATAACAACAATAGGAAAGAAGATTATGAAGAGAATGCAGAAGAAACTTCAGAAGAACCCCAGGAAGAAACTACAACTACTTCTGTAATAAGAAAAAAAACTTCTAAGACGAAGAAGTAAGAATATAATTCTCAATTATCTTGATTTAATCATTAATTGCCTTATGCATTTATATTAATATTTCATTATAAAATTAATAGGTTATACAAATGGACTGTTACAATAATTATATTCTCTAAATCTATTTTTAATTTAATTAAAAGAGGGATTAATTATCCCGACAGTATATTTATCTCAATCAAATTAATATAAAATCATATCCAGCATAATTAATTAAAATTTAATCTTCTCCAGCCAAATTCTTTGTAAGAATACTTGTATATTGCGGCCTATTAGGATTTTTTCCTCTAGTCATCATAGCAATCAGTGCAATAATTATAACGGCAAAGATTATTACTGCACCATACTGATTCCAGAAATAAGATAATCCTGGACCTCCAAGTCCCCATCCAAATACATCGAGAGAATTGTATATCACTGTGCCAATTATAATAAAGACTATAATTGCTAATGCTACCATAAACCAATTATTCTCTCTATTTGTGGGCATAAATAATCCACCCAATATGAGTATTACTAATATTATGGAAATTGCAACTCCGAATCTTGGAAATATTTCAGAGAAAAACATTGAAACCATATCAAATTGCAAAGACATAAATGCGACAGCTAATGCAATAACTACATTAATACCTTTGCCAGAAGAAGGGTCGTCTTTTCTTGCAAATATATTCATCTTCATAAGCAATCCATAAACTAAAGCAAATATTAAAAGAAAAGGCAAAGCGTATGCAAAAATTCCAGCAGCTTCCCATTGTGCAAATAAATTTCCAAGAGCTCCTCCTCCAAAAGCACCATAAGAAGCTAAAACCATAATTCCGTTCATCATTATATAAATTATTTAATATTGTTTAAATATGTTTCGAATTATTTCGCTTTTGCGGTTTTTAAAACAACTGCTAATGCAGCTGCAACCATTATTACAAAAAAGAAATTTGTCCAAAATGTATTACTCCATGTGGAATTAAATAATTTATCTACAAAAGTGCCTGTATCTACTCCAGCAGCCCAAAATACTGCAACTATTACAGCAAGAAATATAATAACCCCTATTACCCATTTTAATCCAGCAGAAGCATTTCCAAACATTTTAGAATCTTCTGCTCCTGTAGCAAATCCCCAAAGAAGCAAAACAACAAATATAATCACTATTCCTATTGTAAGGAATAATATGAGATTTCCGACCATCTCTTTTGGGAAAACTGCACTAACAAAAATAAAACCAATTACAAACGCTATCAAAGCATTAATCTGTTTATTTCCTTCTCCAAAAAGCTTCGTCTTTTCAAGGATAGCAAATAATATAAAAAATATTAAAAGAAATGGATACACAAATTTAGTCAAAACTGGACTCTGCAAAAAATCTAATCCTGCCATTCCCTCTTTTTCTCCTTACTACTCAGAAACTTCCTCAAACCCTGCTTCTTGGCTTGGTAAAGCTGATTTACTTATTATGAAAACATCACTGATTGATTTAACAAACTGGTGTGGAATTATAACTCCTCTTGCACCACCCATCATAGAGAGAACATTTCCGCCCACTCTTATTCTCCACCCATCAATTTTATTTTCAAAAAGGTTAGCTTCTTCAACTTCACCGAAGAACTCACCCGAGTCAGTAAATACTCTCTTACCCAGAACTTCTGAAACTTTTTTGATTTTCATAATAGAAACTATAATAGTTTATTTAAATACTTTTCCATAATCTATAGAATATTTTGAATAAGATAGAATATCGCAAGATTTATAAAAAAAAATATCCTTTAAAAAGCATGATAAATAGAAAAGAAATTGCGGCATTGATTATTATATCTATAATAACTGCATTTGCCATAACTCTTGTAGAAAGTTTAAATCAATTTTTATTGGTTTTACTAGGAGTTTTCATTTTAATTTTAATAAATGTCCTTGTTAAAAAAAGTGTTGCATATCTCCTTGAATCTGAAATAGAAATAAAAATATGGGAAATGAAAAGATTTGGTTTCAGAACAAATCAATACTGGAAAAAGGCATTTCCTATTGGAGCATTTGCTCCTTTAATTTCAAAGATAATATTTTTCTCTCTAAATGGATTTGTATGGATGGCTTCTCTTGTTTTTGATGTTAAGGCAAAAGCATATCATGCCGCGAAGAGGCACGGTATATATTCTTTCTCTGAGATGACTGAAGAGCACATAGGAAGAATTGCGGCAGTAGGAATATTTGCAAATTTAATCCTTGCTATTTTATTTTATTTCGTAGGAGGAAATTTCGGAATTCTATTCGCAAAGTTGAACATATGGTTTGTATTTTTCAACATGATTCCTATATCTGATTTAGATGGAAATAAGATATTCTTTGGAAACTTAGTATTATGGAGTTTCTTAGCTATTGTAACTCTAATAGGGTTGGGATATACTTTTCTTTTAGTATAATTTCAAATTAATACGCTACTTAATTATAGAGAATAGAATCTTAATATTCTAATCTGTTATCAACAAATATAATTATCTTGAATAGAATCTTGATTATCATTAATATACTCCTTATCATGAAAACCTGCAGTTACATTAACACCTGATTCTAATTATTAATATATTTCAATCTAACAAAAATTAATATAAACCTCCTTTATTTTTTACATCTATGGAATTCCTAAACAACATCGAACCAAGAGAATATCAAAAAGAAATTTTTAAAACCTGCATTGGTAAAAATTGTCTCGTTGTTCTTCCAACTGGGCTGGGAAAAACTCTTATTGCACTTATGTTAACTATAGAAAGAATGAAAACTTTTCCCGGAGAAAAAGTTCTTTTTCTTGCTCCAACGAAACCATTAGCAGAACAGCATTTAAAATATTTTAAGAAAAACCTTCCAGAATTATTCGGTGAAATGCAACTTTTCACAGGGACGGTTAATTCAGAAAACAGAAAAAAAATATGGCAAACAGCAGATATAATATTTTCAACCCCACAGTGCATTTCAAATGATTTGAAAAAAAGAATGTACAATCTGAAAGATGTTTGCCTTTTAATTGAAGACGAAGCGCATAGATGCATAAAAAATTATGATTACAATTATATTGCTCAAGAATATAAAAAACAATCTCTTCATCCAAGAATAATTGGATTAACCGCTTCTCCGGGAAGTGAAAAATCAAAAATAAAAGACATATGCAAAAATCTTTTTATAGAAGAAGTAGAATTAAGGGGAAGAGAGAGTTCTGGTGTTAAAGAATATTTGCAAGAACTTGAATTTGAAAAAATAATGCTTGATTTTCCTCCCGAATTTGAAGATATGAGAAAAGTTCTACTAAAACTTTTTAATGAATATGTGGAGGAATTGAGAACAAGAAAAGTCTTATTCGGACCAGCATCAAAAACAGATTTGATAAATCTCCAAAAAAAGATATCTGCAACTATAGCAAGAAATTTTACAAATTTTAATTATATGCTTGGGGCAAGTGCTTGTGCACAGGCAATAAAAATACAGCATGCACTTGAATTGCTTGAAACTCAAACACTTGAAAGTTTCAATAAATATATAAAAAAATTATTTGAGCAGGCATTAAAAAAACAGAGTAGGGGGGTTGTTAAATTAGTTTCAAAACCTGAATTTAATTTTGTTTTTATGCAATCCAACGAACTTTTGTCCAAAAAAAGAGAGCATCCTAAAATTCAAAAGTTAATTGATATAATAATCCAAGAAAAAGAAAAAAATGCAAAAATGAAAATGATAATCTTTACTCAATTTAGAGACACTGCTTCCAACATTTCAAAAAGAATAAATGAAATTGAAGGAATAAAATCCAAAATATTTATAGGGCAGGCAAAAAAAGGTGAGGGAGAAGCTGACAAAGGATTAAGCCAAAGAGAACAACAAGAAATCCTTCATGAGTTCAGCTTAGGAAAAATAAACATCTTAGTGGCAACTCAAATCGCAGAGGAGGGTTTAGACATAATTGAAATAAACAATGTCATATTCTATGAGCCAATTCCTTCTGCAATAAGAACCATCCAAAGACGAGGAAGAACAGCAAGATTAATGCCCGGAAAAGTTATTGTACTCATAACAAAAAAAACGCGAGATGAAGCATTCTTTTATGTTTCAAAATCTCGTGAAAAAAAGATGAAAATAGCAATAGAAAGCATAAAAGACGATATGACAAAAGAAAATAAAATTGAAATTCAAAAAAAGTTAGAAATAGAATAAAATTTCAAAAGAAACATAATATGGAAGGTTTCGAAAAACCCAAAAAGATGATTTTTTGTTTGTTAATAAAAACTATGTATGATAGTAATGGGATTGTATAATTAATAATCCCGTCTATAATTCATTAAAAATAAATAATATAATAAAATTAGTATTTTGTTATATATAATTAAATTTCTTAAAAAGAGGGTTACTCAAAGTTGTCTATAATAAAATTAATTACAATCCTTGTTTCTTCCCAGTAATCTTCTTCATTAAAAATTCTCTTATTTTTTCAGCTACTTCTATTGAGAGAGCTGGAAGATGTCCTTCTGAATGACCTACTCCACCTTTAGCAGAATAAGCAGAATAACCTGCAGTCTGAATATCAATCGTTGAAAAACCAATAATTCTAGCCAATATTCCTCTTGTTATATCTACATTCTGAATTCTCTCATAAGGTATTGATTTATATTTCTTTACTATAACTCCTTTTTCTATTTTAAGAGAATCTTGAGTTAATTCATACTTCCAGTTTCTATATGCCCAATTAACAAAAATCTCTGTTAAAATAATATAACATAATAAGATTACAAGAGGGAGAAATATAGAATTAAGTTGAATGGTTCCTTCCATAGCTTTAATTATATTAAAAAAAGTAAATGCAAAAAATAAAAAGAGTATAATAAACCCAACATAACTTTGAATTCTAAACATCCATTTCGCACCTTTATGTAAGCTTTCCATATCTTCTTTATTAAAAGCAAATTTATAAATATTTACTTCCTGCTCTACTCTTACAATGAAAACCCTAAATTCCAAACCGTTGCTTGATATATTTTCTAAGAGAAAACTCACACTAAAAAAAGATGAACCAAAAGAAAGAATAATTATAGATTATAGAGAGAAAAATTCCCTTGTTGCCTCTTATCTCGTTAAGCAAGGTTTCCCCGTTGAATTCAAAGAATTAAATATAGGAGATTATATTGTTAAAAATATAATTATTGAAAGAAAAACAGTTCAGGATTTTATAAGTTCTATGATTAATCATAGATTAATAAATCAAATTGAAGAATTAAAACAATATGATAATAAACTATTAATTATAGAAGGAATTTCTGAGCAAGAGCTTTACAGCGAGGGGAATACAGGAATAAATGCAAATGCCATAAGAGGCTTTTTACTTTCAATTCTTCTCAAACACAAAATACCAATTATATTTTCAAAAAATGCAGAAGATACTTCTAAATTCATAAATGTTTTATCAAAAAAGAAAGAAAAAGAAATAAACCTCAATGCAAAAAAGAAAACATTGAATAAAAAAGAACAGCTCCAATTTATAATAGAAAGTTTTCCAGGAATTGGACCTAAGAAAGCCAAAAAACTTCTTGAAAAATTCGGAAGCATACAAAATATAATTCTCTCTTCAACAGAGGATTTAAAGGATATTTTAGGGGTTCAATCAGCGAGCATAAAAGAGATAATAGAAAGGAAGTATTAATTTATAAGTTATCTTGGATATAATCTTAAATTACTTATTTTCTAAGCAGTTATCAATTATTTAAATATAATGCTAATTAGTTAAATTATAAAAGAAGCAGCGCAATCTATAAATTAATTTATATTATCCCTGCGAGTTCTATATTAATTATTTTTATTTGAATATAAAACAAATTTAACATTAATTACACTATACAATTAGATGATTATTCCATTATAGAACTATTAAGTTAAATGAACAGTATATGTAAATGAGATATAATCTGCTGTGAAGATAATTTTAATTTAAATTATATTTCTCTATCTCGTCGTATATGGGATCCTTAGAAGTTAGTTTAGATTCCATTAAATAAAATTTATCTACAATAAATGATAATTTTGGAGGTTTAATTTTTCCCATTGCTTCTATAAATCTCTTCTTATCTTCAATTTTTTTTATTCTGGCAATTGTTAGATGTCCCATAAATCTCTTTTCTTTTTCATATAAACCTTCCAGAGAATTATCTATTTCTTTTTGGATATTATCACAATTAGTTATTTCCAACCAAAGAATCCCCCCTTCTTCTTGCTTATCAAAAAAACCACATTCTTTAATTTCTGTTTCAAATTTATTAAAATTAATTTTTCTTAATCTTAACTTTATGCTTTCTATATTTTCTAAAGAAACTTCTCCCAGAAATTTTAAAGTTAAATGCAAGTTCTTGAGTTCAGTCTTTTTTCCTGTAAACTCTGGCAAGGTTTCTTGTATGTTTTTTAGATGCATTAGAATTTTTGGAGGAAATTTTATGGATATAAATGCTCTCATACAATATTATTCTTTTTTGGCTTTAAAACTCTTATTAATTATTTAATTATCTCGAATATAACATTAATTTCTAACTTCTTGAAACAGGTAGTTATCTCGATGGACTGAACCTCTTAAGCCAGACAAATAGTTAATTTAACTTACATATAGCTTATGAAAATCGACTGTTATGGATAACTTAATTTCCTACTATAAAAATTCCGCCAATATCTTTGCACCCAATTTAACAGTCATGTTGTTTGCATCTTTCCCAGGATTTATTTCAACCAAATCTACTCCTCTTAAATTTTTTATTTTATTTAATCTTTGAATAATATAAATAAACTCCCTGCTTGTCAATCCTCCCGGCTCTCTATATCCTGTTCCTATTGCAAAAGCGGGATCCACAACATCAATATCTAATGATATGTACAATTCTTTTTTGTCTGAAAATTCCATTATAACTTCACACGTTTCTTCTAAATTTTCCAAAAGTTGATTCATACTAATTGTTCTTATCTTATTTTCCTTCAAAAATTCAATTTCTCCCCTATCAGAATTCCTAATCCCAATTAAGAGTATATTTTCTGAAGGAAAACCTCGTTCAATTAAAACTCTCAACCATTCTTCATGATTAGGATATTTTTCGCTTCCTTTTGTTACGGACATGCAATCTGGATGAGCATCAAAAACAATTAAACAGGGTTCTGCACCTTTATTTTCACAATGATCTAAAAAGGCTTTTCCAATAGAATAACTTATGGAATGGTCTCCACCCAAAAATATGGTTTTTTCCTTGGATTCAAACATTTCAAATGCATTTTTATATATAAGTTTATTTGCCGATTCTATGTTTGAATTATCTAAATGAATCTCTTCCAAATCAATCTTATTTATATCTACAGACTTTCCAGCCTCATTTGAATATATCTCTTCCTTAAGGCATTTTATAATTTCATTTCCTGCTTTCTCACATCCAATGGTTTTTCCCAAACCATTTATTCCGGGAACTTTTATAATAAACATAATTTTAAACAATAAAAAGGGTTTTTAATATTATTGTTCTTCGGTATTTCTTATCTTGGACTAAATAAATCTCTGAACCAAGATAAAATCTTTTGAATCAAAGTCCCACTTATGCATTTTCTCTCAACACAGAAATTACTTGTGCATTCAAAATTATTATCACATATAGCATCATCTGCAATTTGATTTACAAAATCCCCATTTGGAGAGCAATATTTCACACCTTGCCTATAACCAATTTGAACACATCTTCCATTACTTAATGAACATCCCAACTCACAAGAGATTGTTGTTGCGCCCCCTGATTGAACACATTCATAACTTTGTTTTGGAGCAGAAATTGGTGCACCTGTGCTTCCTACACTTTTCCAAGAAGGAATTGTTTCTACTTGATATGCTCTGACAGAAAGAGTATTTAGATAAAATTTTTTACAATAAGTTAATTTATCTACATTTACATCGCTAATTTCATTTGGGTCTGCAGTCCAAACTCCATTCTCAGTATGCTGATTGACTTTTCCTTCCCAAAAAGCAATTCTTTTAAGAGTTAAAGTATCTTCTTGAATTTTACAAATATTATTTACACACGATTGCCCAGACGTGCAAACGTTTGTACAACTAGCACAATGCGTTGCTGTTCCTAATTGAATTTCGCATCCATTCGCTGTATTTGAATCACAATCTGCATAACCTGTACTACAAGATGAAACTACACACTGCCCAGTTGAATTGCAAGCTTGTCCGACGACTGTACAAGTTCCACAAGTTACATTGCCACAAGTTCCATTTGTAACTGTTCCACAATTTTTACCTCCACAAGGATTTGTAACAGGAGTGCATATTGCTGAGCATATTAAATTTGTGCAATTTCCACTCATACATTCAGAATTTGAAGAACAACTTGCTCCATTTTCTTTTAAAGGAATATTTGTACCCTCTGCATAATATTTATAACCATAAAATCCTCCCCCAGAGCTTCCGCTTATTAAATACCAATTATTCAAAGACATACTGAAAACAGATGGTGCTGAACTTTCCCCTATACTTAAGAGACTTGCATTTATTATTAAATCTGTCTTCCACTGGGTTCCGTTCCAAATAAAACCAAAAAATAATCCTGAACTGCTCCCACTTATTAAATACCAATTTGAATCCTTGTAAAAAATAGAAGGTGTTGACATGAAACCTATATCTGGCAACGAATTAGTTATTGCTAAATCAGCCACCCAATTTGTACCATTCCAAACAAAACCGAAAAATGTTCCATAATAACTTCCAGATATTAAATACCACTTTCCATCTTTTTGAAAGACAGAAGGAGATGCGCTGGGTATATCATTTGGCAACGAAGCATTTATTGTTGAATTAGAATGCCAATGACTTCCAACATTATCCCAAACAAAACCATAAAACTTTCCATTAGGCCATCCATTTGCATCCAAATAATAATTTCCACTTATTAGATACCAAGATGAATCTTTGTAAAAGACATAGGGTTTAATGTGATATTGTAAATTGGGCAAACTTGCATTTATTGTTGAATTAGGCAACCATTTAATTCCATCCCAAATAAAACCAAAAAAATTTCCATACGCTTCCCCACTTATCATATACCAATATGAATCTTTATAAAATATAGTTGGAGATGAAGAATTTCCTATATCTGGTAAACTTGCATTTATTGTTGAGTTTGTTTTCCAAATAAAATTAAAAACTTGTGCTGAACATATCGAATTTGTACAATTACCACTTGTACATTCAGAATTTAAAGAACAACTTGCTCCATTTTCTTTTAATGTTGTAATGCGTATACAAACATTAGGAATTATTATAGCTGTACAAGTCCATCCAGTTTCAATGATACAGATTGAAGAACATCCATCACTATTTATCAAATTTCCATCATCGCATGCTTCTGTTCCTTCTTTTTTACCATCTCCACAAACTACTGTTGAAGTTGTTGCTACACATTTCCCCGTAGCGAAATTACAAGTCTGCCCTGCTATTGTACAAGCTCCACAAGTCACAGCAGCACAAGATCCATTCGAAGCTGTTCCGCAATTTTTATCCCCACAAACTCCTGCAAAAGTAGGAGGAGATTTGGGAGCACAAGGGAGTACAGCGCAATTTGATTTTGTACTATGCACGACACATGTTCCTGAAGAACAAATATAATTCTTACATTCATTATTGCTTACTTTACAAGGCTTGCCCGTCTCTTCATTAGTATGCGTGCATATTCCATCTGCAGAATAATAATCCTTTGTGCATTCATTATTGTCGGTTGCACACGCACTTGGAGTATGTAAACATTCACCATTAAAGCATACATCTATAGTGTAAGACTTTCCATCATCGGTACAAGGACTAGCAATTACTTTATTTGTATATACACAGCTTCCACTTGAAGAACAAGTATCTGTTGTACAATCCTTTCCATCATTACAAGAGCAAGCTCCGTTTGTGCATAATTGTCCTGATGTACATTTTGTCACAGAAGTATCCTTACAAATTCCAGATTGGCAGGTTTGTCCTGCGATTGTACAATCTGGACAAGCCACATCAGCACAACTTCCATTTTTAGCTGTTCCACAATTAGAAGTTCCACATATTCCTGAAAGAGTAGGATTTGTAGCAGGAACACAAGCAGATGCTAAACATTTTCCCATAACTAAATTACAAGTCTGTCCTGTTACTGTACAAGTTCCACAAGTCACAGCAACACAAGATCCATTCGAAGCTGTTCCACAATTTTTATCCCCACAAACTCCTGAAAGAGTAGGATTTGGAGCAGGAACACAAGCCGTTACAGCAGCAACCTTACAAACACCAGAAATTCCGGATGTCCAAGAACAACCCGTCGGAGTACAAGCACCTTGAGACAACAGAGTATCGCACTTCACAGTTGCATAAGCCGGACGAACAAATGTTCTGCTTTCTGACCAACGACCCCCCCCACAGAAGATAAATTTATTTTTAACACAAGTATGTTTATACCAATTTGAATTCTCAACAAAATAACTTATATGCCCATTTTCAGCATCCTTACAACGATTACAACTTTGTCCACCATACTCTTCTCCAATTATCCAAGTAAAAGGCATATAATTATTCCAATTAACTTTTGTAGAAGTATCTATATAACTTCCAGAACACACCCCCGTCGTTGCAACTTCACATATATTAGAGGTACAATCAGAATTTACCAAACAACTTAAACCTGCTCCCTTTAAATTATTTCCAGATGTGTCGGATACAAATTCATCCCATGTACAACCAACCTCAGTTGTACAAATATCTTTAGAAAGGTCTGCACAAGTCACCCCTGTTCCCCGATTATAACAAGAATTATCTTCACTATTCCAATAACAATAATCTCCATAATTATCATTACAAATAGAGATACCGTCTGTATATGAAAAATCCATCGGGTCTGTTGTAATATAACCACAATTCATGGTTCCAGAACAACCAGCACTCACAAAAGAATTAAGAGAAAATATCAAAATAAAAAATCCTATTAATATAAACAAACCCCTTTTCATAATTTAATTTAGAAAAAACAACTTTAAAAATATTTGTGTAAAGTTAAAGTAAATTTAATTAAATTCATTTCGGCACCAAAGCAAAAAAACTGTAATTATTCTTTACATCTAACGCCAATTTTTTAACATCTTCCAATTTTACTTTAAGAACGTCCTTTTCAAAATTGTAAAATTCTTTTGCGTCCCCATGCAATTCATAAGCTAATAAATTAACCATTTGTTGTTGGGAATCTTCCATTGAAATTTGATAATTTCCTATAAGTTGTTCTTTAATTTGATTTAATTCTTTCTCTTCCAGAGAAATTGCAACCTTGTCAAATTCTTCTAATATTAATTTTTTTATTTTTTCAACATTTTCTTTCATAGTTCCAACATAAATCATATTATACGCAAATGTTTTGTTTATGTTTGAATCTCCTTTTACAGAATAGGCCAAATTTCTTTTTTCTCTTATTTCGGCAAATAATCTTGAAGACATTCCTCCAGCCATTAATGCATTTAATACAACTGCAGCATAACTTTTTTTATCTCCCGCAGTTGGAACGTGATGTGCAAATACGAGATTTGCTTGATCAATCCCTTCTCTTTCTTCAACTTTGAAACTATTTTCTAACTCAAACTTCTCGAAAGGGATTTTTCCTTTTTCATTTCCAAAATTTTTATTTGCAAATTTAATTAAATAATCAAAATCTGCATCTCCAATAACGCATAATATCATATTATTTGGAGAATAAACTTGTTTAAATTTACTTAAAATTTTATATCTCGTAAGAGAATTCATTGTATCAAATGTTCCAGCAATATTTATTTTCATTGTTTTATTATATAATAATTTTTGTATTTCATCCAAAGAATGCATATGGGGATTATCATGATACATTTTAATTTCTTCAAATATAACTTTTCTCTCTTTTTCCATTTCTTTTTCTTCAAAAAGAGGATTTTTAACCATATCACTCAAAACTTCCAATGCAACATTTAAATGTCTTGATGGCATTTTGCACCAATAAGCAGTAATTTCTTCAGAAGTAAAACCATTTAAATCTCCGCCCCTCTTTTCTATATCGTCAGCAATTTTCTTGGCATCTCTTGTAGGGGTTCCTTTGTACAACATATGCTCTATAAAATGGGATATTCCTTTTTCTTCCTCTTTTTCATTTACTCCCCCATTACGAACTGCAAAAGAAACACTTACAACAGGTAAATTTCTTTTTTCTAATATAATCGTCATTCCATTTTTCAAGACTTTTCTATAAAATTTGGCTTTCATAATAACAAAATGAGAATAAGCTATTTAAATTTAAACTTTGGTTTTAAATACAATATATCTCTCCCCCCCAATATCAAAATCTTCAATTAATTCAAACTTCTCTTCTATAAAATCAATTATCCATTTTCTATTTGCCTTAAATTTATCCTTCTTTATCATGCTTTTTGTTGCAAAACTTACAACAATTTTATCGCAAAGGGGAACAATCTCCTCTAAAAGTTTCTTTGAATAATCTCTTTCAATCATTTCCAATGAATCAATTACTTTAAAAAGAAAAACCACCCGGGGAGATTTGCATTCTTTTATCAAGCTTTTTATTTTTTCTATGTTAAATAGACTTTCATGAATTGCTCTTGCATTAAAATTATTTTTTTCAAAATAAAAATTCATCAAATCTACAAACTGCCCAACTGCTTCAATCGCAGTATAATCAATCCTCCTTTTTTTTGGAAAAAACTTATAGCTAAAACCATTTATCCCAGAACCCAAATCTATAAGAGAAAATTCATTTAATGAACCAAACAGCTTTTTATATATCTCTGGATAATAATTTAATCTTTCACGGGTAGACAAGTGTTTTCTCAAAAACCATTCTTCGTTTTTGTCTTTTATACTTAACAATTTTCCACTTGCAAACGCAGAATAAACTTTTCTAAGCAAATCTCTTGTCAACCTTATTTTTTCTTCTTCGGAGCATTCTCTTCTTTCAAATTTTTCATAAGCCAAGAGAATATCTTTTTCAGGAATCTTTGAAAATTCCTTCTTACACATAATTCCTTTTTTTATTTCTTCCGCATTCATAAATTATTTAAGCAAGAACAACTTAAAAATTTATATGCCTACAAACGCTTCACCCCAATTTACAAAAGCACAAGGAAAATTTCTCAATGCAAAGAATGATGAAGAAAGATTAATTTTCTTAGATGAAATGCTAAGAGAAGCTCCAAAACATAAATCTTCGGAAAATTTATTAGCAAATCTTAGAACAAGAAAAAAAAGACTGGAAGCCCAATTAGTAAAATCAAAAAAATCAGGAAAAACTTCAAGAGTTGGAATAAAAAAAGAAGATATGCAGATAGTGATTGTTGGAAAAACAAATTCTGGGAAATCTTCTTTATTAAATGCTTTAACAAACGCAGAGTCAAAAATTTCATATACCTCTTTTTCAACAAGCTCTCCTAAAATTGGAATGATGTATTCTGATGGAACAGGAATACAAATAATAGAAAATCCTGCGATAGAATCGGAATATTATGATAGAGGAATTACACATACAACAGATGTTATTTTAATTCTCATTAATTCTTTAGAAGAAATAAAAGAAATTGAGAATTTGTTGGGAAACGATAACAAAAAAAAGATAATTGTCTTCAATAAAAGCGATTTATTAAATGAAAATGAAAAAAGAAAACTACAATCTACGCTACAATCAAAAAAATATAATTTTTCAATAATTTCTTCGCTGACTGGAGAGGGATTAGAAGAATTAAAAGAAAAATTATTCGGCAGTTTTGAAAAATTAAGAATTTATACAAAGGAACCTGGCAAGGAAAAAAGCAAAAGACCAATAATTCTTGAACCAGGAGCCACACCAAAAGATGTTGCTGAAAAAATATTAAAAGGATTTTCACAGAGAGTAAGAGAAACAAAAATATGGGGGCCGTCAAGCAAATTCTCTGGGCAGATAGTTGGATTAAAACATAAATTAAAGGATTTGGACGTCGTGGAATTTAAAACGAGATAACTGTTTTATTCTCTTTCTATTTTTTAATGCAATTTGAAAAGAATATAGATGGCTTTGAAAGACCTCAAAAAGAGAATTTTTTGCTTGTTGATAAAAATGATATATGATATTAATAGTGTTATATAATAAATAATATTGTCTATAATTCATTAAATATAAATATTGCATATAACTAAAAAGATTTTCATTCCCTTTCACTACATAATTATCCCAAACAGCACTTTACCACGTTATTATTTTATATTTATTGTATATAACTAATTCTATATAATCTACTCTGGAATTTAATTAATATAATTTCACAAATATAAATCGCTGTGATAGATAATTAAATTCCTTAAAAAGGGGGTTATTCAAAGTTGTTTGCATTAAATAATTCTTTTTTATAAAAAGCACCATATTTAAATATAAAATGGCATAAGGATTAAAATGAAAAAGAAAATGAGCAGGATATTAACTTGGAATATAGGTTCTTTTGTTTTTCTAAAATATGGAAAATATTTTGGATTTAGAACAGGAAATAAGGACGAATATTTCAGACCTGATGTGAATGGAGATTTGGTGTCAAAAACAATTGAAAAGATAAATCCAGATTTTTTATATTTACAGGAATTTTGGTCTCCTAAAGATGCAAATCAAATTGAATGCTTAAAAAAATATCCTCATAAAATGTTTTTGGACATGTGGTACAGAAAAAAAGGAGTGTTAATCGCAAGCAAGAAACCCTTCTCATTTAAAATGATTAATAGAATCCCTATAGTTAATTATAAGGGTTGTAATATTATTCCAATTCACTTAAACTCCTATATTGCAGCGAAACGTTTTAGACAAGAAGCAGCTATTGAAAGAGTTTTGCCAGATTTAAAAGGAAAAGAAATTTTGATGGGAGATACAAATCTTTGGGAGATAAAAAATATATTTTTGTTTTCTAAGGATAGACAAACATATATAAAATTTACACGTTCCCTTACAGATATATCAAAAAAGATAGAGTCAACTAACTTTTTTGGTTTCGCTACAGACAAGGTTTTTGCTTCAAAAGACCTAAAAATTGGAAAAATTAGTTCTCCCAGAATTCGCGGAAGTTTTATGGATCATGACTTAATCTATTTTGATTTAGAAATTTGAAAAGAGCGTTATTTAAATTATATAATTATAAATATTTCAATTTGTCAAAAAATTACAATTCAGAAAAAATATTCAAAATAATTCTTTTTTATAAAAAAACATCAGATTTAAATATAAAATCATATTAAAGATAACGTGAAAAAGAAAGTGATTGGAATAATTTGCTGTGAAAGAGACTTAGAAAAAGAAGGAAAAACATTTCTCGAGCTTGCAAAGAAGAAAGATGTAAAAATTACATTCATAAATATTTCTGATACATTTAATATAAAATCATTTAAAAGAAAAGTCAAAAGATGTGATTCGATTTATTGCAGCGTTTGGGATGATTTCTCTATAGAGCTTGTAAAAACAATAGAAGAATGGGGCAAAAAAGTATTTGAATCTTCTAATTCTTATTATTACACCGAAGATAAATGGATGTTTTACGTGAAATGCAAGGAACATAAAATTCCAACACCAGATACGGTTCTTCTTTCTGAGAATATAAATAATGCCAGAAGAGAACTTAAGGAATTTGGAAGATGGCCCGTGATTTTAAAGAGAATAACTGGAACGATGGGAGAATATGTTGGAAAAGCAAAAGGAATGGGAGAAGCAGAATTATTAATAAGAAAATTTTGGAAAAAAGGAAGCGAGAAACTTCCAATAATTGCACAGGAATTCATAAAATCTCCAAGTTATAGAGTTACTGTTATAGGAAATAAAATTGTTCAAACAGCGTTGAAGAAAAATAATGCGGGGTGGAAAGCTACAGGAGTCTATGCAAAGAAATTTGAGCATTTCGAGGTGGATAAAAAATTAGAAAGAATAATAAAAAGAATAATGAAATTTTTAGATATAAAAGTTTGCGGAATTGATATGTTAAAGAAAGACGGAAAATGGCTTCTATTAGAAGTTAATGGACAACCTTCCTTAGATTTCTTCGAGGAAGAAAGAGAAAAATTAACAGAGGCAGTATTAAATCTTTTAATAAAAAGTGCAGAAGAAAATTAAATATAAATTAAACATAATTATCTAAATTTAACATTAAATTAGAGCCTAAATCTCCTAAAGAAATTATTAGTTATCTGAATATAATCTTAAATCTTTAATTATTCAGGTTTAACCTTGATTATAAATATTTCAATAAATTATTAATCATATAGATATAACATTGAGATATTCTTCTAAGGGGGTTATTTGAATATAGTCTTAAAGTATTATCCTAATTAAACTCTTGCTGTTGCATATAACTTTATTTCTTTATCGCCTTAATCCAAACTATTATAAAAATATAACATCCAAATATCCCTTTTTCATTTATATAATTCTTAAAAACTTTCTTTAACTAATCTAATTTCATGCTTATAGAAATAATAATTGCTCTCCTCTTGGGAATTCTTTTTGGAACACTCACCGGATTATTTCCTGGAATACACATAAATCTTGTTGGTGCTTTTCTTGTTTCTCTTTCTGCTTCGCTATTATACAAAATAGATACAATTTATTTTGTAACTTTTATTTCTGCTTTGGCTATAACTCATACAATGATTGATTTTATCCCAAGCATTTTCCTTGGATGCCCTGACGCAGACACAAGTCTTTCGGTTTTGCCCGGACACGAGATGTTGAGACAAGGAGAAGGATATCAAGCTACAATGAGAACTGCTTATGGAGGATTAATTTCTGTTTTTCTTCTTGTCATCCTTGCATTTCCTCTCTCATCGTTAGTTTCTAATATATATCCTTCAATACAAAAAGCAATCCCTTTTATTTTAATTATAGTGTGCATAATAATGATCTTTTCTGAAAGAAAAAAATTCTTGGGATTTGTTGTTTTAGCTTTAACAGGAATTTTGGGTGTTTGTGTTCTCAATTTAAATTTAAAAGAACCTCTTTTGCCTCTTTTAAGCGGATTGTTTGGAAGTTCTATGCTTATTATAAGTATTAATCAGAACACAAAAATTCCAAAGCAAAATATGGAATTTAAAAAATTAAAATTTAAAGAATTCATAAAACCCATTTCAGGAGCGCTGATTGCTTCTCCTCTTTGCGGATTTCTTCCTGGACTTGGAGGAGGACAAGCAGCAGTTATAGGAAATCAAATTTCAAGAACGAATGAAAAAGATTTTTTAATTCTTTTAGGGGCAGTGAATGTTCTTGTTATGGGTTTGTCTTTTGTATCCTTATATAGCATTTCAAAAACGCGAACAGGGGCAGCAGTAGCAATTCAATCTTTAATAGGAACAATGAATGCAAATCTTCTTATTTTAATTCTTTGTGTTTGTTTAATTTCTGGAATTGTATCTTTTTTTCTTGTAAAAATTCTTTCAATAAAATTTCTGTATATAATAGAAAAGATAAATTATAAAAAATTGTCCATTGCAACAATTGTATTATTAAGCATAATTGTTCTTTTAATATCTGGCTTATTTGGATTTATTGTTTTTGTCATATCGACCGCAACAGGAATTTATTGTATTCAACTTAATGTAAGAAAAACTCAAATGATGGGGTGTTTGTTAATACCAACTATTGTATTATACCTATTTTAATTCCATAATCTTTTTAATATAAGAATAACTTAATTTATAATGAAAATGGATAAATTAGAAAAAATTGTAAAAGCAGTTGCCCATCCTTTTATAAGCATTCTCCCAAATCAAGAATATTTTTATAGAAAATTAGAATGGTATAAACCCTATAAGGGGATTTTAGAAAGTTCTGCTGTAGAAATCATGTTGCCTTTGACATATCTTGCTTCTTCAAATCTAAGTCCAACTGAAATTTTAGTTGGAGGAGTTATAATTATAGACGGCATGAGGAGAATTAATAAATTGATTGATGAAATTCCTCCTTCAAAAGATCCTCCAAAGAAATATTTAGGAACAATTTTTCTAGAAATTCCTTACAATATTTATAAAAAGATTAAGAAAAAATAATCTCAAAAAGTTGTCGATTGAAATAGTACATTACATTTATTATAACTCAATACCCCCAACAAGTTAAACATAATTTTTCTTTAGGAATTCCTATTGCTTCTTCAAGCATAGATATGTCTGCATAATTCAAACTATCTACGTCTAATTTTTCTCTAATCTTTTCTACACTTAATCTTTTAGCGATACAATCTTCATCTTTTTTTGTTGTATCTCCATATTTACAAGCACACATTAAAGGGGGGCAAGCAATCATTATATGCACTTCTTCCACACCAAACTCCTTGAGTCTATTCACTTGATTCAAAGTTTGGGTTCCTCTTACAATACTATCGTCTACCAGTATAATTTTTTTCCCTTTAATAGAATTCACAACAGGAAGCAATTTCATTTTGGCAACCTTGTCTCTTTCTTCTTGTTTGCTCGGAGTGAAACTTCTATCTGAATAATCATATCTCACAAAAACTTCTTCATATGAAATTCCTGATTCTCTTGCATAACCTATTGCATGCCATCTCCCAGAATTTGGAACTGGAGAAACTAAATCACCTTTAACAGGATACTTCTTTGCTAAAAAAGAACCTATGCTTTTCCTAACCTCTGAAACAGATTTTCCATCTATAATTGAAGTGGGATATGCCGTATATATCCATTCAAATGTTCCAAATTGAATTGGTTGTAGATTAAATTCTTTTAAAGTATTAATTCCATATCTGTTCAATTGGACTATCTCTCCGGGTTTTACATCTCTTATAATTTTAAATGGGGGGCAGATATTCAAAAAAGAATTGCTCTCTGAAGCGACAGCATATCCCTTTTCATTCTCTCCTAATATTAAGGGTTTTCTTCCCCACCCGCGTGCAGCATAAATTGAATCTTTCATTAAAGCAACTATAGAAAAATCCCCTTCAATTTTTTCTATTAATTTTTCTATTCCTTTTTCAAAATTATTTTCCTTGGATATAATTTTTGATATTAAATCAATATTCTTAACTTCACTTGGATTTGAAAAACCTATAAAACTAGCCCCTTCTTTAATAAAATTCTCTCTTAGACTAATATGGTTAATTACATTCCCATCAAAACAAATTGCCATTTCTCCCAAGGAAGAATAAGAAGAAACTGGTTGTTCATCATTAGCAACACTTCCTATTCCATAAAAACCATTTAATTTCTTCAATTCAATGTCTGAAAAACTCTCAAGAACTTTTCCTTCATGAGTTATGTTTTTAATTTTTTTTCCATCAAAAGATGCCAAACCACAATAATCTTGCGCTCTGTGCTGGAGATAATGTAACCCTTTCTTTAAATCATCGATACAGCTTTCTTTTTTGTAAACAATTCCTATAACTCCCGCCATAATCAAAAAAATAAAAATGGCTTTTTAATTATTAGCGCTCTTCAAAATATAGATTGAAAATAATTAATCTTAAAACCACTTGCTAATATTCTCCTGTTTTTCCAATTCTCTTCCAAAAATACTTTCAACATATCTTTTGACTAATTCTAAATTTTGTTGCATATAAGGAGATAAATTATATTTCTTTGCTAAATCTAATGCGGGCTCCAAATATTTCTTTATTCCTCCTTCATGAATTGTAAATATTAATTTTCCTTTGCATTTTGGACAGACTCCATTCAAGGGGACTCTTCTAACTATTTCATTGCACGCAACACATCTAAATTCTTGCATAGAAAATTTTCTAAGATTACCCCTCATATCTCTTATAAAATGCCTATCTATAATTAATCTGGCAGTGTCGGATGTGTCAACAGAACGCAATTTTTCAACTAATTCCATTTCATGTTTGACTTTATCTTTCATAGTTAACAATTTTTTATAAGAAGAGCATAAAACTCCATCATTAAAATTTTCTGTATTATGTGTAAATCCTGCGTTAGCAAAGGGATTCTCCCCTCTTCTCAATATATCTCTTACAGTATTCACTTTTACTTCTGATGAATGTTTTCCTTTTTCTGCTGCCCTATAAAGTTCAAGAGGATATTCTCTTAAAAATTCAAAATCAAGTATTTGTTCGTCCACTTCTCCAGCATCTATCTTTGCATTTAAAACTAAGGGAGCGTCTTGAGTTCCTCCTCTATGGCTCGGCAAAAAAGACCTTGAAAAATTTAAAAGAACATCTCCTAAGAGCATTATAGAAGATTCGTCTCCGTCGCATTGAACACTCGCAATGGAATTCCCTATAACTAAATGATTCTTTGTATTAACATTAAGACAATAGCTTTCTTTCTCACCTATATAATTTATTGAAACAATAGGGTCATAAATAAAATTAGAATCATAGTCTATTCTCATTCCAAGTGGCTTCCTCTTAGAGTAATTTTTAAGAATTTTGTTTTTTCTGGAAGATAAAAACCCTATTTTGTTAAACTCTTTTATAAAATCTGATCCAATAATCAATTTAGTAATTTTAAATTTAGGAATATCTCTTTTTTTGATTATATAAAATTTCTTGACTATTGGCCCGGGTTCTTTTTCATATTCATATCTTTTTGCAAAAATTCCAAATCTTGTCAGACAAAATTCCAAATCATTTAATAAGCCCTCACTAACGCTATCACAACATGCTCTTATATCTGATGAACTAACGCTTCCGTCTCCCTCAAAATATCCTCTTAAAACACAAGCCAACTTATTCAAGGGCAAATTTAAAAAAAGATAAGGTATCCTTTTGCCTCTTGCAACAGAACCTGCTTCTAAAATCTTTGTAAAAAATAAATATAATAATTTAGAAGAAAATGTCACGCGGTCATTTTTATTCTCTGTTTTAACCAATCCAAAAGAATCTTTGATTGTCCTCTCAACAAAAAGTCTAAGCAGGGGGTCATTGGATGCAATATACACTTGATTTAATCCTTTTTTTGAATTAATGCTTCTCGAATAACCTTCAGCAATATATAAACCAATTACCTCTAAAAGTTGTTTATTTAATTTGACAATTATTGGAACTTCAACATTATCTCTTTTTGTTGCCAATTTGCCTTCTCTAAATATTTTATTTAAAATGTCCTTATTTAATTCTAAAATAAATTTTATTGGATAACTGTCTCTCAATTTAAAATTGGTAAACTGTTTTCTAGATATGTTTAATTTTTTAAGAATTTCTCCGATATTAATCTCTCTTAATATATGACCAATTTTTCTAACCATTAAATTTTCATCTTTCAAAAATTTAATTAAATTGATTTCGTCTAAATTTTTGGATTTAATATTTATTCTTCTCGGCAAAGTTAATTTGTCCCCTGTTTTTAAGTTAATCATCCGTTTCTCTTTGCCCCCAATCAAAAACTTATGATTCTCTGTAACCCTCAAGGATTTTCCCAAAGCCGTTTTAATTTCAAACATCTTTCTTTTAGGATGCTTTGTAAAATTGTTTATTTTAAATTCTCCAAAACTTCTTTCAAAACTGACTGTTTTAAATCCTTCGACTTTTTTTTCCTTGGTTCCAAAATCGTCTGCTTCTTTTTCCGGATTTAATCTTTCAACCAGTTCTCCAATTTTTACATTTCTCCAAAAACTATTTTCTTTTACAGGGATATAGGTATTATAATCAAAGCAGTCACGTCTCACAGCCGCATGCATATAAGGACTTGCAAATAATCCTTGGGTGTTTGAAAAACCTATAAACCGGCATATAACCCCCGCACAATTATGAGGAGCCATACATACTCCCAACTGTCCTATCAAATCTTCTTTTTTCTCTACATTATATAGTTTTTTTATTCCATAAAATTTTTCCAATTCTTCATCAACAAATTTTGCCACCTTTAAGAAAACATCATCTGCTTTTTCATCAAGAGAATCAAAAGAACTTGGAAGCAATATATCATGGGGCATAAGTTCCAAAATTTGATTTTCATTTTTTAATTCTTCTCCAAAAATATCTTCTGTATATCCCAATTCTTTTAATTTATCAATTCCAACATATATTTCCTTGGGCTTAAAAGAAACCAGAGGCAATTCTGTAGCATCAAATCTTATTGTTCCATCTTTATTGACTTGTAAATCATATTTTGCTCTTAATATTCCTTTTGAAAGATTTTCTACGGCGTGATTGGCGGATGAAGTCCCTCTTATACCTTTTATGAGCAAGGGAAGTTCTTCTTTTGTTAAACCAAGTTTTTTTACTGCTTCATTATAATAATGTTTTATATCAAGAGATTGATTAGAATATTGAATTCCTTCTTTGCTTAAACCTTCTCCACTCTTATTGAAGAATTTTTCTTTTGATTCAGAAAAATAATACATCTTTTTTGATTTTATGTTACAATCTTCACAAACAGGGTAGATTGTATCTTTTTTGCAAGATTCACAATAATAGAGAGGAAAATTACTCCAAACTTTTCCTTCAATGCATGCGGCTTGAACACTTCTTAATCTCCCTCCTTCTTTTCCGACAGAAAATAAAACATTTGGGCTCCCAATTAATTTTCTGAGCTTAGCTTTTTCTGGTCTTCCCATACGTGCCCCTATGAATTCTCCAGCCTTATCCTTTATTTCATATTTAGAAAAAGAATTTATATTTTCCAAAACTGATTTTTCTTTATCAATTATTTCTTTATTAAAAATCCCTTTTATGCCCTCTTTAACATTTATTTGCTCATTTAATATTTCTATATCAATTCCCAGATTCATGAGAAGAGATTTACTATTTTCTTCATTTATAACAACATTTTCTAAAGTAACTTGATGTTCAACCCCCAATAATTCTAATGCTCTTTTTCCAAGTCTAAATTTTTCTTTCTCTGCTTTGTTAAAAGGAAGTATTATTTTTTTATCAAATTTAGAATTTTCAAGCCAGATTATTAAATCTCCAAAATCCTCGTTTGAAATTTGAGTCCAGTAAAAGATATACTTTGGATGCAAGGGAAGTATATATTTTTCACTAAATTCTATTGCTTTTTCAAGAGAAACGGAAAAGTAATCTATATCTTTAAAATTATTTTCTTTTTCCCTCAAATCAAGAGCCCACCATTCTTCTACATATCCTGGTTTAATCAATGTAGCATTCCTATTGGCCAAATCACTAAATGGAAAGAGAATATCCCCCAAATAGATTATCTCTTCTATATCCGGGTAAAGAAGTTTTGCTTCTTCTTTTGAATTTAATTTCTTAACACTCCCATTAAAAAGTTTAACTATCGGTCCATCTATAGAATCACAAACAGTGACTGCACAACCTTTTGTTGGTTTTTCTATTTTTAATTGAGTTCCTATGGCAATAAATTCGTCTGTAACTTCCATGGTTGCTGGATGAACCGAAGTTGCACTAAAACCAGAAACTCTTCCTCTTCCATATCTAAATCTAAATCCTCCTGATTTCGAAGGATGCCCGAATATTGGTCTTCCAGCAACCAAATCTTTTATGTATGTGGGAGAATCATCTGCTTTTCCTTTGTCTCTTTTCTCATGGATTTTTATATACTCCTCCAAGAAATCAAATCCAGTTGAACATATCCCATTCTTTTTTACAGATTTTAAAAGTCTATATCCCTTCGCTGCTTTTTGAGCAAGCCCTTCTCCTATTACAAGACAAAAACCGCTCCTTAAATAATTTGTATCCACCCTATCTAAATTTTTGTAATTTGGAACTTCAATTTTTTCAGAAGATTCTCCAGCAATTTGTATTGGAAGATTTTTTGCCAAAAAAAGCGTTTCTTGCTCTGTGGGCATATATTGTAAATTGGCGATTCTTTCATGAAAATGTTCGAGTTCTGCATAAACCCTTTTTATTTCATTCTCTGTGGGGTCATACTTTGCAAAACCAAATGTTTCTCTTAAATAATCTATTAAAATTAAAACAATACAACTCGCAGTGGTTCCTGCGCTTCTAATTGGCCCGGAAAAACTTGCTTCAATGTAATCCTTTCCATCGCGGGTTTTACGTATTTTTAATCCGGTATATCCTTCTATGGGGCTTGAAACAACCCCCAATGTAGCATATGCAAAACCAATTCTTATCCCGGCATCCATCGATTCTAATAAATCTTTAAACTTACAAAATTTCTGCTTTGAAACTTCCTCTGCAATTTTAAAAACAATTGTTGTGTCCATTTTTCCATATTCTTTTTCCAATTCAAGAATCCTCTCGGCAATTTTTGTTTCTTTCATCTGAGGATATATTGTAGATATAAGCCCTACAACTTTTTCTGCCAGGCTCATGGCTAATGGAATTTCAACTTCCTCTGAAGGGTCATATCCTTTAGAACGGGCTTCATTTGAAATAGAATAAACTTTATCCACTTCTTTCTTCAAATTTTCAAAATATGCTTGCATGTTCATTTTAGTTTGGAATAATTCTTATTTTTCTTATTTCATCTTTTTGCTTTTTTTCTGATTCAACCAAATAAAAATAATTTTTAGATAATCTGCTTAGGGGGGAACATTTCCCATTCATTAAAACTTCTGGATCAATATATCTAAATTTTTTTCTTAATTCTATTCCATTTTCATCATAAACTGTTTTAAATCCGTTTTTTAACAAATTTAAATTGTATGATATAAATTCATCATTAGATTTATTTAAAATTTTAAGAAGAGGGGTTTCTGTTTTCTTTAAATCATCAAAATTAATTAACTTTTTTTCGAGAGCTTTTTTTAAAATCCCAGATAAAATATGGTATCTTGTTCTTGCTTGGTCTCCTGCCCATTGAAATTTTTGTAAATGTATATATTCTTTTGCAAAACTTTCTGCTATTTCTTTATTTAAAAAAACTATTTGGCCATCGTTTACAGACAAATCATTTAATATTTTTTGGATTAAACCTTGTTTATCTTTTATTTTTATCTGTCTTAAACTATAATCTAATCTATCTGCACATAATTTCGGAGCTTCTCTTTCTAAAAGTTTAAAATTTTCATTGTTAGAAATAAAATTAATATCTAAATTATATTTTTTTAAAATAAGTGGGACTTCTGAATTTTTTAAAAATTCTTCATAAATATTATCTTGGTAGTCTTCTTTAGTAGGATCTCCAAAAACCCAGTCAATTACATGAGAAAAGGGGGTATGAGAAATATCATGCAACAGCCCAGCAACTTGCTCTTCTAATCCCGCCCCCAATCTTTTTAGAAGAACCATAGCCCCCACTGAATGTTCGTATCTTGAAAATCCCTTAAGACTCATATATTCGTCAGGCATTCCTAATTGAGAGATATCTTTTAATCTCTGAAGGGGTTTTGATTTAATTAAATCTATGAGAACATTCTCCTTCACATTTTCAATACCATAAACTTTATCATTAATTTTCATTCTTCTCCTCTATATTAACTACTTTGCTTTCCTCCAAATTTTTTTCCTCCAAAATTTTGTTCTCCTCTCCCAAATCTTCAAAATCTAATATTTTAATCTTTCTTGTTTTAAGATTAAACATAGGAACCTTACAATGGTCTGGAACATTTCCAAATTTTTCTTGATAAGGAGTCATTTCCTCCCAACAAGAAATAGATATAACTAATATATTATTGTAATAAGTCACTCCACATTTATGAGTATGGGCGGAAACAAATATATCTGGGATTTCTCTTATTAAAAGCCCATCCTTTTCAAGGGGAAAATATTGCGTGGAGGCGTGTGTGGGAGCCAAATGCCTATTTTTCAAAAGATATTTCATTATTTCTTCTGGACAATTCATTGCTTTTTTTTGAATAAGAGAGGGAATATTATTAGCATAATATGGGTAAGAAAAACCATGATATGTTAAAACTGTAAAACCCGGAAAATCTTTCTTTGTACCTATATTTACATAACAGGGATTTGGAGTAATAATTACATTCTCCATTTCGTAGAGGGGCCAAGCATATTTTTCATCTAAAAATGGCTGGGGTTCCATTAACCTTACACAATCATGATTTCCTGAAGAGATTATTATTTTAATGTCTTTTCTTATTTTTCCGAGAAGTTCTGCTAAACCCAAAAATTGCTCTTCCAAATCAATTATTTCTAAATCTTTCTCTTGATTGGGGTAATTTCCTATTCCTGTAATAACATCTCCTACAAGAAATAAATATTTTATTTTTTTATATTCTCGGTTGCTTTGAAATCCTCCATTTAAGTAATCAATAAATTTGAGAAAGTTTTGCTTCATAAAACGTTTGCTTCCAAAATGTAAATCTCCTATAAAAAGCACGCACTCTTCTTCATACGAATTTTTTCTCTCTGGAAGAATCGAATCCGGATAAATTATATCTTCTGCAAAAAAGATTTCTCCATTTCCAGAACCAGTAAAACCAATTACAGAATCTAATGCAACATTTTCTGCTTTTTCATATATCTCTTTTTTATTTTTATTTATTAAAACTTTAATTTTTCCAGTTGTGTCTTCCACTTCAAGGAGGATATTCTTATTTTTCGTAACTGCTTTGTCTGAAATCATTCCGATTATAGATATTCTCTGGCGGCTTCCATATATTTTATTTATAGAGATGAGATTTTCAAGTTTTGAATGATTCTGCAAAAAGCCTCTCATTTCTATAAATCTATTTCTAAAAGAAGTTACAAAATCTTGCACTTCAATCTTTTTATAGGGAGGAGGAATTGAATAAGAAATTTTTACTTCATTCTCTTCATAACTTTCTTTATTTTCTTGAGAAGCTTTAGAATCCCCAAGAATTTCTTTAAATTCTTCTTCATTTAAAATTTTCTTTTCTCTTGAAATTTCAATGCTAAGCCCAAGTTTAATTTTTAAGCTTTCCAATTCTTTTTGACTTTCTTTGGGCAACCCGTAAAAAAATTCATTCACCTTTTCTTTATTTTCATAAAAAATATTTTTTGTTATTACGTTCTGCTTTGTGCAGCTCTTTATTTTTTCTATTATTAATTTTACAGATTCTGTATCCGCGGTTTCATTGAATAAGTTTAAGACATCTTTATCTACCAATAGCCCTTTTTCCAAACAAAATTTTAAAATTTGTTTTGTATCCATTTTAAATATAATTTAGAGAATGTTCTATTATTTCTTTTGCTTTTTTTATTATTTCTTTGGAGATTGCTAACTTTATTTCTTTCATTCTTCCCCCTCGCCCCTTAGAAATCACTCTAACATTTATTATTCCGAGCATATCAAATTCTTGGATTATATCTCCTACTCTCCTTTGAGTTAATATTTCGAGTTTGTTTTTGGTACAAAGTTCTTGATAAAAATTATAAACTTCTCCTGTAAAAATCGGGTTGTTTTCTTTTTGATTTTCTAATAAGTAAATTATTGACCATAAAACAATTTGAAATTGTTTTGGTTCAGATTTAATCACATCTAATATCTTATCTTTTTCTATATTTTCATTTGCTTCATCTATGTACTTTAATGAAATCTTTTTTGAATTATCTCTTTCTGCAAGTTCTCCCGCCACTCTGAGTAAATCTAATGCTCTTCTGGCGTCTCCGTGCTCCTTTGCAGCAAACGCAGCACACTTAGATATAACCCCCTCTTGTAAAACCCCTTCTTTAAACGCCATGCCCGCTCTTTGATTTAAAATGTCTTGAATTTGTAAGGCATCATAAGGAGGAAAAACTATTTCTTCTTCTGAAAGAGAGCTTCTTACTCTTGGGTCCAATTCATCCAAAAAAGTAAGATTATTGCTTATCCCCACGATACAAAGCTGAGATTTTGAAAGTTCTGAATTTAATCTTGTTAGGTTATATAAAAAATCATTTGAAATTTTTTTAACTGTTTGATCTATTTCATCTAAAATTAAAACTATAAGATTTTTCTCGGAATCTATTATTTCTATAAATTTACTATAAACTGCTTGTGTGGGCAACCCCGTTTGAGGAACGTTTCCCCCTAAGAGTTTTATTAATTCTGCCAAAATTCTGTATTCTGTGTCTGACACCTTTTTCATCTTACAATTTAAATATTCTATCCTTAAATTAAATCCCGCATCCTTCTTCACCCGTTTATATAACTCTTCTTGAACATATTGCATGGCTAATGTTTTGCCTGTTCCGGTTTTTCCATAAAGAAATAAATTACTTGTTTTTTCTCCTCTTAAAACCGGAGCAAGGATTGAAGCAATCTGTCTTATTTGTTCTTCTCTGTGGGGAATTTCGCTTGGAGAATAATTTGCTTGCAATATAGATTTATTCTTGAATATCCCGTTTTTATCAAAGTTATCAAATATTTTATCTATTTCTAATTTCATTTTTTGCTCAAGTTTTGAATCTTATTTATACTTTGCCCCCTCACGTTCATTTCCGATGGAAATCTTAAACATTCTGGGACTATCGATGAAAAGAAAGAAAAGATTATATAAAAGATTATAACCACTAACAAAGAGATACACCTTTATTTCTCATGGAAACTCTTTTTTGTGCAAATAATCCTTAGTTAAATAAATAGTTCTTAATTTGATTGGATTAATGTCTTCTTTTGGATTAAATTTCTTTTCTTAAATTTAATTGGAGAGGGAGACAATTGAATAATGTATAAATCTATTGAATATATTAAAAAGTGATGAAATGGGAAAGCAATGAAATGAAATATAAATTTATCAGATAAAATGTAAAATTAATTAAAATAATATTTTTATCAAAATAATCTTTCTATTAAAATATATATAGTAGAATGCATATAGTAGAATATATATAATTAAACATATATAATATAATATATATAATTAAACATAGATAATATAATATATATTATATATAATATATAATTTTATAATAATAATAAAAATAAAAAAAAGTTATAAATTTATTTATAAATCTTTCCATAAGAAATAGGGGGGAGAGGAGGTTTAATCTTTTGTTAATCAAATTATTATTAAAGCAATTTTTCTTTTATTCACCAAATATTTTGATTTAATCTTTCTCTCTTTATGTGCTTTTTAAGTGAATTGCGTGTTTTTTATGCTTAAAGTAGCATTTAAATCTCTATATATTTTTACAGAAAAGTTTATAAATTATTTATTTTTATCTCTCATATGCAAAGCGAGAAAAATCCTTTCAATGTTCTTGTTGGAAAGATGATTGTAACAAAAGAAGGCAAGAGGTTGGGTTTTGTTAAAGATGTAACATTTGAAACAAGATCCGGCGAATTAATTGGTATTGTTATAAGAGATCCCACTCCTTATACAAGAAATTTGAATTTAGAAAAGACTTCCTCAGGAGAATTTTTGATTCCCTATAGCTCTATAATTGCTATAGGTGATTTTATGATTGTTTCTGAAGAAGATTTAATATAAATTTATTATAAGATAATTTATTTGAATATCCTCCTATTTGTTAATGATTTCCGATTTTCCTTTTTATTTGAAGGAGAAAAGGAACATTCTTTCACACCCAAATATTTAAAAATAAAACTTTGATTGTCTCTTTATGAAAACAATTGGTTTTAATTTTACAAAAATAAATTTAGAAAAGATGTCAGATAATTTAAAGAATTTGAAAATTACTACCGACGTTAATATATTGGATGTTAAAGAATTGAAATCAGATTTTATTAAATCTTCAGAAAGATTGATTGGAGTAAGATTCGAATATACCATAAATTACGAAAAGGATATTGCTTTTTTGAAGTTTTGTGGAAATTTAATCGCGTCTGTCGAAGCAAAGCAAGCAAATGAAATTTTAAATCAATGGAAAGATAAAAAAATTCCAGGGGAATTTAGATTAAATGTATTCAATGTTATATTAAGGAAATCTAGTTTAAAGGCGCTCCAATTAGAAGAAGATATTAATTTACCCCCCCACGTTCCCCTCCCTTCTTTTAAGCAAACGGAAAAGAAGAAATAATTTTTTTATTATTTGTTTAAGTTAATTTTAAAAAAGTAATCTGCTTCCATAACATATGTATATATCAAAAGAGAAGAAGGAGAAGATATCTGAACAAATCTTAGCTTATCTCTATTCTGCAAATCCAAAACCCCTCTTTACGTTTCATATTGCCAAAGAACTTGCACGAGACGAAGAATTTATAAAAAAGCTCTTAATTGATTTAAAAAAGAAAGAATTTGTAATTGAAATAACCAAAAATCCAAAAGGGAAAGAATATTCAAGAAGAAGCAGGTGGAAGCTAAGTGAAAAAGTATATATTCTTTACAAACAAAAGCAAGGACAGAATCAATCAAATTCAGATATACATACAAATTAAATATATTTTTTATAATCTTAATCTTTTTATAGTTCAAATTATTGAAAAATTAATGGAACAAATAAAAGAGGCATTTTATAAGGTAAAGCAAGACATTGATTTTTTAAAAGATGAAATTGCTGTCCTGAATAAAGATCTTTCAGAAACAAGAAAGAGTCTTATAGAAGTTTGTGAAATTCTAAAAGATTATTCAAATAAAATCCAAGAGAAAGGAGAAAAAGAAGAAAAGGATTTGATTGAATATATTCCAGCACATAAGCAAGGATTTCCAACAGATAAAATATACAATCCAACACATAATCCTCCCCAAGAGCAATTAAAACCCCAAAATTTGGGTGTTTCCATCGGAAATGGGGGGGTTCCAACAGACAGACAGACAGACAGACAGACAGACCAACAAACGAATAAAAGTTCGTATAATCAACAGAACAATCCCGTAGAAAGTTCAATAGATAATGCCTTACAAATTTTAGATTCCCTCGACAATTTAAAGAAAGAGCTCAGATTAAAATTTAAACGCCTCACAGAGCAAGAATTATTAGTCTTCTCAACGCTATATCAATTTTCAGAAGAAGAAGGACATACAAATTATAAGACTCTTTCTGAAAAGCTAAAACTCACTGAAAGTTCAATTCGAGATTATGTTGGACGTTTGATAAAAAAAGGAATTCCCGTGGAGAAAATTAAAATAAACAATAAAACAATTCACCTTTCTATTTCTCCGAGCTTAAAGAAGATAGCATCCCTTTCTACCATCCTGCAACTTAGAGATATCTAACTATGCTTATTCGGTTAAGCGGGAGAATTGTATCTCTTCTATTATTTCCCTTATTTTAACCTTCACTTTGGGGTTTCATCCTCTTCTTTTCTTTTTTTCAAGGCTTATTATTTCTCTTTTTTACCCTCTATTTTTCCCATTTTCACTTCTTTTTTGCTATTTTTTAAATTAAGCCTCACTTTAAGCAGGAAGTCTATCGTTTTCTGTTCATTTTTATACTAATTTTTGTTTTGTTAACTCTCACTTTCTGTTTTTTCGAGCCTTTTTACCTCTTTTTTGGTCATTTTTTCTGGTTTTTTGATACTCCAACCTTCACTTTCTGTCTTTTGAGCATCCTTTCCTTAATTTCATCGGGTATAAACACTCTTTTTTTCCCATTTTTTTCAATGCTTTCTTCTATAAGAGTCTCATTCTTTGACTTTATGGTGTTTATTTGGCCTCTTATTGTGCTCTTCTCTTTTCCAAGTATAGCAGAGAGATCGTCATATCCTAATTTCATATCTGAGTTTAAAAGAATCCATATGATTGCTCTTTCTGTTACAGAAAATTGGTCTAAATTCGGTGTTTGAACAGCTGTTTGAACAGCTGTTTGAACAGCATAAACAGCTGTTTGTTTATTCAACGGCTGTTTGCCTGTTTTAAACAGCCGTTTAGGTTTCATATCATTCATCAAAGAAAGGATATTTTTTAATCCATCCATTTCTTCTTTTATAGACGACAAATCTTCTTTTATTGCTTCTATATCTTTTTTTTGCAAATTTTTTTCAGAATCGAGATGTTTTATCCATCCAGTTAAAGAGGTTATATCTTTTTTAACAAATTCGAAACCTTTTTTTGTGTCCTCTTTTACTCTCTCACCTTCCTTTTTCCAGAAAAACCATCCAAACATAGATTATCTTATAAAATATAGTTTAAAAATGTTTTGTTTTTCATCGGAGAAAAATAATTTTTTTCTTTTTTTTAGAGCATGAAATAAATAAAAAAGAAGACAAAAACACCCCCACAAACAGCTGTTTGTTTAAAAAATCACTGGCAAACAGGCTGTTTAAACAGCCTTAAACAGCTGTTTGTGAATAAAACTCTAATTTAAACAGCACTTAAACACCTTTAAACAGCTGTTTAAACAAAGTATCTAATCTATATTTTTCCGTCGACAAAAACAAACAAACAGCTGTTTAAAGTAGAAATTTATATTTTCTTTCTCTTTCTCACACATAATTCAACAGATACATTGCATATATTTAAAAGAACAAAGCTAACCTAAGTGCACAAAGCTCGTAAAAAATAAATTAAAGAATTTTTGTAGCCAAAATAATATGTGTTTTGCTCAATATAAAATCCTTAAATATACATAAAAAATAAACTCTCATGCTATATGGAGTAGGTTATGTTATTGGAGAGAAGGGAGAAAAGTATTGGAAAGACAATTTAGAATTTGATAAGCTAACTCCCTTGCAAATCTCTGAAAAAGAGATGGATTCTCTTAGAAAAGATTTTTATGATCATCACCATGAAAATTTCTTAGAGATAGATGAGTATCTTGTTAATGGAAATTATTTTAAGTTTATGAAATCCGATAAAGAGAAGCTTTTAGTTATAAAAGGAAATTCAAAGGAAAGTCTCGAAAAAATAGCACAGGAATTTAATTTGCCAATTAACAAAGCTAACCTAAGTGCACAACCTCCGGAAAAAATTAAATTAAAGAATTTTTGATACCAAAATAATATTCAAACAAGATATATTTTATTTGATATAAATTGTTAAAAACCAGAAGCACTTTGAAAAAATATGCAACGAGAAGAATCAAAAGTAGTTCCTTATGAATATACCTTTTATGATTATTTATTCGAGATAATTGGCAGAAAAAAGAAGTATTTAGTTGAGGTGCTTAATGGAAAGAGAAATTCTTCAGTAATTATTGCACTTAATGGGTTATATATTCAGAATATCAATACTCCTCGTTTAATAGCTTACATACCAGAAGATAAACCAGAAAATGTTCATCGGCCAAAAATAAATGAAGGCAAGCTTTCTGCTTGGTTTTATCATGGGGGATATAAGGACGGAGAATTGTCTTTTGAGGAATTTAAGGATTATGCAGTAATTAGTGAGAAACAATTTGATGAATTAAAAGAAGACGGACATCATTTAGATTTATATGAATTTAATTATCAGCTAATTAAAGAAGAAAAAAAGAAGAGTTTGTTAGCTAGAATCTTCAGTTAAAGAGAACAAAGCTAACCTAAGTGATAAAAGCACCCAAAAACCTACAGGAAGCCTTATTGATATGGAAAAATACTCAGAAATTGAAAAAAAGTTTGGATAAAAAGAGGAATATCTTCAAAAAAACCAGTTTACACATAAGAACTTCCTCTAATACTGATTAGAAGATGTTCTTTAAATCTATAGGCGAAAAGTATTTATACTCCTAATTATTAAGTTAAATATGGCTATAATTAAATGTAGTAATTGTGGAAAAGAAGTTTTTCATCATTCAGCAGGTTTGTGCATTACTTGTTATAAAAAATTAAAATGGAAGCCTAAGACTATTATTTGCAAAAGATGCGGAAAAGAAAAGCCCCACCACGAAAAAGGGTATTGCAAGAACTGCTCAAATATCCTATTTCATTATGATTTAATTAAAAAGCATAATTATAGGAAATGGCATAACATAGACTTAGATACTTACAATAAGATCACCCAGAGCTGCATTGTTTGTGGTTTTGATAAGGCTGTTGATTTGCATCACCTTGATCAAAATAAAAAGAACAATTCAGAACAAAATCTTATAGGTTTATGCCCTAATCACCATAAGATGATTCATATGCAAGAGTGCAAGGATGATCTACTAAAAACTATAAATGAAAAGAGGCAGATTAAAGCATGAGAAAAGAAGAGTTAGATAATTACATCAGTCAAATCGTTGTCAAGCTTAGGCTTAGGGGCAGTTCCCCAAGAACAATAGAATCTTACTTATTTTTTCTCAAACCATTCTTAGAATCGATTGAAAATCCAATAACAGTAAACCTCGATCAAGTAAACTTGTTTTTAGCGAATCTAATAGATAGGTATAGTAACAAATCCAGGGCTTTGGCTGTTTCAAGTTTAAGATTTTTCTTCAAAAGAGTTGTGGATAGACCAGATATCTTTGTTAAACTAGAAGTCCCTAAAAAAGAGAAAAAGCTCCCAATTGTTTTATCTGTCCAAGAAGTCAAGGATTTGATAAATATCATAGATTTTCAAAAAACCAAGTTAATAGTTCGGCTGCTATATTCATCTGGCCTGCGTGTTTCAGAATTAGTTAATCTTACTCCAAAAGAACTGGATTTTAATCAACATATTGGTTGGGTAAGGAAAGGCAAGGGCAGTAAGGACAGGATATTTAAGATAGCCGATTCAATATCTAAGCAGCTTCAAAAATATTTAAAGAAAAATCCAGATAATAAATATCTTTTTTCTAAAGATAAACCATTAACAACAAGAAATATCCAAATTTTAATTAAAAAAGCTGCAAAAAAAGCAGGAATTAGTAAGAAGGTAACCCCTCATACTCTTCGTCACTCTTTTGCAACTCATTTATTAGAAAATGGAGAAAACCTATTAGTTATCCAACAGCTTCTTGGTCATGAAAATCTTGAGACTACAAGAATATACACCCATATTAATCAAGAACAAATTCAAAAAGTAAAAAGCCCTTTAGATAGATTGTAAAATGAAACAAAGAAAACAAATATTGAGAAAAAAGACTTTTGAAAGAGATAATCTCACATGTCAGAAATGTAAGATCCAAGATAAAACTGGAAAAATTTTAGAAGCACACCATATAGTTCCCTTATGTTTTAATGGAGAAGATGATGCTGATAATCTTATTACATTATGCAATGATTGCCATCATTTTGCTCCAAATAAAAAAGAGGAATTTGAAGAATATATGAAAAGTGAGTGTAATGGAACTCTTACAACATTAATTAAAGCATGGCAAAAAGTAAGCCAAGAACAAAATTTACCTTTACAAGATAATAAAGTTCAGGAGAAAGTAAGTCGTGGAGATTGATATTTTAGATTTAAACGAAGCAGAAAATCATATTTTTAATATTTTAAATCAAGGAGATTCAAGATATAATGAATCAAAAGCAGAACAAATATTGGCAGATTTTATGATTTCAAATGCAATTTTGTTAGAAAAACAAGATATTCCAGAATTTGAAAAACCTTCTGAAGCAGATCTTGAAAAAATAAAAGGTGTTCAAAAATATGAAAAGTATTATATCAAAAAGCTTTTGAAAGAAAAGGGGTTTAATGATAAAGAGATTTTATTTGAATCTAATTTTTTAAATTATCATCCAGATGTTTTAGCAGAATCTCTAAACAGGATTATTGTGGGGAATGTTGTTCATGTAAAGTAAGCAAAATTAAAGATTTTCTTGAAGCAGGAGCAGAAGAAGTATGGATAATTCTTCGCGAAGAAGTAAATTGGTTGTTTATTTTCAAAAAAGGACAAAATTGGAACCAAAAACTAAAGGAATTTGAAAAAATTAACATAGAAGAAATGAAGAAAATTTCCTCACCTTTAGATAATTTAATGAAAAGATAGATTTTAAGTTTAATTAATTTTTATTTCAAGCCCAAGAATCAATTTTAATACTCTTCTGGTATAACTTCATAATCCCAATCTACAATTTCGTTTATTTCAAATTGAATATCTCTGTAGGCAAATTTTTTCTTTTCACCAGATCTTAGGTATTGGGTTATTGACTCACTGTATTCGTAACCATTTTTATCTTTTAATTCGAAGGTTACAATAAAATATCTTCCAGTTCTTTCTTTATTTAAAACGTAAACATAATATTCTTGAACATAATTTCCTAAAAATTCTTTTCTTCTTTCTTGACCAGAATATTCTCTGTAGTTTGGATAATTAATATCTCTTTCTTCATAATTGTAATGATTTCTTTCTCTCCAATCTGTAGAGTGTATAATCCTTGTTGGAATACTCTTTGTTGATACACTCTTTATTTGTATACTCCTTATTGGGTTTACTGTTATATAATTTATTTCATAATTATTGTATAAATTGTAAGAATTTATTACATAAGAAGAGGGAAGTTGTATGTTTTGGTAAACAAGAAGTTGTTGTGTTTCTTTTTTAGCATATTCAACTATAATTATAGAAGCAAAAAAGAGCATTCCCACAAAAACCAAAACCAAAACCAGTTCAATTATTCTCTTGTCTTTTTCCATGTCTTTACAATATAGGGCTATTTTTTAAGTATTATTGTTCTAAAAGATTATGCTTATAAATATAGTTTAACTTTTTCTTTTATGATAAATGTAAAAGTACTTTTGCTTTCAATTTTAGGTATATTCTTCATTGTTCTTGCTTTTGTTTGGAATTGGGGGTTTGTGGCTGGAGCAATAGTTATAGTTCTTATAAATCAGAGAGAATTAATGAAGAAATCTCCAAAAAAGAATTAAAATACACTAAACTATTTAAAGAAGTTCGTACAATTTTATAAATTAAAAAGAAGAGATTGATGATTATGAAAAAAAGAGAAAAAATTAAGGCAGTTGTTTTTGATGTTGGAGGAGTTCTATCTTTGGGAAAAAATTCTATTTTCAAAGATGGAAAAATTGTTTTTCAAAGAACAAGAGGGGTTCATTCAAATGTAGCAAAGAATCTTGGAATATCTTTAGATCAATATTTTGATTCCATTGACATAACTTACGCTCTTGCTCTGGAAGGAAGAATATCCAAATACAAAGTCATACAAATCATTTCAAGAAATCTAAAAATATCCAAAGAGAAATTAACAAAACTTTATATAAATTCTTACAAAAAGAATTTTATACCAAATAAACAGCTGTTTAAACGAGCGTTTGAATTAAAAAAATTAGGTTATAAAATAGCAGTTTTTTCTGATCAATGGTATTTATCTCAAGAAGCACTTATGCCTAAGAAAACTTATAATAAATTTGATGAAGTTTTAGTTTCATGCGAGCAAGGGATGAGAAAACCAAACCCCCTTTTTTATAAATTACTTCTTAAAAAATTAAAATTAAAACCATCAGAAATATTACTTATAGATAATCAAATATGGAATGTAAATGCTGCAAAGGTGCTTGGTTTAAAAACAATTTTATTTAAAGATAATAAATCTCTTTTTGATAATAAAAAATGGGGGAGTTTGTTCTTATGACCCCTACAGATTTTTTAAAAAAACTTGATGCAGAATTAAAAATATCAAAAAATTCTGAATATACATTAAGAAATTATGTGGACTGCAACAGGAAGTTTCTCGAATATATAAAAAAAAGTCCAGAAGATATAAATGAAGATGATTTAAAGTCTTACATCGCTGAAAATTTAAGCAAATCTTCGTCTTCAACAATTATAATTTTTCTCTCTGCATTAAGGTATGCCTTTTCAAATATTCTTAAACGAGATATAACTGCAAATATTAAACGCCCAAAAAAGGAGAAAAAAATCCCTTCAGTTTTAACAAAAGAAGAGGTAAAAAAACTTATAAATTCAATTGCTTCAAAAAAATCAAGACTTATGGTGTCTTTTATGTATGCATGCGGTTTCAGAGTATCAGAATTAGTTAATTTAAATATCAAAGATTTAAATTTTGAAGAAAAAATAGGAAATGTCCGCCAGAGAAAAGGCAAAAAGGACAGAGTATTTAATATTCCTGAATTTCTTTTAGAAGATTTAAAAAATCAAGTAGAATTACAAAAGAAAATAAATCAAGAGCATCTGTTCATCGGGCCAAAAGGCAAATTATCTCCAAGAAATATACAAAAGATAATTCAAAAAGCAGCAGTTAGAGCAGGGATAAAAAAAGATGCTCACTCGCATACGCTTAGGCATAGTTTCGCGACACATCTTTTGGAAAACGGAACAGATATAAGAAAAATACAAATACTCCTCGGCTACGAAAATCTCAGCACGACAGAAATTTATGCTCATGTTTCAAGAGAAGAATTAAAAAAAATAAAATCTCCAATTGATGAGGTAATGAAATGATATGCCCAAAATGCGGACACGAATTTGAAAAAGAAAATAAAAAAGAAAAAGATAGAGGGGATTCTCAAAAAGAAGGAATGATAAAAAAGTCTTCCGAAGGAAAGCACATGTCTCGAGCTCCTATGGGTTATGAATGGAACTTGAAAGATAAAGTTTTAATTCCCGCACAATATTCAAGAGAAGTTGAGGAAATTTTTGAAGAGTTTTTACAGCCCGAAGCAAATTTGTCAAGTATAGCAAAAAAGCACAATCTTTCTGTTAATGGATTGAAGAAGATATTAAGAAATTTTGCATATGTTGGAAAGGTTAAATTTGACGGACAAATTCATGAGGGAAAGCACCCCCCTCTTGTTTCAACAATTTTATTTAATCACGTCCAAGACAAATTAGATAAAATAAAGAGAAAGAAGAAATAATCATTCATCTTTTTTTATTTCTTTTTCCAAATCTTCAAATGGAAAAGGTCTTTTATCAGATAAAAATGTAACATACCTTACAAAAACATAAAGCTGAATTAAATAAACACCACACATTTTTGACAATTCTTTTTCCTTTTTATTTTTAATAAGAATCAATATAAATTGTACTAAAGCAAAACAAAATATGAAAAAACCCCAAATGTGCAAAATAAATCCAGATATTATAAAAACAGGGATTCTCATCCAAGCTTCCCTTTTCTTTGGACTTAATTTTTCCTTCTTTTTAGGCATAATTTACACTCTCTTTTATTATTTATAAAACCTTTGAGATATATAGAACAGGAATGTAATTATCTGTAACAGCAATTTTTTATTATAGAGGGTTTTGAAAAACCCAAAAAAGATGATTTTTTGTTTGTTAATAAAAACAATGTATGGTAGTAATAGGATTGTATAATTAATAATATCATCTATAATTCATTAAAAATAAATAAGATAATAAAATGAGTATTTTGTTACAGATAATTAAATTTCTTAAAAATAGGGTTATTCAAAGTTGTTTATATTAATCTGTTGCTCAATATTCTTATCACCATCTGACAAATTATATGATTTTACTATGATAACTATTGCTTTTATAAAAATAATTCTGATTTATCTATAAGAAGTTTGTCTTTTAGATCTCGCTTTAGAATCTCCAGGTTTGTAAGCTTCCTTTCTTCTTACATCTGCAACAATAAGATTTCTGTCATATTCAAAAAATTCGTCTTCAAGTGCAGTTGATTCAGTAAATTTAACAATTGCCCTCGCAAGTGCAAGTCTCGCAGCTTCTATTTGACCTTTTTCTCCTCCGCCCCTAACAGTTATAATCACATCAAAATTTATTTTTCCTAAAATCTTTTCAGCAATCATTAATGGTTCTCTTATCCTCAAAACATCAAATTTGTGAAAATGTTCATAATTCTTTTTATTTATAGTTACTTTTCCAGAACCTTCTTTAATTTCCGCCTTCGCTATTGCAGTTTTTCTTTTTCCAGAGGCAATAATTTTTTTTACATTATTCATTTTGCAAGCTCCTTAACAGTTATATATTTTAATTTATCTTCATCGTTATAAGTTATTTTCTTAGAATCTTTGAATTCTGGAGGAATACCCACATAACATTTTATTCTTTGGAATGCTTCTTTCCCTCTTCCCAATCTATGATCCGAAAGCATGCCTCTTATGGCTCTTTTAACTATCTTTTCACTTGTTCTAGAAATTTTTGGTCCTCTTTGTCCGCTTCCAACTCTTTCTCTCTTTTCTTGAAAGTCTCTTTGTATAAATTCCTTATTTCCAGTTATTATTATTTGTTCGCAGTTTATTACTGCTATTTCTTCTCCTTTAAGCGATTCTTTAGCTGCATAACTTGCCAATCTTCCAAGGACTGCATTTTTTCCATCTATAACTTTCATCTTTTTATTATTTTAATTCCCTTAGCAGAGGGATTTGATTTAATTTCATCGAATATACTAACTGTCTCGCATTTAGCACTTAATAATTTTTCTTTTGCCTTTTCTGAAAAATTGAATGCAACAACCTTTATCTTTTTGTCAATTTCTCCTTGAGATAAGACTTTTCCAGGAATAAGCACAGTTTCTCCTGCCTTTGAGTTTTTACTTATTTCTTCAATATTCATGCATATTCTTTTTCTTCTTGGTCCAGAAAGAAATCCTGCAACTTGATTCCAGGAATCATTCTTCTTTCCAGCAATTATAGTTTCCATTAATTTTGAATTGCTTTTTCTTTCAAGTTGCTTTGATATCTTTGTCTTTGATTTCATTTTATTCTCTTAATATATCAACGATAACAGCAAGTATAGAATTAACTAATTCTACTATCGCTTGCGCTCGCAGATTATTTTTTTAATTTGAGACGGTTTATAAATTGTTCTATTTATCATTCAGAATATATTCTCTTTTGAAGAATAGCCATGCAGGGAAGAGGATTCGAACCTCCGAACTCACTAAGAGACGAGATAACCCATCAAAAGACAATTTTTGAGTCTCGCGCGTTTGACCACTTCGCTATCCCTGCTTATATACACAATTACCAAAATTAAATCCTATAAAAACCTTTATTTTTAAATGAATGTAACTCCTTAGGGGCTATGAAATAGTAAGATTTATAAATACTGTTACCACTAAATAATTATGGAATTAAAGGAGATTTTAAAGAACAAAAAGTCCTTGATAGGACTTGAAAAACCCGAAATAACAGGTTTTTCAGATGGAAGTATGCTTGAATCAGTCGGACAAGAAAGAATTGATTCTTTAAAAAAAGCTATATACGAAATAAAGCAACTTGTTGAAGAAAGAAAAAAGCTTAGTTTTGATTTTATAAAAGAAGGGGAAGACTTAAAATCTGAAATTAGTAACCTCATAATTGAAAACGAAACCACTCTTAGAGCCTTAGGACAAAGTGAAGCTCTCGTCGAAAAAAATTCTCTTAGAAATAAAAAGGTGGAAATTTCTGAACTTCAATTAAATGAAAAAATAAACTGTTGGAAGGATATAGCTTTGTTAAAGAAAGAACTTAGAATATATGAAAAAGAATTGAGTGAAAAAGAAAGCAGAATAAACGAATTAAATGATATATTGAGAGAGAATTAAAATGGCATTTTGGGACAAGATACTATTCGGAATTAAAAAAGATAAAATTACTGATAAGAGGGATTTTTATGTTTCATTAAGTAATAATAGAAAAAATATAGTACAAGGAGAGAAATTAAATTGTTTTGGGACAGCACTTTATTTGGTGGGTGCGAAGGATAAAGATAAATATAGTTTTCCAGACGATACAGATTTTTTCAAAAAATCAATTCAATCAAAAAATCCTGGTGTTGGTTATGTTGTTGGTTGGATTGACAATTCAAAGAATATATACCATGTTGCTGTAATCACAGGAATTAATCCATTAACTGTTTCAACTAGAAATGGACTCGGAAGACCATTTTTGCCCAAGGAAAAATTTGATGATGTAGATAAATTTTATAGAAATGTTAGCGATTTCAAAGAAATTAAATACTTCATCCCATCAAAACTTCAGAAAATTTTAGATATGGGGGCACAAAATTAAAATGATGCAAAGAAACATATCCATTGAAGAAATAAGCACTAAGCTTAAACCCATATTGGGAAATAAAATAGATGAACTTTATTTCAAATATTCTCTTTCAGATTCTCTAGAAGAGAAAAATCAAATTCTTCAAATTTTGAGTGTTTTATATCAAAAGTATCTTGGAAAGTTTTTAGATAAAAAAGTTTTGCTTGAACCCCCAGAAAAATCTTTAGTTCAGGGAGAATATGATATTGCCAAAGTTGTTTATGCCAATAAAGAATTGTTTCCATTTGCTTTAAGAGAGAAAGATTGGTCAAGACATGTTTGCATAAGTGGAATGAGCGGAAGTGGAAAGACCACGCTAGCTCTTAATATTCTTCAGAGATTTATAGAAAAAGATAAGCCATTTATAGTTTTTGACTGGAAAAAAAGTTTTAGGTCTTTAATTCATACAGACCCTTCAATTATGTGTTTTACAGTCGGAAATGATATGGTTAGTAATTTGTTCAAAACAAATATAAATCGTCCGCCAAAAGGAGTTGCTCCAAAGGAATGGATAAATACTCTATGTGATTTATTAACCGAGAGTTTTTGTGTTTCTTTTGGAGTTCATAAAATATTACTTGAAACATTGGATGAAATCTTTGAAGGATGGGGAGTTTACAAAGGTTCACCACATTATCCGAATTGGCAGCACGTAAAAAAAATGCTTGAAATAAAAGCAAGAGAATCAAGAGGAAGAGAATCAACTTGGTATGAGAGTGCTCTCAGAATAGCATCTGTTCTTACATTTGGAGATTTTGGAAAGGTAGTAAATTATGATGGTAAGAAAAGTCTATCTGTTGATGAAATGTTCGATAAAAGAATTATATTTGAATTAAATTCTTTGGGCAATGTCGAGAAAAAATTCTTCTCAGAATATCTCTTAACTTATATATACAAATTGAAAAAAGCCAACTCTGGAAAAATAGAAGAAGGATTTACTCATGCTATTCTCGTTGATGAAGCACACAATATTTTTTTAAAAAACAAAACTTATTTTGTTTCAGAATCTGTTACAGATATGATATACAGAGAAATGAGGGAGTATGGAACCTGTCTTATATGTTTAGACCAACATCTTTCAAAGTTAAGTGATACTGTAAAAGGTAATAGTGCATGTCATATTGCTTTTCAACAGCAATTGCCCCAGGATGTTTTTGATATAAGTGCTATTATGCAATTAGGAGATAAAAAAGAAATATTCTCTCAACTTCCAGTAGGTTTTGCAGTTGTTAAACTTTCAGAGAGATATACTTCTCCTTTTTTAATAAAAGTTCCATACACGGAATTAAGAGAAAATACAATTTCTGATGAGAGCATATCAAGTAAAATGAATTGTGTAATTCAAGGATTAGAAGTTGAAAAAGATGATCCAGAATTTAAAAAGGCTTTAATTGGAGAGAAAAATAAAGATATAAAGAGGGATGCAAAAAAGAATGTCCAAGAAAGAAATATAATCATAGATGTAGAAATGCCCGAAATACCCAGTATAAAAGAAGAAATATTGGTAAAAACAAGTAATTTAACAAAAACCCAGGAAATTCTTTATGATTTTGTGCACAAGCAATTGATTCAAGGAAAATCAATAAAAGAAGCTGAAAAGATGCTTGAAAAAGGACTTTCTAAATCTCTTTACAAAGAATCGGACATTTCTTTAGCAGTTAATCATGCTCTTGAAAAAGAAATGAATAAAAATGATTTTAAGCTTGTTCCTATTAAAAGAGATAAATTATCTGGATATAATATTAATGTTGAAAAACCAAAAGCTGTTACATTTAATTACATTCCCCAAGGTGCAATTTCAGATTTAGCATTAACAAATCCTTCTCCTGAAGAAGAAATATTTGTAAATTTCTTAATTAATAATCCTTCTCATAAGAACAGCACAGTAGAAATATACAATAAAATTGGGCTTTCTTCAAGAAAAGGAAATATTACTAAAAATAAATTGCTCGCCAAAGGAATTATAAAAGTTCATGAAGAAAGAAGTCCAAAAGGTTGGAAAAAAATAATAAAACTAAACACTCAAAATAATATTCACTAAATAAAACAAACACAAACATACCATAAAATAATACAAAATATAACATGCAATAAACAGCCCATAATTTCACTTATAGAAATTAGACTTGTTTGCATTGTAAATTTTGAATTATAATTTGGTATACTTCACTTTGTTGAATAAAACAATGTGAAAGACCCTGCTCTGTCGAGTCAGACAAAGCATAAAACAGCAAAATAAGAGAACAAAACAAGCTCTCTCTTAATTCTATTCTATTGTTCAATATGTTATTCCTACTGAAATACCCCGGAATAACTTAAAATACGCGAATTCGCGTGTGAAATACCGTATATAATTCAATTTATAATAAAATCAAAAAAATAATAAAATTATTAACATAAACCTTTAATCTTCTAAGAAATGAAAACATTTAAAATCATTGAGAACAGTCAAACTTATTGGAATTAAAACCCCTATCAGGTTTCTGTTCTTCCTATGCCTTGGAATTTCTTTTGGGATTCTCTGGCTTCTATCTTCTACATTTGAATCTGATACTTTTACAAGATTTGGAAATTGGATTCTTTTTTTCCAATTTCTCTTTGTTTTTATTTATCCTCTTTTGTGGATAATGCTTAATTATAAAAACGGGAAAAAAGCGATGTTATGGGGCCCAGATGTTTTATTTTATATTATAGGAGGAATTGCGGGTTTAATCTTCTTGTTACTTATTGAAATCCTTCTTCTTTTAGGAGTAGGACTTTTTGAATTAATAAAATTAATTTTCTAATTTATTAACTTTTAATAATCAAAAATCATGAAAAATTTAACATTATGTTTAATCAGTTTTTTATTTACATTTACATTTGCAAGTGAATCATTTTCTCAGAATGTAACTTCAAATTCTGATTGGAAATTAAAGTCCATTGCGCTTACCACCGGAGAAACTCCTTTAAGTTCGGGTTTGAATTTTGATGTCAATCTTTCCAACGGGAAGAATTCTCTTTATCTAAGTTATAATTCTGTCCTTGGACAAGTTGTTTACGAAATTTCATTAACAAAATGGTTTTCTGTTTATCCCACTGGTGGAGTTTATCACAATATACCTTGGGCTGGTCCAATGTTTACTTTCAGCATGTTTAAAGGCAAGCTTATGACTTATCATTGGTTTGGTTGGTCTGCAGGAATACCTGAAGAAGCAAAAACTTCATTAAAAAATTCCATTTTTATATTCTCCTTTCAAGAGATTAAATATACTCTGGGGAAAACATCCTTTGATTATGTTTTGATGCATTATGAAAAGCAGTCCCCCATGCACCTTATGGGATTAGCAAGGAGGTTTCAGTTGAGTGAAAGCAAGGCCATTTCCAGTTCCTTTACTTATGTTTTGCAAAAGAAGGAAAACCTCTTAACAGAGAGAATTATGTGGTCCCTTGGATTTGTTTGGAGTTTTAATAATTAATAATTAAAGTCATGAAAAGAAAAAACATTCGAAAAGTAGCTTTTTTAGGATTTGGCGTTCTTTTTGGGATTATTATAATCTTTGCAATCACCAATTCTCTTTTTGGAGAATGGGCAGAAGCAAATTTAATTGGGACGTCTGCAGGATTCATTATTTGTATCATTGCTCTTATTTCTGGATTAATTGGAATCTCTGCTTTATACTTACTTTTCATTCTTCCTCCAGGAAAATCGAAAAGAAACAAAAGAAGCAAGTAAACGAAGTATTTTAATTTCAAAATTAATTTTATCAAATCAATTATTTATTATTAACAATTAATTTTTAAACAAATAATAATTACAACTATGAAAGATTTAACATCAATTTTAATCAGTTTTTTATTGCTTGCCTTTGCAAGTAAATCATTTTCTCAGGATACAATTTCTTTGGATACAACAAAGAAAGGCATACAACTTAAAAGTGTTTATCTCACCTACGGAAGAGGAGTTTTATCTTCTGGGGCAGATATGACTTTGGACTTTGCTTGGGATAAAAATAAAATCCTCTTTCTGAAAGCTAACAATGACAGAGCTATCGTTAATATCGGAAAAGCTTTTGGAAATTTTCAAGCCATTCTTTCTGTAGGGGTTTATAAAAACGCTCCCTGGGCAGGACCGATGTTTAAGTATAAATACAAATTTTTAAGTTTCACTAGCTGGAATGGAATTGCATTTGGAAAAGATGCCGAACTAACTGCCCCGGGGGTTACACCAAGATTCTTTTTTAGTTATCAAACGATAGATATGGTCTTTGGAAAGAATTGTATGGGTTATACACTATTCCATAAAACAGTTTATCCCGCGAATCACTTTTTCTTTTACAAAAGAACGATGCCAATAAGTAAGCAAGCCGCGTTCACGTTTGAAGCTACTTACAATCATCAAGAGCAAATACCTATGTTTGTGATAGGGTATAAGTATGTCTTTTCAAAATAGATTTTTATTAATAAAAATAATTTTCAAATTTATTAACATTTTAATAATCAAAGATCATGAAAAAGTACGCACTAAAAATTGTCGTGGCTTTATTAGCCATAGTTCTTCTTTCAGTATTCTCTTCTTACAATCGTCTTGTCCAATTGGAAGAATCAAGACTTTCATCTTGGGGCGACGTGGAAAACTCATACCAACGCAGGAATGATTTAATTCCTAATTTAGTGAATGTTGTAAAAGGTTCTGCTAATTACGAACAGACAACCTTAATACAGGTTATAGAAGCAAGAGCAAAAGCAACTTCAGTAAAAATTGAATCCGGCAATCTTAATCTTTCTTCAATGCAAAATTTTCAAAAAGTGCAAGAAGAAATAAGTTCTTCTTTATCTAAACTCTTAGTTGTTGTAGAAAAATATCCAGATCTACAAGCAAATAAAAATTTTCTAAATCTCCAGGAACAATTGGAAGGTACAGAAAATAGAATAGCTTTCGTTCGAGAAGCATTCAATAAATTCACTAGAATTTATAATATCCAAAGAAGAAAAGCAATTACAAGCATATGGGTAAAATATTTTTATCCGAGGTTCGAGATTCAGCCATATTTTCAATCTCAAGAAGGAGCAGAGAATGCACCAGTTGTAGATTTTTCTAATAAAAAATAATTCTTAAAGTTATGAAAAAAGTATATATTTTAATTTTTTGTTTCTTCATCTTATTTATGCAAGTGATTGCACAAGATGATTGCAAAAATCTTCCTAAACCTCTCTCTGGAAAATTAGTTAACGATTTTTATCAAAAAATAGGAGATAATTCTGAGCAGGAACTTGAAACTTTGCTTAGGAATTATAACGATTCTACTTCTATAGAAATCGCAATAGTAACAATGGAAAATATAGGTTATGAGTCCGGAACAGGTTATGCAACAAAAATTGGAAACTGTTGGGGTGTGGGTAAAAAAGCCTATGACAATGGGATTGTAATATTGGTTTCATTTGAAGGAGACAGAGCGTGGGCTATCGTATCAGGTAAAGGTATGGACCAATATTTAACAGATTTTAGAGCATCATCAATTGGTCAGGAAAATCTTATTCCCAATCTTCAAAAGGGGAAAGTTGATGAAGCCCTCATAAGTACAGCAAATGCAATTATTAATTACCTTGGTTGGAAATCTTGGGAGATGCGTGAATATTGGAGTAAATGGGATAAAGAATCCTCCAAGATTGAAAAAAGTTATAATAAGAAAGAAACAGCAAGAGGATTTGGAGTTTTCTTTACTTGGGTATTTTATATTGCATTGCTTGCCTATATCATCTGGTGCGTTTTGAATTGGAACGAGGATATAAAAATAAGGAGGAAAATAAAAAGTTCCATTCGAAGCTGGGATAAAGAGATAACTGAAAACCAGAAATTTGTTGTGAACGAGATTTGGCCAAAATGGGCTTTGGATGCATTGGATATTTTGCGAAAAAGAGAAAAAGAATTCAAATCTGCTTATGCCACAAATAAATTAGCAGTTTTAAAAGTTATGAGGGGGAATCCGCAAAAAGCTCATGATTCTCTATTGCCTGTTCTTTATGAAAATTATAAATGGATTGTGGTTAAAATCCCAGGTTTGGTATTAGAATTGCAAAAAGAAAAATCTCTTTATGAGGAAGAAGCACTCTCCAAGGTTCAAACTGCACTTAAATTGATTGGTAATGTTCAAAGTGATATAAATAAATTTGTTCAGGGAGGATTCTTATTTGAAGATTATACAAAACAGATTGCTCCAAATAAAGACATCCTTTTAAACTGGGAAAAAGAGTTGAGCAAAAATCCAAAAAGTGAATCTTTCAAGGAGGCTTATGATGCATCTATGAATATAAATAAAAGTGTAGAGGAGATTTCAAAGAATGCTAAACTTTATGTGTCCAGGCATGGTCAAATATCTTCTTCAGAGGAATTCCTTAACAAAACAATTAAAGATTTGGGAAATTCTGAAAAAAAGGTATATGGAGATATTTTGAAAAATATGCAAAAGGTATATCCAGAAAATGTTTGGAAAGATCTCCAGAAACAATTCATTACTGTGGATAATCTCTTAAAAGAAGCAAGTACGGATTTTCAAATGGCGCTTGAACAAAACAATATACACAGTATAAATTCTATTACTCAAGCGTATAAAAGTTATACAGAAGGAGCATCTTTAATTGCTTCCGTTAAATCAATTTACAAATCCATTGATGAGGGAGTTATTGCACAAGTGAGTGCAAAGAGAAAATACAAAGAACTAAACAGTTCTGCTAAGAAAGCCTTAGAAGAAGCAGCAAAAGAATGTGAACAAGAACATGTGAAATCGGAGGCCAAATCTCTTAAAGATAAAGCAACGGGGGAAATGAAAAAAGCAGAAGTTATGCTTTCTTCTGGAGTAGTTGATTGGGTTTGGTTAGTAGCTTTACTTGTTTCAATAAAAGAGATTGCTGAAAATTCTCACTCTCAAGCATCAAGAGACATATCTAATTATACTTCTTACCATTCGTCAAGTTCTTACTCTTCTTCAAGTTCTTCTTCTCATTCAAGTTTTGGAGGTTTTGGCGGAGGAAGTTTTGGAGGGGGCGGCGCTGGAGGGAGATGGTAAGAAATAAATGTAAAATTAATTAAGACTATGAAGTTGATTAGAGCAAGGCTGTGACGTGCTTGCTTTTCTTTTGAAAATAATCTTTAGTAAATTAATTTAACAAAAATTAAAATGAGAAAAAGAGCAATTCTTTATTTGGAGATTTTGCCTTTTCAACTAAGGTCAATCTCTATTCTAAATATGGTTTCTCAAATCCCCAATTCTATGTTAACGAAAATGGGTGATAAAGGAAGAAGGGATGAGAAAACAATTAGTCTTCCGAAAAGAAGGCATCCGAAACATTGATTTTCAATTATAAATTATATAATCTTAAAAAACAAAAGAAAGGAGGCACACTTAAAGAAAAAGCAATCTTAACATTTTTTATTATTAACAATAATTTTTAATTTATTCACTAAAATTTTTTAGGAGGACAAAAAATGACACTTTTAACATTCTTTTACATTGTGGGGATACTTGGAATCGTATTGGTTCTTTTATCTCTTTTTGGGGTTGGAGGAGATCATGATTTTGATCACAGTTTTGATAGTGGTGGAGATTCTGATTCTTCTTCTGATTCTGGTCCAAGCCTTTTTTCCTATCGAGTCATCATTTCATTTATAACCGCGTTTGGAATGGGGGGCGTTCTAACATATAGACTTTCAGAAGCAACTCCTCTTTGGAGTGTTTTTGCAGGGATTATAACAGGAATTGTTGTAGCCCTAATTGTCTGGGGTTTATTAAAAATTACATTCAGTCAACAGGCCTCTTCTCTGATTAATGATAAAGATTTTATCGGGATGAGTGGAATAGTAACCATTCCCATTTTTTCAAATCAAATTGGAGAGATTAGCGTTGTGGTGAATGGGCAAAAGAAAATTTTAATGGCCACTGTGGATTCTGGAGAATGTCCAGAGGGAGCTCTTATTCAGGTTAAAGAAATAAATGCAGGCATTGCTTTAGTTGAATTAAAACCAAAAAATTAAAATAAGTTTTTTATAAAAATCATTTGAAAAATGTTTCAATAATTCATTCGCAAAATTATTTGAGGTTAGTGAATTTCCAAGAATAAGAAAATTCCATTTTTCGTTTTTTAATTTTCAAGTTAAATAATTATAAATTTAAATTTTACAATCATGGAAAGTATTATTTCAATTGGAGTAAGTGTTTTAATTCTAGCACTTTTACTAATCAGTTTAGTTGCATTTGTCTCTAAGAATTACATTAAAGTTCCGCCAAACAAGGTGGCTGTCTTTTACGGTCGTAAAAACAAAATGACCAACACTGAAGGTAATATTCAAACTAAAGGTTACCGAGTTGTCACAGGAGGTGCGAAATTCAGAATTCCTATTCTAGAAATGGTAACATATCTTGATCTGAATGTATTCAGCATTGATATTGATGTAAAGGATGCACCGAATAAAGATGGCGTTCCTGTTACTCTTCGCGGTGTTGCTAACGTTAAAATTAAATCCGATGAGCACTCTCTTATGAATGCCGCCGAAAGGTTCCTAAACATGCCCCCTTCTGAGATTAAGAACATCGCTTTCAAAAACTTGGAGGGCCACTTAAGAAGTATTGCTGGTACAATGACCATTGAAGACCTGGTTGGAGACAGAACAAAGCTTAATTCTGTTGTTCTCAACGACGCTGCAAAAGATCTGGACAAGATGGGTCTTGGAATAGATCTTCTAACAATTCAGGAAATTGCAGATAAGATGGGTTACATCGAGCAGCTTGGTAAGAAAAGAACTGCTGAGGTTGTTCGTGATGCTAAGGTTGGAACTGCAGAAGCAGAGAGAGAAGCAACAATTCAGACTACAACAGCAAATAAGGAAGGTCAACTCAAGGCAAACGAAAACATTGTCCTTGTTGCAGATTCTGAGAGAGAGAGGGATGTTAAGAAAGCCCAGTTCTCAGCAAAAGTTTCATCAGAGCAGGCAACTGCAGCTCAGGCTGGTCCTCTTGCAGATGCAGAGGCAAGGAGAGCTGTTGTTATTGCCCAACAAGAAGTTCTGAAAGGAGAAACTGAAAAGGCTGCAGAAGTTGCTGAAGCAGAAGCGAATAAAAGAGAGAAAGAATTGCTCGGAGAAGTGATAAAACCTGCAGAAGCACACAAAAGGGCAGTTATTATAGATGCTGAAGCTAAAAAACAAGCAAGAATCATTGAAGCTCAAGGTGAGCAGGAAGCAATTCAAATGATTGCAGAAGCAGAAAAGACGAAGCTTACTCGTGAAGGTGAAGGTATTGCTGCTGCCATCCAAGCCAAATTAGTTGCAGAAGCTGAAGGTAAGAAAGCTATATTGCTCGCAGAAGCTGCCGGTATTCTCAAAAAAGCTGAAGCCTACGAAAAACTTGATAAGACAGGTAAACTTCTTCAGGTTCTTGAAGTTGTTGAACGTGTTCTTCCTGGAGCTATAAAAGAATTCGCAGGAGTTATGGAAGCTACTACCAAGCCTCTTGGAAATATCAAAGAAGTTAGGGTTATGGACTTTGGAGGTAATTCTTCAGAAGGCGGTGCACTTACAAAATTCGGAAAAATTGGTCCCGAGCTTGTAACAAAAGTTCTTTCTGGACTCAAGGCTTCTGGTATTAATGTTGATGATCTTTTGTCAGTTATAGGAGTTGATGCTTCTGATCTTTTTGGAGAGGATGTTAGCAAAAAGACAGGCAAAGCTGATTCTGACAAAAAGGAAGCCAAGAAATAATTCCATTCGGTTTGTTTAATTATGAACCAAAACCCCCGATAATTTTTTTCCTTCGGGGGTTTCTTTTTTATTATTTTTATTATTTAATTTTAATCTTGGAGGTTAATTATGACCACAACCGAAGATAAATTAGCACTTTCCTCTATGAAGGACGATGATGATATCATGGATTTCTTGGGGGATAAGGATTCTGATGAAGATTATTCTTTATTCAAACTAACTATATCAAAATTAAAAGAGCCTTCAAATATTCTTGAGCTTCTTGGCAACTTCAGTGTTGATAATAAGCGCGAGATTTTTAAGAGTGCTCTTGAGAAGTTTGAAGAAGCAGATGATGACGACATCAAATCTTTTCTTGAATCCACAGACTATGATGATGAATTCTGTAAAAAGTTGGTTCCAAAAATGAAAGACACACAAGAGATACTTGAAGTTCTTGGAGAGCTTGACTTTGAGGAAAACAAACAAACTTACAAGAGTTTGATCCCAACTTTTGAAGATGCCGATGAGGAAGATATAATGTCTTTCCTTGAACAGACAGGACATGACCCTGAAACTTGCAAAAAGTTATTTCCTAAACTCAGTACTTCAAATATTCTTGAAGTCCTTGAAAATATTGAATTCGAGGATAATAAGGAATTGTACAAGAGCATTGTTTCGCTCTTTGAAGAATCAGATGACGATGAAGAAATTAAATCTTTCATTGTATTTGCAGATTATGACTCTGAAATCTGCAAAAAACTGCTTCCAAAAATGAAGGAGATATCCGAAATTATTGAGGTCCTTGACAATGTTGAATTTGAGAACAACAAGGAAATCTATAATAGTCTGGTTTTTAAATTCAAAGAATCAGATGACGATGACATCAAATCTTTCTTTGAAAAGGCAGGTTATGATTCTGAAATCTGCAAAAAACTGCTTCCTGAAATGAGCAGCGATTCAGCTGTAGCCGAACTTCTCGATGAACTTGATTTTGATGACAATCGCCAATTATTTGAAGACTGCGTAAGCATTTTTGAAGAAGCAGATGACGACGACATCAAATCTTTTCTTGATGCATCTGGTTTTGATGGGGGATTTTGCAAAAAGCTCATTCCAAAAATGGAAAATATATCAGAAATTCTTGATTCTCTTGATGGGCTTACCTTTGATGGAATTGAGGAATTGTATAATCTTCTGGTTTCTAAGTTTGAGGATGCAGATGACGACGATATCAAATCTTTTCTCGATCAGTCGGATCATGATGTTGAGATATGCAAAAGCCTTGTTCCAAAAATTGAGGATGATTCAGAGGTTCTGGATGTTCTTAGTAATATTGATTTTGGTACCCACGGTGCGCTTTATCAAATCTTGATTTCCAGGTTCCAGGATGCAGCCGACGAAGACATCAAATCTTTTCTTGAAGAAACAGGTTATGATGTTGACTTTGCAAGAAAGCTTCTTCCTTTTGTAGATGACGAGGATATAAAAGTTGAGATACTTGAGGAAGTTTCTGAATTGAAAGATGTTCCTCTGAGTAAGGAAGAGGCTAAGCGCGGTTTGTATGTTGAAGAACCAAAACAGAACACTACGAAGCAGAATTTTGCAGAGAGTATTTTTAATTCTCAATCATTAACTGTTTCCACACCTTCTTACAAGGAAGTAGTGTCTATTTCTCATTTAAGTTCTGGGTCTTCTGGTTTGGAATTGGGAGATCTTAAGGGAAAATCTGATGACCAACTTATAATTATTCTGAAAGAGAATGAGAACAATTCAGAAGTTTACAACCATTATTTGGAAATTTTACCTTTCGAAGAATGGACAGACTATAGGATTTCTACTTTTCTGGAAAGATTACATTACAGCCTTGAAATTTGTATAAGATTAATACCTTGTATAAAATCAGATTATAACCTTGACTCAAAGTTAGATAAATTTCCAGAGGATCCAAGAATTTTTCAGGTTTTAATTCCGAGGCTTGGCTTACACACCAGATCAGAATTTCAATTAGTGTCCTTATTGGAGCGTACAAAATATTCTCTGGAGTTTTGTAAAGTTTGCATATCTTTTTTATCTTCTAAAGAGAAGATATTTACTGTAATGGAAAAGACCAGATACAATGAAGATGTTTGTATTCTGGGTTTGAACAGATTAAGAAGTTTTTTACCAAAAAGCTAAAATAAATTTTTTATAAAAATCATTTGAAAAATGTTTCAATAATTCATTCGCAAAATTATTTGAGGTTATTGAATTTCCAATAATCAGAAAATTCTTTTTTAATTTTTTAATTACTAATCTAATCTTTTAAAGAAAGGATTTAGAAAAGGATAAGTCTTTAGAGTTTATCCTTTTTTTCTTTAAAATAATATTCTGTAATTATAGACAGAACAACATATATTTCAAATTTATAACAAAGATAATTTCTAGTACTGACAATTTAAATCTTAAAATTTATGAAAACCTGGATTATTGGTTTCTTAATCATCGTATTAGTATTGGGTCTGCTTAATCTTTCCCATTTTTCCAGAAAAGATTATATTGTAACCGTTACAAGTTTGCAGGTTAAACGCCCTGATGCAGAAGGGAAAGAAATTTACCTTGTGTTTACAAAGTTGGACAGCGTTAATGTAAGAGTTTTCAAGAACACCGATTCATGGGTGGAATTAAAATGGAACTCTTCTGACTTCCAGGCAAAACTTGAGCCAAATAAAAAATACAATCTTAGAGTTTATGGATGGAGAATCCCATTTCTCACAAGATATCAGAATATTGTGAAGATTGAGCCATTAAATTAATTCAAAAAATAATTTTTATCATTAACAATTAAAATTTATAGGAGATAACAAAATGGAAACAAAAAAACGTTCTTTAAGCCAAAAGTTATTGGCATTATCATTTATGCTGTTAATCCTTGACCTTATTCTTTACAAATTTTTCGGGGAGCCGTTAGAAAAGTATCATTCTTTTGGATGGTATCTATTCTTGGTAACAACCATTTTTTGCAGTCTATATTTTGCAACATTTCTGATTGCTCTTGGTTGTGAGTTTGTATCTGCTTCCAAAAAGAAGCGTAAGGAGCCAACTATGACAAAAAGAGAAAAGATTTTGAAAAGGTTTGACAAAATAGAAAAAGCAGGTATTCTATCTGCGGTATTTCTATTAATATTGACTCTTTCTCTTTGTGTGGGGTTTAAAGTGGATCCAATTGAGGATTCATTTAAACTCTCAAATCTCAAAGAAATAACGGTTTTCATTTGTGAAGTACTGACTGGTTTATCCGTCTTGGTGGCGTTTGTTGCACCCTGGGTAAAATATTGCTGGTTCCGTCAGAAAAAAATGATGAATGAACCGTAACCAGTTAAAGAATATCCTCGCGCACTTCTGAGGATATTTTTTTTGTCAAATTCATATGAAAATACTTTCATATGATATATAATTAACGTAAGAAGAGGTTTAATTATCAAGTAAAATCCTATTTTGTTCAACTATTGCGAGTAATTATTATATTAAATCAGTCCAAGGTTATATTCGAGATAACTATATTCATCTAATCTTGTTTGATTATTAATGAATTGAATTAATGATAAGGTTATATTCGGGATAATTATCGTTTTCAATTAATTTTCAATCAACAATATTTTTTTGCAAAATTTAAGAATATAATTAATGTAAAAAAAGGGAAGATTTAGTTATAATGTAAAATCGTATATATCCAACTATTGAAGGGCTGATTATATTTAGAGTAATATAATTAATAATAAATTAACTGTTACAGATAACTATTTCTTAACAATATTTTTTTTGCAAAATTTCTGACCCAATTTAATGCAACAATATAATTAATGTGCAGAACGTCAAATATTGCTCAACTATTACAGCAAATTATTATATTAAACCCATAACTAGATATATCTAAATAATTATTCCATTAGAATATACTTATTTGCTCAGCTTCTTTGCAACTTCACTCAAATCTTTTTTTAATGCTTCAATTGCCTTTACAAATATGCTTTTAGCGTCTATTTGCCCAAACGATTCCAAAGTAATTATCATTTCTCCAGTGGGCTTTACTTCAATCTTTTTTCCATATTTCTCAGCAAATCCTTCACATATATCTGCAATCTCTTTTTCTTTATCATCAATTATAAGAATTTTATCTCCTTTTGATTTAATCTCAACATTTGGAAATGTGTTTTTTAACTTCTCTGCTACCTCTTTATCGGCATATATCTCTGAAACTTGCCTGTAATTCATTATTCCAGGAGAAAATTTAGCATGTTCTTGCCCTTTTCCCATTTTTATATTTGCAGAAATTTCTATTTCTTGCCCTTCGTTCAAAAGGGTTATAGGCATTTTGTCATATACAACTTCAAAATTCCCTTTTAGAGAACCAGAATAAACAAACCCTTTATTTTGTGAACTTAATTTTAATTTTCCTTCTTTTTTTCCGTTTTGTTTTAAAGGAATTAAACCCAATCTATGTGCGACAGTTTCATCGTAAAGAGGAGAATCGTTTTTTGATATTTCAACATCATCAATTGCTGCAATTTGAATTTGCCCGACATATCTTCTTATAGAATTAACAAGGCTGTCATCTATACCTGCTTTGAACACATATTTTCCATCGCTTTTTATTATGTTTTCCATTTTAAATTATTATAAAAGGTATATTTAAACTCTTCTTCCTCTAAACATTGTAGATGTTTTGGACATTTAAACTCTTCTTCCTCTTCTTCCCCCTTGTTTTTTAGGCCCACCACGTGGGACCCTTGTAGTATCAAGTATATTTATAATCTTAAATCCTTCTCTTGATAGGCTTTTTATTATTGCATTAGCTCCAGGTCCAGGCCCAGTACTTCCTGTTTCTGCTCGTATTCTTACATACAAAGATTTTATTCCTTTTTCTTTCATAATTTCAGAAATTCTTTTTGCAATGAACATTGCAATTGTAGGATTTGCTTTAAGTCTGCTATGTTTTGTAACCATTCCTCCAGAAACTTTCGCAAGAGTTCTTCCAGAAGCATCTGTAACATGTGCAATTGTATTATTAAAAGAAGCATATATATTCAAAACTGCTTCAACATCTTTTTCCTTTTTTTTAACAGTTGATTTTATTTCCTGTTCTTTATCAGTAATTTCTTCTAAAACTTCTTTTGGTTCTTCTGAGATTTTTTCAATTTCTTTTTCTAAAACTTTATCCGTTTCTTCATTTTTTTCTTTTATTTTTGCCATTTTATTCTTTATTTTCCTCTGTTATTTCTTTTTCTCTTTTAAAGTTATTTTATTTTCAAATTCTACAGGAACTATATATGAAGGAGAATTTACAGCTTTTCCATCCACAAAAACTTTCTTATGGGTAATTAATTGCCTAGCTTGCTTTGAAGTTAATGCAAGTTTTTTTGCAACAACAATTGTCTGAAGTCTTCTTCTCATATAATCTTGTTTATTTAATGATAAAACAGAGGATATTGAATTTACTTTCAATCCAATTTTATTTAATTTATTAAATAAAGCTTGCTGCTCTTCTGGCTTTGCAGATATAAGTTTTTTAGCCTTTTCTCTTATAGATTTTGTTCTTGCTTCGGCTTTCCATATTTCTCTTTTATTTTTTAAGCCAAACTCTTCAATAATTCCCGCTTCTTCTTCTAATCTAGCTTTGTCAAATGGTCTTTTAGGTCTTGAATATGTTTTATGTTTTCTTTTCATTTTTTCATACCTTCATAAGTTTTTACTTTAGAAGCTCCTTCTGTATTTTTCTTTTTAATTCCAGAGCCTCTCTTTCTATTTGTTCTGAAATGTGCTTTAGTTCTCTGTCCTCTTGAAGGAAGTCCTGCTGCGTGTCTCAATCCTCTATAACTCTTTATTTTCTTTAGTTTCTTTATATCAAAGTCTTTTCTTAAATCTAAATCTGTTCCAGTCAAATGTTTTTCTTTGCCTGTTTCAATATCTTTTCTTCTATTCAGTATATAATCGGGCAATTCTGGATTTTTTATAAAGTCAGTTATTTTTTGTATTTCTTCTTCGGTAAGCGAACCAATTGTCTTATTTTTATCAATTTTTAGAGTTTTGCAGACTGCATTTGAAAATGTCCATGAAATTCCTTTTATCTTTGTTAATCCAACATACAATTTCATTTTTCCTTCTATATCTTTTGATAAAATTCTGACTAATCTTTCTTCTCTCTTTTCTTGCGGTTTAATATATTCTGGTTTTATGTGTTCTGATTTTGTATGTTCTGCCATTTTATATTTTATTTGTAAAAAGATTGTATCTTTCTATATTTGTTAATTCTTGGAATATTCTTTTTTCAACAGATTTTTCTGGATTGGGAAGATTTTGAATTCTTTTTTTCATATCCTGAAAAGATTCGAATTCTTTTTCTCGTCTTTGTTTTAATATTTCCTGCATATGTTTTTTTCCCAAACCAGGAATCAATTCTATCTGATGAATTCTTTTGTTTATTGCATCCGATTTATTGAAAAATTCCACAAATTCTTTCTCTCTTTCTTTAACAATTTGCTTTATAAATTCTCCTAATTGTTCCTTGGCACTTTCTGTTAATCTTTCTCTGTGTAATCTTCCAAGAATGTAATAAACTTTATCTCTTTTTCCTTCCCCGATATAAACCTTTTCACCAATTTTTAATTCTGCTCCTCTCCTTGGAACAAGTTCAAGCAAAACTAACGTTTTTTCCCCTATAGCTTGAGCTATAGGCATCATTTTCTTCTCCATTGGATACCCATTTGGGAGATATTCTAAGACTATTGCATTTTCTTCTTTTTCCATTTTCTTTATTTGAACTCTTTAATTGTATCGAGTATTTTTTTTGTTTCATTCTCATCCAATCCAATATCAATAAAAATTTTGTTAATTTCTTCAGCTTTTTCAGGAAGAATATCAATCACTTTTGAAATGTTTATATCATTAAGTTTTATAATGTTCAATCCTTCTAATTTTTTTCTAAGTTCTTTAGCCTCTTTAGGACTTATCTTGACAAATTTCTTTATAAAATCTCTTGCTGAATTTTCAGATTTTTTATCTTTCTCTATATATTCAAGAGATTCTGCCATACTCAAAGGAATAGTATTTTTTATCATTTTATTTATCGTTTTTTATCTTTTTTAAGTGTATTGGATTGATTATAAAGTTTTTTTCTTTTGTTTGGTCATTTATTTTTACAGAGTAACTTCTTCCAATTTTCTTATCCACCTTTCCGGTTCTTCCTTGGAGTCTTTTTGGAAATGAAGATTGCACAGATTTCTCATTTATAACTGCAACAGAATCGCCCTTTTTTAACTCCTGAAAGTAATTACTAAGCTTAATTTTTCCCCTCGTTCTTATAGGTTTTCTATCGGTCATGTAATACCCAGAAAAATTCCATTTAAAAAACTATCTTTTACATAAGCTATGTGTAAATCCTAAGTCATAAAATTTGGATTTATTTTCCATTCATATTTTGCTCTGTTCAGAACATTAATATTATGATTAATCCATCTTAACGTTTCTTCATTTATTCTCGCTGATTGGA
>Ga0265292_1000197_pt1 | contig 107719 bp, 84 predicted proteins | sample Munlanlewell296A_FD_189080 | JGI IMG/M metagenome (GOLD analysis project Ga0265292, IMG submission 189080) | Leachate microbial communities from a municipal landfill in Southern Ontario, Canada - Leachate well 296A | ecosystem: Engineered > Solid waste > Landfill > Unclassified | place: Canada... | reverse complement strand
CGGTCTGGGATAGAAATTCATCGCAGTGTAAAGTACGGATAACCTCAACTGATTGGCAGAATATTTCGGTTGAAAGCGGTGTCTTTAAGATTAAAGGCAAGGTGCAAATCGGATACCCGGCCGGCGGCGAGGTGTTTACTGTCAATAATAACCCGACCATTACCGGCACCAAGTCGACAACAGTAACCAAGATTAAAATAGAGTATTACAACGACGGGACTTCGCCCGGTTGGGAAACATTGGCTGCCAGTTATGATGTGGGTTCGGGCAATACCTGGAGTTACGGCGGCTGGACCGTGACAGACAAGATCAGCTCTGAGCCGTTAACTCCAACCGCCAAGATTCGGGTGACAGACGTAACCGATATCAATATAACCGACATCGTAGCCACCAGTAATAATTTCAAGGTCAAAGGTGCGCTAAGCGTATCGTCTCCGGCTGGATTCGAAGAATGGTTGGTCGGTTCCAGCAAGGTTATAACCTGGACAGGCACCGGTTCTGTTTCGCCGGTTAATATTTACTATTCCACCGATAATTTCGCCACCGTTACCAAGACCATAGATACCAACGTTCTGGCCGGGAGCGGCCTGCGGAGTTATACCTGGTCTGCCGTGGGCGATGACATCACTTCCGGTTATACGGTAAAAATAAAGGTTTGCGCCAGCAACGACCAGTCTAATGTAATCGGTTTGAGCAGCGGATTCAAGATCAAAGGCGCGCTCCAGGTGATGTACCCGACTAACAGCGGTTTGGAATTTGAGGTAGGCACCCCGATAACCATTACCTGGCGGACCACCGGTCAGCCTAAGAATGTCAGGATAGTTTATTATACCGACCTGATACCGGAAACCGAGATTACCGCGTCAACAGCCGCCACCTATTCATTGGTCAGCGGCGTGACTTATGACGGCAGGTATCCTAACTGGACCATACCCAATGCGGTATCCAAGAAAATGCGGATAAAGATATATGATAAGGATGACAGCGGTGTTAACGATATATCTGATAATGATTTCCGGGTAAAGGCCAAGATAACCGTGACCAGCCCCAATAACGGCAGTGAAGTTGGTATCGTCGGAGCCAACCCGGGTCTGCTCATCAGCTGGGTCATCACCGGCACAGCTTCGAATGTCAAACTCGAATACACGGTTAATAACGGCATCACCTGGACTAATATCACCACCGTGGCCGGTAATTCCAGCCCTTATAGCTGGGTGATACCGGATGTGTCCAATATCATATCACAGAATTGCCGTATCCGGGTGACTGACGATGACGTAGGGGAGACCGATATCAGCGATGCTTCGGATAGCCTCTTCCGCATTCGCGGTAAACTCAACCTGGATACGCCTAATGTCGCGGCCGATTACGAGGTGGGCGATACGGTAGCCTTCCAGTGGACGGCCACCGGCCCGATTGCTAATGTCAATATTCTCTATTCCACGGATGATTTCGTAAATGTTACCAATACATTATACACCAACCTGGCTACCGGCTCTGGCACCAAGACCCAAAACTGGACCATACCCAATGATTTTGCCGACCTGGTCAGCTCCCGGGTGATAAAGTTCAGGGTGGTTGATTCAGCAGACGGCGTGGTGTATGATAATTCCGATGCGGCTTTCAAGATTAAAGGCAAATTCCAAATAACCGATCCCAATACCGCCGGCACCACCTGGCTGGTCGGCGAAACCAGGACCATTACCTGGACCACCACCGGCAAGATTGGCAGCGTTAATATTCAATACACCAAAGGCGATGGTAGCTGGACCACTTTTAGCAACGGTTCGGGCGTGGTTAATAACGAAAATGGCACCACCGCACTGACCATATCCGTGCCGGACGCTGTGACCACAACGTTCAGGGTTAGGGTGGTCAACCAGGTGGATTCTTTGGTTAATGATCCGTGCGATTATGATATCAGGGTCAGGGGCCAGCTCCAGGTAACTGATCCGACCGCAAGCACCAAGTGGCAGGTAGGCAACCAGCAGAATATCCAGTGGACGGTTTTTGGCTCAATAAGGAATGTTAATATTGATTACTGGAATCAGCCATTAGGCCTGTGGGTATCAATAACCACCTCAGCCCCGGCCACCAACACGCCCGGCGCCGGAGTATATCTCTGGACCATTCCTAATTTGATAAGGGATGACGTAAAAGTCAGGATTATCCAGAGTGATGATTCAGGTGTCAGCAGTGAATCATTAGCATTTAAAATAAGGGGTAAGATACAGGTAAATAATCCCAACGGCACAGAGACATATTATCCTTATGACGCTTCAAATCAGCCGACCAAGTATCCGATTACATATACCGTAACCGGATCAATAGCCCAAGTACGGGTGGAATACTCGGTAGACGGCGCTTCCGGTCCTTGGAGTGTTATAACCACTACCAATATTGGTACAACCGGGGTATATAACTATATGTGGGAAGTGCCTGGGACGCTGGCTGATATCAAGAAGACCGTGCGTGTCAGAGTGATAGATAACGCTGATAGCGATATTAATGATTTCTCTGATGCTGATTTTGAGGTTAGAGGTATAATGCGGGTTACCCAGCCTTCAAGCAGTGATGTTTGGGAGGTGGGACAATCGGGAACTATCATGTGGAATGTTACCGGCGCGGTGGGTGATGTTACACTGCAATATATACAACCAGCCGATGGCTTGTGGTATAATATCGCTACGGTTTCAACCACCTGGGGCGCCAATAGCTATGTTTGGAGTAGCGTGGCGGACGCTATTACTTCTACGGCCAAAGTCAGGGTAAAGCCGCTTATTGATAGGGCCGATACGGCTGTCTCTGATTCATTCAAGCTTAAAGGCCGGGTGTTGGTAAACGCACCGGTATTTGCTTATGTGGCCGAGGTGGGCGAACAGGCGCCTATTTCCTGGGCTATTTCCGGCACTATTTCCACGGTGGCCATACAATATAAAGTCGGTATCGGCGGATGGGAAGATATCATTACTATGCCGGCCGGTCTGACCGGAGGAACTTATTACTGGACCACGCCTGACCGGATTTCTTCCAATGTCAGGGTCAGAGTTTTTGATACATCCGTTCCGGAGGCAACAGATGACTCTGAACAATTTGAAATACGCGGTAAGCTGACGCTGGATTATCCGTCAGCAAGCGGCGTGGAAGACTGGGTTATATTCGGGACTTATCCGATTACCTGGACCGCTCAGGGCAGTATTTCACAGGTTGAAATAAATTATTCGCTTGATAACGGATTGACATATCCGGGCGTAATTACCACTACGGCATCAGGAGCCGGTACACATGTATACTATTGGACCGTTCCGGATATTGCTTCGGCAGCCGCAAAAATAAGGGTTCGAGATACTTCCAATCCTGATAATGTTAAAGATCCTAGTGACTATTCTTTCCGTATTAGGGGTACTATTAATGTGAACTATCCTGGAGTTGGGAATGTTTTTACAGTGGGCGACCCTATAACCATTACCGGCACTAAGAGCAGCGGTGTGACCAAGGCGGATATCCTTTATTGGAACGGCAACCTCGGGCAGTATGTGACGGTTATTACTTCCACGGCTGTTGGCAGTGGCATGACTTGGTCATATAACTGGTATGCGCCGGACTGCGTCAGGGGTGATTTGAATATAAAGGTTATTTTCTCCGACGACACCAGCATCAGTGATATCGGCGAATCGTTCCGGGTAAAAGGTAACCTCACCCTTTACCGGCCTAACGGCGGTGAATCATTTACCGTATATACAACCGAGCCGATTACCTGGACCAAATTTGGTTCAATTAGCAATGTTAATCTGTATTACTCCATAGATAATTTTACGGCTACTTCAAAACAGATTGCCAGTAATATAGGCGCTTCTTTGGGGTATTTTGATTGGAGTATTCCCGATGACATAGATGGTTCCATTTGGGTCAGGATAACCGATGCCGGTTACGAAGCCGGGACTTATGATGACAGCAATAACCCGTTCAAAATACACGGTAAGGTAGAGGTTGTTTCTCCCAATGGCGGGCAGGAGTTTATCTGTAATTCAGTTCAGCCGGTTACCTGGACTGTTACCGGTTCTATTACTAAGGTTCGCCTGGCATATACTTATGGCGATCCGGATGGGCGCACTACCGAAGTAGTTATACAGTCAGATGTAGCTGGAACTACTACCGGAACCACGGGCGTGTATATGTGGAATGTTCCGAATAACCTCATTGCCTCAAAAGTCAGAATTAAGGTTTACGATAATAACGACCCAACGGTCTGGGATGATTCGGACAATACCTTCAAAATTAGGGGAGAAATCACGGCTAAATCGCCTAACGGCAACGAAATTTGGTTAGTCGGTAACGAATATCCTATTTCCTGGACATCAACAGGTCCTATTGCCAACGTTGGAATCCAGCTGTCGATTGACGCGACCCATTCCACATGGGAAACACTGGTAACTTCCACACCCAATAGCGGGTTGTTTAACTGGACGGTTTTGGATAGGGTTTCCGCGACGTCAAAAATTCGTATTTTTGATGCTTCAGATCCAACGGTTAGGGATGATTCGGACATCAACTTCAGAATCCGGGGTAGGTTTAACGTCATATACCCTAACGGCGGACAAGTATTTACGGTCGGGCAGAATAACGTGCCCATTACCTGGACATCTGCCGGAACTATGGATACGGTTAAAATTGAATATTCTAAGGATGATTTTAATTCTGATATTAATACGATTGTTGCCTCAACGGAAAATGATGGAAGTTACAGTTGGCCGGTAATCCCAGATGCCATAGTGGCGACAATGGCGATTAAAATAAGAGTTTCTTCAACGACTGACAGCGGCGCCAAGGATGAGTCCGACAGCGGATTTAAAATCAAGGGTGATTTAACTATCAATGCTCCGAATAATGCCGGTATTGTCTGGACCGTTGGAGAACAAAGGCCTATTCAGTGGGGTAAAACAGGTGATATCAGCCAGATTGAACTGAAATACTCTAACGATGGTGGATTGACCTATCCTAACTCAATAACCATCACTAATGCTTCGGCCTTATCTTATACCTGGACAGTGCCTAATGACATCTGTGTTACACCTAAAATAAAAATTAAGATAACAGATGTGGCAGACCCTACCACGGTTAATGATGATTCCGATAATGCATTCAAGATTAAAGGCAATATCATAATTGGCGCCCCCGTATTAAACGATATATTTACGGTCTATAATGCCAGTTACTATCCAGCAACGCACCCGATTACCTGGACGCTTGTTGGGACAATTAATAACGTCAAGATAGATTACTCAAGTGACAATTTTACATCAAACATCTGGCCGGTAGTGGCATCTACCTCCGGTCCGGCCGGCATCTATAATTGGCAGGTTGAAGACCGGATATCCGCTGTGAAAATAAGAATTTCCGATGCGGCTGATTCCTCGGTTTACGTGGATTCTGACCAGTTCTACATTAAGGGTAAACTTTTCATTACCGCCCCGCTTAGCGGTGAGGCCTGGAAAGTGGGGGCATCCCGGAATATCCAGTGGAACACTACCGGTACAATTGCTACGGTAAAACTTGATTATTTCTCTCCGGCGCTTAATGACTGGACAACGATTACGCCATCCACCAATAATTCCGGTATTTTTGGATGGACCATACCCGACGACATTACCTATTCCAATAATGTAAAGGTTCGCGTGATTAGCACGGTAGACCCAACTATATATACGGATTCTAACGGCTTTAAAATCCGGGGCGATTTCGTGGTTGATCAGCCCAATACCGGTACTGAGACCTGGGAAGTTGCTACCAACAAGGTTATTTCCTGGACCACTACAGGAACTATTAACAATATAGACCTTCTTTATTCAATTGATAATTTTGCCTCTACCACGTGGACAATTATTACCAATACCGTAAATAGCGGAACCTACAATTGGACTATTCCAGATAACGTTTCTGATAGCGTTAGAATCAGGGTTCGGGACACTAATGATCCCACTTTGGTTTATGATAATTCCAATAACAATTTCAAAATAGTTGCACGGATGCAGGTGACCAAACCCGTTGTTACGGATAAATGGCAGGTCGGTGAAAAATACACCGTTAAATGGAAATGCTGGGGTACCGTGCCTGACGTTAGGTTAGATTATTCAACTGTCTCGCCATTTACGGCTTGGAAACCGATAACCTCTACTTATACCAATAACGCCAGTTCTGACGGCGTTACCGAAGGGACTTATGAGTGGACTATTCCGAACGATATTTCAGAGACCGTATTAATTCGCGTGGCCGATACGAGGTATCCGGCATTGGTATACGACGACTCCGAGCAATTTAAGATAAAAGGCGCTATCAGGATAACCAGCCCGGTTTTTAATGATACATTTTTTGTCTATAAGGTCGGGGCTAATCCCAATCCGCATAATATTGTCTTTACCATAACCGGCACCGGCATTAGCACCGTGAAGATATTACGCTCTAATGATAATTTTGCTTCCTCTTCTGAAATTACGGCAAGTCTGGCTGTAGGTCAGGGTGAGAATATTTACCCTTGGCAGGTGAACGACCCCATCTTGCCCAACGTAAAGATTAGGGTGGAAAAAACCGATGATCCTGAAACCAAATCCGATTCTGAGTTCTTTTATGTAAAAGGTAAATTTACCGTTACCGCGCCAGGCGCCGGCGCCTATATCGTTGGTTCTACCATACCTGTTCAGTGGATGAATTCCGGCACTATTGCCAATGTTAAATTGGAATACTGGTCGCAATTGGATGGTAATTGGAAGGTGATCTCCGGCGCGGGCAATGCGCCAAATACCGGCTCCTATTCCTGGGATATACCTAATGATATTACGCCTTTATATAACATCAAGGTTAAGGTTACGCATGCGGCTGACCCGACCAGCTATGATGAAAGCGACGTCTCGCAGCTGTTCAAGATAAGAGGCGCCTTTAACGTGATATTCCCCAATGCTTCGTCCGACACCCTTAGGGTGGGCGAAAGCACAGCCGTTTCCTGGGGCACTATCGGCACTATGGAATATGTCAAACTGGAGTATTCTACTGACGAGGGCAGTAACTGGATTAACCCGGCTATAGAATCCAGCCTTCTTAATGAAAATACTTATTCTTGGACTATACCCAATGCCATAACCACCACCGCCCGATTCCGGGTTTCCTATGTGTCTGACCCGACTGTTTACGATATCTCCGATAATAATTTCAGGATTATGGGCAAGATTAAAGTCAATCAGCCTAATACTGATGGATTGGTCCTCTATGCCGGTGACAACTATCCTATCTCCTGGACCAATACCGGTACTATACCGACGGTGCGGTTGGAATATTCGGAGGATGAATTCAGCACACCCATTTCTATAACCGATGTGAGTTGTCCGACACCCGGTGAGTGGAATTACAGCTGGCCGATACCGGCCAATGCCATTCGGTCTCATTCCAACTGGAAAGTTCGGGTCTATGATATCCGTTACTCTACGACCACTACCAATAAGTCTGATAACGGCTTCAAGATACGCGGTAATTTTAATATTGCCGAGCCTATCGGCGGCCGGGCAGATGGCGTCTGGGTGGTTAACGATCCGATGGTAATTACCTGGACCACCACCGGCAGTATCCCTAACATCAAGGTTTTCTATTCCAAGAATGAATTTGTCACCTCCTATCCTTTGCCTGCTGGATATAGCGACTCTAACAATGGTTTGTTTAACTGGACGGTGCAGGACTTCATTACCACCGACAAGAGCGTCCAAATCAGGATTGTGGACGCCAGCGACCCCACGGTCTACCGTGATTCGGTAAAGTTTAAAATCAGAGGCAACCTGGCCATTACCCAGCCGGCCGGTTTAGAAGTCTGGACAGTTAACACGGTGAAAAATATCTTCTGGACCAGCACCGGCTCTATCCCCAACGTCCGGCTTGAGTATTCGCGTGATAACTTTACTTCCGAAATAGTGGAAATCGCCGTCAGAGCTAATACCGCCGGGGCCAATTCTTATGACTGGACCATACCGAACGCCATTACGCCGATCACCGATGGTGTAAAGGTAAGGGTAGTGGATATCCTTGACTCATCTGTCCTTGGTATTTCTAGCGGATTTAAGATTCGAGGTAATTTATCTGTTGCCGAACCCATCGGCGGCCGGGCCAACGGCATGTGGACAGTCGGGGAAACTATGCCCATTACCTGGACCACTACCGGTACTATTGCAAATGTTAAATTAGAATACTCAACTAATGGCGGTAGCACCTGGATTATGCCTCCGATTGAATCCAGCCTCTTGAATGCAAATAGTTACACCTGGGTTGTGCCCGATGCCATTACCACAGCCGCACAGTTTAGAATTTCTGATATTGGCGACTCGACCGTTTATGATACTTCAAATAATAACTTTATCATTCTGGGTAAAATTAAAATAACCCAGCCGGATATCTCCGGGTTAGTCTGGTATGCGGAAAATACCTATGCTATTTCGTGGACGACATACAGCAGTACACTTCCGACAGTGCGGTTGGAGTATTCGGAGGATGATTTTAGCACACCTATCTTTATGGCCGATGTGAATTGTCCAACGCCGGGAGATTGGGGTTATAATTGGACTATCCCGGCTAATAGAATCAAGCCTCATTCTAACTGGAAAGTTCGGGCATACGACATCCGTTATAGTGCGGATACTACGGATAAATCCGACAACGGCTTCAAGATTCGCGGCAACTTTAATATCGCTGAGCCTGTGGGCGGGCGGGTCAGTCGCATTTGGGAAGTCGGCGAGACCATGTCAATAACCTGGACCACTACCGGCGCAATTAATAATGTTAGGGTGCTTTATTCCAAGAATAACTTTGTCAATTCATACGAGGCTTACAACGGTGCCAATACCGGTTTGCTAAACTGGCAGGTGGCCGACTTAATAACCCTTAACCAGGAAGTTAAAATACGGATTGTTGATTCTGCCGACGATACGGTTTATCGCGATTCAGTAGCTTTCAAAATCAGAGGTAGTCTTAATGTGACCCAGCCGGTCGGGCTGGAAACATGGACCGTTGGCGAGGTCAAGATTATTCGCTGGAACAGCAACGGCTCTATTCCCAGCGTCAATCTTGAATACTCACTGGATAATTTTGCCACGCCGGGCCAGGAAATTACGACCGTGACCAATACGGTTGGAGCCAACTCTTACAACTGGATCATACCGCCTGATGCGATTACCACCCAGGCGGATGGGGTGAAAATAAGGGTTGCCGATCCTAATGATGCGGCTGTATACAGCACATCCAACGGATTTAAGATTCGCGGAGACTTCCAGATTAATACGCCGGCCGGCGGTGAGGCCTGGATTGTTTCCAATATCTATAGTATTACCTGGACCACTAAAGGCAGTATCAGCGCGGTCAATATTTATTATTCCACCGATAATTTTGGGCCTAATACCTGGGCGGTTGTTACCAATACTTCAAATACCGGTTTTTATTCTTGGCAGGTGCCGGACCGGATATCTGCGGCCGTTAAGATTAGAATTTATGATTCTAACGATTCACTCGTTTGGAACAGGACTCCTTGTAATGATTTCAAGATAAGAGGTAATTTTGTCATGAATTCACCCAAGGCTTCTGATGCCTGGGCGGTCTATCATCCGGTCAATAATCCGGTCACCTATCCGATTACCTGGACGACCATTGGAACGATTGCAAGGGTTAAAATCGAATACTGGTCGCCAGGAGTAGGTGATTGGACGCTCATAGATAATTTTTATGATAATTCTACCGGCATATATAATTGGCAAGTCCCTGATTTGATTACTTTTGGCGCGGATTCATTTGCCACCAAGATTAAGATTACAGACGCCAATGACCCGGCTGTTTACAAGGAATCCGGCGGTTTTAAAGTTAGGCCTAAATTCATAGTTACAGCTCCGATAGCCAACAGTTCTCTGGTGGTTTCCAGGAAATACTGGATTAACTGGACAACCGTCGGCACCGTGCCAGCCGTCAGGCTGGAATACCTGCGCGGCGGTACTGTTTGGACGGCTATTAGCGGAGCCGAAAATATGGGCAATACTAATTCCTATGAATGGACTGTGCCGGATGATATTACCCAGAATTTTTCCACAAAGGTTCGTATTCTTGACACCAGGGATGTTACGGTTACCGACGGCGAGTCAGCCGGTTTTAAGGTCTGCGGTGAGTTCACCATCGGCAGTCCCAATGGCTCTGAGCAGTGGGATGTCGGCGAGACTAAAACCATTACCTGGACCAATTTGGGCACCATACCCAATTTGCGCCTAGAGTATTCGCTTAAAGGCGACTGGACCGATACCGTCCAGATTATCAACTCCGTAACCAATACCGGTTCTTATAATTGGTTGATTACATCAATACCGGACAAAATCACCCAGTCGCCCACGGTTAAAATCAGGGCGACGGATATACGCGACGCCTTGATTTATGACGATTCCAATAACGGATTCAAAATCAGGCCTAAATTCACTGTGACCTATCCAAATGCAGCCGGTATCCAGCTTGATGTTGACCAGAACGTCAATATCACCTGGACCACCGACGGCAACGCGCCCAATGTCAAGATTGAATACTCCAAGGATGATTTTGGTATGGACATAAATACTATAATTGCCTCCACTGCCAACACCGGATTGTTTAGCTGGACCGTGCCCAACGACATAACCTCGCCCGATTTCAAGGTAAAAATCAGGGTTTCCGATGTTCGTGACTATGATGCCAAAGACGATTCTAATAATCATTTTAAGATTCGCGCTAAATTCACGGTTGATAGCCCCAATACGGCCGGAATCGTTTGGGTAAGAGGCGAGACCAGGACTATTTCCTGGACCAATACCGGCAGTGTTAACAGCGTTAAACTGGAGTATTCTAAGGATAATTTTGTAAGTGATATTCATACCGTTATTGCTAACGTTCTTAATAATACGTCGCTTAAGAGCGGCAGTTATGACTGGACCGTGCCTGATGATATCACTTCGCCTGATTTTAAGGTGAACATTCGTGTTTCGGACAGCCGAGATGATGATGCCCGGGACGATTCGGATAATCCGCTGAAGATAAGAGGCAATCTGGTCGTCGGATATCCGAATGGCTCCGAAATCCTTAAAGTCGGTGATAACTGCCTGATACTCTGGACCACGACGGGGACTATCCCGACGGTCAAAATAGAATATTTTAACAATACCGATTGGGTCACGATTATTACTTCTACAGCAAACGCTAATTCGTATTCCTGGACCGTTCCGGACCGGATTACCATCGATTATCCTATATTGGTAAGGGTTTCCGATACCCGCGACCCGGCTGTAACCACTGATAGTTCCACTAGCGGCTTTAAAATCAGGGCCAATATCCAGGTTGGTTCGCCTAACGGCGGCGAGAACCTGTTTGTTGATACCAATACTACCCTGAGCTGGACCGTTACCGGCACCGTTCCGACCGTTCGGTTGGAATACTCAATAGATGATTTTACCACAGTCAAGGTTATAACTAACAGTCTGGTCAACAATATCGGTCTTAATACGTATGTCTGGCCGGTGCCCGATGATATTTCGCTCGGTCCTATTACCAAATTAAGGGTGGTTGATACGCGCGACCCGGCTGATGCCTATGACATATCCGACGCCGGCTTCAGGATCAAGGGCTGGTTCAATATCACTGGGCCGGCTATTGATTATAAGGAATATAGGGTAGGTCGGACACAGCCAATAACATGGACCACCTTCGGTACAATGGCTATTGTTAAATTACAATATTCTAAGGATAATTTTGTTTTTGATATCAACGATATAGATACATCAGTAAGTAATGTAAGCAATGGGGTTAGGGTATACAACTGGACCGTGCCCAACGACATCACGCCGGACGAACGAGTGAAAATCAGGGTGTCTCTGCCGGGCGACCCGGAAATCTATGCCGATTCGATGGGTTTCAAGATACTCAGCGATATTACGGTTACGGCGCCGGTCGGCGGCGAACGTTGGATAACTAATGAGGAACATAATATCAACTGGCAGTGGACCGGCACCGTGCCGCAGGTGACCTTACAGTACTCTAAGGATAATTTCGTGTCTGATATCCAGACTATATATGTGGAAATAGCGCCGAATATAACAAGTTCTGCCATGGCTAATTTTGGCACTTTTATCTGGACCATACCGGATGACAAGAACGAAAACGTTAAGGTCCGGGTCTGCGATTCCCGCGACCTGGCGGCCTTCGGACAGAGCCCCAATAAATTTAAGATAGATTATTACTACATCACCTTTATTATTTTGGACGACGTCACTCGCTTGCATCTTAGCGCCCTGACGATTAAGGATATGGCTACCGGCACTACGGAATTCCCGGTGTCTTCGCCTAAAACCAAGGGTTATCCTTACGGTGTCTATCAGACACTTATTTGGAAAACTGGTTATTTAGACGTTGCTCTTGATTACTGGATAGCTGATTCCGATAAGACGTTTACCCTAAAAATGGAAGGATCGGTTGTGCACGGTTGGGACATCATGGCAGACTTTAAGTATGATCCGTCAAGCGATGATATGCATGTGACCTCCTGGTTTATGCGCGACGGTCTGCTCATGCCGGAACCGGATAAAGTTGAAATCGAGCTTTATGACGAAACCGGCACCTTTGTCAAGAAGCTTGAATCCAGTACGCCCAGAGAAGACGGCGTATTCAGCATTGACTGGATGGATACCGGTCTGGAATCCAACACCACCTATTGGGCTAAGGTTGGGTTGACCTACGCTGGCAAGACGTTTACCAGCGCCCTTACATATAATATAAACATACCGGTTAAGCTCCAGAGCCTGGCTAATGCCGCGGCTAACATCCAAAATACGGCCAATACCATCCAGACTAACGTTGAAGCTATCAGTGCCACGGCTGTTTCCACCAAGGAAACAGCAGAAGACATCCAGCGTAAGGTCCGGACCCTGGTTATCCTGCCCGAAACCGTGGACCGGTTGGAAGAGGTTTCTAACACCATGCGGGAGCAGTTGACCGATGTGCGTACAACTATTAGAGATGAGGTTAAAGGCGTGCTCAAGAAAGGCGTTTTGGCTGAAATAGTTACTCGGGAAACTGTTGTAAAAACAGGCGATACATTGAGCATAAAATACCGTTTGTCAATGAAGGGTTTGACTCCTTTAATAACTGTTTATGATCCACGGCTGGAGATTAAGATAAGCCAGGCCATAATGACCGAGATATCTACCCCGCAGGAGGAAAGCGGTCTTTATGAATACCCTGTAAAATTCGATAACGCCTGGGGCCTGGGCGAATTTACCATTATCTGCGAGGACTTAAACACAAAAGCAACAGATAGTATCGTCATAACCGTTGTCCAGTCCAATCTGGACGATGTCAACCGTCAGGCGACTATTATTGTCGGCCAGACCGGTCAGACCAAAGAACTCAGCGCCAAGCTGGATATGATTAACGGCGACGTTCAGTCGGTAATATCAACGGTTTCCAACATTCGCAGTTCTACCGCCGAAGGAAAACTGGACAGCGCCGTCATCGGGCAGATTAATACCGAGGTCAGGGGCGTGGCCGATAAACTCAAAGTCCTGGCCGGCGACAGGGGTTTCAACCTGGATACTCTTTATCGTGATATCGTCAACGCCAAGACCGATGATATGAAGGATATTAACAACCAGCTATCCACCCTTAAAGCCCTGGAAGACCTAACCCGTAAGATATTCGAGCGGACCAATGAAAAGTATATCGTTACCACCCAATATATCTGGGGTTCGGTCAAGATGATTGTCCGGGCTTATAACAAGAGTAATGAAGAAATTCAGGTCGAGGTTAAGGCCTTCCTGCCCCAGGAAATCAAGGAAGCCGATGTTCTGGAAAGAGGTGATTTTGTCACCGGTTATGACTCGGTCCGCCGGACCTTCTTTGTGGAATTGCCCGCAGATAAACGCCCGACTTTGCGTCCCAACGAAATCAAGGAATACGAGATTACGCTCCAGAATGTCTGGTTGATAAGCGAACAGGAAATTACCGACCGGAGGGACCAGAGTTTATCATTCGTAAAACAGCTGGAAAAGAATCCTTATTATGAAAAAGCTCTGTTCCTGAGGAACACCATCGAAACCGAATTACAGAAGATAGAAAACCTGCAAACCAAGGCTAAGAACGCAGTATCGCCCGAAGAACTGATATCCACCTATCGCGACAACCGCGAACGGCTGATTGGCGTGGACCGCTTGTTGGATATCCTCCGCAAGCTGGCATTCCCGGAACTGGCCGAAGGTGAAAATATGATGACCATCACCGGGCTTGAAGGTCTGGTCGGCAAGGGTGCGGCCGGCACCACCGCTGCCGGTGAAGGCGGCGGGTTCGGTATTGACGCTTCGTCATCCTGGAAGCTGATACTGGTTGTACTGAGTTTCCTCGGCCTGATATCCGTGGCTTTCTTCTTTATCTGGCAACAACAGCTTAAGAAGTCCCGGGTTTCGCCGGAGCTCAATATTAACGCCGAAGACCTCAAAATGCCCGAAGTAGGTAAATCCGGCGAAGAGCGTTAATCGATTGGTATGTCGGTTATGCGGTATGCTTGCCATTTAGACTGTTCTATCTTGGGCAATAGCTGAAACGCCCTCGGGTCAACTGCCAGCGCAAAACTTTCGTCTTTAATCCTGATTTTCCAGAATGTCAGCTCCGCAAATGCTATGGCCGTGCTTAGTTTGAAATCGTTTCGGCCGAATATTTCTTTGGACCAGGTATAAGGATGTCGTTTAGTCGCAGAGCGCTCCTGATGCATCCGATGACGCTCTTCCTTATTACCGACCCGGCCGTGGAACGCCGCTTCATGGACATAGTATTTGAAATCCTTGCGGTATTGCTCCAGGACATCGGGGTTGAAAAAGAGCATGCCAAACGCCGCGTCCTCAACAAAGAGCAACCGCCGTTTGATAAACTCCTCCAAATCGTTTTCCCAAACGACCCAGTGTCCGCCCAATTTGCTGGCGGCCAGCTTGCCATCTCTTATCCAGTTAGTCACGGTCCGGTAGCAGACGCCGAGAATTTCCACAACCGCTTTTAACTTCAATGGTTTGTTGTCCTGATACGTTGGCTTGCGTATGACGCTAGTAGAGATAATATCCGCCACCGGAGTGGGTTTTTTCGGCGATGTGGCGCTGAATAGATTCATATCCCGCTCGATAGAGAACTTATGCAGGATGCGCTCTTCCACCACCCAGCGTCCGCCCATCTTCTGGGCCGGCAATTGGCCTTTCTTAATCCAGCGTGTCAGGGTCAGTCGGGAGACATTCAGATAATGAGCCAGTTCGTTCAAGGTCAAGGGTTTGTTCATGGCCACAAGATTACACAGATTTAATAGGCAGTCAATAAAATCAAGAAAACCAGCCAAAACATATCAAACCATATCAAAATAGGAAAAGTACGGAAATAGGCCACTAGTATAGGGGAGTATATCCCCGTATCCACCGGAGTATATCCCTGTATCCAGAGGAGTATATCCCCGTATCTCAGGGAGTATATCCTCGTATCCCAGGGAGTATATCCTCGTATCCCAGGGAGTATATCCCCTTATCTCAGGGAGTATATCCCCCTCTCTCAGGGAGCATACCCCCTTATCACAGGGAGTATATCCCCTTATTACAGGGAGCATATCCCCTTATATCAGGGAGTATATCCCCGTATCCCAGGGAGCACATCCCCTTATCTCAGGGAGCATACCCCCTTATCACAGGGAGTATATCCCTCTATCCACCGGAGCATATCCCCTTATCCACGGGAGCATATCCCCGTATCCACCGGAGCATACCCCCGTATCCCAGGGAGTATATCCCTATATCACACGGAGTATATTTCCTTATCCATTGGAGTATATCCTGTATCGAACAGAGTATACACATTGACTTTTTTTAACGAAAGTCTTTTTATTTTCACCATTTTGCTTGACTATAATCTTATACAAGATAAAAAGGGGCAACTTTATCTAAATATGAACCAACACAAAATCTTGGGTCCGGTTATATTCGTAATCCTGATTCTGCTGGCATCTTTCAGCTATGCGGAAGCACCTGCCACACCAACTCCAGCCACCCTGGTTCTGAATGATTTTAAGGTCTTTGACACGCCTGATGAAAGCACCGGCTCTATTTCTTTGAGTTGGGAGGCTGTTTCCGGCGAGAATGACAGTCTTTCTTACGTTGTTTATGTTGATAAAGATGCTAACGGTAAGTTTGATTGTGAATTCTGCCGTTTCCCGGCTACGGAAAATTGGAAAAAGGATAAGAAGTGGCCATTCTGGGTCAGCGGCACTAAGGAAGGTTACCATTATCTGGAAGTTCCGATACTGAATGTTTTCCCGCCGCCCACCCAGCCGGAATTGGACAGCAAACAAAATGAATTGGCTACAATCAAGTCAAAGATTAGGAATACCAAAAAGAATTATAAAAACTTGATGGAACAAAAAGAACTGTTGCAGAAGGAACTGGATGAATTAAAAAAAGCCAAAGAGCCGGACTTTAAGACCATTCAGGAAAAGGAAAAGGCTCTGGGAAATAATTCAAAGAAGCTGGAAAATATAATCAATGACCCGGATGCCAAAAAGATTGTGGACGGCATTCCTGTTCCTGAATTAACAGCCAAGATGCGTAACCTGGCTAAAGAGGTGGGAGCTTTAGAAGCCAAGGTTGACCAGGAAAAGGCCGGGATACAGGACAGAGTTTATTATTTTAAGGTCGGGACTTTTGAGAATGATAAATTAACGGCCCTGACCGCGGCCACATCGGGCCAGGCCAAGGGCAACTGGTTTTTCTGGGCTCATCTGAATAATTTTGTGCTAGCGGTTGTATTCAGCATTTTGGTGCTCTGGTTTATCAGGCACGCCAAAAAGAACCAGAACTTGTTCCTGCGCCGGATTAACGGGCTGGACGCGGTTGAAGAAGCCGTCGGCCGGGCCACCGAAATGGGCCGGCCGGTGTTCTACCAGACCGGTATCGGAGGTATGTCTGATATTTCCACCATCTGCGCCACGGTCATTCTGGGCAAGATTGCTGAGAAGGTCGCTCTGTATGACACCCAGATAAAGGTGCCGCACCGCGACCCGATTGTCATGACCGTCTGTCAGGAAATCGTGAAAGAGGCTTATACCAAGGTGGGGCGTCCGGATGCTTATAAGGAAGATTGTAATTTTTACGTGACTTCGGACCAGTTTGCCTATACCGCGACCGTTAACGGCATGATGATGCGTGATAAGCCGGCTGCGAATTTCTTTATGGGGTATTATATGGCCGAGGCATTGCTGCTATCAGAGGCCGGTTCATCCACCGGTGCCATCCAGATTGCCGGCACTGATTCAACTGACCAGCTGCCGTTTTTTATTACCACCTGCGATTATACCCTGATTGGCGAGGAATTCTACGCTGCCTCGGCTTATCTGTCACGTGAACCAATACTGGTCGGAACTTTAAAGGCTCAAGACGTGGGTAAGTTTTTCATCCTGGCCGCATTGGTCATCGGAACGATTTTTGCCACGATTCGTATGCCTGAGATATTGGATTTGATAAAGGATTTTTCTTAGTAAGTTATGACAGCTTCGCTCAAAAAATGGCTTCCTATAGCGGTGGCTTTTGCAACCGGGGTGTTTTTTGCCATCCAGTACTACATTCCTCGCCCGTTCACGGATGAATTATTAAGCGATTTGTCCGTTTGGTTCAGGATTATATCCGCCTTTGCCATGGGGCTGGGTATTATCAGCCTGTTCCATTTACATTATTATAAAATAAAGCGCCAGGCCCCGGCCTGGGGTTTTAGCATCGTGGTGTTCCTGAGCCTGTTTGGGATGATTGCCGTAGGTCTCTGGTGTTTGGGTGTGGAGAAAAATACCGATACCGGCAAAATGACCGCCTACGGCTGGCTTTACAAGAGCCTGCAGTCGCCGCTTCAGAGCACGATGTTTTCAATACTGGCGTTTTATATTGCTTCAGCCGCGTTCCGGGCGTTCCGGGCCAAGACGCGCGAGGCAACTATATTGTTAATTGCGGCCCTTATCGTTATGTTCGGTCGGGCACCTATGGGCGAATGGCTCTGGCAACAGGCGGTGCCTACATTCAGCGTTTTTGGCGTTACTTTGCCGCCGACTATCGGCCAGTTGACCGGTTGGATTATGAAAGTGCCTAATATGGCTGCTCAGGGCGGTATTTCTCTGGGGATTTGCCTGGGCAGTATCGCTATGTCGTTAAAGATTATTTTCGGTATTGAACGGGCCTATATGGGAGGCAGTAAATAATGAGTTCTTTTATCCAGAAATTTACGGGGATGGACCGGAGAATTATCTATGTGCTTATATCTCTGGCCGTGATTATCCCGTTGCTTTTGCCTTTGAATCTGCCCGTGGGCGTAACATCGGAGGTCAAGGCGGTTTATGATACCATAGATAACCTGCCGGAACGCTCGGTGTTGTTCCTGGCTATGGACTTTGACCCGGCATCAAGGCCGGAACTTTACCCGATGGCTGAGGCCATCCTGCATCATGCCTTTAGGAAGAATCTCAGGGTTATCGGAATGACCTTTTGGGTCACCGGCACCGGCCTTGGAGAACAGGTTATGGTTGATGTGGCCAAGGAATACGGCAAGGAATATGGCAAGGATTATTTATACCTGGGCTGGAAGGCCGGCGATTTCGCGTTGGTTATAGGTATGGGCGAGAAAGGGTTTGCCGCGACTTATCCGCAAGACCATTACGGCCGGGATACGGCTAATATGCCGGTGCTGGATAATGTAAAAACGCTTAAGGATATCGGCTATCTGGTGGAATTAGCCGCAGGCAGCACTATTGGCACTTGGTATTATTACGGTAAGCAGAAATATAAGTTTAAGATGGGTGGCGGCTGCACCGGCGTTATGGCGGCCAGCTGGTATAACCTGATGAAGATAGACTGGATTAACGGGTTCCTGGGCGGCCTGCGCGGCGCGGCCGAATACGAGATGCTTATAAACAGGAAAGCCGTGGCGGTTAGGGGTATGGATCCCCAGTCCGTGGCGCATATGCTTATTATCACATTGATTGTTTTTAGCAATATCGTTTATTTCGCCACCGGGGCTAATAAGAAGATAGGAGCCGGTAAGTAATGGATACGGTTTTATTAGGTGGATGGATTGCGGCGGGGTTGACGCTGTTTATGTACAGCTTCCTTTATAAGGATAATCCGTTTTTCCGCTTTGGCGAGCATCTTTACCTTGGTATATCGGTCGGCTATGGGGTGGTCCGGGTGATATTCTCCAATTTCATAAACGATCTTTACGCCCCTTTGGTCTACGACCATGATTTCATATTAATCATCCCGGCCTTGTTGGGATTATCGCTTTATACCCGTTATTTCCAGAAGCTGGCCTGGATAAGCCGGGTTACCTTTGCTTTTATTGTTGGCCTGGGCGCCGGTCTTAACATTCCCCGAATAATAGACGGCGGATTCTTTAAGCAATTGGAAGGCATTATTGCGCCGGTGTTGAGTGAGACCTGGAATTTTGGTTTTGCCAATTTTAACTCGGCACTGATAATTATCGGCGTTTGCAGCGTTTTGGTTTACTTCCTGTTCTCGGTCGAGCATAAGGGCGCGGTTAACGTCATATCCCGGGTGGGGATTTATTTCGTGATGATTGCCTTCGGCGCGTCGTTCGGTTACACGGTTATGGGTCGTATATCGCTCCTGATAGGCCGGAGTTATGACCTGATAGAATTTTCCAAGCCTGAATATTATTACGCCAGCATCGTTTTGCTGGTTTTGATAATACTGGTACTGGCATTTTATGAGATGTATATTAAGAAACAGGATAAGCAACAGGTTACGCAGTAAGCATGAGTTATAAAGGATTAATCATAAATTTTCTTTTTCTTTTGATTGCCTGCTCAACGGTTCTGGCGCAGGAAACACCGGCGTTGGTTGCGCCCCAGGAATTCACCGCATTTGATACGCCTAATGATAGCGGCACTAGCATATCACTGACATGGAAGACATCCAAAGAAAACGACCGGGAAGGCGTTTTCTACGTTATATCGGCCGCAACTAAAACGGATGGGGCGTGGGTGGAACTCGGACGGTCATTGGCCACCCTGGGCTTGAAGACCGATGCGCCGCAGTATTTTGGATTAAGCGACGAGAATAAATCCTGGCACTTCTTCGAAGTGAATTGCCCGATAAAGGAGGTGACTGATTGTTTCACAAGCACTGTTTATTTCAAACTGGCTGTAACAGATGGCGCCAATAGTATAGAATTTCCGACAATAGCTTCGGCTGTACCCCAAGGTAATTGGTTTGATGCGTCAAAGGCCTATGTTTTGATATTTGTCATTATGTTTTCTTTTCTGATAATGTTCTTTATCAGTATCGCGCGTAAAAATCCCAATCTGTTCATCAGGCATATTCCGGGTTTAGATGCTATTGAAGAAACTATCGGCCGGGCTACCGAGATGGGGAAACCAATTCTTTATGTTAACGGGCTTCTAGGTATGGATTCATTATCTACAATTGCTGCTACCAGCATATTGGGCAAGGTGGCGCGCAAGGTGGCTAATTATGATTCTCAGATACAGGTGCCTTGCTATGACCCGATTGTTATGTCGGTTTGCCAGGAAGTGGTGAAAGAGGCTTATGTTGAGGCCGGTCGCCCGGATGCTTTTAAGGAAGATAATATTTTCTTTATCAGCAATGATCAGTTTGCCTATGCCGCGGCCGTAGAGGGCATGATGATGCGTCATAAACCGGCCGCCAACCTGTATATGGGTTATTATTTTGCCGAAGCGCTTCTTCTGGCTGAGACCGGCGCGGCTATCGGCGCAATGCAGATAGCCGGAACTGATTCTATTACCCAATTGCCGTTCTTTATCACCACCTGTGATTATACCCTGATGGGCGAAGAATTATATGCGGCATCAGCTTATCTTTCGCGTGAACCTCTGCAATTGGGGTCACTCAAAGGCCAGGATATCAGTAAGGGGTTTATTATTGTAATGCTTATTTTGGGGACAGCGTTGACGACAGGGGGAATAGCTTTCCTTCTTAACCTTTTTAAGACGTTTTAATTATGATTAAAAGACAGATACCGCTAATTATTGCTTTTGTAATGGGCATTCTATTTATCATCCAGTATTTTGTTCCACACAAATGGTCGCAGGATATGCAAATCTGGGTGAGTGAGTGGATCATAATTATTGGCGGTATCGCATTTATGCTTGGACTGGGGAGTTTGGTGCATTTCCATTATACTCAGGTTGTTCGCTCGAAACCGGGTTGGGGATTCAGCATCGTATTGTTTACCACATTTCTTATTACAATTATGGCGGGTTTTGGGCCTTCTATCTTTCCTGAATTTACCCAATCTCTTGGGTTATCTGCGACATTAGGGATGGAAGAGGGGTCGTCGCTAGACTGGATTTTCCAAAATAGTATTAAGCCTCTTTCAGCAACGATGTTTTCCATTATTGGTTTCTTTATAGCTTCAGCTGCATTTCGAGCATTCCGAGCTCGCAGCATAGAAGCAACTTTACTATTAATTGCGGCCGTAATTATTATGCTTGGCCAAACACCGTTAGGGCAGATGCTTTGGCAGGCTATCCCTGATACGATGGTCTGGATTTTTAATGTACCAACGACTGCGGCTAAACGGGCGATACTTTTCGGTATCGCTCTGGGCTCAATTGCCTTTTCATTGAGAATTATATTCGGAATTGAGCGCGCTTATTTAGGCGGCACCAAGGATTAGTTATGACTAAGGAAATGAAATTTAACGTAACCCGCTGGGTAATTTTTGTACTGGTGGCCATAGCTATTGTTATTCCGGTTATCTTTAAGGAAAAGATCAAATTACCAGATACTTCGTCAAGCGTAGTTAAAAATATCTATGATCATATTGAGTCGCTTCCTGAGCGTTCCCCCATAATGCTTTCTATAGATTTTGACCCTTCTTCTGATGAGGAATTGAGGCCGATGACGCTGGCAGTTCTGAGGCATGCCTTTAGAAAAAACCTGAGAATTATTGGCACCACCATATGGTCAATCCAATCCGTTGGTGTAATGGGAGATGTTTTTACATCAGTTGCAAAGGAATTTAACAAACAGGAAGGTGTTGACTATGCCATTATGCCATATAATCCCGGTGGAAGCGTAATCATTCTGAATCTTTGCCAGGATGTATTCTTTACCTACCCAAAGGACCATAAAGGGATGTCAACTAAAGATCAGCCGGTTTTTAAGAATATTAAAACCTTGAAAGATATGAAATACGCAATGTGTATCTCTGCCGGTAATGCGGTTGATACGTGGATTATCTTTGGCAAGGAAAAGGGTAAAATGCCTTTAGGAGCTGGATGCACCGGTGTGATGGCCACGGATTATTATCCGTATCTGCAATCAAAACAACTGCTTGGTTTGATCGGCGGTTTGGGTGCAGCCGCGCAGTATGAGGTGTTAATCAAGCATAAAGGCACGGCTACCGACAGCATGAAGCCCCAGACCGTGGTTCACTCTCTGATTATTATATTGATAGTTATTGCTAATATTATTTATTTTACGAACAAGAAGAAATTATTGTAATATATGACGGAATCTATCACTACAATGCAAATTATTGAGGTTTGGCTAGCCGTTGGGCTTACACTGATGATGTATAGTTTCCTTTATAAGGATAATCCGCTTTTTAAACTGGGAGAGTATATGTATGTTGGGTTGTCTGTCGGTTATGGATTGTGCGGTATCTGGTTTCAGACACTCTGGCCTAAATTAGTATATCCTCTCTATCGTGTGGTAGCGTATAATTTGGGTAAATCAATTCCTGGACCATTGGAGAAAAATGAGACATTATGGCTTATTATTCCATTGATATTAGGAGTGTTGATGCTCACCCGTTTTTCTTCAAAAATAGGCTGGCTTTCGCGATATACCTTTGCTTTTATTACCGGCACCGGCGCTGGTATTGCCATTCCGTATGCAGTTTCGGCCGAAATATTTAAGCAGATGGTTCCTAGTCTTGAACCATTATGGGGAAAAGATGTTTCTTTATTTCAAACAATAAATACCCTGTTAATTTTGGTTGGAGTTTTGTCCGTTTTGATTTATTTCTTTTTCTCGGTGGAGCATAAGGGTGTTATTAAACGGGTTGCCCGAGTAGGTATATTTTATATGATGATTGCGTTTGGCGCGTCTTTCGGCTATACCGTAATGGCCCGTGAATCTTTAGCCATCGGTCGTATCACCAAGCTGGTTGAATGGGCCAAGCCCCAGTACTATTGGGCAACTATTATACTATTTTTTGCGGTAGCTATACTGGTTACTTTTCTGGAAATCACAAAGAAGAAACCTAATCCATCCGAATCTGCCGAATAATATCAAGCGATTACCCATCTAGGTAGAGTCTTCGTAGATTAACAGATGTGATTTTCCTTGACCGTCACGCCAAATTATTGTGCTATTAATCATTTATATTATGGCTGTTAATCAACCACCGCAGAACCAGAACGAAGCAATACCCGGTTACCAAATAATCGGTAAACTGGGCAGCGGCGGCATGGGTCTGGTTTTTAAGGCCAGAGATAAGAATAGGCGCACGGTCGCCCTGAAGATGCTTTATCCTAAGTTTGCAGCTAATAAAGCTTCTCTAGACCGGTTCCGGCGCGAGGCGGAGTTGCTCATCAAGTTTAAACACCCTAATATTGTTAAGGGGTATCATTTTGGAAACGCCAAGGGTATTTATTTCCTGGCTATGGAGTATATAGACGGACATTCGGTTCAGGATCAGATTGCCGAAGGGCGGGGGTTCTGGGCTGATTTGCCGGAAGAAAGCCGAAGCGAACTGATAGTTAATATCATTCTTCAGGTAACCCGGGCTCTGGATTATATCGAAAAACAGGGTATTTTGCATCGTGATATCAAGCCGGATAATTTACTTATGACGGATGAAGGAGTGATTAAACTCTGTGATCTGGGTTTTGCCCAGCCTATCAGTAGCGATAAATCAGCCGTTTCCGAGACTACATCTGGCACCGCTGCTTATATGTCTCCGGAACAGGCTCGGGGTCAGGCGGACCTTGATATTCGCAGTGATATCTACGCGCTGGGTGCGACATTTTACCATATGGTTACGGGTAAAATGCCGTTCAGCGGCGGAGATAATATGGAGGTGATAGCTCAGGTTGTTCTGGAGAGTTTGAAATCAGACGAAATCAAGAATCGCAAGTTTCCGCCGTTGTTGTTATATTTTATCGAGAAAATGATGGCTAAAGATAAGGATATCAGATATCAAACTCCGGCGGAAATAATAGAAGATATGGAAGCGCAGTGGAATGGCTTTAAAAGCTTAGAGGAGTTGAACAGATGAATAACGTGCCTTTTGTAGATCTGGGGGCCCAATACAAGCAGATTCGAGAAGAGGTTATCAAAAAAATAGATGACATCAACAGTCGGGGAGATTTCATCCTGGGTGAGGATTTGAAGATGTTTGAGCAGGAGTTTTCCGCGTTTTGTGGCGTGCAATATGGCGTTGGGGTTGCTTCGGGCACGGATGCGCTGTATCTTGCCCTGATGGCTTGCGGCGTTAAGGCGGGGGATGAGGTTATCACTGCGCCCAACAGTTTCATTGCCACGGCCGTGGCCATATCATTGACTGGCGCCAAGCCGGTTTTTGTGGATGTCGACCCGGTGACGTATAATATAAACCCTAAACTTATTAAAGCTAAAATTACGTCCAAGACTAAAGCAATTATACCAATTCATCTTTATGGGCAGCCGGCCGAAATGAACGGGATTATGTCGATAGCCCGGGCCCATAAACTGTTTGTTATCGAGGATGCTGCTCAGGCGCACGGTGTGATGTATAAAGGCCAGCGGGTAGGTGGTTTTGGCGACCTGGCATGCTTTAGCTTCTATCCGGCCAAAAACCTGGGCGCTTATGGTGATGGTGGTATGGTTGTTTCCAATAACCAAGCGCTGTCCGATAAGGTCAGGATGCTTAGGAATTACGGGCAGAAGGTTAAAAACCAGCACAGCACCTTTGGTGTTAATAGCCGGTTGGATAATTTGCAGGCGGCAATTTTGAGGGTGAAATTGAAATATATTGACCGCTGGAATGATAATCGCCGCAAGAATGCTAAACTGTTCCAGAAATGTTTTCTGTCCGGTTCGGCTATCGACCGGAATAAAGTTGTTCTGCCCAACCCGGCCGGAGAACAACAGGATCATATTTACCATATCTACGCCATACTTATCGAGAATCGGGATAAGCTGGGCGAGTATCTAAAATCTAAAGGGATTAGTTTTGGTATGCATTATCCGATTCCGATACATCTTCAGGAGTGTTATGGCTATTTGGGTTATAAAAAAGGTGATTTCCCGGCGGCCGAAAATATGGCTGCAAAAACAATCAGCCTGCCGATGTATCCGGAAATGGAATTAGAGCAGATTGAGCGCGTGGTTGCCGCGGTTAAGGATTTTTCCCGCGCCTAATAACGGTTAACGGGTAAGTATATGCTCATATTCAAATACATCTCACGGGAAATTTTAATTACGTTTCTGCTTACTACAGTGGTGTTGCTTTCCATTGTGGTTTTGATAATACCATTCTTCCAATTTTCACGCATCAGCGGAGTTCTGGATGAGGAGTTTTTCCTGAAGGTAATGCCTTACTTTATTCCGCTTTCTCTGGGATACATTATTCCCATAGCAGTATTGGCCGGAAGCGTTTTTGTTTTCGGGCGGCTTAGCCACGATAATGAATTGATAGCCATGAAGAGTAATGGAATAAACCTTATTCGTATAATTATTGCGCCGGTTATAATTGGGGTTGTACTTTCGCTGATAGTAGGTTATATTAATACCCGGATGGCTCCGTACTGTATTTCCCAGACTCGGAATCTGAGTATTTCCACATTCAAAAACCGGATATTCTCTCCTATGACTACAGTCCGTGAAATAAAACTGCCCAACTATCGGATAAACTACAATGATTACCAGAATGGTATATTTTATGGCATAAGAATGATAAAGTACGATATTAATGGCAATAATTTATTACAAGATCTTATGGCCCGGGAAGGTAGGTTTTCTTTGGATGAGGAAAACGCGGTGTTTTCGCTTAATTTAAGCCGGGTGATTGATACCCACTGGAAAAAAGAGTCTGTTGGGAGCGCGGCGTCGCCCGAAGTTATTCAGTCTGATACAATGGAATACCAAGTGGATATTTCCGGATTATTCCTGCCGAGGAAGAAAAACCTTGCGGCCATGAGCGAGCGGGAATTAAATAAGATGATAATTTCCAAGAATACCGAGAGATTCCGTGAGAGAGAAATACTTACCGAAAAATATCGTCGATTCGCATTAGGTATTACGCCGCTAATATTTATATTAATTGGCGTGCCGGCCGGGATGCTCAGCAGGCAAAGCAATCGTCTGGCTGGGATTGGGATTGCGGCGCTGATAATTTTTGTCGGATACTACCCGCTGATGATATTGGGGAATCTTCTCGGAGCCAAGGGCGGGATGCCGCCGTATATGGCTGTTTGGGTGGCTAATGCTGTCCTGGCCGTGGTAGGCTTGGTGCTGCTGCCTAAAAAGTAAAAGTAATTATGATAATCAAGAAACTTGATTTCTATGTTTTACGCTACTTTCTGGCTGCTCTGGGGCTTTCATTTTTTGCCATGAGCGGACTTTATGTGGTAATACATTTTTTTACAAACCTGAGCGATTTTATGGAATTAACCCAGGTCAATCTGCCTTTCTTTATGGGGCAGTATTATTTATGCCGCCTGCCCCTGATAATGTACCAGATTACGCCGATTATTATTCTTATTGCCTCGGTCATGACTATAGCCAAGCTTATTAAAACTAACGAATTCATTCCTATAATTACTTCTGGCTTAAATATTCTGCGTATGATAAGGCCGATTTTAGTCGTGGCCCTTATTATTGCGGTGGGAATGTTTGTTATTGATGAGTATACCGTATCGTTATTGAATAAAGTTATTAATCGTACGGAAAAGATACTCAAGGCTGAGGGTTCGGAATTGTTTATTACCCGTCAGGCCAAGCATTATGCCATGGTCATACAGAAGTATGATTATATCCGCAACGAGATGAATAATGTTTGGGTTACGGAATACGATGATGAAGGCCAGCTTCAGGCCAAAGTATTCGCTCATACAGTTCAATGGCGCGAGGCATCGTCTATTGAAGATGAACATGCCGCGGAAGAGAAAAACCGGACGGCGGAAGGCTGGTATTTTTCGGACGGCGCGGTTTACCGGTATGATAGCAAGGGGCTGCGGATCGGCTCGCCCCGGATATTCGGTGCGCGGGGTTATTTCCTGGCGCCGGAGTTGAGCTCTGAGGTTATGGAAAAAAGTGATGGCACGGCCAGCGAGTCAATGTCGGATTTAGAAAATCTTATCAAGCAGTATCCTCGGCAGGCAGCTTACAAGCTTAAATATTATAATAAGTTCAGTTTTCCGTTGACTAATTTTGTGCTGATTTTTGTCGGCATACCGTTTATCCTGTTTTCGCCCAGTCGGCGTAATTTTTTTAGGGGTATCGGTATTTGCATTGCTATAGGCTTGGGCTTTTTTATGCTGAAATTTTCGCTTGAATCGCTCAGCAAAAAAGATATAATACCGGTGTTGCTGGCCAGTTGGTTACCAGTGGCGGTATTCTCAATGGCAGCGCTCTATTTCTGGCGGAAGATAAGGATGTAAGGAGCAAAATTACAATGGAGAAATTCAGCCGGCATATCAGATTGCCCGGATTTGGAGTGGAAGGGCAGGAAAAGTTAAGCCAAGCTAAAATACTGATTATCGGCGCCGGTGGTCTTGGCTCTCCGGCCGCGACTTATCTGGCTGCGGCCGGTATCGGGACGCTTGGCATCGTAGATTACGACGATGTCGATATATCAAATCTGCCTCGCCAAATACTGCATACACCGGCTACGGTTGACCAGCCCAAAATAACATCAGCCCAAAAACGCATCAGCGAGTTGAATCCGGATGTTAAATTTAACGGGTACCATGAGAATTTTAAGGCGGGTAACGCGCTGAAGATAATGAAGAATTATGACCTGGTTATAGACGGGACTGATAATTTCCCTGTTAAATTTTTGATTAATGATGCCTGTGTTATTGCCGGATTGCCGCTGGTCCATGCCGGCGTGCTTCGTTACGGCGGACAGGTAATAACTATAATTCCCAAAGAAAAAACCGCTTGTTATAGATGTATTTTCAGGGATCCTCCGCCGGTCAACACTGTTTCGACTTGTTCGGAAGCTGGGATATTAAACACCGTGGCGGGCGTTATCGGGTTGATTCAAGCGACAGAAGCCATCAAGTATATTGTCGGGGTCGGCGGATTGCTGACAAACCGGCTTTTTATATTCGATGCCCTGGGAATGCAATGCCGCACGGTTCAAGTTAAGCATAACGACGATTGCCCGGTCTGCGGGTTACAGCCTACCATCAAAGCGCTTCAGGATATGAAACAATCTGAATGCCGGTAATAACCGATATGCGGAATTTAATAATAATGTTAATTCTGCTTTTTCTGATTATGCTGGCGATGGCATATCTGCGGTTTGTCGTTATCGGTAATTCGCCAAGTTATCTGCAATCGTTAGATAAAAAAACATCCGAATCTGAAAATAATCTGCAGCAAAGAGGTAACACTATTTTAAACAAACAAGCGATGATGGATTTCGCCCTGACTGATGACTCTGACTTTGAAAAGATGAACCCGCCTAATCCGGGAAACTGGTTGGCCCGATTTAGCGAGCCTGGGCAGACATTCGATGAATATCTAAAAGCTAAACCGCTCCAGCCGGATAAGTCTCGTTTGGTAATTGTAATCCAACCGCTCGGTCTTTTTACTGATACAGAAAAGGCTTTGATGAACAAATTAAAAGTATTTACTAATTCTTTCTTCCAGATGGCCGTGGAACTGAAACCCGAAATGACATTGTCTGAAACTACCAGATATAAACGACTTCGTCAGGGGCAGGGTAAAACCTGGCTTCAATACCGAACCGATTACTTGCGCGAGGATGTGCTGGAGCCGAATCTGCCTAAGAACGCTTTTTGTTATCTGGGTATCACCATGGCGGACCTTTACCCGGATGATAAATGGAACTATGTCTTTGGTGAGGCAAGCCTAAAAGGACGTGTCGGCGTTTATTCATTAGTACGATATTTCCCAGCGTTCTGGGATGAGTCGGATACTGCGGAAAATCGTATCCGTACTCTACGTCGCAGTTACAGCACACTAGCCCACGAAACCGGTCATATGTTCGGATTGCTTCACTGCATATATTATGAGTGCCTAATGTGCGGGAGTAATAATTTAGATGAATCCGACCGTCGGCCTTTGCGGCTTTGCCCGGTATGCCTTAAGAAGCTTCAATGGAACATCGGTTTTGATACAATCAAACGGTATGAAGAGTTAGAAGAGATTTATAAGACCAATGGTCTTGCTTCAGAATCCGATTGGATCACCAAACGTCTTGGTAAAATCAAGTTAATCGGGCAATCGGATAAATAATAATCAGTTTGCCAAACTAATATTGACCGTTGGGTTATTGTGTAGCGTGTTGTGCACCGGGCAGTTGGCGATAAACCGCATTAATGAGTCCCTGCCTTCTTTATCAAGGTTTAATCCGGGTACGGATACTTTAACGTCGATAATCTTTAGGAAATGAGGTGACTCCTTGGTAAGATCGGACTTTATATCAATACTGAACCCTTTAAACGGTATTTTTTTCCCGACCAGGTATCGTTCCAGGTATACCGCTACGCACCCGCCCAAAGCGCCTAGCATCATGGGAATCGGCCCAAGACCGTCTATCGGCTGATTGGGTCTGGGGAAATCTATATTTACGCTATAATTGTCAGCTGATATCTTAAATTTGGATGGCCCGATGTAATTCACAGCAGTTTGATACATAATTACACACTCCTTTTTATTAACTATACCATATGTTATTAAATAAGCAACAAAAAGTTATTTGCTTCGTTCTTTGAGTCTTATGGTGAACAAAAACACAATCTTCTTGACAATGAGATTATTAGAGGTTTGATAGATTATTCTGAATGAGTATTAATTTCCCGGAAAAGGCAAAGGAATTGTATTTGGGCGGCTATGCCTGCAGCGAGGCCGTGATGCATGCAGCTAGAGATGTCGGTTTGGTAGAAATACCGGAGGAACTCCTCAAGGTATCTACGGGTTTTTTGGCTGGTATCGGCCATAACCGTTGTCTTTGCGGGGCACTGGCGGCGGGGGTGATGATTATCAGCCTGGAATACGGACGTGCCGATAAGAACCAGAGTAAAGACTCTGCTGACAAAAAATGTTCGGTGGCTTATAAAAAGTTTACGGATAAATTCGGCAGTTCTTGCTGTAAGGAGATAGCCAGTTTTCCCAGATGTTCGGCTGAGTTTCTTGATCCTAAACGAAGGTTATATTGCGCGGATGTGGTAAAGTCCGCCGCTGAAATAATAGAAGAAGTAATCGAGCGTAAGTGAACGGATTAAATAAGTCAAGGCGTAGCCGATTTTGCCCGTTTGCTTAGAAGGAGGATGTTTTATGAACAGGCCGTATATCAGGGTTACCCCGCCCGGTCCGGAGGCAAAAAAGGTATTAGCTAAAGACCATCGCTATATTTCCCCGTCCTACACCCGGTCATATCCGTTTGTGGCCGAACGTGGTTACGGGATGATGATTGAAGACCCGGATGGCAACCGCTATCTGGATTTTAATGCCGGCGTAGCCGTGTTGACTACGGGGCACTGCCATCCGGAAATAGTTAATGCCATCCAGCGCCAGTCCGAACAGTTGATTCATATGATTGGCACTGATTTCTACTACCGCTGGCAGTCTGATGTGGCCGAACGCCTGACCCAGATAACCCCGGGCAAGTTTCCCAAGAAGGCCTTTCTGGCCAATACCGGAGCCGAAGCGGTTGAAGCCGGTATTAAGCTGGCCCGTTATTATACCAAACGTTTGCGGATGATTGCCTATATTGGCGCTTTTCACGGCCGGACCATGGGCGCGCTTTCACTCACAGCCAGCAAGGCAGTCCAGCGTCGCTATTTCTCGCCGCTGCTTTCGGAAGTTACCCATATTCCGTATCCGTATTGTTACCGGTGCGTGTTTAACCTGACTTATCCCAAGTGTAACTTTGCCTGCATCAGTTACCTGAAGGATATGATATTCGCCAAGGTCTCTCCGCCCGAAGATGTCGCCGCTATAGTATTTGAACCAATTCAGGGCGAAGGCGGTTATGTCGTTCCGCCCAAGGGGTATTTAGAAGAGCTCGAAAAGCTTGCCAAGAAATACGGCATTCTTCTGGTCTGCGATGAAATCCAATCCGGGCTGGGACGGACCGGCAAGATGTTTGCTATCGAGTATACCAGCGTCAAACCGGATATAATTCTGGTTGCCAAGGGTATCGCGTCAGGATTGCCGCTCAGCGCCATGGTTTCCAAAGCCGAACTGATGACCTGGGGCCCAGGCGCGCATGCCAACACCTTCGGCGGTAACCCGGTTTCTTGTGCTGCCGCGCTGAAAACAATGGATATGCTGCAGGAATCGTTGGTTGAGAACGCTCGAGTGACTGGTGATTATCTGCTGAAACGGCTGAAAGGGTTGATGAATAAATACGACTTCATCGGCGACGTTCGCGGACGGGGTCTGATGTTAGGCGTGGAAATTGTCAAGGACCGCAAGACCAAAGCCAAAGATCCGGATCGGCGTAACAGTATCGTTCAGAAATGCTTCAAGACTGGGCTTCTGATTATCGGATGTGGTGAAAACACCATCCGCTGGTCGCCAGCGCTGATTGTTACCAAGAGCGATATTGACGTAGCCATGGAGATATTCGAAAAAGCATTAAAGAGTAAATAATTTTTATTATACTCTTTACTCCTTTGTGGTGAGGACTATGCATTTTATCCAAGGCAACGAAGCCTGCGTCCTGGGCGCCATGGCCGCAGGCTGCCGCTTTTATGCCGGTTATCCCATCACGCCTTCCAGCGAGATAATGGAACACATGGCGGCAAAACTGCCCGATGCCGGAGGTGTTTTTATTCAGATGGAGGACGAAATCGGCTCCATCGGAGCGGTAATCGGCGCCTCCTGGGCCGGAGCCAAGTCCATGACGGCCACATCCGGGCCGGGCCTGTCGCTGATGATAGAGAATATCGGTTATGCCATAATGACCGAAACGCCCTGCGTCATTGTCGATGTTCAGCGGGCCGGGCCATCCACCGGCCAGGCTACCAAGGTTGCTTCTGGCGATGTCATGCAGGTACGCTGGGGCGCGCACGGCGATTACGAAATCATTGCACTGTCACCCTGGTCGGCACAGGAGATGTATGACCTGGTCATCAGGGCGTTTAACCTGGCCGAGACCTACCGCATCCCGGTATTCCTGCTGGCTGACGAGGCAGTCGGCCATATTAGGGAAAACGTTAACCCACATAAGAAATTCCGAATAATTACGCGTCCGGTTAAATCTAAAATGCCGCCATTCGGCACCATAGCCGGTAATAAAGTTACGCCTATGCCGCGTTTTGGACAGGGGCTAAAACTTTCTGTTACCGGCTCTACCCACGACGAGTGGGGTTACCGCCGGACCCAATCTCCAGCCGCCCAGACCAAGCTGGTCGAGCGGTTCTGCAATAAGATAAAAGATAACGCCGACAAGATAATTGATTATCAGGAATATTTCATCCAGCCGGATACGGAAATACTGCTTATCGCCTACGGCATCACCGCGCGCAGCGCCTTGCGGGCTGTGGAACAAGCCCGGGAATCCGGCATCAAGGCCGGCCTGCTCCGGCTTCGGACGCTTTGGCCTATGCCGGAAAAGCGATTTGCCGCTATTGCCAGCCGGGTAAAAAGGATTATCGTGCCGGAACTTAACCAGGGCCAGTTGATACGCGAAGTCCAGCGCTTTACCGGTATCCCCACCATACCGATGAACAAGACCAGCGGCGAGGTTATTACCGCTAACGAAATATTCGAGGTTATAAATAATAATGCAAGATAAAATATCCGGCAATCTATCCAAATATATCCGCGCTAAAACGTTCCCGACGCCGTTCTGTCCGGGCTGTGGACACGGGATACTTATGCATGCGATACTCCGGGCCATAGATGAATTGAAATTGGATATTGATAGGATAGTATTTGTTTCCGGCATCGGTTGCGCTGCTTGGATACCCAGCCCGCACTTTGCCGCGGATACTATGCACACTACGCACGGCCGGGCGCTGGCCTTTGCCACCGGTATAAAAACAGTTAATCCCAAACTAAAGGTAATAGTAATCAGCGGCGATGGAGACCTCTCATCCATCGGAGGTAATCATCTTATCCACGCGGCCCGCCGTGATATCGATATTACCGTAATCTGCGCTAATAACTCCATATACGGTATGACCGGCGGACAGGTCGGGCCGACCACGCCGCATATGGCTAAAACTGTTACCACGCCCCGTGGTAATCCGGAAAAACCGTTTGACCTGTGCCGGCTGGCCAAGGGCGCCGGGGCCGGTTATACCGCCCGGGCCACCGTATCAGACGTCCGAGAACTGGTTAAATATATTAAGATTGGGATGAATCACAAAGGGTTTTCTTTTCTGGACGTCATATCGCCCTGCTATACCCAGTTCGGCCGGCGCAACCAGAATATCTGTGGTGATTCAGCGTCCCTGATGATTGGTAAAGTCAGGGATATGACTAGCGATACGCCGCAAGAGGATAAAATCTGCCTGGGAGAGTTTTAGACGCAGATTATTTTTAGTATTAAATTGATATGAAACGAATAGAAATCTGGATAGGCGGTATAGGCGGACAGGGCGTGGTATTTGCGGCCAACCTGCTGGGCCAGGCGGCCAGCCTGCAGTATCCTTATGTCGCCGCTACAGCCCATTACGGGCCGGAAAGCCGGGGCAGTATTACCTCAACCGAGTTGGTTATTTCCCGGACCAGAGGCATCAACTATCCTTACATCGAATCGCCTTCTATCCTGCTCCTGATGCACCAGAAGGCGTATGATTATATCGCACAGCATCCGGCTGAGTTCAAAAATACGCCTACCCATATTATATACGACAGCACCCTGGTCAATCGGCCCAAGCTGGCCAAGTCTTCGAAAACATCGGTTATCGGCATACCGGCCACCGGTATTGCTATGGATAAATTTAATAATACCGTTATTGCCAATCTTATCTTGGTCGGTAAGCTGGTCCAGGCTACGGGCATTGTCAAAAAAGGTAATGTTTTCAAGTTCGTCAAGGCGGACAAATCAGGCTCCCTCCAGGCATTGGAAATCGGCCTGTCAGCCAAATAACAACATTTTTAACAAAAATCAGTAAATAAAATGAACTTTTTGCCGTATTTTACGTTTAATATATATAGGGGGTGGTATTTCCCTAAGCTGATGCTACGGGAGGATTTACTTTAACAGGTATTAGGTAGTATATAGAATATAAATAACAGAATGGAGTGATATGAGAAAACTTTATCAGGTTATTGGCGGAATGATTATTTTAACAGGAATAGTAACAACGGTTAACAGCCAGACATATTTATCTCAGGCAACAGACGAAGTGGTTGTTACCGCAACCAAGACCGGGCATCAGGTCGAAGACATTTCCGGCGATGTTACGGTTATCAGTTCTCGTGAAATCAGCGAATCCAATGCCCAGACGGTTGACCAATTACTGGCCAACCAGGCCGGTATGAACGTTCAGGGCGGCGATTTTCCCGGTTCCAAGCCCCGGCTCGACGCTCGCGGCCTTTCCGGCAACTACGGAGCTCAGCGGGTGCTGGTGCTTATAGACGGCCGGCCGGTTAACGAGGAATATATGGGTGATGTTGATCTGCGGCTGATTTCGACCGATAATATCGAGCGAATAGAAATTGTGCGCGGACCGGCCTCGGCTCTTTATGGTTCCAGCGCCGTCGGCGGGGTGATAAACATCATTACCAAGTCGTATAAAGAAGGCCAGACGGCCGGACTCAAGACCACAGTGGGTAGTTTTAATACCTATAGCACCGCCGTAAACCACGGTCTAAACTTAGGTCGGATGGATTATTTCATCAGCGCCGGCGACCGTTCAACCGACGGTTACCTTAAAAACACTGACGGTTCGCCTAGGAACTGGGCTTCCCAAAACGCCTCAGCTAAGGCCAATTGGAAATTGAACGACCAGTCGTCCATAAACCTGGCTTTGGGCCGGGATGACGGGCGGGGACGCGAGGATAATTTCATCCGTAACCTGGCCACCGACTATATCAACCTTACATATAAGAATACTTGGTCTAAGGGTTCACCGTCTGATTTGGCAGTTCGGATTTACCGCAACGGGCTTGACCAGCAACTGGAATGGAAAGCTTTTCCCTTTACCGGCCGTTACGACCAATCCACTCTAGGCATCCAGGCCCAGCAGTCGCTCCAGCCGCTCAAGAACCAATTGCTGACCATCGGCGCTGACAGCAAGACCGAAGACGTTTTGGTTAAAGAGGCCAATGGAACGATAGACGAGATTATTAATTCGCAAGCTCTCTATGCCCAGGACGAAATATCGCTTATGCCCGGACCATCCGGCAACGCCATGATATTGACCTTAGGTCTGCGCTACGACCGGAACGAGGAATTTGGAAGTGAGCTTTCGCCCCGGGTAGGCGCGGTCTATCATCTTGACCAGAAAACCACTCTGCGTGCGGCCGTCGGCCAGGCCTACCGGGCTCCGGCGGTTTCGGACCTATACCTGCCGGTAACGCCTTACGGGCCGATAACATTCCAGGGCAATCCCGATCTTAACCCGGAAACATTATGGTCTTACGAAGTCGGCGCCGATTACAAACTAAACGCCGACCTGTCCGGACATCTGACCCTTTCCCGGTCCGCCTTAAAGGATGCTTGGGACTATATGCGCGATCCGGATAATATCTATCGCCCGCGTAATGTCACCCGGATGACGGTTGATGTCATCGAAGCCGAAGCCAAATACCGCGTCATTGAGCAGTTGGATATCACGGCTAATTACACCCTGAACGATGCCGTATATGAAAAGGCCGAGACCGACCCGGCTATTGAAGGCAAGCGCGTTGAGGAAATCCCGCTCTGGCAGTCCAGCCTGGGTCTGAGATTTCAGGCCAACAGCGTTACGGCGATAAATCTAAAGACTCGTATAACCGGACAGCGTTACACCGACCCGGCCAACACCGCCGCCAGCCGGCTAAATAAAAACGCCGTTACAGAATTAAACCTGTCTTCCGAAATAAATAAGACCAGCTCGCTCTTCATTGCGGTGCATAACCTGTTCAATCGCCAGTATAAAGAGGTGATAGATTATTATCAGCCCGGACGCTGGTTCGAGACCGGCTTTTCACTTAAGTTTTGATTGAATTTTGGGCGGTAATATTATATAAATGAAAAGATATGAGATATTATCTGCCGTTGCTGGTCCTGGTGCTGGTTTTTTTCGGCCACATATTTGCTGAGGATAACCCGGCTAAGGACAACAAGCCTGACCGAGCTGAGCAGTCAGGCGGATCGCTCTCGCCCACCGCTTTATCAGCAGTCACTCCTACTGCCGAGACCGAGATTCTGACCCTGTCGGCCGGCGAGCGGGTGATTTTTAATATTATTCGAGACGATAAGGGCGTGGTAAAAGACAAGCGAATAGACCGCATCGAGGTGGACGGTGTGCTGGCCAACCCGTCCTGGCCGCTGGAATTCTACGCCTGCGCCGAAAACAGCGGCAAGGAGCACGAAACGCTGGTAATAATGTTCTGTAAGCCGCAAAATCTGCATCTTGGGTTGATCCTTATGGGGCTCAAAGAAGAGCCGGACGAGCAGTCGCTCCAGGCGTTCGGCGACCCCAAACTGCCCGGCGGCGATATCGTCCAGGTCTTCATCGCCTGGCAGGATAAGGACAACAAGCCGGTCATTTACGCGGCCGAGGATTTAATCATCAATAATATAACAAAGAAACAGATGCCCCGGATCGGCTGGGCTTTCACCGGATCCAAGTTTGTAGATGACATTGACTATGATACCGGCCGGCCTACCGGACAAAAGATATACCAGGCTAACTACAGCAAAACCGTTATGGCCACCTGGCACGATTCCACCGCCATACTCAACGACCCCACCTCAGGCGGGCATTACTCGCCTTACACGGAAATCCTGCCCGAACGTGGTACCAGGGTGGTGGTTACCTTTAAGGTTCCAGACGAAAAAGAGTTGGTTCAGCTCAGGAAAAACCTCGAAGAAGAGATGAAATTACGTAAACAGCTCGAGGAGGAATACAAGAAGAAACAGGAAGAAGAAAAGTCCAAATCCCAGGTTCCAAATCCCAAATAATTAATAACAGCTTAATCTGCTCAATCAGCGTATAGTTCGGCTGTTAGAACAAAGTGAGTTATCAGCCGACTATACCTGGCAGTAATTCGTACCGCTTTTAGCGGAGCTCAAACTGCCAGCGTACAGAATTATGCTTGATTTTATCAAATCGGTTTCGAGACGGCTGGCCCGGCGGGTTATCTTTGCCCGTGCCTTCCAATGGGGCGCTTACGGTGCGGTCTTGGCAGTTTTATCGGCGTTGGCTTCCAAACTTATTATTCCCGATTCTCATCTTTTATTTTTCATATCTTATTTTTGCGTTACTTTAGGTTTGGTTATCGGTGTCGTTATCGGCATCATCAACCGTCCATCGCTTATGGATACGGCCATATTCCTGGACGAGAAACTGGCCGACAGAAATTATCTCAGCACCTTCGTCGAATGCGTCAATAAAGCATCGCTCAACCCGGTGGAAACAAAGCTGTTGGATAATTCCGGATTCCAAATCTCCGCTTTAACAATTGCTTATAAATACAGCAACCTGATAATGTTCTTGATCGCTGCCATCGTCCTGGTTATCATCCAGCAGACGCCGCTGCCTTCATTGGAAATCCAAAATCCAAAATCCGAAATCAGAAATAATGCCCAAATCTCAAATATAAAAACGGAAGTGAAAACACTGCAGGCTACAGCTGGTAATACAAGCAATGATTTGCTGGCCAAGATAGAGCAGCTGGTGCGTGAGATGGAGCAGGGCAGCGCAACGCCGTCCGCCATACTGGAGAAGATAAATGAATTCAGCCCGTCCGCCAGGGACTTGCCCCGGGACAGCCCGGACGCGGCCCGGATACGGGCGCTTCTTGACAAACTGCAGGAATATTATAAAATCGCCGAAAATAAGCAGGATACAGGTTTCTCGCGTGCACCGTCTTCAGCGGGACGAGCCAATGCCCAGGCCGGCTCGGGCGATACCAGCGGACAAACAACAGGTGATAATCAGTTGAATCAGCTTAATCCGCTTACTAAAGAACCAGAGGTGACCCCGGCGTACCTCAAGAAGATTTACGAAGAGGCTATTACCCGGCCTTCCTGGCCGGCTGAATATGACGAGGTGATAGAGAAATACTTTAAATAATGAAGTTACCCCGCAACTTAAAGTAAGTGCGGGGTCTAAGAGCCTATAACGCTCTATCGATGTCATTAAATGCCATCGCTATAGCTAACAGGCTCTAAGAGAAGAGGAGTGTTTTATGAAGAACGTATGGATAGTGGTGGTTCTGGTTTTAATCGGAGGGTTGATTGTCTGGTTGTCCACGGTGATACAGCCGATAAGCACGCCATCGGAGAAACCGGCGGTAGCCGAATCCCAAAAAGCGCCAGAGGCACAGCCGGTCAGCGCCCCGCAGCCGGTTGCGGCCAAGGCCGAGCCCAGCCCGTCCCGCAAACAGCTGGACGACATCTTCAACAAAGGGCTGAAATACTTTGTGTCCAAGCAATTGTCGGACGGTGCTTTCCCGGACCTCGAAGGCAAGTCCGATGTGGCCTTCACGGCTATGGGCCTGATAATCCTGGCCGAATCGCCCGAAGACACCCGCAAGCAGTATCAAGTGCAGATAGTATCGGCCGTCAACTACATCCTGCCTCGGCAGGAGCCCACCGGCGCGGTCATAGACGCCAAGAAATTCCCGGCCTTCGAAATTTACAAAACCTCGCTGGCCCTGGTGGCGCTTAAAACCGTCCAGCCATTTATGGAAAAGTCCGTAGCCGATAGGATAGAACCGGTGGTCAAGAAAGCTACCGATTACCTGACCAAGTCGCAATACGGGCCGGAATCGGCCGACAAGGACTTCGGCGGCTGGGGCTATGACGAAAAGAAGGGCAACCCCAACGCTAACCTGTCCACTACCGCCTACGCCATGGATGCCCTGCACCTGGCCGGGTTGGCCAAGGACAGCGATACCTATAAACGGGCCGTGGAATTCCTGGCCAAGATACAGGATTCCAGCGAATACAACAAGTTCCGGGCCACCGAGAATACCGGCGGGTTCGCCTATTCACCGGTCGAAAGCAAGGGCGGCGAAAAGACCACTCCGGACGGCAAAAAGGTTCTCGTTCCCTACGGCTCGATGACCTATGCCGGTCTGAAGAGTTTCATCTACGCCTATATTGATAAGAACGACCCGCGGGTCCAGGCCGCCTATAACTGGATAAGGTTAAATTACACATTGGACGAAAACCCCGGCCTGCGCACCGACGCCGAGCCCAACCTGGGCAAGCAAGGATTATTCTATTACTACCACACCTTTGCCAAATCGCTGGACGCCTACGGCGAAAAGACGTTAGTCACGGCCGACCCGTCTGTTGTTCCGGCAGGAAAGAAAGAGCATCTTTGGGCGAACGAGCTGGTCGACAAGTTAGCCGTGATGCAGAAGCCCGACGGCTCCTGGTCTAACGAAGTCAGCCGCTGGTGGGAAGACTTCGCGCCCCTGGCCACATCGTATAGCCTGATGTCGCTCAATATCTGCCGGAAGTGGACTGGGGATTAGAGGCGGTTTCCGCCATAGGCGTAAACAGACCACCCCCTACCCCTCCGGGGAGGACCCCCCTAGGGGTATATCCCCCCCGGGTTATCTATGGGGACGGCAAGTGCTTCCTTTGCCTCACATACCGTAAATCCCTTATGCCCGTGGCATAATGGACTTGTGCCACGTACATAATAGTCTTATGCCGGTGGCATAGTATATTTGTGCTACGTACATAATAGTCTTGTGCCGGTGGCATAGTATACTTATGCTACGTACATAATAGCCTTGTGCCGGTGGCATAATATACTTGTGCTACGTACATAATAGTCTTGTGCCGGTAGCATAGTATACTTGTGCTACGTACATAATGGACTTATGCCGGTGGCATAGCAGACTTATGCCGGTGGCATAAACGGTTTAAACCTATAGGAAGAGAGTTGGTTTTTGTGTTTTGCAGGCTTGTGCACTGAGAGCAAAGCCTCCCGCAGGGGCAATTTTTGTCACTTTGCTCCCAAAAACCCCGGATTTTAGGCAAAAAGTGCCGATTTTTGTCACTTCGGGATGCTAGACTGTTTTTACAGAAAACCAGCAAGCTTTGTTTTAGCGGATACAAACATCCTCTATGCTTTTTGACTTATCCCCACCACATATTGGAAACAGGTCAAAAGATGGCTTTATCATAAATTAACCCAATCTTTATCATTTCTTAACACGCTTTTTTTATAATACCGGCGTGTTAAATAGTAGTATGTATAACCGTATGAAAGGAGTCCACGTATGTTAAAGAAGGTATTGATAGTGGGGTTGATAGGTTCAATGGGTATTCTGGGGTGCGGCCGGGATGACGCGGCCAGGCAGGCGCGGAACGAAACCAAAACCAGCATTCAGATTAAGGGTTCGGATACCATGGTCAACCTAGTCCAGGCCTGGGCTGAGGTATTTATGAAGAAGAATCCCCAAAAACAGCTGGCCGTGACCGGCGGCGGTTCGGGCACGGGTATTTCCAGCTTAATCAGCAATACCTGCGATATTTGCATGAGTTCCAGGAACATCAAGGAAAAGGAAATCGCCCTGGCCCAGCAGAAGGGCGTGAATCCGTTTGAGATAAAGGTAGCCCTGGATGGGCTGGCCGTGGTGGTTCATCCGTCCAATCCGATCAGTAAACTGACCCAGGCCCAATTGGCAGACATCTTTACCGGTAAAATTGCCAGCTGGAAAGAGGTCGGCGGCAAAGATGCTAAAATCGTCATCCTGTCCCGCGAGGTTACCTCCGGCACGCATGTTTACTTTAAAGAACATATCCTGCGCAAAGGCATTGCCAACGGCCCGGAGGAATTTGCTTCCAGCGCTTTGATGCTGCCTTCTTCACAGGCCATCGCCGATGAAGTAACCAATAATCCCGATGCCATCGGTTATTACGGCATGGGTTATATCTCGGCCAAGCAGAAACCGATATCGGTGGCAAAGGATGAGAAATCCGAATATGAAGCGCCGACCACCGAGAATGTCATCAGCGGCAAGTATCCTATCTCCCGGCCGTTATTGCTTTATGTAAACGGCCAACCCAAGGGCCTGGATAAAGAATTCATAGATTTCGCGCTGTCGCCCGAAGGTCAGGAGATTGTAGTGAAGACGGATTTCGTCCCGGTGCAGGATAAACCGGTAAAATAAGCATTTATGCGCAAAATAAAGGAATTTGTTGTAGAGAAGCTCATTTTTCTTTGCGGCATTGCCTCGATAATCTTTGTTGTCCTGATTCTTTTGTTCTTGTTGAAAGAAGGATTATCCCTTTTTGAATACGTCGGTTTCGGCGATTTTGTGTCCGGCCGCAAGTGGTATCCCATTTCAGAGCCGCCCCTGTTGGGTATTCTGCCGCTGATTTTGGGTTCGGTGGTGGTGACCATCGGCGCGGCAATCATATCCGTGCCCATCGGCGTGGCCTGCGCCATTTACATCGCCGAAGTGGCGCCGGCGAGAATAAAGGATATCCTTAAGGCCGGTATTGAACTGCTGGCCGCCATACCATCAGTGGTGTTGGGGTTTATCGGTATGGTCACCCTGGTGCCGCTGGTCAAAAGCGTTTTCCAACTGCCCACCGGGCTGACGGCCTTATCCGGCTCGATTATGCTGGCCTTTATGGCCATGCCGACCATAGTTTCGATTGCCGAAGACGCGCTTTATTCCGTGCCCAAGAGTTATAAAGAAGGCGCCTTCGCGTTGGGCGCCACCCATTGGCAGACCATCTGGCGGGTGATTCTGCCGGCCGCCGCGCCCGGAATCCTGGCCGCGGTCATGCTGGGCATCGGCCGGGTGGTGGGCGAGACCATGGCCGTGATGATGATTACCGGCAATGCGGCCAGCATCCCCAATGGATTCCTGCAGCCGGTCCGGACAATGACCGCGACCATCGCGGCTGAGATGGGCGAATCAGTGGTGGGCAGCGAGCATTACTTCGCCCTGTTCGCCATCGGGTTGATACTTTTTGTAATCAGTTTTGCCATTAATTTAACGGCTGATTTATTCTTGCACAGGAAAAGACAATGATGATGAAACCGAAAATAACCCAGAAAATCGCCTTCTTCTTTTTCCTGTTGGCGACTCTTTTAATCGTCATCCCGGTCGGGCTGATAGTCTTTATCATTGTTGTCAAAGGCGCGCCGGCCATCAGTTGGGATTTCCTTTTCAGCATGCCCAAAGACGGCATGCGCGCCGGCGGCATCTTCCCGGCCATCATCGGAACGATATGCTTGGTGGTGGGCTCAATTGCCTTTGCCTTGCCGATAGGGGTTCTGGCGGCAATTTATCTGAGCGAATATTCCAAGGACAATTTATTGACCAGAATAATCAAACTGGCTATCGTCAACCTGTCCGGAGTGCCCTCGGTGATATTCGGCCTTTTTGGATTGGCTTTATTCGTGGTTTTTCTGGGGTTCGGCGCGTCGATTCTGGCCGGTTCGCTGACATTGGGAATAATGGTCTTGCCCATAATTATAGCGGCTTCCCGCGTGGCGCTGGAAAGCGTACCGCAATCGTTCCGGGAAGTCAGCCTGTCCTTGGGCGCTAGCAAGTGGCAGACTATCCGGCATATCGTCCTGCCCAACGCCATTCCCGGCATAATGACCGGCACGATTTTAGAGATCGGCCGGGCGGCCGGCGAAACCGCTCCGATATTATTCACCGTGGCGGCTTTTTACCTGCCCCAGTTGCCCAAATCAATATTCGACCAGGCCATGGCTTTGCCCTATCACCTTTATGTCATATCCACCCAGGTGCCCAATGTGGACGAGAAAATCAGGTATGGTACGGCTCTGGTCCTGCTGACCCTGGTATTGTTCGTTAATTTAATCGCCATTATTATCCGTTATAAACTGAGGAAGAGGAAAAAGTGGTAAAATTCGACGTAAAGAACTTTAACGTCTGGTTTGATAAGGTTCAGGCCTTAAAGGATATTAATATCCAAATCCGGGCCAATGAAATACTGAGCATTATAGGCCCGTCCAACAGCGGCAAGACTTCGTTTCTGCGGTCGCTTAACCGAATGAATGAAATCGAAACCAGCGCCAAAACCGGCGGCGTGATTGAATTGGACGGCCAGGATATTAAAGACATGAATATAGAACTGCTCCGCAAGAAGGTGGGGATGGTATTTGCCCTGCCGCTGCCGCTGCCTTTATCGATATTCGATAACGTGGCCTACGGCGCCCGGATGCACGGGATAAAAAACAAGCAGAAGCTTCAGGAGATTGTTGAGCGGGCGCTGAACCACGCTTATATCTGGGATGAAGTCAAGGACCGGTTGGATGAATCGGCGTTCAAGCTGTCCGGCGGGCAGCAACAGCGGCTGTGCATTGCCCGCACCCTGGCGGTTGAGCCGGAGGTAATTCTGTACGACGAGCCCTGCTCCGGCCTGGACCCGATTTCCACCGCCAAGGTGGAGGAAACCATGCTTCAGCTTAAAAAGGATTACACCATCGTGCTGGTGACCAATAACGTCAAGCAGGCGGCCCGGGTGGCCGACCGGACGGCGTTTTTCCTGTCCGGCGAACTGGTTGAGCTGGATAAGACCGATAAAATATTTACATCTCCGTCCGACCAGCGAACCGACGGTTATGTCAGAGGAAAGTTCGGATAAATGGAAAAGATATCAGTCAAAGATTTGAACCTGTGGTATGGCAGCTTCCAGGCCTTGAAGGATGTCAATGCCAAGTTCGAGGAAAAGACCATTACGGCCATTATCGGGCCTTCCGGCTGCGGCAAGTCCACCTTGCTTCGGGTCTTAAACCGGATGAACGATTTGGTCGAAGGCGTGTGCACCACCGGGGAAGTGCTGGTTGACAATGAAAATATCATCGATCCGGAGACCGACTTGGTAAGATTGCGCAAGAAAGTGGGTATGGTATTCCAGCGGCCCAATCCGTTTCCGTTATCAATTTATAAAAATGTAATCTTTGCCGAGAAGATTCACTGCGATTCCGACAAGAATTATTGCGATGAGGTGGTGGAGCGGAGCTTAAAGTCGGTTCTACTGTGGGATGAGCTTAAGGACAAACTCCACGAGTCGGCATTAAGCCTGTCCTTGGAGCAGAAACAGCGGCTGTGCATTGCCCGGTTGATTGCCGCCAGGTCGGAAGTGGTGCTTATGGACGAACCCTGCTCGACCCTGGACCCGCAGTCGACCATGCGTATCGAGGAGCTGATGCGCGAACTCAAGAAAGATTATACCATCGTGATTGTCACGCACAATATGCAACAGGCGGCCCGGGTATCCGATGACACCGCTTTTATGCTTTTGGGCGAGTTGATAGAATTTAACAAGACCAGTCATCTATTCACCCATCCGCATGATAAGCGGACTGAGGATTATATTACCGGCCGGTACGGCTAAGCGGTAAGCGGGCGTTGCGTCCAGCCCGACGGCTTATGGGCTTGTTAACCGGATATGTGCCTGCGGCATTTGATATTTTGCCTGATTTTATTCCAACTGAGGCGGATTGATGATATGATAATATTACGAAAAGGAGATTAAATAATATGGAACGACATTTTGACCAGGAGACGACAAGGATTAACGAAAAACTCATCCGGATGGCCAGCATCGTGGAGGAAATGATACGCATTGCCGTCAAATCACTGATTGACCGAAACAATTCCGTTATTGAGACGATCAACCCCAAGGAAAAAGAGATTAATAAATTACAGATAGAAATAGACGACGATGTGGTGACGCTTATCGCCCGGATGCAGCCGGTGGCCACGGACCTGCGTTTCCTGATCGCGGCTTCCAAGATTAACAGCGACCTGGAGCGGATTGCCGACCAGGTTATTAATATTGGACAGAACACCGTAATTTTGCTACAATACCCCCAATTAAAACCGCTGGTGGATATTCCGATAATGGCTGATATTGTCCAGCAGATGGTGCGTGAAAGCCTGGATGCCTATATCCATAAGGATGTGGAAAAGGCTCAAAAGGTGCTTAATTCGGACGACAAGGTGGATGCTCTTAAAAACCAGGTTTTCAGGGAGTTATTGACCTATATGATATCCGACCCCAAGACAATCCAGCCGGCGCTTTGTTTGATACTCATTGCCAGGAATCTGGAACGAATCGGCGACCATTCCACCAATATCGCCGAAGAGGTCATTTATATAGTCCAGGGGCGCGATGTCAGGCATCACCACGAGGAACAGAAGCGGAAATGAAAACCGTACTGGTCATAGACGACGAAAAGGACCTGGTCAAGCTGGTGGACCATCACCTGGGCAAGGAAGGCTATTTGGTCATCGGCGCCCGTGACGGTGCCGAAGGCCTGGAGGTTGCCCGCAAGCACAAACCTGATTTAATCCTGCTGGACATCATGATGCCCAGGATGGACGGCTGGGATGTCTGCAAAAAACTCAAATCCATGCCCGGGACATCGCAGGTTCCGGTGATAATGCTGACGGCCCGGGCCCAGGAAACCGATAAGGTTCTGGGGTTGGAACTGGGCGCGGACGACTACATCACCAAGCCGTTCAGCCCGCGCGAACTGGTGGCACGGGTCAAGGCCGTGCTCAGGCGTTTTGAGGCGTGTGAATTCAAGGAATCATTGAAGGTGGGCGACATCGACATAGACTATAAAGGCCGGACCGTGACGGTTAAGGACAAAAGGGTCGAGCTGACCAACACCGAGTTTAACCTGCTTTGGCATCTGGTCAACCGCCGGGGCGCGGTGATTTCGCGCGACGACCTGATTTCGGCCGGCCGGGGCGACGACGCCGCCGTGATTGACCGGACCATAGACGTCCATATCGCCGCGCTCAGGAAGAAACTGGGCAAGTCCGGCAGGCTTATCGAAACCGTTCGGGGCGTGGGCTATAAATTCACAGAAACAAACGATGCTTAAAAACAGCCTGTTTGCTAAACTTTTCTTTACTTACCTCACCCTGATTGTTATCTCTTTGATAACCTTGTCGCTTATCGCCATTAACCTGTTTACCAATACTTATTTTGAAGAAGTCAACCAGCATCTGGATAATACCGTTAAACTGGTCGGGATTCTGGTGAGCGATGTTGAGGGAAAAGGGCAATCGCTTGATGCCAAAATCAAAGAATTGGGCAAGACCGTCCGGACCCGGATAACCATCATTGATAAAGACGGTAAAGTATTGGCGGACTCGGATGGAAATATTTCCGCAATGGAAAATCATAATAACCGGTCTGAAGTGATTGATGCACGGCGATCAGGAGCGGGTCATAGCACCCGTTTCAGCCATACGGTTTCGATTGATATGCTATATCTGGCCCATCCGCTTAATCCGGACGACCCGAGCGGTAAAATCATCCGGGTGGCTCTGCCGCTGCACCAGATTAAACTTATTACCCATCAAATCTATAGAATGGTTGGGATTATTTTCCTGGTTTTGGTCATTATCGCTTTCCTGATGGGATTCTGGATTATCCGGAAGATTGTCCGCCCGGTCAACCAGATGGTCCGGACGGCGGAATTAATCTCTCGAGGGGACTTTAGCGCTAGGGTTCAGGCTACCCCAAATGATGAGATTGGGAAACTGGCGCAGACTATTAACCTGATGGGAGATGATCTCCAAAAACGTTTCTCGGAAATCAGCCGCGAAAAAGCGAACCTTAATATCGTTCTTTCCAGCGTCCGCGAAGGCGTTATCGCCGTTGACACCAACCAGAAAGTCATCTTTGCCAATACTGCCGTCGGTAATCTTTTTGCCGTTGACGCCAGTCAAATCGTGGATAAATATCTCTGGGAAGCCATCCGCGACAACAAGCTTGTCAGTTTCGTCAAGGAATGTCTGGCCCAACCGTCCGTAGTCCTGGACCATAAAGACATCACCTCGTCGTCCGATAAGCCCCTGAGGGTTTATTGCACGCCCATAAAAGAGACGCCGGGCAGTTTTCTGGTGGTGATCTATGACATCAGCGAATCCCTGAAATACGAGCAATTGCGCAAGGATTTCGTGGCTAACGTATCGCACGAACTGCGCACGCCGCTGACTTTTATCAAAGGGTATGTGGAAACGCTCAAAGAAGATAATCTTAATGATAAGGGAAAAACGCGGGAGTTCCTGGATATCATAGATAAGAATGTCCGGCAACTGGCTAATCTGGTGGGAGACCTCCTGGAATTATCGCGGCTGGAATCGCGGCAAGGCATTGCCCGCATCAGGCCGATAAAACCGGCAAAAGTTATTGATGATGTGGTTGACTATTTCCGTCCGGCCATAGAAAAGAAACAACATACGGTTATAAGAAACATACAGGCGGATTGCCCGGAAATACCGGTTGATCCGGATATGCTGGCAAAAGCCGTGGGTAATCTGCTGGACAACGCCGTCAAATACACGCCCGACAACGGCCGGATAGGTATTAAAGCCGACTTCGACGGTTCCGTCCTGCGCATCGAAGTGTCTGATAACGGCATCGGCATACCGGCCGACGACCTGCCCCGGATATTCGAGCGGTTTTACCGGGTGGATAAGTCACGTTCCCGCGAGATGGGCGGCACCGGGCTGGGCCTGGCCATCGTTAAGCACATCGTCCAACTGCATCACGGAACGGTTTCGGTCCGGAGCCAGTCCGGCCAAGGCAGTGTTTTTACCATAATATTGCCGATAAGATGAAAAACCGGTAAATATTTGCCTGATAATTTCTTGGATTGGGTATTAATACACAGTTAGGCCGGGTGCCCGAAGCGGAAAGATAACCCTCGCTAAAGCATAATATATTAATTTGTTTTATTTTCTTTGACTTGGGCGGTTTTTTATATAAGAATTCTCTGGGATTGAGCCCAGCTTTACGCTCAACCCGCCTGTAACAGTATAATTTTTAGAGCCGAAAAGCCGGAGGCGCGGCGTCGGAGGGGGTATTGATATGTTCGGTTCCTTGATAAGCAATAAAGGGTTTTTCGAGATGTTTGAGAAGTCGGCGGCTAACGTCTCGGCCGGGGCTAAGGCGTTGGCCGACCTGATGAAATCTTACCCGGAATCGTTGGGCGAAAATGTTAGTATTCTTAAAGATATCGAGCATCAGGGTGACACTTTTACCCACCAGACTATCGAGATGCTCAACAAGACATTTGTTACGCCCATCGACCGTGAGGATATCCATCAGTTGATTACCAAGCTGGATGACGTTCTGGACCTGATGGACGGAGCCAGCGGGCGGTTGGCGCTGTATAAGGTTGAGGCGATTACGCCTGAGGCTAAGGATTTTGCGGAACTGTTAATCAAGGCGACGGATATCCTGGCCCACGCCGTTACTTGCCTGCGTAATTTGAAGAATGTTAAGGATATGTCCGCCCATTGCGTGAACGTCCATACCATTGAAAATGACGGCGACCAGCTCCTGCGCAAGGCCATGAGCGCTTTGTTCGAAAAGGAAAAGGATAATCCCATCAACGTAATTAAATGGAAGGAAATCTACGAAGACCTGGAGACGGCCATTGATTATTGCGAGGACGTGGCTAATGTGATTGAATCGATTGTTTTGAAGTATTCATAAACCTAACCTGACAAGGAGCGTTTGGTTTGACTATAGTTGTCATCATCATAGCCGTGGCACTGGTATTCGACTTCGTAAACGGGATGCATGACGCGGCTAATTCTATAGCTACGGTGGTATCCACCCGGGTGCTTTCGCCCAGATGGGCCGTGGGCTGGGCGGCTTTCTTTAACTTCATCGCATTCCTTTTCTTCGGCCTGCACGTGGCCAATACTATCGGTACGGGTGTGGTCCACCCCGAGGCCATAAATACCGCCGTCATCGCGTCCGGATTAATCGGGGCTATCGTCTGGAACTTACTCACTTGGTATGCCGGACTGCCGGTCAGTTCTTCGCACGCCTTGGTAGGCGGACTGTTAGGTGCCGCGATAACGCATGCCGGTTTCGGTGTGGTGATACTGGGTAAGTTCCTGTGGATATGTGCCTTCATAGTGCTGTCGCCGCTTCTGGGGTTGGTGTTCGGCTATATTTTTATGATCATCGTCCTGTTGTTGTTCCGCAACTCCACTCAGGCCAAGGTGGATAAGCATTTCCGGCGGCTCCAGCTGGTGTCGGCCTCGGCCTATAGCTTGGGGCACGGCGGCAACGACGCCCAGAAAACGATGGGTATTATCGCGGTGCTGTTATTTGCCTGGCAAACCAAGGTGGCCCAGGAAGCCGGATTGCCGTTGCCTAAGTTCGAGGTGGCGTTATGGGTGGTTCTGGCCTGCCACGGGGCCATGGGGTTGGGCACACTTATGGGCGGTTGGCGTATCGTCAAGACCATGGGCCAGAAGATAACCCAATTGCAGCCGGTGGGTGGTTTCTGTGCTGAGACAGCCGGAGCGGCTATGCTCTTCAGTGCTACATTATTAGGTATACCGGTCTCGACGACGCATACCATAACCGGTTCTATAATCGGTGTGGGTGCGACCAGGCGCTTGAGCGCCGTGCGCTGGGGCGTGGCTCAAAAAGTGGTTTGGGCCTGGGTGCTGACTATACCGGCTGCGGCCGTCGTTTCGGCTCTGAGTTATCTTATCCTGAAAAACCTGATTTAATCCTGCCTTAAGATACTGCGTTTAACTTTGTCTTGATACGATATAATCAGCTAAATCAATCAGCGGTTTTGCCTTTGGTCCGAATGATTTGAGAGAGATTTTGGCCCTGGTTATCAGTTGCACGGCTTCGGTTTCGGCAGACCTTACGCCTTTGAGCGCTGGGTAGGTGAGTTTGTTTTGCTGGCGGTCTTTGCCCGGGGTCTTGCCCAATTTATTCTTTTCGCCGATTACGTCCAGGATGTCATCGACTATCTGGAAGGCTAGGCCTAAGTTTTGCCCGTAGTCGGTGACGCGGGCGAGTGATGCCTTATCGGCGTGGGCGACTACGGCGCCCATCCGGCAGGCGGCGGTAATGAGCGTCGCGGTTTTAAGAAGATGCGTTTTGCCGCAGAGGTTCAGCGCGTTCGGAGCGGAATGTTTTTGCTTCAATAATAGAGGAGCGGTGATATCCAGCACCTGGCCGCCGACCATACCGGCAGAACCGGAGGCTACGGATAGTTCTTCCACCAGAGCCGGGACTAATTTTTTATCAGCGATTTTCTGAGTTACTAGTTGGAATGCGTAGGTGAGCAACGCGTCGCCGGCCAGGATGGCTATGGCTTCGCCGTAGACCTTGTGGCAGGTGGGCTTGCCCCGGCGTAGGTCGTCGTTATCCATAGCCGGCAAATCGTCATGTATCAGGGAGTAGGTGTGGACTAGTTCCAGGGCGCAGGCGGCGGGCATTATCTTGGGTTCCGGTACGCCGAGCATCCGGCCGGTAAGCAAGGCCAGGATGGGCCTGAGCCGCTTGCCGCCGGCCATAACGCTGTAGCGCATGGCGTCGTGTATCGGTTTGGGGAACGAGCCCTTGGCCGGCAGGTAATTGCCCAGTGCGGAATCCACCTTACGACGCAGGGTTTCCAGTATTTTCATATTTCCGATTTTACCACAGAGACACTAAGAATACAAAGAATACAGAATAAAAAATATTTTATTTGGCTTCGTGCTCTTAGTGCCTTTGTGGTGAAAATTATTTGGCGTTTTTATCTTTATCGGAGGCCTTATAGGTTTTGTTCCTGAAGGTGCCGCCGGTGACTTCGGCCAGACGGCGCATCAGGTAGATGTTGACCAGGGTTTGGACCCCGGTATTTTCAGCGGCCGGGTCCGCGGCGCCTACAGCAATGGTATTTATTTTTATGTGGCGCAGGTCGTGCAACTTGCGGACGTGGTTGATGATATCGTCCGGCGCCTGTATTTTGCCGACCGTGGGCTGGCCGTCTGTGAGCAGGAAGATGGTGTCGGCGCCGCTGATTACTTTATCGACGGTGACGTGGGGTTTCTTGTCGCCGGTGGCCACCTTTTTGGGTTCGTCCTTGCCTTTGTCGGGCGTGTTGCCGGCCGATTTGACCATTTTGTAGGCGGCTTCGAGTGCGTCGGACATGTTGGTGCCGCCGCCCGGGCCCTTGGCATCGACGGCGTTTATGGCTTCCAGCTTGTTCTCATTGGTGGCCGGGACCAGTTCGTTTTTCCAGACTTCCACGCCGCCGCTGTAGAAGATGATGGAAAAATGGACCCGGGGGTCGAGATTATAAATGGTCTTGATTGATTCTTTTTTGACGGCGGCGCTCCGGGTTTTGGGGATGCGGCTGTCCACTTCTTTTTTCTTGTTCTGGAGCGCTTCCGGGATGGGTGCAACCGATGGTTCGGTGGACGGGCCGGCGGCGTTGGGCTTTTCCTGACCGGTGGTGACCGGCTTGGCCTTTTCGGTCTCGCTTTCCTTGGCGGTGGTATTGTCTTCGGGCGGCTCATTACTTTCCCAAGCCATGCTGCCGGAGACATCGATGACGAAGATGATCCGGTCGGAATTGATTTTTATCTTGTAATATTCGCCCAGGTTGATTACGGACTGGGTCTGGTTGGAATTTTCCTGGGATTGCGCTTCGGCCGGAGCATCCTTGGTCAGCTCTTTTATCAACTCGAGCATTTGGGAGAGGACGAGGGCTTCTATATTCTTATTGCGCAGGATGGCCTGTTGCATCGGCTTGACGCTGTCCGGCGATTTTATCTTGCGCAGGTATTCAATGGCGGCCAGCTTGACTTCCCAGGCGCTGTCAGTGGTCAGTAGGTTACAGGCGGGCTGGATGCCTTCCGGCCAGTTGAGTTTGGTCAAGGATTCAAGCGCGGACATTTGCAGGGCCGGTTCCTTGTCGCTGAGCAGGCCGGTTAGGGCCTGGGTTGCGGCCGGGTTATTGATGCCGCCCAGGGCGCGGACGGCGTAAAACCTGGTCCGCCAGTTGGATTTGGCATCGCCGGCCTTTTTGAGGAGGATGTCTATGGCTTTGTCGGTGGTGAGTTTTCTCAGGCCGTTTACACAGGCATCGATGACGTCGATGCTGACCCGCTCCTCGGCCTTGCCTTCATTGCTGCGGGCGATTTCGGCAGTTAGTTGTTCAATCAGCAGTTTGGCCGCCTCGACCTCGGTTTTATGAGAGATGCTTTCGGCCAGGCGGGCAGTGCAGGCGGCGCGCTTCTTATCGGCGTTGCTCTTGGAGTTATCGTTGAATTCCTGCTTGGCGCCGGCCCAATCCGGTTCTTTCGCGGCCAGTGAAAACAGCGCGGATAGGCAAATACCCGTTATGATGAGAATAGGAATATTCTTGGTCGAGCTCATATATGTAAGTCAAACATAAAACCGCATAGGGCACAATAATAATAAAAAGGGGCGCCTTTCGGGACCCCTTTACTTTAATCAATCTGTGTAATCTGTGGTTTTACTTAGCCTCGAATTCGGCATCGATGACATTATCATCGCCGCCTTTTTTGTCGTCTTTTTTGCCTTTTCCGCCCGCGGGTGGTTGGTCGTCCTGAGGCGGCATTCCGGCTCCGCCGGCGAATCCGTCGGGACCTGCTGTTGGGTTGCCTGCAGGACCTGCGCCAGCTCCGCCCCTTGCCTTGGCCGCTTCTTCATACAGGCGCTGGGCCAGGGTGTGGCTGGACTTGGTCAGGTCTTCCATGGCTTTCTTTATTTCATCAACATTGTCTTTATCTTTGACCTTTTTGATGTTTTCCAGAGCAGACTGGATTTTGGTTTTTTCATCCGCGGATACCTTATCGCCCAGATCAACCAGGTTTTTCTCGGTGGAGTAAATTAACTGGTCAGCCTGGTTGCGGGCTTCGGCCAGAGCCCGGCGCTGTTTGTCCTGCTCGCCGAACTTTTCGGAATCCTTGACCATTCGCTGGATATCCTGCTCGGTGATGCCCGATGATGATTGTATTTGGATGGCCTGTTTCTTACCGGTGGCTAGGTCTTTGGCGGCGACGTTGAGGATACCGTTGGCATCGATGTCAAACGCCACCTCAATCTGGGGTATGCCGCGCGGCGCGGGCGGCAAGCCGGCCAAGCGGAAGCGTCCGAGCGTCCGGTTATCACTGGCCATATCGCGTTCGCCCTGCAAAATGTGTATTTCCACCTCGGTCTGGCTATCGGCCGCGGTTGAGAATACCTCTTTTTTGGAGGTGGGGATAGTGGTATTTCGTTCAATTAGCGGTGTGCGTACGCCGCCAAGGGTTTCGATGCCAAGGGTTAGCGGTGTGACGTCAAGGAGCAGGACGTCCTTGACCTCGCCCTTTAACACAGCGGCCTGGATAGCCGCGCCGACGGCTACTACTTCGTCCGGGTTAACGGACTTGTTTAATTCCGTTTTCTTGAAGAATTCTTTGCACAGGTCTTGGACCATGGGGATTCTGGATGAGCCGCCGACCATAACGACTTCGTCGAGGTCTTCAGCTTTGAGTTTGGCGTCTTCCAGGGCCTTATGGCATGGTTCCAGCGACGAGCGGAGCAGGTCGCCTATGAGTTTTTCCAAAGTGGCCCGGGTGATGGTCATAGTCAGGTGTTTTGGCCCGGTGGCATCGGCCGTAATGAAGGGCAGGTTGACCTCGGTTTGTAGCGATGAAGAGAGTTCGCATTTGGCTTTTTCAGCGGCTTCTTTCAGGCGTTGTAACGCCATCTGGTCACGCCGCAGGTCAATACCTTCCTTTTTCTGGAACTCTTCAGCGATGTAGTTCATAACCCGCTGGTCGAAATCGTCGCCGCCCAGGTGGGTGTTGCCGTTGGTGGAAAGCACCTCGACCACGCCGTCGCCTACTTCCAGGATAGAGACATCAAATGTGCCGCCACCCAAATCGTAGATGGCGACCTTTTCGTTCTTTTTCTTATCCAATCCGTAGGCCAGCGCCGCCGCAGTGGGTTCGTTGATGATTCTAAGGACGTTCAGGCCGGCGATGCGTCCGGCGTCTTTGGTAGCCTGGCGTTGGCTGTCGTTGAAATAAGCCGGCACGGTGACGACTGCGTCGGTTATGGTTTCGCCCAGATAGGCCTCGGCGGTTTCCTTGAGCTTAGCCAGGACCATGGCCGATATTTCCGGAGGGGTGTATTGTTTGCCCCGGGACTCGACTTTGACCAGGTCGTCCGGTCCGCCGATGACTTTATAAGGGACCATCTTTTCTTCCTGGGCTACCTCGTTGCGGCGACGGCCCATAAAGCGCTTTATCGAATAGATGGTATTAGTCGGGTTGGTGATGGCTTGACGGCGGGCTAATTGCCCGACCAGGCGCTCGCCTTTGTCAGTAAAGGCCACGATTGAAGGCGTTAACCGGCCGCCTTCGGCATTGGTTATAACCGTAGTTTCGTTGCCTTCTCTAACCGCAACTACTGAAAGCGTAGTTCCTAAATCAATTCCGATTGCTTTTGCCATAATTTTATCCTTTCTTAGAGTAGTTTTTTAATCCTAACGAGTCCACACCTTGACTGGATGACTCCCGCTATTAAATTTCAATCATATTTTATACCAAATTTCTAATAGTCTGTCAATATTTTTAATTTTACATGAAATATCCGAATGAGAGGTTCGGGTGTTTTTGGTTGACAATACCGCGAAAAATGGTATAAATCCGAGTAATAATTAATAAAGGAAGGTGGCTTATGGAAATGAAGCGAGTATCCGGAAAGAAAAAGGGCAGCCTGACACTTTACGCCCTAAGCACCTGTATTTGGTGCCGTCGGGTAAAGGAGTTACTCAACAGTATGGGTGTGGAATACGATTATGTAGACGTGGACCTGCTGGAAGGGGAGGATAAGAATAAGGCCACGGAAGAGATAAAGAAGTGGAACCCTAAAATGTCGTTTCCTAATTTGATAGTGAATAACCAAAAGTGTATTGTAGGTTTTGATGAACCTCAGATAAAGGAAGCGTTAAAATAATGAGTTCGGAAATAAACGTAACAACGGTCGAAGTGGACAACCTTTATGCTAAATTAAAAAAGGAAGCGGAGGCATCCGGGTATTACTTGAATCCAGATGTGGAGTTCGCCAAGGCTTTGGTGCGCAGTTTAATTGTAAACGAACGGCGTTATGGCTATTGGGCTTGCCCGTGCCGCCTGGCTACCGGCCGGAAGGCCGAAGATCTGGATATTATATGCCCCTGTGATTACCGTGACGCGGACGTGGCTCAATACGGCGCTTGTTATTGCGCGCTTTATGTTTCTCAGAAAGCGGCTAAAGGCGAACAGAAGGTTGCTTCCATACCGGAGCGTCGTTTGACGCCTGAGGAAAGGAAGACGAAGATAGAAGAGTCGAAGAAACCGGACAAAAATAAACTAACCCAATTATCGTTACCGGTCTGGCGCTGCAAAGTATGCGGATACCTGTGCGCTCGGGAGGAGCCGCCCGATATTTGCCCGATATGCAAGGTTAAGAAAGACCGATTTGAAAGATTTATATAGATTAATTATAATAGAGATGAAAGGAAATATGTAATATGCAGTTAAAAGGAAGTAAGACTGAGAAGAATTTATTGACCGCATTTGCCGGGGAGTCGCAGGCCCGCAATCGTTACACGTATTTTGCCAGTGCGGCCAAAAAGTCTGGTTACGAGCAAATAGCCGCTATATTTGAGGAAACTGCCGAGAATGAGAAGGAGCACGCCAAGATATTCTTTAAGTTTCTGGATGGCGGCGAGGTGGAAATCAGCGCGTCATTCCCGGCTGGAGTTATCGGCGATGTGGCGTCGAACCTGAAGGCGTCGGCCGACGGCGAAAAGATGGAGTGGGGGACATTATATCCCGCCGCAGAAAAGATAGCTCGGGCAGAGGGATTTACCAAGGTTGCCGATATTTTTAAGGAAATTGCCGAAGTGGAAGCCGAACACGAGAAACGTTACCGGGCGTTGCTGAAGAATGTAACCGAGGGTAAGGCGTTCAAAAAGGATAGAGCGGTCAGGTGGCGATGCCGGAACTGCGGTTATGTGCACGAAGGCAAGGAAGCGCCTAAACTATGCCCGGCCTGCGCCCATCCGCAGAGTTATTACGAAATAGCGGCAGATAATTTTTAACCAAACATGTTTCTTCCGACAACCCGCCAGGAAATGGTATGTCTGGGCTGGGACAAGCTGGATATTATCCTGGTGACCGGTGATGCTTACATAGACAGTTCGTATTCCGGCGTTGCTGTAATAGGCCATGTTTTAGCGGATGCCGGATACAGGGTGGGTATCATTGGGCAACCTGATATAAGGAGTGATAAGGATATTGTTCGGATGGGCGAGCCGGAGCTTTTCTGGGGAGTTACGGCCGGCGCGATTGACTCGATGGTGGCTAACTACACGCCGCTTAAAAAGCCGAGGCGTGAGGATGACTTCACTCCGGGCGGGCAGAATACTAAACGTCCTGATCGGGCCAGCATCGCTTATGCAAATCTGATAAGAAGATATTTTAAAAATACCAAACCTATTGTCTTAGGTGGGATTGAGGCCAGCCTCAGACGTATTTCCCATTATGATTACTGGGACGACAAGATAAGAAAATCCGTACTCTTTGACGCCAAGGCCGATATTCTGGTTTATGGTATGGGTGAGCGGGCAGTGCTGGAGCTGGCTGGGCGGCTAAAGAATGACCAGGATTTCCGGGATATCCGAGGCATATGTTATATCGGACAGGAACTTAAAGACGGTTATCTGGTTTTACCGGCGCATGAGCAGGTTAAAAACGATAAAAATAAATTAATAGAGATGTTTCATACCTTCTACGCCAATAACGATACGATTACTGCTAAAGGACTTTGCCAGAAACAGGATACCAGGTATTTGATTCAGAATCCGCCGGCCGAACTTTTGAGCACTGCCGAACTGGACAGGATATACGAGTTTGATTACGAGAATGCGGTGCATCCTTATTATTTGAAAGAGGGAAAAGTTAAGGCGTTAGAAACCATAGAGTTTTCCATAACCAGCCATCGGGGATGTTACGGCGAGTGCAACTTTTGCGCTTTGGCCGTGCATCAGGGCCGTACCGTTGTCTCGCGAAGCGAGGAATCGATTATCCGGGAAGCCGAGATGATTACCGGGCAAAGCAGATTCAAAGGATATATTCGTGATATCGGCGGGCCGACCGCCAATATGCTTTATATCGAATGCGCACGCAAACTTAAGGCCGGTGGATGTAGGAATAAAAGGTGCCTGTATCCGGTTATCTGCAAGGCCCTCAAGGTAAATCATAAACGGCAGATTAAACTGTTTGAAAAGATAAGAGCAATAAACGGGGTTAAAAAGGTATTCATAGGTTCCGGCATACGTTACGATATGGTGCTGGAAGATGAACAGCATGGCGCGGAATACATGGAAGAGCTGGTTAATCACCACGTTTCAGGACAGTTAAAGATAGCTCCGGAACATAGTGAAGACGTAGTGCTTGGATTGATGGGCAAGCCCGCAGGCAGTTTTACTGATAAGGGGAAAACCGGCCGGCGGTATTTACAGGAATTTAAAAAAGAGTTTGATCGGCTGAATATAAAATTTGGCAAAAAACAATTCCTGACGTATTACTTTATAGCCGCCCACCCGGGTTGTGATTTTAAAGACATGCTTCGGCTGAAAGAATTCATCAGAGTAGAGCTCAAGATGACTCCGGAGCAGATTCAGATATTTACCCCAACTCCGTCAACTTATTCGGCATTGATGTATTATACCGGTATAAATCCTTTCACATCCGAAAAAATATTTATTGAAAAGGATGACAATAAAAAGAATCAGCAGAAGAAAGTGATAGTAAACTGACGGGCGCTATTTTCTGCGGCTTGTCGCTCGGTAAATGGCATCGTCTCCGAACTGGGATTTTATTTTATCAACTGTTTTATTCAGGGTTTCGCGCTTACAGATCATCTTATCCTTAAAAAGACCTTCTTGGAATCCGGCCGGGAGCAAGCCGGATGTTTTTACCCCGACCAAGCGTACTTTTTTGGCCATACCGGTGAAAATACGTCCTGAAGATTTACTGTCCGTAGAAAAATGCTCGAATAACTTTTTTATTTCTTTATAAATAACCTCAAATAGGGATATTGGTTCGGCTATTGTAATAGACCGGGTATATGTTTCGAAACCCTGGAACCTTATCTTAAGGGTGATGGTTTTGCATTTTAGGTCAGACTCCCTTAATCGTCTGGAAACTTTTTCGCATAACGAACTTAATGCCGACAGGATTCTAGCGTTATCAGAAATGTCCGTATCAAAGGTGATTTCGTTACTGACTGATTTAGCCTTGCCGGTTGGCTCGACAGGCCGGTTATCAATTCCGTTTGCCAATTGGTGCAGGTGAAGTGCATAATTGCCCAGCAGTTTAGTCAGCCTGGACAGATCAGTTTTAGCCAGGTCGCCGATGGTTTTTATGCCTGCAGAGTTCAGGGTTTCGGAACCTTTTTTACCCAGGCCCCATAACCTGTTCACATTCAGCGGACAGAGGAAATCAAGCAATTTGTCTGGTGTTACTACTACCAGGCCGTTAGGTTTTTTGAGGTCTGATGCTATTTTAGCCGCCATCTTGGTTGGAGCAAGTCCGATAGAGGCGGTTAATCCGGTTTTCTCCTTAATACTTTTTTTTATCAGAATACAAGTTTGATAAGGTGTGCCGAAAAGCTTATAGCTTTTGGTGATATCCAAGAATGATTCGTCAATGCCAAGCGTCTCAATATCAGGGGTAAAATCATAGAGTAATTCATAAATCTGACGAGAAATACGGGCGTATTTTTCCATATCTGGCGGCAGGAATACCGCTTTGGGGCATTTATGATAAGCGATGGAGATAGGCATTGCTGAATGAATTCCCAGCTTGCGGGCTTCATACGAGCAGGTTGATACAACGCCGCGTCCATGGCCGTTTCTCGGGTCGGAGCCCACAATCACCGGACGGTCCCGCAGTTCGGGTTTATCACGCTGTTCCACGGCCGCAAAAAATGCGTCCATATCTATATGGGCTATGAACCGGTCAGGCAGCGGAAAATCATCAAGCATATGCTTATAAGATAATAATTTATCATTATTAGGCAACAAAACATGATGTGTTTTCAGTGAGTTTTTTTCTTGACACTTGCCTTTCGAAACATATACTAACCCATTCCGTATAAATCGAAATAATCAAACAGAATACTGATATGGTGGACAAATTAGCGGTAGTGGTTTTGGCAGCGGGTAAAGGCACGCGAATGCTTTCGGATAAGCCGAAAGTACTTCATATGCTTTGCGGCAAACCATTGCTTTACCATGTGCTTGAGGCGGCAAAAACGCTTAAGCCTAGCGCGATTTACTGTGTTGTTGGATACAAGGCGGAGGACGTAGAGGACGTATTCAAGCAAGAAGACATAAACTGGGTGACCCAGGGAGAACAGCGCGGAACCGGTCATGCGTTACTGGCTACGGAATCGTTCTTGAGCGATTGGGACGGGTTGCTGCTGGTTTTGTGCGGCGACGCGCCTTTGATTACGCCTAAAACGCTGAATAAACTGATGGAAACTCATCAGAAATCCAAAGACACGGCTATGACAATACTGTCAACCCAATTAGATGACCCGTCTGGTTACGGCCGGATTGACCGGGATAGCAATAATAATGTGATTGGTATAGTGGAGGAATCAGAGGCGGGTGCGGAGCAGAAACGAGTCAAGGAAATAAACTCCGGGACGTATGTGTTTGACCCAGCTGCCGTATTTAGCGCCCTTAAGAAAATCAAACCGCACAAAAAAAGCGGGGAATATTATCTTCCTGACGTGATTAATATACTTACGGAAAAGAAGAGAAAAGTGGAATGCTATATGGTTTCGGACGATATTCAAGTCGAAGAATGCCTGGGGATTAATTCCCGGACAGAACTGCTTAATGCGTCCAAAATAATGCAACAGCGGATAATCCACAGGTTTATAGAAGGCGGTATTAACATAGTCGACCCGATTAATACTTATATTGAATCCGGCGTGGAAATTGAACGGGATACAATTATTTATCCGTTTACGGTAATACGCACCGGCGTGGTTATCGGGAAACACTGCGAGGTTGGCCCTTTCAGCCACCTTCGGCCCGGTACAGTCCTGGACGATCATGCTGAAATCGGTAACTTCACGGAAACTAAAAAAACACATATTGGTAGACATTCTAAAGCAAAACATTTAAGTTATCTGGGTGATGCCGATATCGGTGATGAGGTTAATATCGGCGCCGGAACTATTACGGCTAACTATGATGGTAAGAATAAGTACCGTACCGTGATAGAAGATCAGGCGGCTACGGGCAGTGGGACGATATTGATAGCGCCGGTTCGGATGGGCAAGGGTTCCCAGACCGGAGCGGGGGCCGTTATTGCCAGGGGCAAGAACGTACCGGACGGGGCCACCGTGGTTGGGATACCGGCTCAAATGCTGAAGAAGAAGAAATAAAATTCTGAGGAGGAATATATGGTGCGAAGGGAACGGTTAGAAGTATTTGCCGGGTCAGGTAATCCCGACTTGGCTTCCAAGGTTTGCGCCAGACTGGGTATCAGCAAAGGGAATGTTGTCCTGAATCGTTTTCCTGACGGGGAAATAGACATTAAGATTAATTCCGATGCGCGCGGGGCGGATACTTTTATTATTCAATCTACCTGCCCGCCGGTGAATGATAATTTAATGGAATTGTTAACCATCATTGATTGTCTCAAGCGCGCTTCAGCCGAAAGAATTACTGCCGTATTGCCTTATTTCGGTTACGCCCGCCAGGACAGGAAATCCGAAGGCCGGGTGCCGATTACGGCTAAATTAGTTGCCAATATGCTGACTGTTGCCGGTGCGGAGCGAATACTGACTATCGATCTGCATGCCGGTCAGATTCAGGGTTTTTTTGATATACCGGTGGACCATCTCTACGGGTCTCCGGTGCTGGTAGAATACTTTGAGAATCTTAAGATTCCTAAGCTGGTGGTGGTCAGTGCCGATGTGGGTGGTATCAAGATGGCCCGTTCTTACGCCAAGAGGTTGAATGCCGATCTGGCTATAGTCGATAAAAGACGTAGCGGACCGCGCCAGGTGGAGGCGGCTCATATTATTGGTGATGTCAAAGGGAAAAATGTTCTTGTCGTAGATGATATGATTTCAACCGGCACAACCGTCAGCCAGGCCGCTGAGGTTTTGCGCGGGCACGGAGCTAAAGACATATATCTTTGTGCCACCCATGCGGTATTGGCTGGAGAAGCTGTTAGTAAACTAACTAAGGCGAAATTCAAAGAAGTTGTTATTACCGATACGATACCTCTTGATAAAAACAAAGTAAGCAAAATGTTTAAAGTGCTTACGGTTAGTGGATTGCTGGGAGAAGCTATCAGGCGTATTCATAACAGCGAATCCGTAAGCTCGCTATTTATATAAAAAATAGATTAGGCTGTATTGTATAATCAGCTGTATTCGTTAAATTAGTTCACGAAAAGATAAATTAGAGGAGAAGTTAATTTATGGAATGGGTTAAAGTACAAGCAAGTTTAAGGGATCAGAAAGGGACCAGTAATTGTCAGCGTCTGCGTAAGACCGGGCAGGTCCCGGCCGTGCTTTACGGACGCAAGGAGCCGGTTCAGATGTTGGCGCTAGACGAGAAAGAGGCGGCTAAGATGCTTTCACGTCACACGCATCTGGTCAGCCTAGAACTTCCCAAAGGATCGGAGAAAGTCGTGGTTAAAGAAATCAAGTATGACGGACTTAAAGAAAAGGTTACGCATATTGATTTCGTTCGGATTGCTATGGACGAGATGCTTAATATTTCAATTGATATTATTCTTAAGGGGCATCCAAAAGGTATAGCCGAAGGCGGTGTGCTTGAGCAAAATTTAAGGACGCTGGGTGTTAAATGCCTTCCCACGGCTATTCCTGAAAAGATTGAGGTTGACGTGGCTAATCTGGAGCTGAACGGATTAATCAGGGTTAAAGACATTAAACTGCCTAAAGACGTTATGGCTGCTACGGATGGTGAAGTAGTTATCGCCGGCGTGCATAAACCCAAAGAAGAGATTGTTGAGCCTACGCCGCTTGAGGGCGCTGCGGCTGAACCCGAAGTTATTGTCAAAAAGAAGGAAGTTGAAGGCGAAGATGCGGCCGAAGGCAAAGGTGCTGATAAGGCGGCTCCAGCCGAAAAGAAGCCGGCTGCCGCTGGAGCTGATAAAGGCGCGGCTAAAGGTAAAGAGGAAAAGAAATAACCTGGTCGTATGAAAATAATAATCGGCTTGGGTAATCCCGGCGAGAAATACGAACGAACCAGGCATAACCTAGGGTTCCGGGTGATTGATTTTTTGGCTGAGCAGAATAATATCGGTTTGGCAAAATCGCGTTATCACAGGTCGTATACGGGGAAAGGAAACATTGGGGATGAAAAGGTGATGCTGGTAAAACCAGCGACCTATATGAATCTTTCCGGCGAAGCAGTCCAGAGGCTTTTTGCCGATACCGGCGAAGCATTGGAGAACTTCTTGATTATCTGCGATGATTTCCAGTTGCCCCATGGCGCAATGAGAATGCGCCGCCAGGGTTCCAGCGGTGGGCATAACGGACTGGAATCAATTATTCAACTGCTCGGGGATGAGAAATTTCCCCGGCTGCGGATAGGACTCGGGGCGCCGGTAGGAGTTGAACATAAAAGATTTGTACTGTCTAATTTTACCCGGGCTGAGGAAAAACAGAATAAGGAAGTGATTGAAACCGTCGCTCAGGCCGTTGATTGTTGGGTCAAAGATGGCATCGAGAAGGCGATGACTAGTTTTAACAAATAGATTTTATTAAAGGAGGAATATTGTGCTGAAAAATTACGAAGCGATGTTTTTGGTGGATCCGCTTCAGGCTGCAACGAATTACAACAAGGTTCGGGAGCATATCCACGGGATTCTGGGCAAGTATGGAGTTAAAATAATCAAGGAAGGGAAGTGGGCTGATCGGACCCTGACTTACCCTATCCGACAGCAGAAAAAGGGCACTTACATCCTGGTTTATATGGAAGGCGAGGCGGACTGCGCTAATAAAATTGAAAATGACTGCCAGTTGTCCGAATTGATTCTTCGCGTTCTGATACTCGAGAAATCAAAAATAGAAATGGAAAAAATAATGAATCGGGCTAAAGCCGAAGCCGAAGCTAAACCGGCTAAGACAGAAGACATCCCGGTCGTAGCGACTAAAGCAACGCACGCGTAAGCAAAACGGAGGAATGATATGGCTTACTTAAACAAGGTTTTTTTGATGGGTAATCTGACCCGTGATCCGGAATTAAGTTACACGCCGTCGGGCGTTCCGATTTGTAAATTCGGCATGGCCGTAAACCGCAAGTATACCACAAAGCAGGGCGAGCAGAAGGAAGAGGTCTTGTTTATTGATATAAATGTCTGGAAAAAGCAGGCCGAAAACTGCGCTCAGTATTTAAAGAAAGGATCGCAGGCTCTGATAGAGGGTAGTCTACAGCTTGATTCCTGGCAGTCCAAAACCGGAGAGAAACGCTCGAAAATAAAGGTACAAGCCCAGACTGTAAAATTTATGGGCGGCGGCTCAGGCGCCCGGTCTGAGACCGGGGCTGGTCCGGCCAAAGAACCTGAACCGGTTGATTCCGAACCAATATCAAACGTTGATGTTCCGGAGGGGCCCGAAGAAGAAGTCCCTTTTTAATATAAAAAACAAGTAAGGAGATTTGTATGTATAGAAAACCATCGCTCAGGCCGCCGATGAGAACCGGCGTGCGTTGTCGGTTATGCCGAAGCAAGACCGCAACGGTTGATTACAAAGATTTGCAACTGCTCCAGAAATTGTGTACGCTTCAGGGAAAAATTATGTCGCGTAAGCGTTCTGGGAGTTGCATTAAGCACCAACGCCAAATTCAGAATGCGATCAAGCTTGCCCGTTTTATGGCGTTATTGCCGTATATAGCTTAGAAATTAGCGGTTCATAAGGAGGTTTTATTGTATGGAAGTTTTACTCTGGCAGGATATCAACAGATTAGGGAAGCGCGGCAGCGTGGTCAACGTCTCGGATGGGTATGCACATAATTATTTATTCCCCCGGCGTTTGGCCAGTTTGCCCAGCAAAGAAAATGTCCGCGAAATGGAAAACGAGAAAAAGCGTTTTGTCCGTACCCAGGAAGACGCCAAAGTTAAGACGGGCGAAATCGCCGGACAGATTGAACAGGCATCATGCACTATCGAGGTCAAGGCTAACGAAGAAGGCGGTCTTTTCGGTTCGGTTTCTCCACAGCTTATCGTGGATGCCCTGATTCATGAGGGCATTACCGGCGTTACCCCCCAGATGATTGAACTGGAGACCCCGATAAAAGAGTTGGGCGTCTACAGAGCTAAGGTTAATCTGTGCGAGGGTGTTTCCGCCGTTTGCCGCCTGTGGGTGGTCGAGGAACATTTGACTGAAAAGAAAGGCTCAGATAAGGGTGCGAAGTAAGGAACATTTCCGATATGGTCACGACAATAACATCTACCCCTGCGCTGGGTGTTGACTACCAGCAGCCTTACGACCTTGCGGCCGAAGCGGCCCTGTTGGGTTCACTTCTGATGGACAATAATATCATGGGCGAGGTTAGCGAACTAGTCCGGCCTCTCAGCTTCTACGACAGCCGCCACCTGATTATTTTCGAGACTATGCGTGACCTCTATGACCGTCGCCAGCCTTTTGATATCATCATGCTTAGGGACGAAATTCAGAAGAAGCACAGCCTGGAGAAAATCGGCGGCGCCGAGATGCTTGTGGCCATCACCGAATCGGTAGCCACTCCGGCTAACGCGCTTTATTACGCCAAGATCGTTCGTGAAAAATATATCCTTAGGCAGATTATTACCGTTTGTACGGATTTGCTCAGGAAAGCGGCACAGGCAAAAGTTGATTCGGAAAACCTTCTTAACGACGCTGAACAGCAGATGCTTAACATAGCCTTCGAAAAAGACAAGGGGTCTTCATCCAGCATAACTGATATTCTTACTCGTGTTTATGATACGATTGATAAATATCGGGAACAGAAAATGATTACCGGTCTGTCCACCGGTCTAACCAGGCTAGACGAATATATCGGAGGCCTCCAGCCCAGTCAGTTCATTATTGTGGCCGGCCGCCCGGGCACGGGTAAATCCAGCTTCGCGTTGAAATTGATGGAAAACATTGGCTTAAAGGAGAATAAGCCGCTGGTTTTATATACGCTTGAGGTAACCGCCGAGCAGGTCGTCCAGAACTTGATTTGTATGGATAGCCGGGTCAGCAGCGGCCAACTGCGCAAGGGGATGATCAGCAACGAAGAGCACACGCGCATTTTACATTCCTGTGCCCGTTACCATGAAACAAAGATATTTGTGGACGATACCTCAGGGCTATCCGTATTTGAACTGCGCAACCGGGTGCGTCGGCTTAAGGTTCAACACGACATCCAGTTAGTCATGGTTGATTACCTGCAATTAATGCGCTGGGAGGACGCCGACAACCGCGAGCGCGAAATCGCCTATGTTTCCAGTTCGCTTAAAGCCCTGGCCAAAGAACTCAAGATCCCGGTTGTGGCTATGGCCCAGCTCAGCCGCGAGCCCGAACGCCGTGACATCAGCAAGCAGCATCCCAAGCCTAGGATTTCGGATCTGCGTGAATCTGGCGCCCTGGAACAGGACGCCGATGTTATTCTCCTGCTTTACCGTGACGAAATGTACAACCCCGATGATGATAGAGTTAAGAATCGCTGCGAAATACTCATTGGCAAACAACGTAACGGCCCGAGCGGGATACCCATCAATGTGGCTTTCCTTAAGGAATATTTCAGATTTGAGAATCCATCCGATGAAGAACAATTTCCTTAATATTATTCTGGTTGGATGCCTGACCGTCGTTAGTTTTTTAGTCTACGGCGAGGTCGGTAATCCTCCGCCGGTGACACCCACGCCGGCAGCTCCGGTTGAGTTGTCCCGTCCGGTGACGCCCGAATCGTCCGCGCCGGTTTCGCCGACCGTTAGCGCGCCGGTAAAACAGACCGCTTCTGAAGAGTCTGAGAAGAAACAGATTATAGATATAGAAATAACCGGACTGAAGAAACTTAATCACGACGCGGTTATGTCCAAAGTCCAGACCCGCACAGGAGACGTTTTTTCTAATGAGCGCTTTGATGCCGATATCCGCCGACTTTCGGAAAGCGGATTTTTCACCAAGGTTAACTGGAGTACTGCTATCGTTGAGGGCGGCGTTAAGATAATCATTACCGTCGAAGAAACCGCTAATATCTATAAGATAAACTTTGAAGGCATCAAAAGCATATCACTCAGCCTGATTGAAAAAGAAATGAAGCTTCGGGTTGACGGTCCGCTGGATACGGCTGCGCTCAAAAGTGACGAAAACCTGATCAGTCAGAAATACAAAGAGGCCGGATACCATTTCGCCGAGGTATCAACCGTTATCGGCGACGGCGAAAAAGGGAAAATTGTCACTTTTTCCATCCGTGAAGGGCCTTATGTCCGGGTTCGAAATGTTGTCATCAACGGCAATGCTTCATTCCCGGTTTATCACGCGTTGCTGTTTTTCCCCAAGCATCCGATACTTGGGCTGATGAACACCCGCGCCCACCACTGGTACAGCCCGGCGCCGTACCAGGAAAAGGAGCTCTACCTGGACCTGGAAAGAATCAAGACATTCTACCGGGGCGACGGCTGGCAGGATGTTGAGGCGTTTATCGAAGATGTCAAGTTCACCGAAGCCAGGGATTGGGTCACCGTGACTGTTCGTATCGAGGAGGGACTCCGTTACTATGTCCGTAATATTTCGGTGTCCGGGAATACCATCGTCAAGACCGATGAAATTATGCCCAAAATCAGGTCCAAAACCGCCCAGCCTTACCAGATAAAATTCATATCCCAGGATATCCAGATGATAAAAACATTGTACGGCAAATCCGGATACATCGATTGCAATGTGGATATTCGGACTCTTTTCCCGTCGCCGGCCGGTACGATAGACATTATTTACGACGTGTCCGAAGGTGTGCCCAGTTATCTGGGTAAGGTATCCATCAGCGGCAACGTTAAGACTCGTGAAAAGGTCATTCGCCGTGAAATGACTATCAACCCGGGCGACCTGATGGACTACGGTGAACTCCGGACCAGCCTGGACCGAATCGGCGCCACCCGCTATTTCCAGAAGTTGGATTACGAAATCGAGCAGACCGACAAGCCCGATATCAAGAACCTTCATATCAAGGTTGAGGAAGGTCCAACCGGCCAGCTCCGGCTGGGCGGTGGCTACAGTTCCAACTACGGTTTTGGCGGCATACTTGAATTCTCCCAGGACAATTTTGATTTATCGCGCACGCCCGACAGTTTCGGTGACTTCTTTTCCAGTAAGTCATTCGCCGGCGGCGGTCAATCGCTTCGGATTTACTGGCAACCCGGCGTTACTACCAGCCAGAGCGGCATACAGTTTACCGAACCGTACCTGTTTAATAAGCCGGTGGAATTATCAGTTCGTTACTCGGATTTCCACCGTAATTGGATAGACTACAACGAAGCCCGGGTGGGTGGCAGTTTGCTTTTGGCTTACCGCATGGGTAAGCACTGGAAAATCGGCGGCGGCCCGCGTTTTGAGGATATTTATATTAATGAAATAGAATCGTCGGCTCCGGCCGTTATTCACCAGATGTCCGGTGCCTCGCAAATCAGGGCGGTAAACGCTTTCTTTGAAGAGGACTATCGCGACAGCTGGTTAGTTCCCTCGTCAGGTTACCGCTGGCGCCTTTCCGACGAGGTTTCCGGCGGCGGGCTGGGTGGCGATTTTAATTTTACCAAGCGCAGTCTGTCGCTTGAGGCTTACACCACCCCGGCCGAAGTATCCAATAACCGGAAAATCATCCTGGGCGGGTTGTTGCGCACCGCGCAAATACAGGAGTTCGGCGATTCCGGCGACGTCCCGCCGTTCGAGCGGCTTTACGCCGGCGGCTACAGCAGCATCCGCGGATTCGGCTTCCACAGCGTCAGCCCCAAAGACGACGGTGTGGCCGTCGGCGGCAAGGTTATGGCCACTCTTAATAATGAGTTGACCTACCCGCTTTACAGTGAGGATATGTACTCGGACCGGCCGCTTGATATTGTCCGGTTTCTGCTCTTTTACGACATAGGCAATGCGGCCGAACGCTGGAGCGAATTGACCTGGGATACCTACCGGACATCCTGGGGCTTCGGTTTCAGGTTCCAGCTGGGTATGATACCGATATCGTTGAGTATGGCTTATCCGATAAAACACCAGCCCGATGACGACCTCCAGCGGATTCAGCTGGATCTGGGCTTCGGGTTCTAAAATACCGATATATATTTAATTGTTTGAATATGGTTGAAAGGAGAAATTCAGTATGAAAAACGGTTATTTAAAAAGTAAGTTATGGACATTGGGTATAGTTGCGGCCATAGTGCTGGCCGCGTTCCTGGGCATATTCTGCCAGAGTGTTGTTCCTCAGGGTAACGCCGAACCGGTTGCCGATTCCGCCGCCGAGCCGGTATCGCCCACCGATGTCGCGCCGGTGCCCCTGCCTGAACCGGTTAAGCCTCTTCCGGCCAAGACCGTCGAAGGACTAACCCTTAAAATCGGCGTGGTTAACGTCCAGGCCGTTTTCGACAAGTACAACCGCACCTCAGAATACACCAAGATAATGGAAAACGAACGCCGGCGTCTGGAACTCAAGCTCGAAGACCTTAAAAAGGAAATCCAAACCCTTCAGGAGGAAATCCAGATGCTCGACGTCAACTCCGAGCTCCGGGCCGAGAAACAGCTTTACCTCAAGGGTAAAATTTCCGAATACGAAAACCGGGTTGAAGCCGGCAATAAGCTTCTCCAGAAGAAGCGCGACGAGCACATAATGAAGATATATAAGGAGATAAAAGAGGTTATCTCCAACTATGCTATGGAAAACGGCTATACCCTGATATTCAAAATAGACCCGACCCTGAACGAGGCCGAGGCCACAGCCAACGCTTCGGAGCAGGTCAATCTTCGGGCCGTTATTTACGCCCATCCGTCGCTGGATATTACCAACATCATAATCAAGGTGCTTAATAAGGAATAGCCCATGGAGACCACGGTTGATAAATTAGCCCGGCTGGTCGAAGGCAATGTTATCAGCGGCGACGAATCCGTTGTTATCCGCGGCATCAACGGCATCAAGGAAGCCCAAACCGGCGACATCACCTTTTTGGCCAACACCAAATATGTGCCATTGCTCAAAACCACCCAGGCATCGGCCGTGCTGGTGCCGGCCGGACAGGCAGGCGGGCTCAAATCATCGGCCGCCAAAAACCTCTGCCTCATTGCCGTGGCCAATCCTGACCTGGCTTTCATCAAGATAGCAGGTTATTTCAAGCCTAGTGATATGAAATTTCCCGAAGGCATTCACGCCTCTGTCGTAGTCGGTAAGAATGTTCGGATTGCTCCGTCTTCTTCAGTCGGCGCCTATGCCGTGCTCGAGTCTGGCGCAACGGTGGGCGACCAGACCATAATATATCCTCACGTCTACGTCGGGCATAATACCAGCATCGGTAAGAATACCGTCATCTATCCCAACGTCTCTATCCGCGAGGGCTGCGTCATCGGCGACAATGTTATTATTCATAGTGGAGTGGTCATCGGCTCGGACGGTTTCGGCTTTACCCAGGTTCGAGGACGGCATTGTAAGATACCCCAGCTGGGCAGCGTGGTCATCGAGGATGACGTCGAAATCGGAGCCAATTGCACCATCGACCGCGCCCGCTTTGATAAAACCATCATCCGCAAGGGCACCAAGATAGATAATATTGTTCACATCGCTCACAACGTCGAAATTGGCGAGAACTGCATCCTGCTGGCCGGCGTGGTCATTGCCGGCAGCGTTCGTATCGGCAATAACGTCATCATCGCCGGGCACGCCGGCGTGGCCGGACACCTGACCGTCGGCGACAACGCCGTCATCGCCGCTAAATCAGGAGTGGTCAAGAACGTCCCGGCCAACACCATGGTCTCGGGCTTCCCGGCCCGGCCGCACAAGGAACAGCTCCGCGAACAGGCGTTGCTTAGTAAACTGATAAATAAGTCCAGGAAGTAGCCCGTCTGGATATTTAGTTGACAATTGCCTGTCAGATATACTATCATATGTCCAGCCCTATGAAAAACCCACGGTTCCAAATAGCGCTTTTCATCCTGCTCGGTCTAGCCGTAGTACTCGGCTGGGGCGGTGTATGCCACGGACGTAAGTCGTCATCGGGCAGCAGCGCTGAGGCCGAGCCGACCCTGGCATCGCCGTTATCCCGGCACGCCGCCAACCCGGTCTTGCAACCGGCCGAATGGTGTGCCTGGGACTGCACCGCCTTCGGGCCCATCGCCGTGCTGGCCGACGCGCCCTATAAGATGTGGTATCTCGGCGCCGGGCCGGGCAACACCGGGCTGGGCTACGCCACTTCCAACGACGGTATCTCCTGGACCAAGAACTCCGAACCGCTGGCATTCCTGTCCGCTTACGACCTGGCCGTGGTAAAAGACTCTCTTACATATAAGATGTGGTATACCAATGACAACGGTGTTTATTACACCACCTCAGCCGGCGGGTTGAGCTGGGCTGCGCCGATCCTGGTGGCCTCCGAGGTCCGGGACCGCTTTGCATTGCTCTACGACGGCGCGGTCTACCACATCTGGTACGATAAATCTGATGCGGTCAACGTCGTGCCGCCGATTTATTACGCCACCTCCAACGACGGCCAGGCCTGGGTTGCCCAGAATAGCGCCAGCCCTGTGCTGACCGACACCCGCATCGCCGGCAACGTTATCCTCGACAACGGCCAGTACCTTATGTGGGTTACCCAGGTGTCGTTATCCGCGGACCGGCTCATCAGCTCGACCGACGGTATTAACTGGTTCACGTCCGATAGCTGGCGCGACAGCTGGCAGGAAAGCTGCGTCATCAAGGACGGGGCGGCCTATAAATCCTGGTACATCACCGGTACATCCACGGCCCTGGTCGATTACGCCAGCTCGACCGACGGCATCACCTGGACCGCTTACAGTTCTAATCCGGTTATCACTTCGACCGCATCGGCCAATCCCGAAAGCCACGGGCTCTGGCCGGGCAGTGTTGTCAAGGATGTTAGCACCTACCGGATGTGGTACGGCTACGCCGGTCACGACGGGGTCGAGCATTTCGGCTATGCTACTTCCACCGACGGCGCCAGCTGGTCTCGCCTGCCCGGCGGGTCGGTAATGAGCCCGACCGCCGGCGCCTGGGACGAGGCCATCGCCCAACCGGAGGTCATAAAGGACGGCCTTACATATAAGATGTGGTATTATGGCACCAGCATTACCGCCACCGGCATCGGCTATGCCACCTCCGTTAGCGGAACCGGTTGGACCAAATACGGCGCCGGCCCGGTGCTGGCCCAGGGCGCAACCGAGACCATTTACGGTTTCAGTGTCTATAAAGGCGGTGACGGCACCTACAATATGTGGTATCACCAGACCGATAACAACACCGGTCGGGTTGGGTTCCGTTACGCCTATTCCACCGACGGCATTAATTGGACCAGGGATAGTAACTGGGTATTGGAGCCGGCCGCCAGCTGGGACACATATATGTATCGGCCGGTGGTTATAGCCGACAACGCCGGTTACCGGATGTGGTACGGCAGTTACAACGACCAAAAAGGCTATCGGATTAACGAAGCCAGCTCGCCCGACTGGTTCAACTGGACCAAATTAGGCATGGCGCTGGAAAAAGGCTCAAGCGGCGAATGGGACAGCTATATGGTCGAGCCGGTCTGCGGGCTCAAAGACGGGCTGGTATACAGGCTCTATTATACTGGTACCGACGCCAAAGGCTACCGGCGCGTCGGTATAGCCACTAGATAATTAGTGCCGGTTCGAGTACAACGAGTTACCCGGTGTAGATGCGACGGACATCAGGGATTATTGGGAGTGGGAACAGTCCTGCATTCGGTATAATATCCGGCAGAAATAATCAGGAAAGGTGGTCTATGAATTATTATCAGGTAGTAGATGATGATATGCCCGGGATATTAGTTACTGACAAAGAGGATTTCTATGGATTTGATGAGTGGGAGCTTACTCGTATTAAATTCATTGATAACTGGAACCCTAAAATAACCCTATATTCCTGTTATGATGGACGACCTCAGGCTGCATGGTCTCACTCTTCATGGGAAGTAGCCTCCCCGGAATTAATCAAGGCATTCAAGGATGCGGATATTCAGGGAATACAGTGGCTCCCTCTGCGTATCATAAGGATGGATGGCAAAGAACTTAAAGGGTTCCACGCGATTAATATCCTTAATTCTTTCAGCGCCTACGATGTGGTTGATTTTCCCATGTGTTACCCTCCGGCCACCAAGAAAATTAAAGATTTATGGCATATTGTGCGGTATGCTTTTTATGAAGACAAAATAAAACAATTTGATATCTTTAGATTAAAAGAAAAAAAACTATGGGTATTTGTATCACAGAAGATTAAGGATATATTCAAGAAGAACCGATTTGACGGATGGGGTTTTACCAAAGTGCCAACCACGTAATTAAACAGATAACTAAACCGCTATTTAGCAAAGGAGTGAATATGAGTATAATTAATTTAATGAAGAAACTCCCGCAGCATTTGAATTCCGATAATTTTGACAAGAGTTTGGAGGAGGTAACTAAAGCCCTGCGTGGGATGCCTCTATCTCCGTTTCACATTGTGCTGGATGTTGACTTTACCAATAACCCTGCTGATATTGCCGGACACTTTGACAAATTCCTAAAAAGAGAAAAGAAAAGATATAAAGTATCCGCAGTTTACACGGAAACCAATGGCTTTGATATTAACCCCAAGTGTTGGTATTTTGATGTCTTTGCCTACGAATCATACGGCGGGCATAAGGACTATGAATGGATATCTGATTGGCAATCTGATGATTTTGACCAGATGATACTTACAGGGATGGAGAAATTACAGAAGGTATATGCTTCCGGCGCTTTCAGGGAGGATAAATACCAGGATACTATAGAAGTTGTGTCGCTGATTGTAGTATTAAAATTTCAGAAACTGATAAAAAACTCTGTACCCCTGATGAAAGAACTTAAATGTCCGATTCTGGCAACCGGCCATGAATACGATTACATGTATGAATTTGATAAATAGTGGTGTTCTTGTGTAGATGCGACGGGTTTATAGTGAGCCTCTTCCTTTCGGAAATATTCAGGGTAAACGGGAATATTTATCCTGAGTATTCTTGTAGATGCGACACACATCGGGGAGGGTAAATAAAAGACAATAGACCACGGACTATAGACCATAGGTCGCCGAAGCATCCCATAGTGACAAAAATTGTCATCACTCCAGTAGACAAAAACCGTTTTTTAACTTTCCTTGGTGCGGACTAATACTTTTACAGGCGTGAATTAATACTCTTACTGATGTAGATTAACACTCTTACCGGTGTAGATTAAGAGTATTACTGTACGGGAAGGCCGGATTTGCCATCCCGGATATCTAAAAACCCCGGGGGGGATATACCCCTAGGGGGGTCCTCCCCGGAGGGAGTGGGGGGTGGGGTATAGGGGGTGACCCTTGGCCGCGGGGCGTCTGTCCGTCCAATCCGGCGGGCGTTACCCCGGACCGGATAGAGCCTAGCCCAACGCCGTGAAGAGCGAAGCCTCCCCCTTCAGGGATAATCCTCGTAGATAAGGATTGGCTTCTTAGTCGTCTCAGTTCCGAGTTCACGCCGGGCCCGCTAAGAATCCAGGTCCAGTCGGCTAAGATTCATAGTTCGGTTGGGAACGAGTCCTGGTGTAACTCCGGGGATTGTCCGGGGACGCCGTGAACAGTCCCCGCGGCATCCGTGATGGCTGTCCGCTGGGGAAAAACAAATAAATTGGGAGTATTTGCTGATTTTAGGCCAAGCGAACCATTGATTCTTTTGACATATCCGCCTAATTAGGTATAAAAATCTTAATTATGCCGGATAAATCAGCTTCAGTAGAGAAACGCCTGGCCGAACTGCGCGGGGAAATCAACCGCCATAACCATCTCTATTACGTGCTGGACGCGCCGGAGGTTTCGGACGCCCAGTATGACCGCCTGCTCCGGGAGCTGACGGAGCTGGAGGCCGCGCATCCGGAATTAATCACGCCCGATTCGCCCAGCCAGCGGGTCGGCGCCAAACCGGCCGCCGAATTCAAGACCATCGCGCACTCTCTGCCGATGATAAGCCTGGAAAACGCCATGGATGAGCCGGAGATGGATGCCTGGTACGAGCGGCTGGTCAAGGACCTGCGCGGCAAGAAGCCGGACTTCATCTGCGAGCCGAAGATAGACGGCTCGGCGGTGGAGTTGGTATATGAAAAGGGAGCGTTCAAGAACGGCTCGACCCGTGGCGACGGCCAGATTGGCGAGGACATCAGCCAGAACCTCAAGACCATCAAGAGCATTCCTTTGAAGTTAATCAGCGGCTCGGCGCCGGAATACCTGGAGGTCCGGGGCGAGGTGTTCCTGCCGCTGGCCAGTTTCAACGAGCTCAACCGCCAGACGGTCAAGGACGGCCGGGAGCCGTTTGCCAATCCGCGCAACGCCGCGGCCGGTTCGCTCCGCCAGCTTGACCATAAGGTTACCGCAACCAGGCCGTTGGACATAATGATTCACGGGATTGGTAAAATTGATGAAGCTTGGATTAACGGCATGAGGTTAAAAACACCAATGACTCATGAGTTGGTTATGAAACTGTTATCCCAACTGGGTCTAAAGGTCATCAAGCTCAGCCGGCACTGTGCCGACCTGACGCAAATAAAGGAATATTACCGCGATATGCTGGCCCAGCGCCAGTCTTTGCCATACGAGATAGACGGCGTGGTCATCAAGGTCAACGATTTCGGGTTGCGGAACGAGCTGGGTTTCCGGGCGCGCAGTCCGCGCTGGGCCATTGCCTATAAATTCCCGGCGCACGAGGAGACCACCCAGCTGTTGGACATCCAGGTGGGCGTGGGCCGGACCGGCGCGCTGACCCCGGTGGCCGAGCTCAAACCGGTTTACATCGGCGGGGTGGAGGTGTCGCACGCTACTCTGCATAATCCGGACGAAATCAAGCGGCTGGACCTGCGCATCGGCGACTGGGTGGTGGTCAAGCGGGCCGGCGATGTCATTCCCAAAATCATCAAGGCCGTCGTGTCCAAGCGGACCGGCAAGGAGAAGCCGTTCGTTATGCCCGGCAAATGTCCGGCCTGCGGCGCTGGCGTGGTGATTGAAACCGATGAGGTCATCCCGCGTTGTCCGAACGTTTCCTGCCCGGCCCAGGTTAAGGGCAGTATCGAGCATTTTGCCCAGCGCGAGGCCATGAACATCGAAGGGCTGGGCGATAAGCTCATCAACCAGATGATAGACAAGGCCGTCATCAAGAACGCGGCGGACCTGTATTTTCTGTCCAAGGCCGACATAATGAAGATGGAGCGGATGGGCGACAAGTCGGCTCAGAACATCATCGAGGCCATCGACCGTTCGCGCCGGACGACTTTGCCGCGGCTGATATACGGGCTGGGCATCAGGCACGTGGGCGAGGCCACGGCCCGGCTGTTGGCCGAGCATTTCGAAGAGTTGGACCGTCTGCGCGACGCCGAATTGGAAGAGCTCCGGCAGATACCCGAGGTCGGGCCGGTGGTGGCACAGAGCATTTGTGATTTCTTCCTCAATCCGGCTAACCTTAACCTGATTAAGCGGCTTGAGGAGGGCGGAGTGATAAATGAACCGGTCAAGAAATCCGTTGGCAAGTTATCGGGTTTGACCTTTGTATTTACCGGCGAGATGTCCAAGTACTCGCGGCCCCAGGCCAAGGAGCTGGTGGCCAAACTGGGCGGCCGGACGTCCGAATCAATCAGCAAGAAGGTAGATTACCTGGTCACCGGAGACAGTCCCGGCTCGAAGCTGGACCAGGCCCGCAAGCAGGGCGTCAAGGTCATCGACGAGGCCGGGTTCTTGAAGATGGCGGAGTAGACGATAGACTACAGACTATAGTTCATAATCTATAGTCTATGGTCTTTAGTCTGATTGATATTAGATTAATCTTGCATTATGCTGATGGCGGATTAGGATATAAATAATGGGTGTTATTATTACTCTGGCAGTTTGAGATACTACCAGGTATAATGTGAGGGTCCCGGCAAAATAGCCGGGATCTAAGTGGCACTAATAGCATACCGTCACTACGTGCCGGTATAGTTAAGTGCCACTAAGAGGTTTTTTTATGAATAAGCGTAATAATCATTGCGTGGCCAGCGACGAGTTCCTGGGCAAGCAGACGTTGTTGGTGATTTCTCCGCACGCCGACGACGAGGCCTTCGGCTGCGCTGGCACGATGGCTAAAATCAAGGATATGGGCGGCAAGGTCTATGTCATGCTCATGTCCGTAGGCGACCTGAAGCATTACGACGGACGGAAAGACATAGTCCGCAAGGACGTGCGCCGGGCCGAGTTCGACAAGACCGCCAAGTTCCTCAAGGTGGATGATTATGATATTGTTTTCAGCGACAGCGAAAAGCACCTGCGGCTGGACGCCATGCCTCGGCGCGACCTGATTGCGGTCATCGAGCGCGAGAGCAAGGTGAGCATCGACCGGATTAAGCCGACCATCGTGGCGCTGCCGGCCACATCGTATAACCAGGACCACTGCGCGGTGTTCCAGGCCGGGTTCACGGCCTGCCGTCCGCATTCACCGTCCATAAAGTATTTTCCGCCGATAGTCCTGTCTTACGACAACCCGACCCTGTTCTGGAACGTGGAATACGAGAAGTTCCATCCTAACTTTTACATCGATATATCCGATTATATGGACCAGAAGCTCAGGGCGCTGTCGCACCACAAGTCGCAGTTGAAGGACCATTTGCATCATTGCAGTATGGAAACGCTGGAGACGCTGGTGCGCTTGCGCGGCAAGGAGATATCGGTCGAAGCGGCCGAGGCGTTTATGTGCTACCGGTTCGTGTGGTAAATGCAGAGCCACAGATTAACACGGATAGACGCGGATAATATAGATAATTTAGAAATCAAAGATAAGTACGGATAGGCACTGATTATATGCATATTAAGCATTCGATGCCGACGCTGGGAAGTGCTGAGTCGAGGATGTTGGCGGGAGTCCTGGCAACGGGTTACCTGGCCCAGGGACCGAAGGTGGCGGCGTTCGAGAAGGCGTTCAGCAGATTCCTTAAGACCAAAGGAGCGGTGGCGGTCAATTCCGGCACCAGCGCGCTGCAGTTGACGCTGTTGGCCATGGGTGTCAAGCCGGGCGACGAGGTGATTATTCCCAGCTACGTCTGCACGGCGGTGCTGAACGCGGTCAATCATACCGGCGCCAGCCCGGTGCTGGTGGATATCGGCGATGATTACAACATCTGCCCCGATTCTACCCGGCAGAGGGTTACCAGGCGGACCAAGGCGATTATCGCGCCGCATATATTCGGCCGGCCGGCAGACCTGGGCCGGTTGATGAAGATGGGCGTGCCGGTGATTGAGGATTGCGCCCAGAGCATCGGGGCTGTTTATAAAGGGCGCCGGACCGGCAGTTTCGGCAAGGCGGCCATATTATCTTTTTACGCTACCAAGATGATGACTACCGGCTACGGCGGAATGGTTGTGTCCGGCGACAAGAAACTGTTAGATAAAATCAGGGACCTGAGGGAATTCGATAATCGCGATGATTACAAGCCGCGCTATAATTGCCAGATGAGCGACTTGGCGGCCGGGCTGGGGCTGGTGCAACTGGAGCGCCTGCCTAGGTTTATCCGCCGGCGTCAGGCCATCGCCCGCAGGTATGAGCAGGCGTTCGGATTCCCGGGCGCAGTGCAGAATCAAGGAGTGTTTTTCAGGTATCCGGTCCGGGTGGATAATGTCGGCTGGGCCATCAAGCGGCTGGCCGGCAAGGGCATCGAGGCCAAGCGGCCGGTTTACAAACCTTTGCACCGATATTTCGGATTCACGGCCAACGGGTTTCCGATGACCGAGAAGTTATACGAATCGACGCTGTCCATCCCGATATATCCGGCATTGGGCGACAGGCAGGTCGATTACGTCATAAAGAATACACTGGAAATCTTGAAAGGCGCCGGATAAATAATATACTCCGGCAGTTTGTGAAATTACTGCCGGGTATAGTCGGCTGTAACTTCACAGGCATCCGACTATAATCAGGAGATTATGAGTAATATTTACCAGATTGGATTGATGACCTACCGGGAATCAGTGCGTCAGCCGTTGCTTTACATCATTATCGCGGTGTCGGTGATACTTATATTGATAGCGCCGCTGTTCAGCCTGTTCGCATTCGGCGAGGAGCTGTCCATGGTCCGCGAGGTAGGGCTGGCGGCCATAATTTTCGGGTTGATACTCATCGCCATCCTGACGGCCCATCAGGTGGTTAACCAGGAGATAGAGAGGTTGACGGTGATGACGCTGTTTTCCAAGCCGGTGCGGCGTTCGGAATTCATCCTGGGCAAGTTCGCCGGCATCACGGTGACGCTGCTTTTGGCCGCCGCGATTATGGGATTGGTTTACCTAACCGTTTATTGGTTCAAGGAAGGCCGGCCTCAGATTGATTTGATGGTGCAGCAGGGCAAATCATCCGGCGCGGCGTTGTGGCAGTTCCTCCGGTATGACGGCCTTCTCCTGGCTAAGGGTGTTTACCTGTGTTTCCTGCAGGTGGTTTTGCTAGCCTCGTTTGCGGTTTTGATAGCCACATATTTCCCGCTGGTCATAACCGGCATCGGGTGCTTTGTGGTATTCGCTTTGGGGCATATTTCGGATTATTTATACCAGACACTGAAGGAGAGCGGCGCGGTAGTGGGGTCGTTGGGCTGGCTGGCCGCGCTGATACTGCCTAATTTTACCATTCTGAACGTATCGTCGCTGATAGCGACCATGACGCCGGTGTCATCAATATACATTATGTGGGCGACGGCATACACGGCCATATATTGTGCCATAGTTTTGCTTGTCACCATAGCGATATTTGGTAAAAGGGAAATCAAATGAAGTACGCTGTTTTTGGGGATATCCACGGAAACCTTGAGGCGCTGGACGCGGTGCTGGAGCGTTGCGCCCAGGAGAAGCCGGATAAATACATATGCACCGGCGATATCGTCGGCTACGGCGCCGACCCGGTGGCCTGCGTGGACAAGATCCGGGCGCTTGACCCGATTATCGTGGCCGGCAACCACGACTTCGCCGCGGCCGGCATCCTCAATACAGATTTTTTCAATAGCTACGCTTTCCAGGCGATTGAATGGACCAGGAAAGAACTGCCGCCCAAGTATCTTGATTTCTTGGGCAAGCTGAAACTGGTCAAGAATATTAACGGGCTGACCGTGGTTCATTCGACGCTTTATAATCCGGAATTATTCGAATACATCCAGACCAATTATGACGTCCAGCTGGGGTTTAGCAGCATGGAGGGAAAAATCTGTTTTATCGGCCATTCGCACGTGCCGGTTTCGTTCGTGCTCCAGCGCGGTTCGTTCTCGTTCTCGACCGAGCCGTTCCTGCCGGTGACGGCCGACATCAAGGTTATTTCCAATATCGGAAGCGTCGGCCAGCCACGCGATGACAACCCGGCCGCGGCTTACGCGATTTACGACGACGCCGAGGGCATCATTTGGGTCAAGCGCATTGAGTATGACGTGGAAAAGGCATCGGCTAAGATTAGGAAAGCCAAGCTGCCCGAAGTCCTGGCCGAACGCATCAAATACGGGCGATAAACATTTCTATACCCTATTTTGAATCTAAGGAATAATCAGTAATCTATCCCTTTTACCGATTTGAGACCGTCCTGGAAGGGGTGTTTTATTTCCAGGATTTCGCTGACCAGGTCGGCCGCGGCGGTGAGCTGGGGCGGGGCGTTGCGTCCGGTTAGAATCAGATGGAGTTTGTCCGGTTTGATTTGAATCAGGTTTAATACGTCGTCTATAGAAATCAGGCCGTAGTCAACGGCGTAGTTTATCTCGTCCAGGATGACCATACCGTATTTATCCGATGCTATTTTCTCGTGGGCCAGTTTCAGGGCGCTGGCCGCGGCGTCTTTGTCCTGGGCTGAAGGGTTCTTGGGGTCGACATGGCAGGCAAAGTCGCAGTTATGGCAGTCGAAGCGCTGGCTGGATTTTGCCGGGAAGACGCAATCGCGTCCGGCCTGGATTATTTCCAGGTCCGGCGCCAGGCGCCGGGCGGTGGTTATCTCGCCGTAAACCGGCGAGCTTTTGAGGAACTGGATAATTAAGACTTTAAGCCCCTGACCGACGGCCCGGAACGCCGCGCCCAGAGCGGAAGTGGTTTTGCCCTTACCGTGACCGGTTATGACGATAACTAAACCGCGTTGCATAACTGATTCTAACCTCGTGGACTTTATCCTTACAGGATGTTACGCTGTCCCGCTTTAGCAAGGCCTAAATAATTTCTAACCCCGCTTTTTACACCGTAAAAAGCGGGATAAGAAACTGTAACAGCCTTCGGCTTAACAGTTTCTAATGGGCGAGGAGGGAGTTGAACCCTCACCTCCGTAAGGAGAGGGGATTTTAAGTCCCCAGCGTCTGCCATTCCGCCACTCGCCCCGTTAAAGGAACAGATATTTATCCATTCCTCTAACGGGGCGTGTCCTTATTTATGGGATAATAGAGCCGACTTTATCGCACCCTGTTTCTGGATTGCCTGAAAACTACTGGTTTATTAAACAATTCGGTCAGCACTATGGCTTTTTGGGCGTCTGATAACATTTTCTCGTCCAAAGAGCTCATTAATCCTTGCCAGCTGAAGGTTTGCCTGGAATCGGATATTACTTTTTGCGATGCCGACTCAACATTAGAATCATCTAGTTTAGCTGATTTTGAGTAAACGACTGTTGTTTCCGGCCCGGAATTAGCCGTCATCTCCCGGATAATCGGCCTGGCCGTCTGCCGGAAGACAGTTTTCCCGGGTTGCTCCTGTTCGGGTATGGATAAGGCTTTTCTAAGGATATCTTCGAGATTAAACTGGGGTTTTTCTTCCTCTTCAGGCTGTTTTGATGGAGCCGTCGTTTGTTCCGGCGCAGGGCTGTGTTGTCCTAGCCCGGTTTTCCGGCGCTGCATTTCGGCCCGCTGTTTTTGGGCCTCGGCTATCTTTTTTATTATGCTGGCGCCGGCGATAATAATGAATATCACCGCATAGGCCGCCAGTTGAATCAGGTCATCCATAGGGGTTTAGGTATAACATATCAAAACTATTAGTCCAGAAAATATAAATATGCGTTTTTGGGTGATTATGGTTTTTCTTGTCGCAATAGGTTATTTTTTATTGACAATATTTTAAATTAGATATAATATACGAACATGACGCCTATCTCTAGAGAATGGGAACAGTATTCTATGGATAATTTCCGCATAAAAACCTTAAGGTTGCCGGACGATATTATCGTGGTTGCCCCGATAGGTAGCCTTGATAGCGTGACGGCTCCGGAGCTGGAGAAGACCATACAAAAGTTTATAGATACCGAAGCGCATAATTACATATTTGATTTGTCTAAGCTGGAAACACTGACCAGCGCCGGAATAGGATTTTTCACCAAGCTAAATGGAGTTGTATCTGATAAACACGGCGGAATAGCCATAATAAACCCTGTTGCTTCGGTCAAAGAAACAATGGATATATTCGGGCTTTTCCGGTATGTTTCTTTGGCCGATAGTCTGGATTCGGCGTTGCGAATAATCAGCCAGAAGAAAACGGGCCAGACCCGTCGTCCAAACCTATAATGGCATTAGCCAAGATATACAGCACCGCAGTCAAGGGCATCGAAGCATATCCGATAGAGATAGAAGTAGACATTTCTCGAGGGCATCTGCCCAATATCATAATAGTCGGTTTGCCTGACGCGGCCGTAAAGGAAAGCGTCTCGCGAATCAGGGCGGCCTTTGCCAACGCCGGATATCATTTTCCCGGGCAGGGCCGGCTGACCATAAACCTGGCTCCGGCCGATGTCAAGAAAGAAGGGCCTGTTTATGACCTGCCCATCGCCGTTGGCATACTAGCCGCAACCGGATTGGTTTCGTCCGAGGCGTTAAGAGGTTTTGCCCTGGCCGGCGAGCTGGCTTTGGATGGTAAAATCAGGCCGATAAAAGGGGCTCTCTCGATGGCCATGAACTGTTCGGAAAAAGGATTGCAGGGGGTTATTGTGCCGGCGGCTAATGCCGGAGAAGCGGCAGTTGTTTCCGATATCGACGTTATTCCGGTAAGCAGCCTGTCCGAAACAATCGGTTTCTTGAATAACAAGATAAAAATAAAGCCTCTTAAAACAGATTTAGGCGAGACTTTTTCACGGCTGAGCCGTTACGAAGTGGATTTTGCCGAAGTCAAAGGCCAAGAACACGTCAAGCGCGCGTTGGCGGTAGCCGCAAGCGGCTCGCATAATGTTCTGATGATAGGGCCGCCCGGTTCCGGCAAAACCATGCTGGCCCGGCGGATGCCGACGATTTTGCCGCTGTTAAGCCTGCAGGAGTCATTGGAAACAACCAGGATTCACAGTGTATCAGGTTTGCTGTCTGCCGATACTCCGTTGCTGGCGACCCGGCCGTTTCGGGCGCCGCACCATACCCTTTCCGAGCCCGGCTTGGTGGGCGGCGGGACATATCCCCGGCCCGGCGAAATCAGCCTGGCCCATAACGGGGTGCTTTTTCTGGACGAACTGCCGGAATTCCATAGGAATCTATTGGAATCATTAAGGCAGCCGCTTGAAGAAGGCGCCATAGTTATCGGCCGGGCCAGCGTATCAGTAACCTATCCGGCCCGGTTTATGCTTATCGCGGCAATGAATCCCTGTGGTTGTGTTGAGAATTGCACTTCGACCTTAAATTAGATTTCGGGTCGTCATCTGGATTATCAGGGTCTGTAGGTGAATAAAACTCTGGTAAATGATAAAACATGAATTGAATTTGGTCTTTATTAATCACAACCTTTTCTAGTATATTATCTACAAGTATTTTCTTTTGAGTCGTGTCTAATTTTGGGAAAAGTTCTGTAAATGTCTTTACTCGGTCTAAAACAAACTGCTTGCCTGTATGTTCAATCTTATGATACACAAGCTCTCCTTCTAACCTAGGTAATTCTTTTGCAATCTGTTCTTTTCTAATTTCTAGAGGAGTTATCCTTTCCTTGAAAGTAGTATGAGATAGACTTTTCTTCTCCCATAACTCTATTAATGAATCAATCTTCTGGTCAATTTCTCCAAGAGATTTTTTTAAGCTTTTTATTCGACTTTCTATTTGACCCGTATTACTAGTTTCGTTTTGATTATCTGCTTGTAATTGTCCTGGCTTTATAACTAATTGTTTGATTCCCTCAAGAAAAAGGTTGTCAAGGTCTTCTAATGATATTCCGTTGCCACATCTAGCAGCACATCTATATTTTGCGATACCACCATTGCTACCGGGGTGAGCATACATCTTGCTTTTTTTGCATACACCACAGTAAACATATCCGCTTAAAAGGTATTGCGCTGGAGGTTTTGTTCTTTTTCTTAACGAAATGGTTTTTAAAATCCTCTTGGCCTCATTCCAGATTTTATCACTTAGGATGGCTGGTACTTTTACTGTTTTCCATTCACCTTCTGGTTTTATTTTCCATCCCATTCCATCCCCTTGTGACTTAGTGTAGTTTGCAATATGCAAGCCTTTAGGTGTCGGGTCTTGAAGATGTCTTTTCAATGTAACATCTGTTAAAGGTGCTCCCTCTGGATGCCACTTGTTTGGTCTTAATCTGTATCCTGCCTTGTTAAAAGCATGAACTGTTTTTGCAAGGCTTTTATGTTTAATAAAGAGTTCGTATTCAAACTTTCTGATGGGCGCCTCTTTTAGATAAGGAACTAGTTTTTTATCTTTTACTTGATAGCCAAAAGTTGGGTGTCCTCCTAAATGCTCGCCTAATGCTGCACGAATAGGAATGCTTGCAGCAACCCTTGCACTAATTTCTTCCCTTTCCCATTGAGCCAGTGCTCCAATAACGTGAAATAGCAATTTACCCGCAGGGGTAGATGTGTCAAATCCTTCTTCAATGGAAATTAAATCAGCCCCATATTCTTGAAAGAGATCCGAAAAATTAATAAGTTCTTTGAGATTTCTTGCAAGCCTTGCAAGTTTAGTAAAAATTAACGCTTTTATTCTCCCTGTTTTGACATCTGCAATCATTCGCTGAGTTTTAGGATTATCCATTACGGATTTCCCAGACGTCCCAGATAAATCATAAAGCTCAACTATCTCCCATTCTTTCATTTTAGCATACGCTTTAGCACGCTCTTTGTGATGCCTTGGGGAATCACCCTTTGCCTGTTCGTCTGTAGATACCCTAATCCAAACGCCAACCTTTTTAGACTCTTTTGTTTTTTCAGTATTCATAAATTTTTATTTAATCAGGTTTAGAAAGAGCATTAAAAAGGAGAGCTAATCCAAGTCCAAGAATGACCCCACCGGCAAAGTTACTCGAAGAACTAAAATTTTGTTGGCTATAGTCACATTTTGTACATTGAAGATACTCATATTTGAACTTTACCATCCTTAACTTCGCACTACAAACAGGACATTTCTTCGGGGCGAGCACTTTTTCAGGTAAAACTTCTATTCCTTTTTTTGCTAATGCCTCTCCAGCCTTCTGCCAGTTTTGATATACCCAATTTGGAACTCTAATTGACTTGTAATCAGTAAGTTTATTCATAATATCATATCCTCCATTCTAACTTAGGGTGTATTCTACAGCTTTCTACAAAAATGTCAAGAAAATAGAAAATTTTTATGTCTATGGATAAAGGAAAGGTGACAGAGCGGTTGATTGCGGCGGCTTGCTAAGCATTAAGCACGCTTTCGACACTTTTCGCCAAGACTCGCCAGAATTCTACAACATTCGACAAACCAACAGGTTACAAACAATCATTTGAACGTTTGATTCGACAGCATTCGTCAGTATTCGCCCCTTTTGACTAAATATTTGGCACACTAATGTCACATGAATTCGGACGCGTTTGGGCGCCCCGGACAAGCGTTATTGGTGTTATCTAGAACCAACTACCTATCAAGTTGGATAATTTTAAACTCATCATTAAGGAATTCAAATTTCTTTCTAAACAGAGTTCCTATTTTTTGACTTGCTGTTGCAAAAAATATCTGTTTGTTTTCGTAAATTGCTATATCCCTTAAATAGTCAAGGAAAGAAAGAACATTCATGTCATCAACATGTGCAACTGGATCGTCAAAAATAATAAAAGGTGGTCCATTTCTTAATTGGCGATTTAGCGCAAGGAAGATTGAAATGAATAAGGCGGATCTTTGCCCAGAGCTTATTTGACTCAAAGGAGTTAATTCGGCTTCGCCATCTCGTTTTAAGAATATTCCATTATCGTCTCTTGAATCACTTAGTTCAATATCTGAAAATTCTAGAGGACTATGAATATTCCTGAATATATTTACAATAGAAATTTTATTATCGCTGAAAAATTTTTCAAAATACTTCTGTTTACTATAATTCTCACGAATATTTTTAATTGCCTCTGACGCATTCCCTGCACGAATTTTTCGGGGTTCTAAAACCAGGAGATCGCTATCTAATTCTTCGATTCTTTTTTTACATTCCTTGATTATTGAAGTATTTTCTTTCTTTTCTGTAGCAGCATTTTTAAAGTTAGAAAACACACTTTTAAGTTGCTGTAAAGAAATCAAAAAGCCAGCGATGTCTTCATTGGGCAATATAGAAAACTTATTCAATAACTTATTAAAACAATCTAAAGACTGTTTTAAGTTTTCTTCTCTCTTTTTTAACTCAAGATGTGGATTATCGCTATGTTCCTCCTCCCCAAGAAGAGCGCTAAACAACTCGTTTCTTTTAATGATTAATTGTTGGTATGATTGATCATAAGTGTGCAATTCCTGTTTTTCTGACTTTATTTTTACGTTAATTCCTTCCAATAATGAATTTATTTGGACACGCTTGCGATATGTTAATTCAACTCCTTGGAGGTATTGATTGGCCTGTTCTTTTAAATTTCTAAATTCTTGCTCATCTAATCCTTTTGCCCGTAAATTGCCTTGGGTAACGATGAGTTCATCAAGTTCCCTTTCGATCGAAAGGAGATGAGATGCTGTTTTATTTGCCTTATCAGTCAAGCCATCAAAATATATTTTTGAATAATCTAATGTATCAAAAAGAATTGCGGCAATTCCTTTTACCTTTTCAATAATTTCAAGATTTACTGAAATTCCATACTTCTTTTCTTTTAACTCTTTTTGCTTAAGTAGCAATTCTTCCAAAACGTTTGTCTTTTTTAATTCTTTATGAGAATCAATTATTTTGTTTCTTAAGTCATCCAGTTTATATTTAGCATTACATAATGGACAATTTGTTGCCTTTGGATTGACCTCTAAAAATTCTTGCCCCTTTACTTTGATTTCTTTGACAATAGCTTCAAGTTTGCTTAGGGAGAGCTTAACGCCTTCGGTTTTACTAACAATCTCTTTTAAATCGGTGTCTAACTCACGAAGTAGCATTCTCTGGGATTCTTCATATTCGGTTAAGGGAACCCGCACATTTTTAAATAACGAAAAATCGACATGCTCACTTTTGTTTATTACGGATTTCAGCTTCTCTTTTTCTTTATTTAACTTATTTAATTTGTTTTCAATCCCGTCAAGCACGTCAATTTGTTTTTCATTTATATAAGGGTGCAATTTAGTAAGCAATGATTGCTGTGCGTTTAATAATTCTATCTTCCTCTCGTTTTCGTCTTTGGTTTCTCTTCTCTTTTTAACCTCTGAAACGAATTTATTAGCCTGTTGTAACCCAAGCCGATATTTCTCGCTTTCGTTTTTTATCGAATCAAGAGATATTGAGTTCATCCAATAAAGAACCGACTTGATTTCTTCACCTAAAATCTCTATCGATGACAACTCTGTTTCAAAATCTATCCAAGAATCTTCATGGCTTTTCGGCAAAGCACCTAACCAATGTATTCTTTTTGCCAATGCAATAAAAGCATCAAAATAATCAGAAATATTTTCTTTCGATTCAGAATACTTCCGGAGTGTTTTTTCTTGGGTTAATTTTTGGCTCTGCAGCTTTTCGAATTCATAAGTTAAACTTCTAAGTTCATCGTTAAATCGTCTCGAGATGCTTTCAAGCCTTTCATCAATAAAATTAGCCTTTTTGCCAAGAGCTAAGGACAAAAAAGCATCTCTTATATCTTTTGAAGTGTTGTCCTGAGCCAATCTATACGAAGCATCTGAATCATAGAAATTATAGCGATTAAAGCTTAGATGTAAGTAATTACCTTTTGGATAACTATTTCCGTACCAGAATAAATCGCGAGTTTTAAATTTGCTGTTCCCGCTTTCTAAATTATCACTTTTCCCATCTGTATAAAATAAAGCTATCTCGCCATCATTGTTTTCGTCTTCATTTCGAAATGTCTTTCCGCACAAACATAATTCTATCGCTTCTAGTAAAGAGGTTTTCCCTGTCCCATTAGACCCTATTATTAAATTAACTTTATCAAAAATGAATTCTTTCCCTTTTGGGTATGGACGATATTTGTCTAATTTAAGCTTATGGATAAATTCTAGCTTATTTTCAAAGTCTAGATTTGGTTCAAAATAAGCTACCTCTTCCTTTATTGGATTATTTTCAATATATTTTTTTACTACTTCTACATAAGGTGTTTTTAAAAATATACCATCCAAGTCTTTTTCTCTTAATTTATTTATCCATGTTATGCTTAAGTCTTCTTGTGTAGTTATGGCCGAAGTATCCAATAAATCAGTTTTTGAATTTAATAGATGATCAAGCAATTCTGGAGATATTATACGCTTACGCGTATATTTTTCATCACCTTCAATTTGCTGCCTAATCGTATTGGTTATTTTCTCTTGGTCGCATACAAAATATAAATAATAATTCCATTGAGGGTACCCAGAATGCATATAGTAGTCTGTTGCGATTATTTCATCCTGATACTCATTTAGGTTGAAATTTTCTGATAGAATGGATTGACTAAAATCAAAATAATTTATCGCTATAAGCTTCTCACCGCTACCATATAAAAATTCTCCTCGTATTATATCTTTTTTGGGATAGGTGATCCTCTTGAAGTTATTTTCAATTGATTTGATAAGGCTATGAGTATTCATTGTTAATTATCTTTTGTTATTGAGTTGCCCGGTGTAAATACAGTGCTTACCGTTGGTGTTGAAGTATCACAAATACTGCATATATTCGAGGTTTCTTCATACCAAATTACCAGTCGCCTTGATTTATCTCCACCTATCAACTCGGAAATTCTATCATATATTTTCTTGGCATGTGTTGATGGAGCACTGCCGATATAAGCGACTGTAGCCGAGCTGTGATCTCCAGTAGTAGAAATAGGGATTAAATTGCAGTCGTAATTACACATCCCATTTTGAGGCGCATAACCTATTTGCGAATTATTAAAAAGGTCATAAATACATTTTGGAAATTTCGTGCTATCAATCAGAATTCTATTTATAAGTGCAGAAAAGCGTTCGTAAATATCTATGCGATGCTGTTGGGCAAGAGCATGAGGGTCCTGCACATACGTGATCCTTTTTATAATTTCATCATTTGCCACTTTGAAAAACTCTAATTCCTTAACATCGTGCCAATTTGTATGTTTTTTTTCGACACGCCCACAAGACAAAGCAACCAATCTTTCCTTATCTACAGGATTTAATGAGTTATTCGTTAATACTGGTAAGTTATAACCATTTTGTAAGCAAAAGTCTTTTACTCCATCACTTGGTTCAATTAGAATCCATTGGTCATTTGAAGTATCCCAAGCATAAGTTTCTAAAATTTCTGGCCCGGTTCTATTTACTGTTGGTGCTGCGGCGCTAATTTGCGATACTTTAGTATTTTTTAGATAATATGTTGCTTCATCACTGTTAAAATAATATGTATGGGTATATTTTGGCCCCCAAAAAGTATAATATAAACCATTCTTATGATTATTCCCTATCCTTTGATTAGTACAGTCTAATTGCGCTGATTTTGTATATAAGGCTGTTCCTCCAAAAGAGATCACATTACTATTAATCTTAGTTTGCTTTGCCCAATTTAAACAAATTAGCTCCCTATTATCAGCACTAGACCTAAAGAAAAATTGTCTATGTCTTTGAATATCATCATGCCTTGGATTCTCGTTCAATTGAATGTGAATTATAAGAAAAGGTGTATGTAACCGTCCCGTACCTTCGGTAAAATCACTATCTCTGAATTCTAATGTATCGGAGCAAATATATGTTAGCAGATGAGTAGAATCCACATTATTTCTGAGGATATATATTTTACTACCACAAATCATATTATCTCTTTCGATAGTATTTGCCATAGGTGTAGTCTTAAATTGAATTATCGCCACGTTTTTTATTGAATCATCGTTATCTTTTGTTCTAAAAAAATAAAAAACTGGATTAAGAAAATTACCGGGTTTATTGAATATATCTGATTCAAATAACCATTCAGCCGAATTTTGCGCTACTATATTCCGCAATTCATTTTTGGTAAGAGATTGACAGCCCAAAATCCAAAGTTTTCCTTCTTGAGGAAATTCATTATTTGTGATAATTTCATTGATTAGTTCTTTTGGGCAAGCATATTCAGGCATTATTGCTAAATCAACATTTTTACTTTTCGCAAGATTAATGAAATTCCTGCATTTTGCAAACATGTTTGATGTAGTAGAGCTATTAATACTATTTGGCGTAGCAAGTATTTCAGCTTTAGGCTGAAAAATAAGAGTATGATACAAAGTTGCATCTATTTTAAGGGCCGACAAAATAGGGTTTTTTAGCCTTTTTTCTTGGAGTAAACTATCAATTTCTAATAGTTCCATATTTTTTTCAATCTTATGTTCTCGCCCCATGTCTTTAGATATAATCTATTATTTTTAAAGATTTTATTCAAGATTATAGCATATTTTAACTACTGGTTCACAACGAAAGGTTTATTAATGCCATTTACTACTACAAAATTACAACAAAACAATAAAATGGACACGAACAATCCCAAAGAAAAAGAAAGCATTAAAGATACTACTGAGAAGTATGCTGAAAGTTATGCGACAAGCAAAACAGAGGCTTCTGATTTCCCTGAATCCGGAGATTTTGTAAGTAACTTGTTCAGAGATAAACTTGCTGAACAAAAGGAATTAATGAGCCAAGCCTTGTATCTGATAGATGAAAGGCAGATGCTTTTCAAAAGAAACCTTAAGGAGCTGGAAAACGCAATTACCAGAACTCATAACCTTGAGTTTTCTATTCCATCACCTCTAATGTATGAGCCTCCTTCACTTGATAGCTGGAAGAACAAGGTTACCCTGGAAAAAACAATTACTGATATTGAAACAAAGAAATCTGCTGAATATGTTCGCTCCTGGCAAGATATTGCGCAGTTGAAAAAAGACTTGTGGCCGGTTATTTCAGAATATGTCAGGACAAAGAAGAAATTGGAGATGATCGCAGGAGAAAACAGTCAAGATGAAATCTTCAACCCGCACAAGAAGGAACCGGAAAATCGTAAAGAAACCGTGATATATATCCTGCCGAGGAGAATACCTTAAAATGCCCACCAGAACAAATGACTCAGACATTAAAGAAATGCTATTGAAACTATTGCCTGTCTTAGGCAGAAAAGACATTGAACAATTATGGCTGACTTATTGCGTATCTGATGAAAAAGAAAAGGCTGAAATATCCCAAAGACTAAAACTTATGCTGGTACAGAACCTTGACCAGGGCGTTACCAATCAGACATCCTTATTTCTTCCTCCGAGTGAATTAGGCGCATCCGGTAAGTATCGGGTCGGAAACGTAATTTATGGAGGCAAAACACTTTATCCTTTCGGTCTTGAAGACAAGGAAATCTGCGAGCATATTTCCATTTGTGGCAGGACAGGCGCCGCGAAAACAACGGTGCTTTTTCACATATTGCTGGAGATGATGAAAAAGAACCCGGATGTTAAAATACTGGCATTTGATTGGAAAAGGGAATTGCGTTCCTTGCTAAATGAACCGTCTTTGGCAGGTAATGTAAGGGTATATACAGTCGGCAGGGATAATGTTTCTGGAATTAGTTTTAACCCGCTTATCCCTCCGCCAGGAGCGATCATCACTAACCATCTTGAGAATTTGCTCGATATAATATGCCGCTGCTTTTATGCCGGCGAAGGTGTTTACGACATCCTAACAAGAGCAATTGATGAATGTTACAGGGAATTTAAGGTTTATGAAGGCAAGGCTAAAAGGTACCCTACTTTTTTGGATGTCCATAATAAAATACAAAGCTATCAGCTTAAAGGAAGAGAGCATGAGTGGAAGAGTTCTGCATTAAGGATTACCAGGACGCTGGGCTTCGGCGAGTTTGGTAAAATCGTCAATATTCCTCAGCAATATCCATTGGAAGAATTGTTCAACCAGCATGTGATATTGGAGATGGATGCTCTGCCGATGGCGAAAAGAGTGTTCTTTGTAAGCAGCTTACTTTTGTGGCTTTATAATCATGCCTTGTCTAAAAGAAGTAATGAGCAGAATTATGACCAAAACCTCAACAGGATAGTGGTTATTGAAGAAGCTCATAACATCGCAACGAAACATGTCACCAGTACCAGAGAGTCAGTGGTTGAAATGCTAATAAGACAGGCAAGATTTCTTGGTCTCGGTTTGATACTGATAGACCAGACTCCAAGCCAGCTTTCACCAGTTGTTTTAGCAAATACTCATGTCCATATTAATCTTAACCAGAAAAATGGACCAGACATTAACACAGCCTCAAGCAATCTTTTGCTTGATGATAATCAAAAAAGGTGGCTATCCCAGCTCAAGGTGGGCGAGGCAATAATAAGGCTATCAGGCAGATACCTTTTGCCTTTTGTGATTAGGGTTGACCCTGTTAAAATCAAAGAAAAAATCGTAACTGATGAAGTTGTCAGCGAGCATATGAAGTTATTGCGGTTAAGTTATTCTACCGATTCGGCTGGCGAAACAGTAAATAATGGCAGCAATGGTGTTATTCGTAACGGGGCTAAGTATAAAGACAAATTAACAGAAAAAGAGATAGTATTATTCAAGGATATAATAGAGCATTCCTTTATAGGGATTGCCCAGAGATACAAAAATTTAGATATGACAGCGGAACAAGGTAACAAGACAAAATTGGGATTATTTAATAAAGGCGTGGTAGACGAAGAGAAGGTAAATACCGGTAAATCCCAGATTCTGTTATTAAGGCTAACTAAAGTTGGTGAAGAGATAGCTACTGAATTAGGATTTCCGGTTAGCCGAATAGATGGACAGGCCTCATTAGAACACGAGTATTGGAGAAACAGGGTTGCCCAATATTGCCGTAACTTTGGCTATCAGGTGAAGTTTGAAGTTCGTGTTAATGGTGACTCGGATATAGTTGCAGAAAAAGGTGATTTACGCATAGCGCTTGAAATAGAGACGGGCAAGAATGGCGTTAACGATGCCATAGATAACATACAGAAGAACCTCAAAGCAGGGTTTGAGCAAATCATATCCGTTGCCACTAATAAGGAGTTCTTTAGGGAATTGCAGAATAAGGTTAAGGAAACGGGACTGGGACCAAATGACCGGGTAAAGGTTGTGCTGTCTGATAAATTCGCAGAAAAGCCAGTTTCATAGGTCTTTAGGCTGGATTGTGTTCCTGCGGTTGGCTTTTGCTCGCGATGCCGCTTTTTTAATAAGCTCGCCTATTTCTTTACTTAGCGCTTGGGGGAAAGTATTGGATATTCTCATTCCAGTGGCTTTCTTTATTCTCTTTAGAACGATAAGAAGATTATTCACTTAACTAACCCCCTCTTAGCAGCTTGTTTGCTTTTGGCCCCAGTTTGCTGATTAAAGGTGAGTATTCTCTGAAAATTTTGGACATCTCTGGTTTTTGCTTCATAGCCTTAAGTTCGTTTAATAGTATAAAAAGATTAAGATATACGATAGAAAGCCTTGTAATGGCTTCCGCCAGGCTTGCTTCGGCTTCTGCCCGGAAAAACCAGCTTGGATATGAATTGCACGATTTTTCCGCCTGCTTTAGCCGTTCGAAACCAATACAAAACTCAACTTCTTTTATTCCTGAAGCAAGCCTTTTTAACAAATCTTCCAATGTTATTTGCATGGTCTTAGCGTTCATCTTTTATTATAGATGGTCCTGTATAAATATTTTTCGTTTTTCTTTTTAGTCACGGCGATACTGCGAAAAACTATCGATAACCTCTATAGCGGCATATATGTCTCTTAACTGATCTATGATATGGCTCATTTTCTGGTTTATATCGCTGATCATGTTTGCTAAGCAAGCAATGTCCTTGTTGCGTTTTTTCTTGGTCCTGTGTTTCTTATAAGTTGCTGTCATTTTTGAGTGCGTTTTTCGAAATACCTTTTGAGGGTCGAAACCCATTCCGGAATCAGATCGTCAATGCTATCCCTTGAAGTGGTTATTTCATAACGGTTGGATCTCTCCTCATAAAGGTTTTTGGTGTCATCTGTCATTAGCCTTTGAAATTATCCAAGTATAAATAGTTTGTAAAGCAGTTGTAATACGGCTTAATCGTGAGAAGGAAAATATCTTGGCTTTCCCTTTGAATAGTCGCCGACAAGTTTTTCGTAAAGGCCCGCGATTATATCGCGAGTCTGATAAATAACCTTCATCTGGTTATCCGGAGTATAAAGAAGTTTGTCTAGCGTGAATTGTGAAAGATTTGTCTGTCTTTCATACTTCATTCTATCAATAATCTTTTCTTTTTGCTCTCTCGTGAGTCTCACATTCAAGCTGGTGTTTTTAGGCATTTTGGTGTTACTTTAAAGGGACATCAATCGTATATAAAGTTTTCGTTTCAAAAAATAGCCGTTTACCAGTTTACAAGCTTTGTACTTTTCCGACTAATCCTAACTTTGCGATGGCATGGGCAATCATCTTTAAGGTTTCAGGGTTACCGGTTAACTCGTTAATCAGCTCGTCAGAAGATTCCCTTTTCTTTTCAAGCTCTTTCATTCTTTCTTTTAGCGTTACAAATTCTTTTTTAGAATCATCAAACCTTAGAAGCAATAACTTTTCTCTACCAGTTACTTGTTCAACTTCAGATCTTAGTTTTGATATTGTATCTTCATAGACTTTCTTTTTTGGTTTGTTTCTATCTATTGCCAAGAAATTGATATATCTATCAATCTCTTTTGAACTTGGTGAATGTCCTAATCGGGCATTTATTTCGTCCCTTGTCCATCCTTTGTTCAATAGATCACAGGCCATAGAACTTCTCAAGTCCTTCAGTGTAACATTCTCTCCATTTGGAAGACATTTTGCACCAAGTTTCTTCACTGCTTTATCTAAAAACTTCTTTGCATTTCTGACCTCAAAACCAAACAGATTATCATTCTCTTCTTTGTCTTTTAAGATTAAATCAAGATAATTAGCCGTCTCGACATAATTAGTAGGCTCGGTTCTTGCTTTTCTTTGCCTCTTTAATATTTCTTTTCTAAGATTGATATTGTACTCAATCGCTTTAGAGTCTGCGTTTATCTGCCTAACACAATCCTTTTTCCTTAATTTTAAAAGGCTATTGCAGTTCTCTCCTATATCCCAGCATAACCACATTAAAACCTTATGCTCGGGCATCTTAATCAAGTCAACTAATTTTCTGAATGTTTCCTCTGTGATATACCTAACATCTCCCTTTGAAGTAGGGGTATAGAACTCCATAACTTCATTAACAAATTCGGATTTACCCGCCATCTCGAATGGCTTGGATCTAAAAATCAAGTTGTAATAAGTTCTTTTATCTTTTAGAGGTTTGTTGCCTCTTTTTGTTTTAATCTTTCCATCCTCTAAGTCATCATAAACTTTCTTGATGTCTTCTTTTGTAAGTTTTACCCATGCCTTGCCCTTGAACCATCTATCAACGACCCTAAACCTTGAGACATAAGATAAACAAGTCTTGTAAGAATTATCATCCAACTTGTTAATTCCGTTTCTTCTCTTTAATTTGTATTCTTCATAATCCAAAAACTTCTTGAACAAGTCTCGATTTTCTTTGCATATCGTTTTATCAATTAGAAGTTTTTCTCTTGCATTAGTATACATCCTCTCATAATCCATAGAACTCATAGGCAAGGCTGTTATTTAAGTCTTTCTACTATACACCAATCGGTAGCATGATCCCACTGGGATTTGACCCATTTGGTGTCTATTTTAGGTGACTTAAAGCCGCAAAAGAAGCCAATAAACTACAACCGCCAATGATATTTTACCCTTACAACCTTTGCTGCGGTCTTGAGGTTTTAAGGGTTCTAATCGAGAATAGTTATTTGTCTTTTAAAATGTTGCTTTGAGGGCTAATCATTCGACGCCTCACCCGGACAGGGCAGGAAAAGTTTGACTCACGATGGGAATTGTATTGCAAATGTAATACATGCACTTTAACCTTTATTTACTCGATGAAGAAACCTAACGCTGTTCCTAGCAAAGGAAATATGTGGATTTCTGGCTGTATCATTAGAGGAATATCAAAAGGTTCGTGGTTCTCGCGAAAGATGAACCTTTATATCGCCTTTCTCTATCAATTTCAAACGCAGTTTTTAACCTTGATTTTTGAGACGTTTCCGTGTAGAATCTTAATGAAAAATAAGGTTCTGAAAAAATCGGGCTTTATCGAACACGATCCGCAGATAAATATTAAATTTATGAGAATGAAAAATTATTATGGCAAGTTTTTTGAGATTCCTCACGTTGTTCTTTTGGGCGCGGGCGCTAGTAAAGCATCTTTCCCAAAAGGGGACAAGAATGGGAAAATTTTACCTTTGATGAAGGATATTATCACGACGATAGGATTATCCGATCTGCTAAAAGAGTTGCCTATTACTGACGAGGAATATAACGATTTTGAGCTTTTGTATTCTAACTTATCAAAAAGAGCAAGCAACAAAGAGTTAATGCGGAAAATTGAAGAAAGAATTTATAACTATTTTAGTGATTTAGAAATTCCTTACGAAGCCACGATCTATGACAAATTAATATTATCATTAAGAGAAAAAGATATAATTGCAACCTTTAATTGGGATCCTTTATTGTTGCTTGCTTATAGACGATGTGGTGAGCTTTTAGAAAAGACCTTTGCCCTCAAACCGCCAGTCCTATCTTTTCTACACGGTAATGTAGGCATAGGAATTTGCCGGAAGCACAAAAAAGCAGGATTGATACAAAAAGGTTGCAAAGAATGCGAAAAAGCATTCGAGCCTGTACCGTTATTATACCCAATTATCTGTAAGAATTATTCAGATAATCCCTTTATTAAGGACGAGTGGATAAGATTACAGCATTATCTTGAAAACACTTATTTCCTTACTATCTTTGGTTACGGTGCACCAACAACAGATATTGATGCAATGAGCCTAATGCATGAGGGCTGGAAGAAGAACCCAAGAATAGAATTGGTTGAGGTAGAAATTATTGATGTCAAAGATGAAAGCAAACTCAAAGAAAATTGGGATAAATTTATTATTTCGCACCACTATCGCACTCTAAAAATATTTGAAAGAAGCTATATATATAGACATCCACGAAGATCCATCGAAGCGTTTTTTGATTGTTTTATGCAGTGCGAGCCTTGGCGTGAAAATCCCTTGCCTAAAACTAACGACTTAAATGAATTAATTGATTGGCTACATCCGTTATTTGAACAAGAGGCAAATAATAATTTTATACCTAATTGGAATATCGAAAATTGAACTAATTATATGATACAAGAAAACGCATTAAAAAGAATCACTAATTTTTATCTTACTTCGCATGATTTCAATGGAATACCTGTATGGTCTTTGCGCGAAGACTTAAACATCAGTGAATTAGAGTTGGTGAAGATATTGATCAACCTTATTACGGATAATAAAATTTCGGTCGTTTTTGGTAACATTTGTACGAATCCACATATCAAATCATTCCCCGACCTTGAGCCACAAAAACAAATCGAAAAAATAAAACAGGAAGGACTTCAACAAGACTGTATTTATCCGTCAAAATTAATGATAGAGCAAGCAACGAATGTTGAAGAATATAATGATCGCCCTTTTACCAGACGGTTACTCCTTGGTGCGGGCCAATTAGAACCCGTATTCTTCGATCTTGGCGTTTTAGAAAGATATTTTTCAGATCCACGGTATAGCTTTGAATTTTATGATTTTTGGGGGAAAGCTTGCATAGCATCAAAATTTTATGATTCGACTGATATTGATAAGAAGGATAAAATTGGGTTGCAGACATTTGGTCTTGGTTATGATGAAAATAGAGTAAGGGTTGTGATTGTTTTCCTGAGATACCTTAATGATCTTTCTCCGGAGCATCAACAGTTCTGGAGTACATGTATTGTATCGCGCAAATGCAAAATGGTTGATTATTACTATAATAGTAGTTTTTTGGCACAATTCCCCGAACATATTTCTATTTATTCCGCATTTTTGGAAGAGCAGGTTGTAATAAATGATTTAGCTAGTTTAATCGGCAAGCCACCCTTTTTTAAAAACACGTACAAGGAAAATCATTTAAAGGAATTTTCATTTTTCCTCAGGCCAACCCTTAAGAATTATAACTCGTTTGTTCACTTGTTAGATAAATTGATTTCTGAAAACATCAACAAGGATTTTTTTAAAGGGGTTATTCAATTAGAAGAGAGGATAGATAGGGGCAATGGTGAATTTGAAATCCGACAAAAGAATACTTTGTCTCTATTGGAGGAGTGGCTAAGCACAATCATTGTGTATCCGAATGAGTCTGCCAAGCAACAGGAAATTTTAGAGTTTATATCTCCACTTAAAGAAGTAAGGAAACTCAGGCAAAAACCAGCACATTTGATTAATGAAGACAGCTATGACGGTAAATATGATAATTTACAAAGAGAATTGATACATAAAGCGTACGGATCAATACGGATGATTAGATTGCTATTTGCTAAACATCCGAAGGCAAAAGCTTATGACAAAATATCAACCTTATTGTTAGAGGGTAAAATAAGAAATTATTAATCGCAAATATTTTTCATTACCTAGTACTTTTCGGCATGTGCCCTATGTTTTAGATAGTTTTCTTCGTATTCTCTCACTAAATCTGCTCTGTTCTTTATTATCAGTAAATTCTCAGCGTTCTTCTCCTCGGCCCCTTTTGTAAAATTAAAGCTCCCAGTAATTATAACTTTACTATCAAGTATCATTATCTTGTTATGGGCAATGGCGTGCTTGGTGTCAATAAACGTAGGAATTCCTGCCTTAGCCACATCACTTACCTTAGAATACCGTTCTGAGCGTTGGCTCCTATCCAAAACGATCTCGACATCAACCCCACGCTTATAAGCATTTATTAAAGCTTGTGCTATCGGGTCTGAAGTGAATGAATACGCCTGGACACGGATAGTCTTTTGAGCAGACTTTATCTCGTCAACTATGGCTTTAGTACACCCACCATTGGGCGAGAAATAAACATTTATTTTGGGGTTAACAGAACTGCTGTTTTCAACGACAGTAGTGGGATTAGAATTAACTGATTGTTGATTGAGGTACCAGAGGCCAATACCCCCGAGGATAATGATAAAAACAAGAATTGTTAAAAGTTTTTTCATAGTATATTCTTTCTTCGTTTGCGTTTGAATAGTACATAAAATTTAATAACCTGTAAATATTAACATTAATGTATCTTAAGACATTATTTTAACCATGACAAAGAATAAAAAGTTACTATTCCTTTGATTTTAATCTGAATTTTGGGTAGTATTTCATTCTAATTCCAGTATTCAGGAAATGTTAAGATTTTACAGCATATGGTTACGGCTTATCATGCAAAATATTTTGCTTACGAATTAACAAAACGATGCGCTTCGGATAGTTTGGAGAAGCTTTCTGCTACGCTTTCTAATGCCCAAGTTGACCTTAATCCGCACCAAATTGAAGCTGCGCTTTTCGCCTTCCGCTCGCCGCTTTCCAGAGGGGCGATTCTGGCGGATGAAGTTGGCCTCGGGAAAACTATCGAAGCTGGTCTGGTCCTGTCCCAAAAATGGGCGGAAAGAAAAAGAAAGATTCTCCTTATCGTTCCTTCCAGTTTGCGCAAGCAATGGAATGCTGAGCTTCAGGAGAAATTCTTCCTGCCCTCAATCATTCTGGAAACAAAGTCATTCAATCAATACATAAAGGATGGTAACCTCAATCCTTTTAATCAAGAGGATGTAATAGTCATTAGTTCATACCATTTTGCTCGTGCCAAATCTGAATACATCAAGCAGACCAAATGGGATTTAGCCGTGATTGATGAAGCCCACCATCTCCGCAATGTTTATAAATCGAGCAACAAAATAGCCAAGGAGATAAAAAGCGCCCTGAGTGAAATCCCCAAGATTTTATTAACGGCCACTCCTCTTCAAAACTCTTTGCTTGAATTATATGGACTAGTTAGCTTTATTGACGACCATGTCTTCGGCGATGTGAAAAGTTTTAAAACAAATTACGGCCGTGTTTCCCGTGAACAAGATGTTTACGAAAATGAAAACGGGCTGATTGAGCCGAAGCAGGAGATGTTCGCGGAGCTACGAGACCGTCTTAAACCACTATGCACTCGCACCTTGCGGCGGCAAGTTCTGGAGTATATTAATTTTACAAATCGTATTGCACTTACCGAAGATTATATACCAACAGAGCAGGAAATCGAACTATATGATGGCATGTCCGAGTATCTACAGCGGAGGAAATTGTATGCGCTCCCGGCCAGCCAGCGCCAGCTAATATCGCTTGTTTTGCGCAAGCTTCTCGCCTCTTCATCATTTGCCATCGCCAGCACGCTCAATGGCTTGGCGTATAAAATAACAAAGCTTCTTGATGACGCCCACAAGCAAATAACTGAAAAGGAAACAGGTATTGAAGGACTTGAGCAGAATTTTGAAAATTATGATGAGTTGGCTGATGAATGGAGTGATGATGAGGGTGACGATGAGCCAGGCGAAGGTAAGCAGAAGATAGTTTATACCGAAGCAGACATAGTTTTAATGGAACAAGAAAAAGGCGACTTGGAGAAGTATCGTGACTTAGCCAAAGCTATTTGGACAAACTCCAAAGGGGATGCCTTGCTTATTGCCCTTAAAAAAGGCTTTGAAATGACAGCCAAGCTTGGTGCTCAAAGGAAAGCCATTATTTTTACTGAGTCCACAATTACCCAGAACTATCTTATGAAGTTGCTATCAGAGAATGGCTATATGGGCAAAATTGTGCTTTTCAATGGCTCGAACAATGATGAAAAATCAAAGGAAATTTATCAAAGGTGGTTAGGAAAAAATAAATACACAGATAAGAGCACCGGCTCAAAAACCGCTGATTTGCGCGCTGCCCTGATAGAGTATTTCAAAAACGAAGCCGATATTATGATTGCCACTGAAGCTGGCGCTGAGGGTGTTAATTTGCAATTCTGTTCGCTGCTAATAAATTATGATTTGCCCTGGAATCCACAAAGAATAGAACAGCGCATCGGCCGCTGTCACCGCTACGGCCAGAAACACGATGTGGTGGTCATCAATTTTGTCAACCGCAAAAATGCGGCGGACCAGCGCGTCTATGAGCTTCTGGACCAGAAATTTAATCTATTTAAGGGCGTATTTGGAGCCAGCGATGAAGTGTTGGGTGCTATTGGTTCCGGCGTCGATTTCGAGAAGCGGGTCGCTGATATTTACCAGACCTGTCGGACAACGGAAGAAATTAATAATGCTTTTGATAGACTCCAGGCAGAAATGGACGAAAATATTCAGAGCAATTTATCAAATACGAGGCAGAAGCTCCTGGAAAACTTTGATACCGAAGTGCATGAAAAGCTCAGAGTTAATGAAAAGGAAAGCAGGTTATATCTGGATACCTACGAACGCTGGCTTTGGGAAGTATCCCGTTACTATTTAGGCAATAACGCTGACTTTGCAGAGCATGAATATTCCTTTATGCTCAAAAGCAATCCTTTTCCCGGCGAGCATATTGACGCTGGTCCCTATAAAATTGGCAAAAATATTGAGGATGCCCATATCTTTCGCCCCGGACATCCTTTGGCACAAATGATTTTGGATGAAGTAAAGAAGAAGACTTTGGGTGTCTCGGAAGTGGTTTTTAACTATTCAAATAACCCGACCATTATCTCGGTGCTAAAACCACTGGTGGGCAAAAGCGGCGTGATGAAAGTCAGCAATTATACGGTAGAGGCCTTGGAGGCGGAAGACCATGTAATTATTTCTGCCCTGGATGACAAAGGTGAATTAATAGTGCAGGATATCGCTAAAAAATGCTTCTCTTTGGCAGCTGAAACAAGTATAGTAAAAACCGCTATCTCCGAAGACAAGAAAAAGAAAATGGAAACATTGGAGCAACAAACAATTAACCTGATTTCGACTCAGAGCGCCGAGCGCAACAGTCAATTCTTTGAAAATGAGGTTGACAAGCTGGATAAATGGGCAGATGATATGAAAATAGCCCTGGAATTGGACTTGAAAAAACTTGATATTGATATTAAGACCGCCAAGACCAATGCCAAAAAGATTGTGGACTTGGCTGAAAAATTAAAAGCCCAGAGAGTAATTAAGGACCTGGAAAAGCAACGTAACGAAAAGCGCAGAAAACTCTTTGAATCGCAAGATGAGATGGATAGCCGAAAAGATAATTTGATTGCTAAGGTAGAGGCCCAGCTAATGCAGAATATCAGGATAGAAGAGCTTTTTACCATTAGCTGGAAAGTTATTTGAATAAAAAGGGAGTTATGAGTACTAACAAACAGAAACTTGAACTTAATTGGATTGGGAAGCAAAATCCCGAGTATGATATTGCCAATATTGAACCACGAATTTTAGAAGAACGAACGGATTTATCATATGGCGATAAAAAAACCGAGAATATAATTATTCACGGTGATAATCTACTAGCGCTAAAGGCACTCCTGCCTGAATATGAAGGTAAAATAAAATGTATCTATATTGACCCTCCATATAATACTGGCAATGCCTTTGAGTACTATGACGATAGTGTGGAGCATTCCACGTGGCTTTCGCTGATGAAGCCAAGGTTGGAATTGTTGAGGATGCTTTTGAGAAACGATGGAGTAATTTTTGTACAGATTGATGATGTAGAGCAAGCATATTTACGAGTGCTAATGGATGAGGTTTTTGGGAAAAATAATTATATAAATTCAATTTCAGTTAATACAAAAGTAAGCGCTGGTGCTAGTGGTGGTGGTGAAGACATAAGATTGAAAAAAAATATTGAATATATCTTAGTTTTTTGCAAGGAGATTAATGCATTCCAACCATTTGAGCCAGTATATAAAGAAACTGAGCTGATGGGTTATATAACTAAAATGAAAGATGACGGAAAAAGTTTTAAGTATACGTCGGTGCTTTATAAGATGAGAAACCTTGTTCCTTATAAAGTAATAAAAGATGGTAGTGGTGATGACATTGAAATATTTGCAGTAAATGAATACGAAATAAAGAGCGTGAAACAGATAGCTCAACTCGAAAATATTACCGAGAAAGAGGTTTACGTAAAGTATTTCGATAAAATAATGACAACAACAAATGCTCAAACCTCAATAAGAACAAGAGTTTGGAACGCCACAGATAGTGAAAACAATATGTTTTTAGCATCCTATACCCCAAGGTCTGGAAAAAATAAAAATAAAAAAATTGATATAATTTTTATGGGTAAACAAAAAGTTCTTGTTATTTGGCTTAAAGATACAGCAGAAATAATAAAGGGCAAAATATTCAAAAAAGAAAAATTTGGCACTTACTGGGATGGCTTTAGTTGGATTAATGTAACAAAAGAAGGCGACGTGTTATTTCCTAATGGAAAGAAACCCGAAGCATTAGTACAGAGGATATTTAAAATGTCTTCAAATGAAAATGATTTCGTGCTCGATTCTTTCCTTGGCTCCGGCACAACTGTAGCTGTGGCTCAGAAGATGGGACGTAAATATATTGGCATAGAAATGAGAGAACACGCTTATACGCATGTCCATAAACGCATGAAAGCGGTAATAGATGGCATGGACCAAGGCGGTATTAGTAAGGTAGTTAATTGGAAAGGTGGTGGTGGATTTAAGTTTTATGAATTGGCACCGAGTTTTGTAGTAATTGATGAATTTGGTAATCCTGTTATTGATAGCCATTACAATAATACTAAGCTCATTCGTGCAATGTGCAAACTCATGAATTATACCTTTTCGCCCAGTCCGAGTGACTACTGGAAGCACGGCAAGGGACAGGGCAATAACAGTATTTATGTAACAACACAAATGCTATCAGTTGCTATGGTTCAGCAGATAGTCAGCCATTTGGGCGTAACCGAAACGCTGCTTATTTGCCCGAAGAAATATGAACCCGGCTGTGAAAAGGTGGATGCGCGCATTATCATCAAAAAAATCCCGCAGGCAATTTTAAAAGCCTGCCAATTTGGCAAGAAAGAATATCTCTTGCCCATCAAAGAGCGAGCCATCGAAGAGATAGATGAAGAAGAATTAGCAGATGGTGAGGAATAACATGAATAAAACCCAAGCGTTGCAGTACATAATCAACAATATGTGTCTTAGGCTCCCTCAGGGGAAAAGCCTGGAACTTTTTGCTAACTATTTAGGATCGAATGTGGGCGAAAATGTCTTGGCACGAATGAAAAAAGAGACACGTGGTAATACTGATGCGATATTACTGGAAAGCAAAAAATATTTTAGCTCTATTCCCGAAGCACGGGGATTTGAAGAGTTTGAAAGAGTGTTCCCGGCGTACACTTTTGCGCTCGCCACCGGGGTAGGTAAAACCCGTCTAATGGGCGCATTCGTGGCTTACTTATATCTGGTTTATAACATCCAGCATTTCTTAATAGTTGCACCGAATTTGACTATTTATCGCAAGCTCTATGATGATTTTAGCAAAGCTAATAACCCCAAGTATGTTTTCAAAGGTATTCAAGAAATAAACATTAATACCGCTAAAGTCATTACGACGAAAAATTATGCTACTCAGCACGGGCAAACGCTTTTTGGTAATCAGATTGAGATAAATATTTTTAACATTCAGCAGTTTGCCCAGAAGGATATGACAAGTGAACGCGGCATTACTAAAGCATGGGAAACTGCCGGCGTATCGTATTTTGATTACCTTAAAGAACATGATGATTTAGTGGTAATGCTTGACGAAGCTCATCATTATCATGCTGATGCTGCGCTTGGTGCTCTAGACATTCTGGATCCGCTTTTTGGTTTAGAAATGACCGCAACGCCTTATATCGGTTCACAAGGCGCAGGAAAAAATGCGCGTCAAATCAGAATGAAAAATGTGTTGTATTCGTACAATCTTGGTGATGCCATTCGTGGGAAATTAGTCAAAGACCCTTGGGTAGGAACCGAAGCGGATGTAGATTTTAGCCAATTTGATTCTGATTCAATCGAAACAGATGCGCGCAAATTACAACTGGCGGCTTTTTTTCATGAGCGTGCTAAAAATGCACTGAGGGAGTATGCGCTGGAAAACAATAAGCCCCCGGTAAAGCCGGTAATGTTGGTAGTTGCAAAAAATATTGACCATTCTAATAAACTCCGTGCGCTTATTGATAGTGATGGTTTTCGCGGCGGAGAATTTAAAGGAAAAGTTATCGAGATAAATACACGATTACGAGGAGAAGAGTCTGACGAAAATATTGAAAAATTGATATCCCTAGAGCACCCTGATAATTCGGTGGAAATTGTTATCCATGTAAATATGCTTAAGGAAGGGTGGGATGTGACTAATGTGTATACCATCGCTCCTTTACGCGAAGCTGCTGCTGCAATTTTGACTGAGCAAACGATAGGCCGTGGTTTGCGCTTGCCTTATGGAGAGCGGACAGGAGTTCCTTTGGTAGATAGATTAGTGCTTGTTGCGCATGAGCAGTTTGCTAAAGTTGTGGCACTCGCTAAAGATTCGCCGCTTATTCAAGGACAGGTAGAGCAGGTTTCTAATCAACTAACGAAAGAAATAAAGGTTTTGACTGAAGTGCAACCATTTATTCTTGATGCTGTTAAAAATGAAATAACGCAAAATGAAGTGGTGATGCAAGAAATTGACGACAAAGCCAAGGAACTCGTTGCCAAGCTTCCGCAGATAGAAAGTATGGACGAGGTCGTAATGGCAAAAATTCTTGAAACGAAGAAAGAAGAAATAGTCGGTGATTTAACCAAAGAAACAATCGGGAATCTTACATTTTCTGGTTATCATGGACAGCAACCGAGCGCGCCAATAGAGCTAACTTTTGGGCCTGATACTTTATTTGGATCTTTTAGCGTTGAAGCGAAAGGAGAACTTTCTAAGATTGCGCAAAAGTCTGCAAGGACGATGGGAAAGAGAAATATCCCAATTCCGCGTCTAATACTTACTCCACATTTTGGTGAGCTTCTAATTGAACAGTTTGATTTAGATACAACTATATTACGAACATACACTAATGAGAGAGCAATTCTGGAAGAGCAGTTACAGAATAATCGTGAGAAGAATTTGTTTAACGAAGATGTTCCTGGACGCCGAATGACAGAAATAACAAGAGTGGCCAGTTTTGGTACACATACCAAACAAACCTCACAAAGCACTATTATTGCCGCACTTCTGGATTTTCCATTGGTTGATTATGACGATCCAACGCAAAAACTATTGCTTTTGAAGCTAGCTGAACAAGCGGTAACGCATTATAACAAAAAAGCTATCGATAAAGACAACTTAGTTTCAATTATAGAGAGTAATGCACGAGCAATCGCCGAAGATATTTATAAACAAATATTAGTACATAAAGAATTAAAATCTGATGGATACTTGGAGTCAGGTATTCGGGAACCAAAACCATATTTAGAAATATATAATATTTCTGAATCATTTGGAGAAAAACCGATTTCTCTTGAATCTCAAGTTGATACATTTAGTGCAAAATTTTTATACGGGGAATTTAAAAAAGCTTGTCATCCCAAGTATCGCTTTGACTCTTCTGATGAAGTTCGTTTGGCGTATCTTTTGGATTACGATGATTCAGTTGAAGATTGGTTGCGCCCTGCGCCAAAACAGTTCGAAGGATTATGGTGGCGTGACAAGGATGGGAATTATGATCATCGTTATGAGCCTGATTTTGTAGTTCAATTCAAGCAAGAGATAGTGATAATTGAAGTGAAACCAACTGATGAAATCAATACGTTGGATGTACAGGAAAAAAAGAAAACAGCTGAAAAATATTGTGAATTGGTTTCAAAGAATATCGGGAGTTATGGGATAGTAAAGCCGTGGAGATATGTGATTGTTGCAACGGAAAGAATAACTATAAGTTCGACAATTGCTGGTTTATTGGCAAAGTAGCGGAAACTAATAATATGGCTGACGAAAAACTTAAGATAATGGTTTTGGATGATGAAGCATCAATCGGGGATCTACTGAATAAGTTTTTAACTAAAAAGAATTATATGGTTACCGCTTTTACCAGTCCTAAGCAAGCATTGAAACATCTGAAAAACAATCCAGTTGATTTAATGATAACGGATATGAATATGCCTGAAATGAACGGATTGGATGTAACCAAGGCAGCCAAGACATCAAACCCAGATTTACCCATTATAATTATGAGTAGTAGCTGTCTTCAAGAAAGAAAGGATGAGATGGCTAAATTGGGCGTTTGTGATTATATCCAAAAACCTTTAAATCTGAATTATCTAGAAAGTAGAATCGCTTTAAATCAATCTGTTGATCATCGTTAAAACTATACGTTAGGATAGCCAGCCGGTACGTTTTCAAAATCTGTCCACTCAAACCAATGCTTTAAATCAAGAAATGCCGCCCATTTGTTAATCATTTGTATATCGCCTTCATAACTATCAGCATAGTTTTCTTCTGTTATCTTTGCCAATTCTTTTCCTTTACTGATATATCCAGAATTATTATACGGTCTGATAAAATTTGTTTCGACATGCAAGCCCAGTATCCTGAAAAAGGCATAATTCATTGTATTGCATGCGTCAAATACTTTTTTAGGAGTCATTTTGCTGACTTCATCAGATAGGCCTACCATAGCGTCCTTATGTTGTTTTTGAATTGATTGTAATTGATAGTGTCTCAGGTTTGGGTATGTGTCATATAGCCATTTTTCTATCATTATGTCAGGAGATAAATTAGTTAGTTGTTTAATTAACCCCTCATACCATAAATCAATTAGTTTGGGCATTTTTTCGGCAGAGAATATTTTAGAAAGCTTGTGTATGTCATCTTGTTCAACGTCAGCGCATTTGAGACAAAGGAATGAAGGGGAATAAGTTGCAGATATCAAGGAGTTTTGGGGGGAGAAAACTCCTTGAAAAATCGACTCGACTCCGATA
>Ga0265292_1000196_pt1 | contig 108456 bp, 103 predicted proteins | sample Munlanlewell296A_FD_189080 | JGI IMG/M metagenome (GOLD analysis project Ga0265292, IMG submission 189080) | Leachate microbial communities from a municipal landfill in Southern Ontario, Canada - Leachate well 296A | ecosystem: Engineered > Solid waste > Landfill > Unclassified | place... | reverse complement strand
AAAAAAGAACCGATTACTTTGGCAACAATTTGGCCAATAGTGTTTTAGCTTTTGCTGTCATTTCGACTCTCGATCCGCTTTGGGTGGAACATCTCACTCATCTTGACGATCTTCGTGAAGGAGTTCGCCTTCGCGGTTATGCCCAAAAAGACCCGTTGATTGAATACCGCAAAGAAGGCTACGAAATGTTTCAAAAATTGATGGGGCAGTTTGAATATAATTTGGCCCGCAAGCTTTTCCGTCTCGAACCGATGGCTGCTCCCGTCTCTTCAGTTCCCCAAAATGCTACCGAGGGTAGGGGAGAAATCGCCGACCCATCACAACCGGTCATTTCCAGTAGTCCCGATCTTCCCGGTCCTCTTTCTCCGGTAAAAACCGTTGCTGTTTCTCCCAAAGCTCCCAGCCGCAACGATCCTTGTCCCTGTGGCTCCGGCAAAAAGTATAAAAAATGTTGTTATCCCAAATATGGCTAATACTACCTTCGATCAAATAATTAAAACTATCCAAGATTCTCAAAACATTCTTCTTAGTCTTCATTGCTCGCCCGACGGCGACTCAATTGGTTCCAATTTAGCTTTATATTTGTATCTCAAAGATATTGGTAAAAAAGTTACCCTGATTAAAGGCGATTCCGAACTGCCACAAAGTTTTAAAAATCAACCCGGATTTTCCGAAATTACCGCCAAAAATTACTTCGATCTCGACCTAACACAATTCGATTTGTTTATAATTCTTGATTCTGCCGCTCTCAATCAAGTTTCTAAATTAAAAGATATAACTTTTCCAAAAAATCTAAAAACTATTCTTATCGATCACCATCCTTACAATCAGGGATTTTGCCAAACAAACTTGATTGATTCAGAGACCATTTCAACCTGTCAAATAATTTTTGAATTATTTAAAAATTGGAAAATTGATATTATCCCGGACATCGCCGTTAATTTATTTGTTGGTCTTTATACAGACTCCGGTGGTTTCAAGTACCAAAAAACTTCATCTCGTACTTTTGAAATTGCCTCAAGATTAGCCGCAATTAATCCCGATTTTCCCAAATATATTTTTGAAATTGAAAACAATTCTGATCCAAGTCAAATATATTTTAAGGGCATTGCTTTTAGCTCAGTTGAATTATTTTTCAATCAGCGGGTAGCCATTTCTTCAGTTTCTTACGAAACGTTAGTAAAAAACGATCTTTCCTCCCGTCGTATCGAAAAAGCCGAAATTTCTAACACTCTGAAATCGGTTATTGGTTGGGATATCGGTATTTCCATTGTCGAACATGAACCGGGAATTTGTTCCGTTAGTATGCGCACCCGCAATTCGGAAACTTTTGACTTATATAAAATTGGTGAAGCTACCGGAGCCGGCGGTGGTCATCCTGCCGCTTCCGGTGCTACCATCAAAAAACCTCTTCCCGAAGCCAAAAAATTTTTACTCGACATTATCCAAAAACTTCATCCCGAACTTGGCGAGCCTTAACCTTGCTTTCTTTCTGCCCGTACCCGGTCAACTTTAGCCAAAAATTTCTTTCTTAGTCTTACTGTTTTTGGGGTGATATCAATCAGTTCGTCACTTTCGATAAAATCAAGGCTTTCTTCGATACTGTATTTCACCGGTGGTGCCAAAATTATGGCGTCATCGTTTCCGGATGATCTCATATTGGTCAATTGTTTGCCCTTACACACATTAATTTCCAAATCACCGACTACCGGCCTAAATCCGACAATTTGTCCTTCATACACCGACTCTGTTGGTCCGACAAAAGTATCTCCTCTTTTTTGCGCCAAATCCAGCCCAAAGGACAACGCTTTTCCGCTTTCATAAGCAATCATTACTCCATTTCTGGCCCGATCAATCTCGTTGACTTTTTCTTCATAACCTAAAAACAAAAAGCTCAAAGCTATTTGTCCTCTGGTTTCCATCATCAGGTTACTTCTCATTCCCAAAGCACTTTTTTCGCTGATTTTATAAACCATTTTTACCCCGTTCTTTTCGGTTTGCATGTCAAGCATTTGGGCTTTTCTTTTTCCCAATTCCGCCGTAATCGTCCCCACATATTCTTCCGGAGTCAAAATTGTTAACTCATTAAATGGTTCATAAATTTTTCCGTTTACTGTTTTATAAATTACCTCCGGCTTTCCTACTTCCATGGCATATCCTTCCCGTCTCAATTTTTCGACGAGTATGGCCAAATGCAGTTCTCCTCTTCCCGAAACCAGCACTCTAATACTATCATTTGGATCATCCTCAATCTTTAACCCCAAGTTAGTTTCTACTTCTTCCCGCAATCTTTCCTTCAATTCTCTTGAAGTTAAAAACATTGATTCATCTCTGGCAAAAACAGAAGTATTTGGGCCAAAGCTGGCTTTTATCGTTGGTTCAGCCACCTCAATTGTCGGTAATGGTACCTGAAAATTCGGGTTGGTTAATGTTTGTCCGATTTCTATGCCCGTTATTCCGGCTAAATATACCACTTCACCGCTTTCAGCTTCACCAATCTCGACCTTGCTGATTCCTTCGTTAACATACATTTTTTCTATCTTAAAATTCCCCAGCACTTGTCGGTCCGGCTTTACCAGTGATACATAATCGTTTTTCTTGATTTTGCCTTGGTTTATTCTGCCTACTGCCAACCTACCCAAATATTCGTTTTTTTCAAACGCAGACACGAGCATTTGAAACGGTTTTTCCGGATTTTTTACCGCACTTGGCAATGTCTTAATAATCGTTTCAAATAGGGGAGCCGTATCGCCGGCAGTATCCATCGACTCGGGCATTTCATAAAATGTTTTCCCGTTTCTGCCGATAGCGTAAATTATCGGAAAATTTAGCAAATCAGAATCCGAAGCCAGCGATAAAAACAAATTTTCGGTGTCATTTAAAACTTCTTTGACCCGGGCATCTTTTCGGTCAATTTTGTTGATTACCACAATTATTTTCAAACCGTAATCCAAAGCTCTTTTAAGCACAAATTTTGTTTGTGACAATGGCCCCTCGGCCGCATCAACGATCAGCAGGGCTCCGTCAGCCATGTTTAGCACTCTTTCTACCTCACCGCCAAAATCAGCATGTCCGGGGGTATCGATAATATTAATTTTGACATCCTTGTAAAAAACCGACGTATTTTTTGACAAAATTGTAATCCCTTTTTCCCGTTCCAAGTCATTACTATCCATAATTCGGTCAATATTCATCTCTTCTTGGTTTTCCCGGAAAGTATGAGTCTGCTTTAGCATTGCATCCACCAAAGTTGTCTTGCCATGGTCAACATGGGCAATCACCGCGATATTACGAATATCCCTAAATTTAGGCATTCATATATTATACCGCCAAATAAGCTAAAATACTCTATGGGTAAAAAACCAATTATTATATTGACCCTTCTTTTCACTCTGATTTTTATCGGTTTTTATCTATTTTCTAAAAAAAATCGAATTGAAGAAAAAATAACTACCACGACTCAAAAAATTGACCAAATTATTGAAAACATTGCTCCGCAACCGACAAAAATCTTAGAATCCGGCCTTCCCGACAAACACCTGACAAAAACTGCTTTTATCGAACAGGCACCGGAAAAAAATTGGGCAGAACCATGGCAGGACGCCTGTGAAGAAGCCGCTCTCCTTACCGTTGATTATTTTTATAAAAACCAAACACCGCCAGTCGAAGAACAACGTGATGCCATTTTAAAGATGCTCGATTTTGAAAAAAATGCCGGTTTTACCAATGACGTTAATATTTCTCAAATGGCCGCTATTTCCGCTGAATATCTGGGTTATAAACCAAAGATCGTTGATAATCCCACTGTCGAAGATATTAAAAAGTCCATTAGTCAAAATATTCCGGTTATTATCCCCGTCGCCGGCAAAATTCTGTTTAAAGAAAATAAACATTTTAAATCTGGCGGCCCTTACTATCATAATCTCACTATTTTAGGCTACGATGATACTAAACAAAAATTCATCGTTCACGACGTTGGCACCCAATTTGGCGCTTATTTTCAATATTCTTACGATCTTTTAATGGAAAGTATCCACGATTTTCCGCTTTCTGGTAAAAAAGAAGATATTCTTATCGGTGCTAAAAAAATTTTAATCCTGACTCCCTAAACCGATTTACTATTTTCCAATTTATTGTCATAATACTTCTCATGTCTAAAAAAATTATTTTGCTTGTCTCGTTATTTATTTTTTCATCCTGTTCTTTGCTCCCCAAAAACCAAGAGCAAAATATTAATTTAAACCAAACCACCACAAATCCTATGACAACCGATGCCCCAACCCAAACCGCAGTTAATACTCCGGCTACCGAAACAGAATCCGTCGTGGCTTTAAAAACCAAAAACGGCCAAATTGTCATCAGGCTTTATAAAAAAGAAGCTCCCAACACGGTTGCCAATTTTCTCAAAAAAGTTCAATCAGGTTTTTATAACGGTCTTACTTTTCATCGGGTTGAGCCCGCTTTTGTGGTTCAGGGCGGCGATCCGTTAGGCAACGGTACCGGTGGCGGCAAGATTGCCTCCGAAATTAACGCCATTCCTTTTCGGCGCGGGAGTGTCGGCTTGGCTCGCGGTCCGGTCAAGGCTGAAAGTAACGATAGTCAATTTTATATTTGTTTAGCCGATGAGGCTTGTTCCCATCTTACCAACGAATATGTTAATTTCGGCGAAGTTATTTCCGGTCTGGATGTAGTTGATAAAATCGCTGTCGGCGACAAAATTATTGAAGCTACCGTTAATACCAAGTAACATGAAAAAATTCTTAATCTTTATTATTTTAATTATTGGGGCATATTTTTTATTTAAAAAAACCAAAACAACCACTTTGCCTCCTCCCGTCTCTAATCCTGACATTGTCGTTTACTGGGGTGATGGCTGTCCCCATTGCGAAAATGTTAAAAAATACGTCAACGACAATAACGTTGCCTCAAAAATCAAAATCGACTATCGTGAAGTTTGGAACGATCCAAAAAACAAAGAACAAATGCTTTCTGACGTTAAGAATTGTCCCGAAATTAACGTTTCTCAAGGAATTGGCGTTCCGCTTGCCTTTGTCCCGGCCGACAAAAAATGTCTTGGCGGCGACGTCCCAATCATCGATTGGCTCAAATCTAAAATGCTACAATGAATTGTGCCCCATAAGCTCAAAAAAAAAGAATATCACTTCACTTTTAAAACCGTTGGTCGCCTTCTGATTTTTGCCGCTTTCTTTTACTTTCTCATCAACTATCTTTCTGCCCCAAAGCAACCAATTTTTGACCCGACTGTTTTAGGTGACGAAGATACCAATTCGTCCACGATTGTAAAAGACACTTTTGATCAACTTTATCAAAAATTACCGCCTGATTCCCGCAAAACGCTTGAAAATATCAGTACCAATCCTGTTATAATTCAAGTTCAAAAAGAAATTGAAAAAATAAAACAACAAACCGATGGCTTTCCTCAAAAACAAATCAAGCAAATCCAAAAAGAAGTAGTTGATCGGCTCTATCAAACTATTTTAAAAAGTATTGACCAAAACTAATTATGAATTTTGACGATATTAAAAGTAGAATTTTGGCTCTCAAAACTAAGCTTAAATATACCGAACTTACCGCTAATCTTTTAGAACTTCAACGACAGTCGGAAGACCCTTCTTTTTGGACGGATCAAAGGCGCGCACAAGAAGTTATGCAGTCAATCTCTCAAGCTCAAAAAACTATTGAATCGATTAACAACATTGAATCCGAATATCAAAACCTATCAGAAATATCTGTTCTTGTAGAAGCGGAGCCGGACGATTCACTTACACTTGAGCTGGAATCGTCATTTTTAAAACTCCAAAAAAAAATCGAAGAACTTGAACTTGAAACCTACCTTTCCCAAAAATATGACATTCGCTCTGCCCTTCTCTCGATTCACGCTGGTCAGGGTGGTACTGAAGCCATGGATTGGGCTTCGATTATTCAAAGAATGTATATGCGTTATTTTGAAAGGCAGGGCTGGAAATATGAACTTTTAGATATTACTCCGGGCGACGAAGCCGGGATAAAATCTGTCTATTTTCGGGTTAATACTCCATTTGCTTATGGCTATTTACGGGGTGAAAACGGTGTTCATCGTCTGGTTCGACTTTCTCCCTTTAACGCCGATAGTCTTCGCCAAACTTCTTTTGCCAAAGTTGAAGTTACCCCTGTTTTTGATGATGCCGAAGAGGTTGCCATTAAGCCCGAAGAAATTGAATTCTCTTCTTATCGCTCCGGTGGACATGGCGGTCAAAACGTTAATAAAGTCTCCACCGCAGTTCGCATCGTTCACAAGCCAACTGGCATTGCCGTCGCTTGTCAAAGTCAGCGTAGTCAGGAACAAAATCGATCAATGGCCATGTCCATGCTGACCTCCAAGCTTTGGGCCATTGAAGAGGAAAAACGTCAGGGAGAAAAAAAGGAAGTTAAGGGCGAAAATGTTATCGCCGGCTGGGGTCATCAGATTCGGTCTTATGTTCTTCACCCCTACAAAATGGTCAAAGACCTTCGCACCCGCTACGAAACCTCCGATACTACCGCCGTTTTAGACGGTGACTTAACCGACTTTATTGAGGCTGAACTCAAATTATTATGAAAAAAAGACTTGGCCTGATATTAATTTTTGCTATACTGGTTTTTCTGGTCACAACTTGCCTGGCGCTTCATTTTGTTGCTTCTCAAACTTCCCGATCTTCAAAATATTTTCTAAAAACCGCCTACTCTGCTTTTACCAAAAATTCTTATCAAAACCAGTCAAAAGTTCAATTTTTAGTCCTCGGCTTGGATAATCGCGATGATTCACTGGAAAAAACTATTACTACCGATACCGTTATGCTTGTTTCCATCAATCAGTCTCAAAGCAACATAAAAATTGTTTCTGTTCCCCGTGATCTTTGGGTCTATGACCTTAAAATCAAAATTAATGGTATTTATCCGCTATCTTTAGAACAACCCGCTCCTTTTACCTATCTCAAAGCCAATTTCGAAAAAATTTTCGATCAGAAAATCGACAGTGTTATTGTCATTACTACTGATAATCTTATCGATTTTGTTAAAATTATCGGCGGAGTTGACGTTTATCTCGACAAGGGATTCAAAGACGAACAATATCCCAATCCGGAATACATAAAAAGTCCTTCATCCCAAATTCCTATTTATGCTACCATTGAATTTCCCTCCGGAATCAATCATCTTAATGCCGATAATATCACCCAATTTGTTCGTTCCCGTAAAAGTTCGGAAGATCCCGCCGAGGGCGGTACCGACTTGGGTCGGATTCAACGCCAGCAAATTTTGATCGAAGCCATTCTTGCCAAGGTAAAGCAAAAAGAATTTTTCCAAAATTATCGCAATCTGATTACTCTCTACAATTTTTGGAATCAAAAACTTACTACCAATCTTACCGATGTTGACCTTCTTTCCTTGGGAATCAATTTAAAAGATAAACTTCCTCACCTGACTTTTCAAAGATTTAGCCCGCCCGTCGGAAAAACAGCCAAAGACGGGGTAATTTACCATCCGCTAGTTTTTCCCAATCGGCAATGGGTTTTTCTTCCCGTTGGTCCCGACTACCAAAAACTAAAAACTTTTATCAAAGACTCACTTGACTAATTTGAAAGACAAATATCTCCAAATCCATTATTACCGGCTTAATCTTATTCTTAATCAGATAAAATCGCTTAATCTTAATTCATCAGCCAAGATTCTCGACGTCGGTTGTTACCCTCCGCATATTTTTAACGGTCTTACCAAGTCGGGTTACGACACTTACGGGATTTCTTCCCTTCACGAAAAGATTAAAAATCCCAAAATTTCCATTCTTAATATCGAAACGCAGAAATTTCCTTATCCCCAAAGTTATTTTGACCTGATTGTTTTCAGCGAAATTTTGGAACACTTGACCGTTGATCCCGATCCGATCTTTGACCAAATTTATAACACCCTTAAACCCGGTGGTTTTTTAATAATTACTACCCCCAACGCCGTCCGTCTCCACAATTTGATAAAAATAATTTTCGCTAAAAATATCTATTTTCCTATTTATCAGCTTAAACAATCCCTTTATCATCGACATCACCGAGAATACACCCAAAATGAAGTCAAAGATCTTTTATTAAATTCAAAATTTGACGTTAAAATTTCAAAAAACATCACTGCCTACCCTCCTTTCCGTCCTAAAAATCAAAAAGATTCCTTTTTTTTAAAGATAATTAAGTGGACGGGCTATGGTCTAATGCTATTATCCCCAGCCAGAAGAGACACAATTTTTGTTCTGGCCTCAAAGTCGTAGCTCAATTTCTTCTCTTTTGCTATACTGATAAAAGTTAGAGTTTATTTTCTTTATGGACATTCCAAATCTTTCCGTTCCCATACCGGCACCAACTCCGGTTCAAAAGTCTTCTTTTGTTCCCGTACTCATTATCCTTTTTCTCGGCTTATCTGCCGGTTTTTGGCTTTCCCGCTTAGCCCCGCTAGGTTCGTCCGGCTCTAATAGCAGTAATGGTAATGGTAAAAACATTATTTCTGCCGACAAAATTAGTAGCGCTGCTGATCTTATTGTTGGTAAATATTATGGTAATACTAGTCAAAACTTTAAAGATTCAGTTTTTGGTACCATCAAAAAAGGCGGGATCAATGGCGAAGGCACTCATACTCTTCTTCGCGAAGGGGGAGTAACTCAATCCGCCGCTCTGACTTCTTCGGTTATTGATCTTGATCTTTTTAATGATAAAAAGGTCGAAGTAAAAGGAGAAACCAACTCTACTACCAAAGCCGGTTGGTTTTTGGATGTTGGTGTCATAAAAATAGTTGAGTAAAATGGATATTACTTTTGATCACGTATCAAAAAACTTCAGTCTGATTAGTGCCTTAAAAGACATCTCCTTTGAGGTTAAGCAGGGAGAGTTTGTCTTTATTGTTGGTAGTTCCGGAGCCGGCAAATCAACCTTGCTAAAATTAATACTTCACCAAATTAAGCCCAGTTCCGGCAACATTATTATCGATCAGGTCAATTACCGTCAGGCTAAAAAATGGCAAATTGAAAAAATCAGAAAAAATATCGGCGTTATTTTTCAGGATTTTCAGCTCATTGCCGATAAATCAGTTGAGGAAAACATCGCTTTAGCGTTGGACATTATTAATTATCCTCATGCCGAGATATCGGCTAAAATCGACGAAGTAATTAAAAAAGTTAACCTAAATAATCGCCGCTTCCTTTTCCCTTCCCAGCTTTCCGGCGGTGAGCTTCAGCGAACGGCTTTAGCCCGGGCTTTAGCCATTAATCCTCAGGTTATTTTAGCCGACGAGCCCACCGGCAACCTGGACCCCTACAACTCCTGGAATTTGGTTAAGCTCCTTAAGGATATCAACGAACAAAACCACACTACAATCGTTATGACTAGTCACAACAACGATATTGTCAGTTCACTTAATAAAAGAATAATCAGCCTTGAAAATGGCGAAATTAAAACCGTGAATCCAATTAAAACAAAAGTTAAACATTCCAAAAAAAATGAGCCTGCTTAAACATACTTGGCATCATCTTCGTCGTTCTCCGTTTCAAAGTTCGATTGCCATCTTAATCATGTCGCAAATGCTTTTTATCGTTTCCGGTTTTTCAATTATTTCTTCCGGTCTTTCTAAAATTTTAAAATACTTTGAAACTAAACCGGAAATTACTATTTTTCTCAAAGACGGCTTGGATAAAGCTACGGTTGAAAATTTTCAAAAAGAACTTGCCGCTTATCCGAGTATCAAAGAAATAAAGTATCTTTCCAAAGAAAAAGCTCTCTCCCTCTATAAGGAACAAAACAAAGACAACCCTCTTTTAACCGAAATGGTTACCGCCAGTATTTTACCGGCATCTTTTGAAGTATCAGTTAGTGATCCGAAAATTTTAGAACAAATATCTCAAAACATTTCCACCAAAACCAACATTGTTGACGAAATTATTTATCAAAAAGACATGATTAACTCACTTCTTCGCTGGACTAATCTTATTCGTCAAGCCGGTTTTATTTTAACCGTCTTGATTGCACTTACTGCCTTTCTGATTACCTCTATCATCATCGGTATGAAAGTTACTAACCGTAAAGACGAAATTAAGGTTAGTCGATTACTGGGAGCTTCCAAGTTTTACGTTCAAAGGCCCTTTCTTTTGGAGGGAGTTATTTACGGCTGTCTTGGTAGCCTTATTGGCACCATTTTTTCTTCCGGCTTGGCCATCTATTTTCGTAGTCAAATTAATACTTTTTTTCAACCGATTGTCTTTTTACCCTACGAACCGACTTTTTATCTGACCATTTTTGCTATCACTACCGCCATTGGTATTGTCATTGGTTATGGAGCCAGTTTAGTTAGCGTTAAAAGATATATCAAATTCTAACGTTGATGTCCTTTATCTTCGTTATTATCGCCTTTATTTGGCAACTTTTTCTTCCCCATACTGTCTTGTTGGCTCAGGACCAATCTGTATCAGATCTTGAAAGCAAAATTGTTGAATATACTAAAAAGCTCGAAGAGTTAAGTAAATCCAAGGATACTCTGGCAAATCAAATCAAAATTATCACCTCTCAAATTGATCTGACTTTATTAAAAATTAGTCAAACCGAGTATAACGTGTCGGTTTTAGTTAAAGAAATCAGCTCATTATCAGTCAAAATTGCTGATCTTGACGTTTATCTAAACCAACTTTCGTCTGCCTACATCGAACAGGTTACCCAAAACTACAAGCTCCAAAAACGCGTTCCTTCTTTCTTATTTTTTTCCGATGCCAGTTTTAATAGTTGGCTGGAGCGGTCAAAATACATTACCCTGATTCAAAAAAATAGTCAGGACACTCTTCTCAGTCTTGAAACCACCAGGACCAATTATGATCTTCAAAAACAGGAAAAAGAACACAAGCAAAAAGAGTTAGAAGATTTAGAAATAAAGCTCGACGGTCAAAAGAAAAGTCTAGCTAATCAAAAATCATCTAAATCCAATCTTTTGGCTGTTACCAAAAATGATGAAGCCAGATACCAACAACTCAAGCAAGCGGCCGAAAGTGAGTTAAGCTCTTTACTGGCAGCCAAATTTGTCGGCAAACGAAACGTTAAAAAAGGTGAAGCTTTAGGCATGATGGGCAATACCGGTTATTCATTTGGGGATCATCTTCATTTTGGTCTCTATGACCTGCGTGAAGAAAGTCTTTCCTCTTGGACTTATCAAAACGATATCGATGCTTCTGATTATTTAAAAAATCAAATTTGGCCCATGAGTGATCCGATAGAAATTACTCAAGGTCGTGGCCAAACGAAGTATTCATATCTTTATGCTGACAAATTTCACCACGGAATTGATATGGTCTCACCCAATAAAACCATCAAGACGGTTAATGACGGAGTAGCTTACTTTTTTAGAAACGCTCAAAGCAGTCTTGGTAATCACGTCAAGCTTTTCCATCCCGACGGCAAAATGTCTTTATATTTGCACATGCAATAAAGTTAATACCCTCGGGCAAGTTTTCTTACGCCTAAAGCACCAACTGCAGTTGTCGCCAGCAAGATAGTCTGTAAAATCAAACCTTCGTTTCCGGTTGAAGGAGTTGTTTTAGTCTCAACATAGAAAGAAGCTGTGTCACTATCAAAGAGGTCATCGCTTCTTACTTCACTTCGATTAACCATTTTAAAAATAGTTTTGCCGTTTTCACCTACCGGTAAATTCTTAATCCTAGCTCTGATTAAATATGTTTTAGAATCACCGGGATTAAAATCATAGAAGTTCCAGGTAATAACGTTGGTATCCTTATCATAAGTTCCCGGATAGAACACCAATTCTAGGTATTTGGGCAAAATATCCTTAACTTCGACCTGATTCAACTTTTCCGAACCACTATTTTCAATCACGATGTTAAAGTCAATAAAATTACCTTCTACAAATACTTTTTGACCACGGTCAAGGTTATCATAGAATTTTACATCTTTTATAGGCCTTAACTTTTTATCAATTACAATTGATCTTTTGACTTCATTACCACCGTAATATTGGGCTCCGACACTTGTTGGTTTATACAACCAACCAAGGCCCAATACCACTAAACCAACGATATTTATAGTTCTTAAAATTTTGTGTTCCACCTGCTTGGTTAACTACTAATAGTTAAAGATTACAGGATAGTATATCCTATAATCTTGTTTTGTCAAGTCAGAATCTCAATCCCAGCCAAGTTAAATTGATAAGGTGTGATATTATAAGCACAAGATGTTAAATTCTGAAAGAAAAGGAGAATCTTCTCACGGCGAAAAGGTTCACCGAAGCCGCGTTTTAGCAGCTGCCAGACGAGAGTCCTCTTTTGATGAGGAAAGATGGAGTGTCGAAGAAGTTGAGAAAGCCAGAAAAAGATTGATGAGTGTTGAAGCGATGCTTTCTCCCGTCAGTGAAGCAAACATGACCCCTTTTCAAAAGGCTTCTTTGGAAATAGAAAAAATTTGGTTGAGATTTAAGACAGGAAAGATATCCGGAAGCGAACGACAGTCTAATCTTGGTAGAACTCTCAATTATTGGGAGACAAACAATCATGAAGTTTTTGACCAGTTAACTCAAGAGAACGGAGACGGGATTACCCTCCTCGCTGGAATCAGAAACAGAGTTATTCCCCCGATAAATATTGGCGGTTTCCACACCAAAAGAAGATAGCCAGGCAGTTCGGTGTTTCTTGACTAACCCCTTAATCGCTTTGCTATACTTTAGCATATGACTAAACCCCTTTTAAACGAACTTTCAGTCTTTTTCCCTTGCTACAACGAAGAAAAAAATATTCAAAACACCATTAATAAAGCTTTGCCAATTATTCAAAAAATTGCCAAAACCTGGGAAATAATCATCATCAACGACGGCTCCAAAGACAAAACCGGTGAAATTGCTAAAAAAATTCAATCAAAATATCCTCAAAGTATTAAAATAGTCACCCATAATCCCAATCGCGGTTATGGTGGGGCTTTCAAAAGTGGTCTTTATAACGCTCACTACGAATGGATTGCTTTCACCGATGCTGACGGCCAGTTCGATTTTAATGACGTCTATCAGTTGATTGAAAAGCAGCAAAAAACTAAAGCCGACTTAGTTATCGGCTACTATCTTGGCCGCAAAGTTTCTTTTTTCCGAATTTGGGGTTCCAAACTTTGGCAATTAGCCGTTTTCATTCTTTTTGGCCTAAGGGTTACCGATATTGATTGTGGCTTTAAGTTAATGAGTAAAAAAGTAGTCGATACTATTCCTAAACTTGAATCTGAAAGGGGACCGTTTATTACCAGCGAGTTTTTAATTAAAGCCAAAAAATCAGGCTTTAAGATAGAAGAAGCCGGCGTTCATCACTTTGCCCGGCTCGAAGGTGAGGCCACGGGTACCAAGCTCAATGTTGTTCTGGCCGGCTTTAAAGATCTCTTTCGTCTTTGGTTTAAAATCAACTTCGGTCGTTAATGGCCAAATTTTTTCAAAAAAACTATCTTCTAATCCTTATCCTTGTTTTGGGGATAATTTTGCGTTTTTATCGCTTACCGGAATATTTGGAATATTTAGGCGATCAGGGTCGGGATTTAGTTATCATCCGCGACTTTTTAAAAAATGGTGATCTTTTTTTTATTGGCCCTCAAACCAGCATCGGTAATATGTATTTGGGTCCTTATTTTTACTATCTTCTCGCCCCATCTCTTTGGTTGGCAAATTACAGCCCCGTTGGCCCGGCCGCCTTTGTCGCCTTAATTGGGATAGCAACTATCTTTTTAATTTATTATATTAGCCTGCATTGGTTTGATAAAAAAACCGCGGTTATTTCCGCCTTGCTTTACGCTATTTCTCCGGTAGTCATCAAGTACTCTACTTTTTCCTGGAATCCCAATGTTGCCCCTTTCTTTTCTCTGCTTTTTATTTACTTCTTTTTCGAAAGCATTTCCAAGCAAAAATATCGTCTTTTAATTTTTGCCTCCCTTTCCTTCATCATGGCTCTCAATACCCATTATCTTTGCCTGCTACTTCTTCTCCCGGCGGGAATTTTCTGGCTAATTCATTTTTTTCAACAACACCACTCGTTTCGTTCTGATTTTTTTAAACAAACTGTTATCTCGGTTTTAATTTTTCTTCTTTCTTTAACCCCCCAAATTCTTTTTGATCTTAAGCATCATGGTCAAAACATTAAAGCTCTTCTCACTTTTTTTACGGAGCGCGAAACCACGGTTAATCTCAAGGCTTATAAGGCTATCCCTCAAATAATTCCTCTCTTTAATCAAATTAATACTCGACTGCTGTTTGGTAAAAATGAAGTTTACGCTCCTTTTTTAAGCGTCGTTTTCTTCTTGGGTATTATTTTTTTATTTTTTCACCTTTCCAAACCCAAACGACAACCATTTATATTCGTCTTTTCTTGGTTTTTCTTGGGTTTGGTTGGTCTTGGCCTCTACAAACAACACGTTTATGATCATTACTTTGGCTTTATTTTCCCCGCTGTCTTTATCATTGCCGGTCTTGTTGTTTCCACCGCGTGGAGATCTAATCTTTTTTTTAAAATTCTCTCATCACTTTTTTTAATTTCCATTATCCTTCTTTCACTGATTGCCAATCCGTTTCGTTACCCGCCCAACCGTCAACTACAAACCAACCAAACTATAGTCGATTCAATAATTGCCAAATCAGAACAGCAACCTTTTAACCTGGCCCTGTTGGCCAAACAAAACTACGATCCTCCGTATCGTTATCTTTTGTCTTTAAAAAATTCTCCCTTGTACGCTATCGAAGAAAAACACACCGATCAACTTTTCGTTATTTGTGAACCTTGGCAAATCAGTTGCGAACCCATTAATAGTCCCCAAACCGAAATTGCCAACTATGGTTGGGCTAAAATTACCGATAAATGGGAAATAAACAACATTCAGGTTTTTCGTCTGATTCCCTATGAAAAATAACTTCTTTTCTCTCAAAAAACTTTTACCCGTAGTAGCTATCGTCGTCATTGCTCTCTTTTTTCGTTTTTATAATCTGGAAAATCGTTATAGTTTCGAATGGGACTAAGAATGGATTTCTTGGCATAGTTAGACGCTAATCTGTATAATCAAATTATGAACAAAGTCAGTATCATTATTCCCTGTTATAACGAAGAAAAAAATCTTAATCGTGGCGTTTTGGATCAGGTCTATGATTTTCTCAAAACTCAAAAATTTACTTGGGAGGTGGTTGTCTGTAACGATGAATCAACCGATAATAGTCTTCAGCTTGTAAAAACCTTCGCTGATAAACATCAAAATTTTCGAGTGCTTGACCTGCCTCATGGCGGCAAGCCTTCAGCTGTCTGGGGTGGTATTCAACAGGCCAAATATCCTGTCGTTCTTTTTACCGACATGGATCAATCTACTCCCCTTAAAGAAATGACCAAGCTTTTGCCGTATTTTGAATCTTATGACGTTATTATCGGTTCCCGCGGTTCACATCGGGAAGGCAATACTTTTTTAAGAAAACTTGGTTCCAAAGTTTTTCTTTTGGTCAGAAGGCTCATTTTGCTCCACAGTATCAACGATACTCAATGCGGCTTTAAGGCCATGAAAACCAACGTCGCCAAAAAACTTTTCCCAAATCTTCAATTTTTCAAAGACAAAACCGAAAAAAAAGGATGGCGCGTTTCCGCCTACGATGTCGAGCTACTCTTTATGGCCCAAAAATGGGGTTATTCTATCAAAGAAGTACAAGTTGTTTGGAAAAACGAAGACACCAGTACTACCAAGGGCGATCTCAATGCTCGTTATAAAAAAGAATCCATGCAAATGGCCCAGGAAATTTGGCGGGTTATGGCCAATAACCTTAAGGGGATCTATGATCAAAAATCATAAACCGATTCTTGTTTTCAGCTTGGTTTATTTTATTACCCGTCTTGTAAATCTTACTTCTCTTCCGGTTTTCTGTGATGAAGCCATTTATGTCCGCTGGTCTCAACTTATCAAAAGCGTTTCTTCACTCTTTTTTGTCCCCCTTTCCGATGGCAAGCAACCTCTTTTTATGTGGCTGGTTGTCCCATTTTTTAGTGTTTTTAAAGATCCGCTTTTTGCCGGTCGTTTTGTCTCTGTTTTAGCCGGGTGGGGGACTCTGATCACCATTTTTTTTCTGGCCAAACTTCTTTTTAACAGCAAAACCGCAATTTACGCCGCCGTAATCTATCTTTTTCTGCCTTTTTCATTTTTCTTCGACCGCTTAGCTTTGGCCGACAACTTACTTACTTTTTTTGGAGTTTTATCCCTTTATCTTTCCCTACTTCTCGCCCAAAAACCGTCACTAAAAAATAGCCTGCTATTAGGCATTGTTTTAGGTCTTGCTTGGCTCACCAAATCACCGGCGATTTATTTTATTGCCCTTTCCGTTTTTACTTTCGCTGTCATTCGTAAAACAATTTTTGTAATATATCCGGCAATTTCTGCCTTTATCGCTTTTGTTATCTTTAATATTTTAAGGCTTGATTCCCAATTTCACATGATTGGTCGACGAAATTTAGATTACGTTTGGCCGATCGGTGAAGTTTTAAAACACCCTTTCGACCCCCTTAAACCCCACCTGATCGACGTTTTTAATATTTCGGTTAAACTTATCTCCTGGCCTTTAATTATCGCCGTTATCGTTCTTTTTATATTTCTAATTTTTACTAAAAAATTTGTAATTTATAATTTGAAATTTGTAATTTTACTTTCTTGGTGTTTGCTTCCTCTTCTTGCTAGCGCCGCCATGGCCAAGGCCTTTACTGCCCGCTATATTCTTTTTACTCTCCCTCCCCTCATCATCATTTTTGCCTTTTTTCTGAAACGTCTTCGCCACTTTTTCTTATTGTTACTTTTGATTCCTAATCTCATTTTTATATATCAACTTTCATTTAACCCATTTTCTGTTCAACTTCCTCCAACCGAAACCGGCTACTTACGCGATTGGACTTCCGGCTGGGGTATTCAAAAAGCTGCCACTTATCTTCGACAACGGGCCAAAGTTGTCAATGTTATTGTCGGTACCGAAGGATCTTTTGGAACTCTTCCTAACGGCTTACAAATTTACACCGAAAAAGTCCATCAGTTAACCGTTATCGGGACCGGTCTGGGTTACCCCAAAATTCCCGAACAACTTATCAATGCCAGAAATTATGGTGATGAAGTTTTTCTTTTGTTAAACGAAACCCGTAATCAGTTGCTTTCGTCAGAAAAAGACCGTCTTGAATTAGTTAAATCTTACCCAAAGCCAGGATCTGATGCCCTAGTATTATATCGTTTAAGGTAAAATTGACTATGTTCCGAAGAGTCCTTCGCAGTCGCTTATTTATTCCCCTCATTTGTTTTATTCTAACCACTCCCGCTTTCTATTTTCTCCTAAAACCCGGCATTTATTGGAACATGCACGACGACATGCAAATGATCCGCCAGCTGGAGATGGAAAAATGTTTCCAAGATGGTCAAATACCTTGTCGCTGGACACCCGATTTGGGCTATGGCTACGGCTATCCTCTATTTAATTTTTATCCACCCTTACCGTTCCTTATTGGTGAACCTTTTCGCTTACTAGGTTTAAGTTTTGTCTCAGCTATTAAGCTGACAGCACTTCTTCAAATTGTTCTTTCTGCTGGATTTATGTATTTATTAGGTCTGGAATTAGTTGGTCCATTTGGGGCTCTCCTTGGGTCATTATTCTATACCTACGCTCCCTATCATGCTGTCAACGTTTACGTCCGCGGTGCTATGAATGAAGCCTGGGCAGCCGTCTTTTTTCCTCTAATCTTCCTCTTTTCATACCGTTTTGTTAAGAAATCCAATCTGCTTGACTTACTTGGTTTATCGATTTCATTTGGCCTTATCCTCCTCTCTCACAATCCAATGGCCCTGATAATTAGTCCCTTTCTTCTTGTGTGGGTTCTCTTTTGGTCATACCAAAAATATAAATTAAAATTTAAACCACTATTATCTCTATCCCTAAAACTACTTTGCGCCGGATTTCTAGCCATTTTTCTTTCGGCATTTTATACTCTGCCAGTTCTTTTTGAAAGTCGCTTTGTTCAAATTAACAGTATGTTTCAAGGTTACTACAACTACACTGTTCATTTTGTGTCAGTTTTTCAATTATTTATTAGTAATATCTGGGGTGATGGGCCCTCTATTTGGGGTCCGCTTGATCAATTATCCTTTTCCGTTGGCTACCTTCAATGGATAATACCTTTACTTGGAATAATTTTAATTATTTATTTATGTTTTAGAAAAAAAATTAAAATAAATATTTTCATTCCCTTTTTTATCTTAACTATGTTTGGGCTATTTAGTGCTTTTATGACCCATGAACGATCTTCGTTTATATGGCGATTAATTCCTACTCTTCAGAAAATTCAATTTCCCTGGCGTTTTCTTAATTTATCAAATTTCTTTTTCTCAGCCGCAGTAATATTCACCCCCTTAATTATTTCTAAATTTATTTCTTCAAAACCAATTCGACTAATAATTTATTTATCTCTTAGTATCCTGGTTGTTATAATTAATTATCAAAATTTTTATCCAATTACCTCAGGTCCGTTGTCTGATCAACAAAAGTTCCAGGGAATAGCCTGGAACAACCAAATTACCAGTGGTATTTACGACTATCTTCCCAAAACCGCTGACCGCGCCGCCCAAAAAGCAGCTACCGAATATGTTGACAAGGTTGAACCTCCAACTTCAAAATACATTATTTCCGGCCAAAAACATGGAACAGACTGGCTATTTTTTAGCCTCTCTTTAGACAATCAGGCCAAAGTCACTATTTCTCAATTATATTTTCCCGACTTTAAAATATTTGACTACGACAAAGAAATTTCCTTTACGGTTGAGCCCGAATTCGGCCGGATGGTTATTGATCTTTCTCCGGGTTACCATCAACTTTACGTCAAACTTTTTAACACTCCGATTCGTACTGTTTCTAATATAATTTCACTAATGGCTTGGCTGTCAGTTGTCATTTACCTGTTATTCTCGACATGGAAACGCTGGAAATCGAAGAATTAAAACAAAAAACCACCAAAAACATGCTTTTTGTTTCCCTTCGAAACATGGGAATTCAGGCCATTTCCACTCTGGGCTTTTTTCTTCTTTCTCTTCTTTTGGGCACCGGCGAAGTTGGTTTGTTTGCGCTTGTGGCTGAATCTATTGGCATTCTTGGATATTTTTCTGACATTGGTCTTACTTCTGCCCTAATTCAACAAAAAGAAGAAGTTTCAAAAAACGACCTTCGAACTACTTTTACTATTCAACAATTATTAGTTTTAATTTCACTAATTGTTGTCTTTCTGGTTTACCCCAATTTCAGTCTTGCTAGAAATTATGGATCCAAAGAACTTTGGATAGTTCTTTCACTTTGTTTTTCTTTTATCACCGCTTCTTTAAAAACCATTCCTTCTGTTCTTCTCGAAAGACGTCTCAATTTCAAATTACTTTCCATCATCGATATTCTTGAAAATATTAGTTTTTATGCTATCGCCGTTATCTTTGCGTTTTTAGGATTCGGTGCCGTTTCCTATGCCATTGCCATTTTCTTTAGAAGCTTTCTCGGAGTTTTCCTCATTTATCGCTATAGTTCCTGGCCGATCGGTTTCGGTTTTTCAAAATTATCAGCCAAACGACTTTTCAAATTCGGTATTCCTTTTCAGCTAAATAGTTTTATCGCTATGGCCAAAGACCGTCTTTCTAATGTTTTTGTTGGCGGCATACTTGGACGTGAATCTTTTGGTATTTTATCTTGGGCTCAAAAAGGTCCCAGAATTCCGCTGGCTCTGATGGACGCCATAATGAAAGTTACCTTTCCAACCTTTGCCCGTCTTCAGGAGCACCCTGAAGTTCTTCAACGATCGCTTAAACGCAGTCTGTACTTTATCGCTTTATTTGTTTTTCCTATGCTGGCTGGAATTGCCTTAGTTTCCTCTGACATTATCAACATAATTCCCAAATACCAAAAGTGGCTCCCGGCTGTTTTTCCGCTTTATTTCTATGCAGTTAACGCCGCCATTGCCGCTGTGACTACGCCAATTACCAATGCTTTTAACGCCATCGGTAAAATTACTGTTACAACTAAATTAATGATTATGTGGACTACCCTTACCTGGTTACTGTTTCCCTTCTTTAGTATAAAGTTCGGCTACGTCGGTACCTCAATTGCCACTCTTATTGTCGGGCTAAGCTCTGTCGTTGTTTGGATACTTTGTCAAAAAATATTTAACGTTAATGTGCTTTCTACCATCATTCATCCGTCAGTTTCCACACTCCTAATGGCAGGTTCAATTATAATATTTGCCCGGCTCAACCTACCACTTCCCTTTCCCTTACTCGGAAAAATTATAGTTGGTATTACTGTTTATCTTGCTTACCATTTAATTTTTAGTCGCCCACAGCTTAGTTGGTTTTTTGATCAACTTAAAAAAATAACCAAAAAATGAAACCGAAGCTGTTAACTATCATTGTTATCATCTTGGGCGGCTTGCTTTTTTCCTTTACCTCTCTTAAAAGTGGCCAAACATACGATTTTGGTCTTGGCTTTTGGGGCCCACACGGACACGACTCCGTCTGGCACCTAAGTCTCATCAACCAGTTTTCTCGTGGTATTCCTCTTCAGAATCCAATATTTTCAAACACCATTCTTAACAATTACCACTGGGGTTTTGATCTTTTTGCCTATCTTGTCAGTAAAATTTTGCCACTAAACCTACTAGATATATATTTTCGTATTATTCCAATTTTCTTTTCACTTTTAATAGGAGCCCTTTCTTATTGGCTGGTTTACAAAATTACCAAAAACCGTCTGACTTCTACTATTTTCGTTTTTCTAAATTATTTTGCCGGTTCTTTTGGCTGGATCTATACCATTTTAAAAAATGGTCAATTAGGCGGAGAATCTCTTTTTTGGTCAATGCAATCAATTTCTGCCCTTATCAATCCGCCCTATGCCTTGTCTATTATCATGGTTTTTGCGGGTTTAATTCTTTGGCTTTCCAAAAGAAACAATAATCAACCTTTTTGGGCAATTACTATTGGCATAATATTTGGCTTACTTACCGGAGTTAAAATATACGCCGCCATAATCTTTGGTCTTTCTTTCTCGTTGTTTTTTATTTGGCAATTTATAAAAACCAAGAAAATATTACTTTTTGACTTTCTCTTATGTGCTACTTTTGGACTTATTTCAATCACAATTATGTCTTGTTTGGGAGTATTTTCTCAAAAATCTCTTATTTCTTTCCAGCCTCTTTGGTTTGCCCACAGTCTTATTGAATCTCAAGACAAGCTTTTTCTTCCGAAGCTTGCTGGCTTTCGCTACAACCTTTCATTTCAACTCCTGTCTTACAAACTTCCGATTTTTTTAATAATCGAAATTTTTTTATTGGCTATTTTTCTAATTGGTAATCTTGGCACTCGAATTTTAGGTTTGTCAAACATCACTCAAAAAATAAAAACTAAAAAAAATACTCCGACAGACAATCTCTTGTATTTAACTATGTTAGTTTCCATGCTGATTCCGACCCTTTTTATTCAAAAGGGAACTGCTTGGAATACAATTCAATTTTTTTACTACTTTCTACTTTTTTTCAATTTGTATTTTGCCATTACTTTGACTTCAGTTTTTCAAAAGTCAAAGTTACTTTTCTTCATAATTTTAATTATCACCGTTCCGACTACCATCGGCACCCTAAAAGACTATTTTGGCTACCCCCCACCATCCTCTCTTCCTTCCGATGAAGTTCAAGCTCTTAACTTTCTTAAAAGTCAACCATACGGAACTGTTTTAACCTATCCCTACGATAAAAATAAAAAAAGCAATGTTTCTACTCCAATTCCCTTATACCTCTACGAAACCACCGCTTATGTCTCCGCCTTTAGTGGTCAGCCAACTTTTCTTGCAGACGAGATGAATCTAGAAATTACCGGTTATAATTGGCAAAAAAGACGCCAAGAGTCATTAGCTTTTTTTGACCAAGACTATGACCAAAGGTTCAAAAATCGTGATTTTCTCGTTAATAATCAAATAACCTACGTCTATCTTGTCGGTTATCAAAAGTCTGATTCTCGCCTTAGTTACTGGACAATGCAACTTGACAAAATCTTTGAAAACCAAAGCACCATTCTCTACAAAGTTAGAAGATGATAAACTAGTTCACATGGACCAAAAACCCCTGATTTCCGCAGTAATAAATGTCCGAAACGAATCTGATAACCTTCAAAAATGTCTTCGCTCCATCAAAGGCTTCGCTGACGAAATTATTGTTGTTGATATGCACTCAACCGACACCAGTCAGTCGGTTGCTAAATCGTTTGGAGCTAAAGTTTTTCCCTATCGTTGGATGCGGGTAGTCGAACCGGCCAGAAATTTTGCCCTTTCCAAAGCTTCAGGGCGATGGATATTATTACTCGATCCGGATGAATATCTTGGAAAAACCCTTAAAAAAGAACTCAAAAAAATAATTAATCGCAATCACGTTGATTTTGTCAAAATTCCTCGCAAAAATATGATTTTGGGTAAATGGTTACGTCATGGCAATTGTTGGCCAGACTATTTGATCCGTTTTTTTAAAAAGGGATCTGTCACCTGGAAAAAGGAAATCCACAGTCAGCCAATAACTAAAGGCGAAGGCATTACCATTCTTGATTCGGAAAAATTAGCCATTCGACACAACAACTACCAAACCGTCACCCAGTTTGTTATCCGCGCTCTTCGCTATAGTGGTATTCAGGCTGACGAGCTTAAGAAAAACAATTACAAACTCAAAACCAGCGACTTTATTCTTAAACCAATCCAAGAATTTAATTCCCGCTTTTTTGCCAAAGAAGGCTACAAAGATGGTTTGCACGGTCTTATCTTCTGTCTTTTACAAACCTTTGCTATCGCTATGGTTTATATCCGCCTTTGGGAAAAATGTGAATCTCCTGACAAAGCTTTACCCAAAGAGTCTTTTATCTCTGCCAGCCAAGAAGCAGTCTATGAATTTGGCTTTTGGTTTAATAAATATTTTCAAGGCGAGTACTCCAAAAATATCTTTAAAGTCTTTTTTCTAAAAATCCGACAATCACTCAACCGTTTTACTAAAAACTTCTAATCCATGCTAAAAATCGCTGTCGTGATTCTTAACTGGGAAAAACCAGATATTACCATTGATACCGTCAACTCTTTTTTAAAAATTACCCACAAAAGTTTTACTTATAAGATTTTTATCGTTGATAATGGTTCGACCGATAATTCGGTTGAAAGATTCCAAAATCTCTATGGCAAAGAAAAAGCTGTCGAACTTTTAAAAAGCTCAACTAATCTCGGCTACGTTGAAGGTAATAACTTTGGGGTAAACCATGTTCTTCAAAAAAGTTTTGACTATCTTTTATTAGCCAATAACGATATTTTAGTTGACAAAAACTTTTTATCACAGCTCGTCACTACCGGTCAAAAAGACAAAAAAGTCGGTATTCTTGGCCCTAAAATTTATTTTGCTGCTGGTTATGAATACCACAAAGATCGTTACCAAAAGAGAGATATCGGCAAGGTGATCTGGTCAGCTGGTGGAAAAATCGATTGGAATAATATCTTTGGTCAAAACATTGGTCTTGATGAAGTCGATGCCGGTCAGTATGATCAAAACAATCAGCAACTCGATTTTCTCACCGGTTGCTGTCTTTTAATTAAAAAAGAGGTTTTTACCGCTATTGGCCTTTACGACCCAACTTTTTTTATGTATCACGAGGATACTGATTTTTGCCAACGGGCTAAAAGAGCCGGTTTTTTACTGGAATATGTTGCCGATTCCAAAATTTGGCATTTAAATTCGGCCACTGCCGGTGCTGGAGGCGACCTTCATCATTATTTTTTAACCAGAAATCGGCTTTTATTCGGCATGCGTTATGCTTCGTTTAGAACAAAAATCGCTCTTCTTCGGGAAAGCCTAAAAACTTTATTTAATCCCAAATCACCTTGGCAAAGAAAAGCCGTTATTGATTTTTATTGTGGCCGTTTTGGCAAAGGCTCATGGCAATAACCCCCAAACTCTCAATCATTGTTTTAGCCGGTAACGAAGCCGAAGTTATCGTTGATTGTCTTAAAAGCTGCCTCTTTGCCGATGAAATCATTTTAGTTGCCGCCAATTCTACCGACGATACGGTTACCTTGGCTCGCAAAACAGCTCCCAAAATAAAAATCGTTAAAACCTTTGACGAATACAATAAAAATTTTTCCAAATGGCGGAACTTAGGCTACCAAAAATCAACCGGGAACTGGGTTTTTTACGTTGATTCTGATGAGCGTGTCACCCCAAAACTCCAAAAAGAAATATTATCAACCGTTACCACCAAAAACTCAAAAATATCCTATTATGTTATGCCTCGATTCAATTATTACCTTGGTAAAAGAGTCCGACACGGTGGTTCCTATCCAGATTATGTCAAAAGGCTCTTTTTTCGATCCGAGTTCAAAGGATTTGAAGGAATTCTTCACGAAGAACCAATCACCACCGGCAACCTGGGCTATTTAAAATCACCGTTGCTTCACTACACTCATCGTCACCTCAAAACTATGTTGGAAAAATCTTTAGTCTGGACCAACATGGAAGCAGAAGAATTATTCAAAAGCCATCATCCTCCGGTAGTTTGGTGGCGGATTATCCGCATGATGCTTACCAAAATTTGGCAACGTCTTATCAGGGAAAGCATGTGGCGTGATGGCACTGTCGGTTGGATTTCGGTTATTTTTGAAACTTTTGATACTTTTATGATCTATGCCCGACTATGGGAAATTCAACAATCCAAAAATAATACTATAATTAGCTCATGAAAGCCGGAATTTACGATCCATATTTAGACACACTTGGGGGAGGGGAAAGATACTGTCTTACAGTAGCAGAAATCCTCATCAAAAACGGTCATGAAGTTGATTTGTTTTGGTCAGGGGATAAAAACTTACTTCAAAAAGCCCAAGACCGTTTTTCCTTAAACTTAGAACATTTAAACATTGTTTCGGATATTTTTGGTTCGTCCCCACGCCACCTCGAGTTCATCGAAGATCAGGAAATCTTTAATCACCCAACCAAAACTATCACCCAAAAACTTCTTAAAAGATATCAAACACTCAAAGACTATGATTTCTTTTTTTACGTTAGCGATGGCAGTATTCCTTTTTTATTTTCCAAAACCAATCTTCTTCATTTTCAAGTTCCGTTTAAAGAAAGCTTTAAGTTTCATCAAAAAATTATCAATAATTTAAAGTCAAAGTTTATTCGAAATGTTGTTTGCAACTCCAATTTTACCGCTCGGTTTATCAAGCAGTACTTTAACCACAATCTCGCCGTTCTGTATCCTCCCGTTGATGTTGATAAATTTAATCCCGGTCAAAAAAGAAACGTCATCCTTTCGGTTGGCCGCTTTGACAATATCTTAAATGCCAAAAAACAAGACATTTTGATAAAAGCCTTCAAAAAACTTTCCAAAAAACTTCCGGGGTGGAAGTTGATATTAGCCGGCGGTAGTCAAAAAGACCCCCAAGACAACAGTTTTTTAAAAGAATTAATAAAACTTTCGCAAGGCTTCCCCATTGAAATTTATGTCAATCCTAGTTTTTCTGATTTAAAAAATCTCTATTCTACGGCCAAAATATATTGGCATGCTGCCGGTTACGCCGTCAACGAAAACCTCCATCCCGAATCAACCGAACATTTCGGCATTAGTGTCGTCGAAGCGATGGCTTCCGGTTGTGTTCCTTTTGTCGTTAACAAAGGTGGCCTTCCTGAAATAATTACCGATGGAACTGACGGTTTTCTTTGGCATACCCCAAAAGAACTTATCTCTAAAACCCAAAACGTCGTAAACAATCACCAACTCCTCAGCCAACTTTCCCAAAATGCTCAAGCAAAAAGTGCTATTTTTTCCAAAAAACAATTTGAAAACAAGTTACTAAAAATTATTCTATGACCCCCAAAATTTCCGTCATTATTACCAACTGGAACGGTCTTCGTCTGCTTCAAAAAAACTTAGAAACGATTATCATTAATAGCCCCGAAGCCGGTGAAGTCATTCTTACCGACGACGCTTCATCCGACCAAAGTCTTAATTATGTTTCCGAACTTCAAAAAAAATATTCTCAAATTAAAATTATTCATCATTCCAAAAACATTGGTTTTGCCAAAAACTCAAACCATGCCGTCAAGGCCTGTCACGGCGACCTGGTTGTTATGCTTAACAACGACATTTTGCCTCATCCAAACTACATTTCAAATGCCATAAAACACTTTACCGACGATCTTGTTTTCGGTGTTGGTTTAGCTGAATTAAATAATGAAAATTGGGGTAAGTTTTACTGGTCAGAAGGTTACCTTCAATATGAACCCGGTGTAAGCATCGGTAAATCACACATTACCGGTTGGCTATCCGGAGGCAGTTCTATTGTCAATCGCGCCCACTTTTTAAAACTTAATGGTTTTGACGAAATCTATGCTCCTTTTTATTCCGAAGACCTTGATCTTGGTTATCGGGCTTGGAAATCAGGTTTTAAACTACTTTGGGAACCAAAAAGCATTGTTGAACACAAACACGAAGTTACCACTTCCAGATTTCCCAAAAGATTACTCGACTATGTCAAAGAAAGAAATCGGTTGCTTGTCGTTTGGCGAAATATTACTGATCCTTCCTTTTTAAGGTCAAACCAATTAGCTCTAATCGGGAGAGTCCTTACCGGACCAAATTATTTAAAAATTATCCTCGCCGCCCGTCGTCAAATAAAATCCAACCGCCCCCCAATTGTCTTCCCCAAATTAACTGACCGGGAAATTTTTGATTTATTTAAATGAACCGAGGACAATATCATCTTCTACTATTTGTACTAGTAATTCTATTTAGTACCTTTCTTTTTTCTTATCGGATTCTCAATAATCCACCTGGTCTCGAAACCGATGAGGGTTCTATCTCTTATAATTCAATTCTAATCTCAAAAAATCTTCACGACCAAAACAAAAGATTCATGCCATTTTTTATCCTATCAAGTGACCATCTTGATTGGAAACAACCAGTCCTGATCTACTCCACTGCAATTTTCTTCAAAATATTTGGTGCTAATCTCATTAATTTTAAGCTTGTCAATATTTTATATTCGTTAGCCACAGTAATTTTAATTTACATATTAACCAGACTACTTATAAAAGAAAAAACATTCGCTTTGATAGCAATGATACTTTATGGTATATCTCCAATGATCATCATTACTACCAGAATCGGTAATGAAAGCATCTTACCTGCCTTCTTTGGTACGTTATGGTTGGTTTTACTAACACTATACAACCGAAATCCCAAAAGGTATTTTCTGATTCTTTGTGGTTTTGCTTTAGGTATTGGTTTCTATAGTTTCAAAGGAATGAGAATAATTATCCCGGTCTGGTCTTTAATGACAATATTACTTGTTCTATTCAAAAATAAATTTAATAAAAAATCGTTTCTAGATATATTGGCATTTGTAGTCACCATAATACCTTATGCTTTAATTATTCCTCTACTTGAAAATAAATACCCCGGTTCCATATTTGATCGAAGTTCGATTCCGATAGAAAATTATCGGTACTATCTTCATTACTGGCTGGCTAATATCAACGTCTTCTCGTTGTTTTCTCAGCCTGATATAGGCAAAATATATGGAATGGATTATTTTGGCGCCCTCTTAATTTCTACTCTTCCTCTATTTATCTGTGGAGTTTTAACAATGATCAAAAAGACTAATTTCCAACTATTTATACTCATAACCTACTTTGTTACTCCAATTCTTTTTGGGGTCGCAAAATCTACCAGTTATAGTCACCGACTTACAGGGTTGATCCCTATTTACGTTTTAGTGACTACCTTCGGCATTAGATATTTATACAAAAAACTCCATCACTCAGAATTGAAAAAATATTTTTTATTTCTTGGAATTTTCTTAATAACATTTAATTTTCTAGAGTTTACTAATTATTATTACATCAAATATCCAAAACAAAACTCGACTAAACAAGCTTTTGATAACAAATATTATTCGGCATTTAAAAATTTATCCGAAATTAGTACCACCAAAAAACTTAACCCTTATGTACAGTCAGATATTTACTTTGGTCATAATGATGCAAATCGGTTCTTTGAACAAGCTTACTTCACTGGTCCAATAAACATTTGGAAATTAGGCGACCAAATGCCGGCAAACAGTGTTTTGCTTACTCAACTCAGTAAGCTCGACAATGCGACGAACTTATTAATTAGTCTAGACTCCCCCGATACAAATCTATTAATTTCTAATTATGATAATAAACCGTAAACCACAAATAAGTATTATCATTCCCACTTGGAACACCGCCGATATTACCCTCAAGTGTGTCAAATCAATCAGGCGTTTTTTTAGTCCTCAGCAAATCGAAATTATTGTTGTCGACAACTTTTCGACCGATAATACTGCTAAAATTTTTTCAAGTTTTAGTGACCTTAAATATCTACTACTTGATCAAAACTACGGTTATTCATACGCCTGTAATCGGGGAGCAGACCAAGCTACTAGCCATGTTTTTCTTTTTCTTAATTCGGATATGGAATTAGTCGACAATAAATTACTCCAAATGCTTAAGTTTTTATTAGAAACTCCAAAATGTGGCTTAGTTGGACCCAAGTTATTAAATACTGATTTAACACCTCAAGGTTCAGTTTTTCCACCCCAAACACCCTTAAACGCTTTTAAACAATTTTGGTTAAGAAAACCCACCTACTTAAAATACAGCCCCATTACCAAAGAACCTATTTCCGTTTGGTCAATTTCCGGCGGTGCCGTTTTAATCAAAAAAACTCTTTTTCAAAAACTTTTCGGCTGGAATGAACATTATCCTTTTTATTTTGAAGATATGGATTTATGTCGCCGGATCCGCGCCCTTGGCTTAAATATATTTTATTTTCCTGATTGTCAAATTATTCATCAACACGGTGCCAGCGCCAAACAGTTAACCGGGATTAACGCTAGTTATAAAAAGCTAGTCTCTGGAAGTATCAAATATCATGGAGTTTTTATCCATTATTTAATTAATTTTGTCATATGGTCTGGCCAAAAGTGGTATCGCTTTTTATCAAAAATTCATCTTTTCCGTGACCAAAACCGCTAAACAACTCTTCGTCTTGTCCTTGATTATCAAACTACTCTTATTACCCTGGTTCTATCATCCTGATATTAAAAGCCAATATTTTCATTTTCAATATTTATCCCGTGGTGTAACCAATATTTATCAATATATTGACCAAAATAAAACAAATCTCCCATACCAAGATACTTTTAATTATTTACCTTTAACCTATTTTACTTTCGGCACATATTCCGCTATCGTCCAAAAAATTGCTCCGCCAAATTTTTCAACATGGATCAATGATTGGAGTGATCATCAAAATAATTATGCCAATTTACCAGTATTTTTATTTCTCCTGAAACTTCCCTATTTATTTTTAGATACACTAATAGGCTTACTTATTTACCGTCTTTATCCCAAAAAAAATTATTACCTACTCTGGCTATTTAACCCTTTAGTTTTTTACTTAATATATGTTTTACAAAATTTTGATATTCTTCCGGTTTTCTTTACTTTTTTAGCCTTTTATCTTTTAAAACGTCAACGTCCTTCTTTATCGTTTTTCATTTTTGGACTATCAATTGCCTTAAAATTTTATTCCCTGCTACTTTTACCTTTCTTTCTTATTTCTACCCGATCAAATTTTTCCAAACTTATCAAATACTCATTTATTTCTCTTATACCTCTGCTATTTAGCGTCTTACCATTTATCAACGACTCTTCATTCATTCGGTCTTTTATTGGTTCCGGTCTAACTCAAAAAATTATTGAGTTTAAATTATTCTCTATACCTGTTTTCCCCATTATTTACATCTTATATTTTCTTTATTCATGGAGATATTCACCTTCAACAATATTTAAAAACATTACTTTTATTTTCTTATTATTTGTCTGCCTGGTAAATTTTCATTCCCAGTGGCTACTTTGGTTTTACCCTTTTTACCTGCTCGCCTTTGCCTCATCCCCCAAAAAGTTGCTACTGGGTCATCTTCTGTTTTTGCCGCTATTACTAAGAGTATTGCTTATCGATGACAATTATTTAACCTGGGGACATTTAATCCCCATCGATCCTTTATTTGTCAAAGTCACTTCTCCCTACAATCTTATTCGCTACCGTCTCATGCAGGATCCGCTAAAATTTCAAATAATTTTTCAATATCTAACATTTTTAACGTCCTTTATTATCTTTTTTGCCCATGAAAAAAATAATCGCCATTAGTTTTATCCTTTTGGGGTTTTTACTATTAATTCTTTTACCTACCTTATTTATTACCTCCCGTCACTCAATTTCCAATCAATCAAACCCAACATTTTTTAATTCCTTAGATATCGGTCATACTTATAATTTTGAAGTCACTACTACTAATACCAATTTAAACTCCCTTACTTTCACTCTTAAAAATCCCCAAATTTTAAATAACAATTTAATTCATTTTAAAATTTCCTCTGGTACTGATGAAAAAGTTTTATCTTTTTCTGGATCTAATATTGGCGACCCTTCAAATTTAGTTTTGAAATATAAACCGCTACCCACTAAAAACGAAGGAATCGTCCAGATAAATATAAGTACCGACAATCCCGATCCAAACTCTCTATATTTATTGACCGACAATCACGGTCAACCTGTCTTTAATTCAACTTATTACCAATCAGGCTTTGCTAATCGTCTGAAGTTCAATTTTCATCGTTTAACTTCTCAACTTACTCAAATATCCTTTATTTATAAAACGACTTATCTACTTTTACTATTTACTTTATTTTTATTTTTGTGATTTATACCTACAATTAAGTTTATATTAAACTAATCTATCTTCTTAAACTTAATGAATAAAAAATTTATACTTTTTATTATTTTTGCTCTTGGTTTAATCGGTAGCTACCGATTGTTTAGACCGGGTTATTTTTCCATGCAAGACGATATGCATGTTTTTCGTCTGCAACAATTAGACATTTGTGTTCATGATGGTCAAATCCCTTGCCGTTATGTCCCTGATGGAGGATTTGGCTACGGTTATCCTTTATTCAATTTTTATTCTCCACTTCCATACGCAATCGGAGAAATCTTTCATTTTGCCGGCTTTCCCTATATTGATAGTATCAAACTAGTTTTCATACTCACGTCATTTATCCGTCCTGTTGGTATATTTTTATTATCATCGCTTTTTTTTGGTCCTGGCGGGGGACTAGTTTCTGCAATTCTATTTTCTTTGGCACCCTATCAAGCTATCAACAGCTATGTTCGTGGTGCTTTAGCTGAAAATCTCGGTCTAGCTTTATTACCTTTTGTATTTTATTTTTCCATCAAGAAAAAATACTTACTTTATGCCTTATTTCTTGCCTTCCTCGCCTTATCCCACAACTTAACCCTTCTTTATGTTGCACCTCTTTTAATCTTAACTCATTTGATATTTTTTCGCTCCAAAATTATTTCATTTATAAAATACTCATTCCTCGGATTTCTTTTGTCGGTCTTCTTTGTACTTCCGGCTTTTTTTGAAAAACAATTTACCACAGTTGCCACCATGACTCAGGGTTATTTTTACTACATTATTCACTTTGTCACCCTAAAACAGTTGTTTATCAACCACAACGATTGGGGTTTTGGTGCCTCTCTTTGGGGGCCGATTGATGATATGTCTTTTCAACTGGGTTATCTTCAATGGTTCATTCCATTAATTATTATTTTCTATCTAATTCTCAATTACAAAACTAAAATTAAAAACAAATACTTAATAATTACTTTTTTCTTTGTTGGTCTTTTTAGTTTATTTCTCACCCACAACAAATCAACCTTTATTTGGCAGCATATTTCATTATTACCTTTTTACCAATTCCCTTGGCGCTTTCTAGCCCCGGCTGTTTTTTCATTTGCCCTTATCTCTGGGTTTTTGTTGCAAATTAAATTTTTCAAAAAATACCGTTATTTGACCGTTCTGTCGTTACTATTTCTAGTGCTTTTATTAAATTTCTCTTTTTTCAAAGAAGACATTTGGTTTCCCTATTTAACCGATCAACAGAAATTATCTCCTGCCAATGTCATCGCCCAAAGCGATGCCGGTCTTAAAGATTATTGGCCAGTCTTTAGTAAAAACTTTCCCAATTATTTTGCCAAAGGTCCCGAAGTTATCGCCGGTACAGCCCAAATCGTCAGCTTTTCTAAAAACAGCCATTCCGCCACCGGCAAAATTATTGTCTCCTCCGATAACGCTTTTATTAACTTGCCAGTAGTCTATTTTCCCAATTTTTCCCTAAAGGTTGACAATATTCCGTCCCCTTATGTCGTAGATCACGATCTCGGTCTAATTACTCTTAATCTCTCTTCCGGTACTCATTCTTTTTATCTTAGTTTCGAAAATACCCCGCTTCGCTTTATCGCCAATACAATTTCCACCGTTTCTTTTATAATATTTATATTATTAAGTATCTTTCGTGAAAAAAAACACTAAATTATTTTTTTGGCTAATACTATTTCTAGCTGTTTTTCTTCGTTTTACAGAACTCGGTTCAATTCCCTCATCTCTAAATTGGGATGAAGTTTCCCATGGTTACAACGCCTATTCCATTTTCCAAACTGGTAAAGATCAATGGGGTGTCTCGTATCCGTTATTTAACTTCCGAGCCTACGGTGATTATCCGACTGCCGCCAACTTATATCTAACCATCCCCTTTATTAATGTCTTTGGCCTCAATGCGTTTGCTATCCGCCTACCTCACGCTATTATTGGTACCCTGACTGTAATAGTGGCCTATTTCTTAGTCCAAATACTCTTCTCAAACTCTATTTTTAACCTTTTATCCATGTTTTTATTTGCCATTTCCCCTTGGTTAGTTTTTCCTTCCCGAGCAGTTTTTCAATCAAACCTATCTCTATTTTTTTTAATGCTTGGTTTATGGTTATTTCTCAGTTCTTTTAAAAAACATTTTCTACTCATTTTAGCCTTACTATCTTTTGGAATCTCACTATATGCTTATCACAACACCCGGATAATAGTTCCTATTCTACCACCATTTTTGTTTTGGTTTTACCAAAAAAATATTAAAAAAATCGATTCCCGAATAGTTATTCTATCACTCATTGTCTTTCTTCTTCTCGCCATTCCCAATGTCCTCAATTTATTCTCTCCTGAATCTCAAGCCCGAAATCGTTGGGTGGGCATCATCAACCCCAATTCAATCAATCTCATCAATGAAAATCGCCGACTATTTTCCGGCCCCCAATTTTTAAACCGTCTTGTTAATAATAAAATTACCTATTTTAGCCAGCAATTTACTGTAAATTATCTTGACCTTCTAAATCCCTTACCCATCTTTTTCCGTGGTTCCCAAAATTACCAGTTTAATCCACCTTCAACCGGATTGATCTTTTCTATATTTTTACCGTTTTTTTATCTTGGCCTATTTGTTGCTTTTAAAAAATATCGCTATTTACTGGTAATGTTTTTAATTTGTCTTTTACCCTCAGCTCTAACCATGGGTGATTTTCCTTCAATTCGGGCCACCAGTGCTGTTCCTTTTTATATCATTTTTATAGTCCTCGGTCTAAGTTTCCTCCGCTCCAAAATAGTCTTAATTTTAGTTTTATTAATCTCTCTTTTTCAGCTTCTTTTTTATTCAAAAACATATCTTCAATACAACACATCCATGTCTCAAACTTGGCAGTACGGTTATCAACAGGCTATCGAGTTTGTTAAACCGCTTTATCCTAACTATAAGCAAATCATCTTTACCAAAAAATATGGTGAACCTCATGAATTTGTTCTTTTCTATTGGCCCTGGTCTCCTCAAAAATATCTGACTGATACTAACCTAAAATGGGATTTTCACGCCGACTGGTACTGGGTTGATGCTTTCGATAAATTTAAATTTGTTAATGATTGGGACATTAAGTCCCTTACTCCTTCCAAAAATACCCTTCTCATCACCAGTCATGGCAACTATCCTAAACCAAATTCCAAAATTCTTCATACCGTTAATTTTTTGGATAATACCCCTGCTTTTGAGATAATCTCCTATGACTAGTAAATACTGGCTAATTATCATTACCCTTTTGGCTTTTATTGTCCGAATCTACCAAACGAATTACGTCCCACTACTTTGGGACGAAGCCTCAATTGGTTACAATGCTTATTCTATTATTAAAACCGGTAAAGATGAATATGGAGTTAGATTGCCCTTTATTTTTAAATCGTTTGGTGACTATAAACCCGGGTTTTATATTTACCTTACCATTCCTTTTGTGGCCGATCTCGGCCTCACCCCTCTGGCCGTTAGGCTTCCATCGATCATCATTGGCTCTCTTACCCCTTTATTTCTATTTTTGTTAATCACCGCCATTTCCCCTGGATCTAAAAAATTAGCGCTAATTTCGGCTCTTCTTTTAGCATTTAATCCATTTAATATTCTCTTTTCCCGGGGTGCCTGGGAAACTAATATTCTTACCTTTGAATTAATTTTGGCTTCCTATTTTTTTGTCCGTCAAAAATATTTTTGGTCATCCCTTGTTTTTGGTTTAACCCTCTTCACCTATCAAGGCGGCAAAATTATGTCCCCTTTAATAATTCTTGCCTTACTAATTATTTTTCGTCCCTCACTAAAAAACTTTTTCTTAAAATTTTCCCTTCCATTGTTTATCATTGCCCTTCCGGTAATCGTTGGTTTACTAACTCAAAACGATAGTAACCGCCTTCAGGTTTTTAGCCTCTGGTCGTATTCTCAAAATCAAACCGAAGTTAATCAAATAGTCGCTGAATCTAGCCGATCGGACTACCTCGTTTTTCATAATCAGGTATTCTTTTTTCTTCGTGGTTTTTGGGAGCGATATTTTAATAATTTTTCTCCAAGATTTCTGGTTTTCGAAGGTGACTGGCAGGTAGCTCGACATTCTACCCCATACATCGGCGTTATACTCTACCCATCATTAATTTTTTTGTATTTGGGTTTGTTTAAAAAGCTGTCATCACGGCTTACGCCCTTAACTTGTTTTTTTCTTTTTTGGCTGTTAACCGCCCCCTTAGCATCCGCTCTCACCCGCGATTCAATTCAACCGGTTCGTGATATGTCACTTTCTATTCCTTTAATTTTCTTTATCGCTTCAGGTTTAAAACTAATTACATCATCTAAATTAAAGATATTTATATTTTTTGTTTATATACTTAGCTTTATTTATTATTCTGATCTATATCTCAATCATTTTGTTAAAAATAAACCACCCGAACACCTTTATGGATATCAGCAAGCCACAAATTATTTATTAGCCAATTCTAAAGATAAAACTGATATTTATTTTTCAGATTTTTACGGCCAACCTTATATTTTTTATCTCTTTTTCTCTCAATACGACCCAGCCAAATATCAGTCTCAAGCCAATTTAGTAGTTAACGGTTTGGATACCGGTAAAGTCACTCAAATCGACAATATTCATTTTGAATCCCCCAACTTTAATGGTGCCAAATTAAAACCTCATCAACTAATGATTTTTTCCTACGATGATGCCATCCGGCAAGGGATTGATCTATCCCTTCTCACCCCACTCTCACCTGTTAATAACACTACTACCTTCTATGGTTACCAAACTAATTAAATCAAAATTAATTTTTTTCATCCTTCTTTTAGCTACCCTGATTCGCTTTTACCACGTCAACTCTCTCCCATCTCTTAATCCCGACGAAGCCGCCCTTGGCTATAACGCCTATTCACTTTTACAAACTGGCAAAGACGAACATGGTGCTAGTTGGCCGCTTCACTTCAAATCTTTTGGTGATTACAAACCCGGCGGCTACGTTTATTTATCTCTGCCTTTCATCGCTACTTTTGGCCTAACTCCGCTAGCTATCCGTCTTCCAAATTTAATTTTTTCAATTTTAACCATTTTGGTTTTATATAAATTTGTTCTATTACTTTCTTCGTCTATCGCACTATCGCTCTATAGCGCTATCGCACTTTCTCTCTCTCCTTGGCACATTCACTTCTCCCGTGGAGCCTGGGAATCTTGTTCTGCCTTATTTTTTATTGTCCTCGGCCTTTATTGGTTTTATTCTTTCATCATAAATCGTAAACTTTATTTTCTATTTCTCTTCCCTTTACCTCTGGTCGCCTCACTCTACATCTACCATTCTGCCCGAATCATAATTCCGGTATTATTTTTAATTTTAATTATCTTTAATTTTAAAATATTTCTAAATTCTTTTAAATCTTCCCTTCTAGCGCTCTTCCTTACTATCGCTCTAACTATTCCTGTCTTAACTTCTTTTATTAATAATGGTGGAGCTACCCGTTTTGGTGGCATTGGTTTAACCGCCGATTACGGACCCATCGCCCGCGCCGAAGAGCTCTTAAATCAACATGGCAACACCCTACTAATAAACCGGCTAATTCACAACAAAAGAGTTCTTTATACCATTTCATGGGCCCAAAAATATTTCTCTCATTTTGACTACAATTTCTTGTTTTTAAAAGGTGACGACGTTCCCCGGTCCAAAACACCCGGTATGGGTCAATTTTATTTATTCGAACTACCATTTTTACTTTTGGGAATTATTTTCGTCTTAAAATCAAAGTATCCTCATCTCAAACCACTCTTGTTTTCTTTACTTTTTATCGCCCCCCTCGCTTCCTCCTTAACCTTCCAAGCGCCATCAGCTCTCCGCTCACTTCCCTTAGTTATTCCCTTATCTATCTTTATTGCCTTCGGCCTTTATTACTCAATTACCTTAATTCCTAAATTAATCTATCTTATAATTCCGTTGTACATTTTTAGTTTCCTTTTTTATCTGGATGCCTATTTTGTTCACTCTCCTTCAAGATACTCTTTTGCCTGGAATAGGGGATTTTCAGAAATTATACCTTTTATTAATACCAGCAAAAGCAAATATCAAAACATTTTCCTGACTGATAAGTATGACCAACCATATATCTTATATTTATTCTTCTCCAAATATCCACCAAAACTTATTCAGTCCCAAATTAAATTAACTCCTCCCGACAAATTTGGTTTTTCAACAGTCAACCAAATTGATAATATTACTTTCCATATTCCTGATGTAATTCCTCCAAACTCGTTAGTTATTGATTCATCCGATTTCCCTTCTACCGCTGAAAGCTTTAGAATATATACAAAATGACCACTATCTCAATAGCCATAGCCACTTATAACGAAGAAGCTAATATCAAAAAAAGTCTCGATGCTGTTGTCGACTGGGTCGATGAAATTGTCATCGTTGACGGTCAATCCCAAGACCAAACAGTTAATCTTGCCAAAAAATATAAAAAAACTAAAATTATCTCTGCTCCCAATCAGCCGATGTTTCATCACAACAAGGAGCTGGCCATTAAAAATTGCCAAAGTGATTGGATTCTTCAGCTTGATGCCGATGAGGTTGTCGACAACGATCTTCAAAAAGAAATTTTAACCATACTTCAAACAAAACCGGAGTCCGTTTCAGAAAATGGTTTTTGGATTCGTCGTAAAAACTTTTTTCTCAATCGATTTTTAACCAAAGGAGGCCAATATCCCGACCCAACCATCCGTTTTTATAAAAATGGCCAAGCTTATCTCCCCTGTCAGTCTGTTCACGAACAAGCCGTTGTCGATGGCAAAATCGGCCAACTTTCAGGCCATCTTCTCCATTATGCCGATTTAAACTTTGAACGTTACCTTACTCGCAACAACCGCTACACCTCACTTATGGCCGATGATCTGCAGGAAAAACACACCCCAATTAACTTTGTTAGTTTTTTTAAATTCTTCTTATGGCTACCATTCTCTACTTTTTTTAGTATATATCTTCGACATCTCGGTTTTGTCGATGGTTTTTCTGGATTTGTTTTTGCCTATTATTCAGCCATTAGTCATCGTTCTGCCTACATAAAATATTATGGTTCTATTCAAAAAAGTTAAAATCGCCATTGATGTTTCGCCCCTGTCTGATCAAAATTCCACTCGTGGTGTCGGTTACTACACCAGGCACTTGGTCGACGCTCTTCAACACGAGACCAAAACTAATCCCGAATATTTAAATTGGCAAATTGACCTAATCACCAATCATTTTAATCCAAACAATTATCAATTAATCCACTACCCCTATTTCGATCCATTTTTTTTAACCTTACCTTATCGTTCAAAAACTCCTTTTATAGTCACCGTCCACGATCTCATTCCCCGACAATTTAAATCCCACTATCCGGTTGGCATAAAAGGTGAAATCAAGTGGCTGATTCAAAAATACCGGCTGAATAAAGCCAAATATCTTATTACCGATAGTCATTGTTCAAAATTTATTATCAACAATCTTACTGGTTATCCAACGGACAAAATTTATGTAACCTATTTATCATCCAACGCCGATTTCAAACCACTTAATAATCAAAAAGATCTACTTAGTCTCAAAAATCGTTACCATCTTCCCGACAAATTTATCTTATATGTGGGTGATGTTAACTGGAATAAAAATTTACCCACTCTAGTAAGCGCCTGCCTTGACTTAAAATTTCCATTGGCTATAGCTGGTTCTGCCGCTAATCAAAAAGAGATTATTTCTCACCCGTGGAATCACGATTTAATTTGGTTACAAAAACAAGCCTCTTTACGTCCAGATTCTATTATTCTCACCGGTTTTGTTTCTACTCAAGAACTTGTCGGCATTTATAACTTAGCCACTATTTATTGTCAACCGTCCTTTGCCGAAGGTTTTGGTCTACCTCTGGTCGAAGCTATGAAAACCGGCTGTCCGGTAGTTTACGGCCAAGAAAGTTGTCTTGACGAAATTATGGACCAAAACGGTGTGATGTTTGACCCACATTCTATTGCTGATCTTAAATTATCTTTAAAAAAGCTTTGGTCTGACAAAAATCTTTTGGAAAAATATCGTTCTTTAGGACTAAAAAGAGCCAAATTTTTTGATTGGCAAAAAACTGCACTTCAAACTCTTGCTGTTTACAAATTAGCTCTTTTCAATGTCTAGCTCTGAACCCCATTTTCTTTCCGTCATTGTTCCTGTTTATAAACAGGAACAAACAATCGTTGCCGATATTAAAAACATTCAAAATACTCTTCAACAAATCCGTTACGGTTACGAAATAATTTGCGTTATCGATGGCATCAGTGTCGACAAATCATACCAATTTTTAAAGAAAGCCAAAATTCCTAAAACAAAAATTATTGGCTATCATCTCAACCACGGGAAGGGTTACGCCGTTCGTTATGGCATGGCCCACACCAAAGGCGACTACGTTGCTTTTATTGACTCCGGCATGGAAATAGACCCCAATGCCATTTCTATGGTTTTGGAGCACATGGAGTGGTACAACGCCGATATTATTGTCGCCAGTAAACGTCATCCGGCCTCTATCGTTAATTATCCTTTTCACCGTCAAATTATCAGTTTTTGTGCTCAAATTGTCGCCAAATATCTTCTTGGAATCAATGTCCGTGACACTCAAGCCGGCTTAAAAATATTTAAGCGCCAGGTTCTGATAAAAGTTCTTCCCCGTCTTTTGGTCAAAAATTATGCTTTTGACCTTGAAATCTTATCAGTCTCTAACTATCTTGGTTTTAAAAGAATTTACGAGGCCCCCATAAAACTCAACTACGACCACACCGGTTTTACTCATGCTGTCGGTTTCAAAGTCATTTATAGGGCATTAGTTGATGCTCTATCCGTCTTCTATCGTCTTCGTATTAAAAAATATTACGACGACAAAAACAAACGTAAATGGGTCTACGATAAAGATCTGGATATGAGGGTCAATGTCGGCTAAAAAAATTCTTTTTTCCATCATTATTCCTGTTCGTCAGCCGACTGTCTATTTAACGGAAACTCTCCGACATCTTGAAAGTCAAACCGAAAATAAGTTTGAGGTCCTGGTAATCACCGATAAAATCTCCAAAACTCCCAATCCGGCTGTCAAAAGAAATCTCGGAGTCAAGCTAGCCAAAGGAAAATATCTTGCATTTTTAGACGATGACTCTTATCCCGATGCAAATTGGTTAAAAAACGCCGAATTACTTCTATTAGATTCCAATATTGCCGCCGTTTGCGGTCCTTGCTTAATCCCCCCAACCGATACTCCATATCAAAAAGCTTCCGGTCTGGTCTGGTCTTCTTGGCTAGGTAGTGGGGGAGCCGGAGCTTACCGCAACAGTATCGGGGCAGCTCGTTTCGTTGACGACTATCCGTCCGTCAATCTCATTGTCAAAAAAAATGATTTTTTTAAGATAAAAGGCTTCAAAACTAATTATTGGCCCGGAGAAGACACCATCCTTTGTCTTGATCTTACCCAAAAGTTAAAGAAAAAAATACTTTACCACCCTTCTGTTGTCGTTTACCACCATCGCCGGGCAGTTATTTTACCTCACCTCCAACAAATCAGTCGCTATGCCCTTCACCGTGGTCAATTCGCCAAAATTTTCCCTCAAACCAGCTTTCGTTTTGGTTATCTTATTCCCAGTGTGTTTTTCTTTTATTCTGTTTTTTTAACTTTTGCCACGCTTCTTGGTTATCACAACTTACTCATTTTATTACCCATATTTCTGTATTTAATTTTACTTATATTAACTTTTATAAAATTTTTAATAACACAAAATCAATTATTTCCCTCTTTTTTGGCAATTATTACAATCCCTTTAACTCATCTTTATTATGGTCTTTTGTTTCCAATTGGCTTCTTTAAACCCAACCTCATCTTTAAACCCCACCAAACTGATAAAATGACAGGTAACTATGTCGGCGGCTAAAAACTTCAGTGTCTCTATTTCCTATCCACCCTTATCCTCGGCTAAAGGGTCTCCGTTTCTATCTCAAAATCGTCAGTTTCAATGGACTCATACCGACAACATTATTTACCCTGTTATTCCTGCTTCTGCCGCTACTTTGTTATCTCAAAATGGTTACACCGTTTTTTGGGATGACGCTATCGCCGAAAAATTAAATTATTCGGCATGGTTATCACGCTTGTTAGAAAACAACCCATCACTCATTGCCATTGAAACCAAAACCCCGGTCATCAAAAAACATTGGCATCTTATTACCGAAATTAAAAAACTTTTACCCCAAGCTGTGATCGTTCTTATGGGTGATCATGTTACCGCTCTCCCCACAGAGTCATTAAAAAAATGTCCTGTGGATTTCGTTATAACCGGCGGCGACTACGACTTTATGCTTCTGAACCTCTGCCGCCATCTAACCCATGGCAAAAAACTAGAACCAGGTTTTTATTTCAAAAAAAACAATATCATTACCAATTCTGGTCGTTTTTCCTTAAAACATCATTCTCTGGACCCACTTCCCCTAATCGATCGCCAGTTAACCAAATGGCATTTATATTCTGTCCGTAACAGCAATTTTAAATATACTCCCGGAGCTTATACCATGTTCTCCCGCGACTGTTGGTGGGGTCAATGTACTTTTTGCTCCTGGACCACCCTTTATCCGGGCAAACAATACCGTTGCTTCTCTCCTAACCGCGCCGTTGCCGAAATCGAAAATTTAGTCAACAACTTTAAGGTCAAAGAAATTTTTGATGACTCCGGCACTTTTCCGGTAGGGGAGTGGCTTGAAAACTTTTGCCACCTGATTATTCAAAAAAAACTCCACCAAAAAGTTACCATCAGTTGCAATATGCGTTTCGGCGTTCTTAATCAATCACAATACCAGCTAATGGCTCAAGCCGGCTTTCGAATGCTTCTATATGGTTTTGAATCCGCCAACCAAAAAACTCTCGACAAAATCAATAAAAATAATCGGGTTGGCAACGCTCTTCAGGACCTAACTATGGCTAAAAAAGCTAACCTTTTCCCCCACTTAACCGCCATGATTGGCTATCCCTGGGAAACTCAAAATGATACCTATCAAACTTTTGAAGTTGTTAAAAACTTTTTCCGCCGTGGTCTTGCTGACAGTATTCAAGCCACCATCGTTATTCCTTACCCGGGCACTCCGCTTTTTAACTATTGTCGCCGGAACAAACTGTTAAAAACAACTGACTGGGACAAATATGACATGAGCCAACCGGTTATAAAATCCCGGCTTTCTTCCACCAATCAAAAAAAACTCATTCAGCAACTTTTTAACGGCATCATTACTCCCAAGTTTCTTTTTAACCAAATAATTCACATCCGATCTTTTGAGGACGTTCAGCATCTTTTCCGGTACACTATTAAATTTTTTAAAAAATTAAATGATTTTAGTTAGTTTCATCACTCCCACCCTCAATGCCGGAAAAGTCCTAAAAGATTGTCTTCAATCAATTTCTCTTCAAACCATTAAAGATTACGAAATTATTATTGCCGACGGTGGTTCTACCGACAACACTCTAATTGTCGCTAAAAACTTCAAGGCCAAAATTTTTAAAAACCCGCTAAAAACCGGAGAAGCCGGCAAGGCCGTTGGCATTCGCCATGCCAAAGGCAAATATCTCGTTTTCCTTGACTCTGATAATCTTTTACCTTCAAAAAATTGGCTTAAAAAAATGCTTTTGCCTCTTCAAAAAGACCCTCAAATTATTGGTAGTGAACCGATCAGTTTTACTTATCGTCGCGATGCTGGCTTTACTGAAAGATATTCTGCTCTGATCGGTGCCAATGATCCTTACGCTTACATCTCCGGTATTTACGATCGATATAGTTATCTGTCCGGCAAGTGGACCGGTTTAAAAATTGAAACTCAAGACTTTCCTAATTATCTTAAAATCAAACTTAATCCAAACGAACTGCTTCCTACAATTGGTGCTAATGGTGCCATTTTTCGCCACGATTTTCTTAAAAATTATTTTAAGGGTGATTATTTTTTTGATATCGATATTATTACTTCTGTCATTCATCAAACTCATCAACCTCTCTATTTTGCCAAAGTTAAAGTCGGTATTATTCATACCTTTTGCGAATCATCGATCAAAAAGTTTATTCGTAAACAAAAACGCCGTATAGTCGACTTTTATCAATTTCAAAACATTAGACAATTCAATTGGCAAAAAAACAATCGCTCTGCCACCGTTAAATTTAGTCTTTACACCATCACTCTTATTCCTCCCATTTTTGACTCATTCCGTGGTTATCTAAAAAAACCCGATTTTGCCTGGTTTTTTCATCCGCTTGCCTGTTTAATTAGTTTTTTTGTCTATTTTTCCGCTACATTAAAAAATGTTATCGGCCAAAAAAACATCATTGACCGATCGCACTGGCAACAATAATATGAAAATTTTTCAAAAAGACGGCCCTATTCCTTTCAATACATCGCCTCATAGCCCCCATAGTCTTATCTACAACTTAATTTCTAATAATTCAGAAGTTCTCGATGTTGGTTGCAATACTGGACTTTTAGGCAAACAACTCCTAAGAAAAAAAGTTATCGTCGATGGTATTGATATCAATCCAAAATTAATAAAAATTGCCCAAAAACACTACCGTCATACATATATTCGGGATCTTTATCATCCTCATCTTAATATTCCCCATCATCGATATGATTATATTGTTTTATCCGACATTCTTGAACACCTACCAGCCCCCGACAAGGTCTTACTTGATATTCACAAATATCTTAAACCAAACGGCATGGTAATAGTTTCCTTGCCCAATATCGCCCGTTTAGAAATTCGGCTAAAGCTTCTTTTTGGTTCTTTTGATTATCAATTTGGTATTCTTAGTCCGGATCATTTACGTTTTTTTACCCTAAAAACAGGCATTAAACTTTTTCAATCGACCGGCTTCTCCGTTATTAAAACTATTCCTACTGGTCTTGGACACCGATTTCCCATTTTTCAAAATCTTTTAGCTTTTCAATTTATTTATATCTTAAAAAGTTTTCGTGTTAAAACCAAATAAGCCCCGCATCCTTATTATCACCCCTTTCTTTTTTCCTAATATCGGCGGAGTTGAAACCCACCTTAATAAACTTACCGATTTTTTGTCATCTCATAATTTTCCGACCACTGTTTTAACCTACAAACCTCTATCAATTGTCGTTAATTATCTTAAACACGAAAACCATCCCAATCTCACCATCCACCGCTACTGGTGGTATGGTCTTGGGCTTTTTGATAAAACCACTCCCTATCCATTATTTCAATTTTTATACATAGTCCCCGGACTTTTTTTCAACAGTCTCTCCTACTGCTTAAAACAACAAAATAAGTTTGATGTCATTCACGCTCATGGCTTTGCCGCCGCCTTTATTACCCGAATTATTAAACTTTTTCTCCCCCAAAAAACTTCCGTGGTCAGTACTCACTTTATCTATCATCGGCTTAATCCAAATTCAATTTACACCAAAATTTTTAAATGGACATTTTCCGGTTTTGACACCATCCTGGCAGTCAGTCATCAATCCAAAAAAGAACTTATCTCAATCGGCTTACCGGCTTCAAAAATCAAAGTTTTTCGTTATTGGATTAATCAAAAAGAGTTCGTTCCCAAAAATAAAACCACTGCTCGTCGTCTTTTAAATATTCCTCAAAAATCACTGGTTTTTTTTTATTTTGGTCGCTTTGTTAAAACCAAAGGCATTTTTAATCTGTTAAAGGTAGCCCAAAAACTCCCCCAAAACGTTCTCTTTCTTCTGGCTGGAGACGGACCCGACGCCAAAACATTAATCACCCAATCGCTTTCTGTTTCTAATTTTAAAATTCTTGGTCGGCTAAACCATCCTCAAATCATTAATTACCTCGCCGCCTCCGATTTTGTCATTCTTCCCAATCTGGTCGAAGAAGCCTTCCCCAACCAAATTATCGAAGGTTTAAGTTGCGGTCGACCGGTAATTACTGGCAACAAAGGTTCTGTCACCGAAATGTATAATGACAAGATCGGCATCTCACTTAATCCTACGGTCAAAAATCTTCAAAAAACGATCAAATGGCTTATCAATCATCCAAATCAAATAAAAACCATGTCCAAAACAACTAAAGCCTTTGCTATCGAACACTTCAGTGATAAAAATGCCAAAGTTATTATTAACTCTTACAACCGTGATTAATATCGATTTTCACAAAAAATTTATCCTCGCCTACAAATATCCCAAAACTGCTTGGCATGAATTTCAGGATTCTTTCAATCGCTATAAACCAACACCGTACCCTCGATTTATTAACTGCTTTATCACGGAAAAGTGTAACTTTAACTGTCCCATGTGCCACGTTGCACAATCCCGCTTAAGAAATCTAACTGAAATGCCGTATTCAAAATTGGCTCCGTTCTTCGATCAAATAGCCCCATATTCGCCATCTATTTCTCTGGCCGGCGGCGAACCGCTTTTACATCCGGAAATTATCAAAATCATCAACCATCTTACCCGCCAAAAAATGACCAAAGGTTTGGTTACCAATGGTCTTCTGCTTGAAAAAATAGCTCCCGAATTAATAGACTCTGGTCTGGATTTTTTAGCTATTTCTCTCGATGGTCCCGACGAACCAACTCAATATGAGCGCGGTTTAGTCAAAAACTCATTTACTCAAATTCTTAAAGGTATTGAAAAAATTGTCAAATTAAGAGGAAAAAATATCCTCCCTAATATCCGTCTTGCCACCGTCATCTCTAAGGCTAATCTTGAAAACTTTGATCAAATCTTTAATATCGCTCAAAGTCTTGGGGTTGACCAATGGTCCATTAGCCATCACTTCTATTATTATAATTCTATAAAAAAACAACAGGAAAAGTTGAGTCAAACCAAAAACTTTGGCTCTGATGTTTGGGGAGAAGACAACGGCTCAAATAAAATTTATTTTGATGGTTTCCAAAGACAATTAATCTCTCAGAAACTTGATACTATCAAACAAAAACTAGCTGCTTCACACACCCGTTTGCGCGTAAGTTTTCCAAACACCACCGATATTGATAGTTTTTATACCGGCAAATTTCCTTCAATTCACTCTAAGTGCACTTCACCGTTCAACCAAATCTATCTTCGTGGTAACGGTGACGTTGAAATGTGTCATGGCTACATTCTTGGCAACATTCAAAAAAATACCCTAGACCACATTTGGCATAGTCAAAAAACCCAAAAATTTCAAAAATACATCAAAAAAAATCGATTGATTCCTGCTTGTTTTAGGTGCTGCTCGCTTAACCCCGTTTTTGATTAACTTCTGTTATTAACACTCTTTAACTTACCCAAAGCATATTTATGAATATAATCAGATTTTTACTAACAGGGACACCGTTTTATCCTCACTGGTTAGAATTTAGAAATGCTGATTTCGCCAATGAAATATTATATAAAAAGTTTAAAGGAAAAGTAATCGAAACCGGTTGTGGTAATGGTTCAACCAAAGAACGGGTGTTAAAACAATATGGAAAGAATATTCATTCATATATTTCAACCGATTATTCTTCCTGGAAGACGATCTTTGAACATCATAATAAAAAATCAGGCGCCTTGGGATTAATCACCAGCTACCTTTACGGAAAGTCGAAAACTACAAACAGTGTCGACAGGGTTTGTAATGCTCTTAATCTTCCTTACAAAGATAAAACTTTTGATACGTACTGTGCCTTTGAAGTTCTGGAGCATATCAGTGACCCTAATAAATTTTTTAGTGAGGCCGGACGTGTTCTAAAAAAAGGAGGCGTATGCCTTATTTCCGTACCGTTTATCTATCGTGATCATGGTGGTGATACCGGTTATGATTACTTCAGATATACCAAATCATGTTTAACAAAATTAGCAAATAAAAACAACTTTCGAGTTAACTCTATTGTTGTCAAATCATTTTTTGGTACGTCACTGGCAACAATCATTAACCAATATATAATTAGGAAAATTACTGAAGGAGCTGTTCCCGTTAAAATCTTATTACTAGTTACTTGTCCTATTATCTTTTTTATAACTAATATAAGCGGTTTATTAATTGATACCATTGACAAAGACGAAAGATTTGCCACTCGTTACCACCTTATCTTAACAAAAAAATAACCATGGAGGTATCAATCATCATCGTCAACTATAACGGTCGGAAAGTACTTGAAGCCTGTCTTCAGTCAATCTTAAAAATTAAAACCCGGAACTACGAAATTATCGTCGTTGATAATGCTTCCACTGACAATACTTCATCAATTATTCAAAAAAAATATCCTCAGATAAAAATTATTACCCTCACCGATAACTTCGGTCCTTCTTATGCCCGCAATCAAGGCGCTAAAATAGCTTCCGGTCGCTATTTAGCTTTTCTTGACAACGATACTAAGGTTGATAAAAATTGGTTAATTGCCGCCAACTCCCTTTTTACTAAAAATCCAAAAATCGGCTGTCTTCAGTCTAAACTGCTTCTCATCAATCATCCCCGGTATTTCGATTATGCCGGAGACTATCTAAATCAATTCGGTCTCCTCTCTCATCGGGCCACCTACGGCGATTTCGATCACGGCCAACACGACAAAGAAGTTCCCATCTTTGCCGCCAAATCAGCCGGCATGTTTATCCGCAAAAAGGTATTTGATCAAATCGGCGGTTTTGATCCGGACTATTTTATTTATATGGAAGAAACTGATCTTTGCTGGCGAGCCTGGCTTTCAGGCTATCAAACCTTTTTTTGTCCAAAATCAATTGTTTATCATGGGTTTTCCGGTAGTTTTAAACTGTTAAATAAAAACTTTGCCACTTACAATCTTCGATTTCATGGTACTAAAAATTACATCCTCTCCTTAATAAAAAACCTGGAAACAACCAATCTCTTGAAGATCTTACCAAGACAAATTACTATTTATTTCTTCTTTTCTCTTTATCTTTTTATCACTGGTAAATTTAACGAGTCTTTTCTAATTATAAAAGGAATACTCTGGAACCTGTCGTCACTCAAATCAACTAAGCTTAAAAGAAAACACATCCAACAACAAAGAGTTTGTTCTGACAAGGAAATATTCCCATATATTTTTGTTCATGAAAATCTAATTGCTAAAATTAGAAAGTCTATATTTCTAAAACCATCTTTTAATGAAAAATAGCCAAAAAATACTCTTTGCTATTCCCAAGGTTAAATCAATGTACGGCAACAATGTTGCTCCTCCTCTCTATCCTCACGTCGGTATTGCCTATCTTTCATCGTTTCTCGTATCTAAGGGGTATCAGGTAAGAGTATTTGACGAAGGCGTTGAAACCAATCACCAAAAGCTTTATTACCTTATCGACAATTTTAAGCCGGATATTATTGGGGTAACCGGTTTTAGCTATGCCTCGGTTTTTATGGATAAACTAGTCAAAAATATTCAAAAGTACACTTCCATCCCTATTATTGCTGGAGGACCCCATGTTTCTGCTGTTCGTGAACAAATCATTCAATCCACCGGGGTAAATTTTGCCATTATTGGTGAAGCCGAAGACACCTTTTTTAAATTCTTAAAAGAATTTATCCAAAAAAAACCTGATTATTCTCAAGTCCCCGGTCTAATCTGGAAAAATAAAAACCAGATCGTTCTCAATCCTAAAAACAAATATCTTATTGATCTGGATCAGCTTCCGTTTCCCGATTTTGATGTTTTTGACCTTTCACGATACGGTTGTTTTAGGGAAAACACTATTCCCATTATCACTTCCCGCGGTTGTCCCTATGGCTGCAATTACTGTTCCGTCCGTCTATCGATGGGACAATGTTTTCGACCCCGTAGCGCCGACAATGTTTTTAAAGAAATAAAATATTGGCACAAAAAGGGTTATCACACTTTTGATATCAACGATGACTGCTTCACCCTTGATCTAAAACGAGCCAAAGATATCTGTGATCTGATCATCAACCACCATCTCAAAATTAAATTTCAGCTCTACAATGGTATTCGGGTCGACCGGGTTGACCGAGAACTTCTTTTTAAACTCAAACAGGCCGGTTGTTTTTTTATCGCTTACGGCTGCGAATCCGGCAGCCAAAAAGTTATCGATACTATCGGTAAAAATATTCGACTTGATCAGGTCCGCAAAACTATTGATTGGACCAACACGGCCGGCATCAAAAATGCCGTCAATTTTATTATCGGCCACCAGGACGAATCTTATGCCGATGCCAAAGAAACTTTAATCTTTGCTCAAAGCCTTCCCACTAATTTCGTTAATTTCTACAATTTAGTTCCTTATCCAGGCACCTCGGTCTATGATTGGGCCATTAAAAATGCCAAGTTTTTAGTTCCTTCTAAAACTTATCTTCAAAACATTTCCTATCGGGACAACACTCCTATTTTTGAAACTACCAAATTCACCAAAACTCAGCGACATGATATTATGAAGATCGGCTTTAACCTCTATGAAAAAAAACTTTTTCAATTTAGGTTTGGCCGTAATCTTGGATATTTTTTCTATCTTATCACCAGAATTAAACCAATTTCCGATATTAGTCATTCTCTTATTAGCCGTAGTCAGTTACTTGTTAAAATTTTCCAAAAATTAACCGCCAAATCAAGGCAATAAAATGTTAAAAATTCTTTTCTTTTGCCCTGCCATGACCATTCGCCAAAGGGACACTACTACCCCCGGATGCGTTCCCCCATTGGGTCTAGCCAGTGTTGCCGCCTATCTTGAAGTTCATGGTTATTCTGTCGCCATTATCGATGTCCTCGCCGAAGGTCTTAACACTATTATCAAAGCCCATCACGCTATCCGTGTTGGCCTTACTCCTAACCAAATTGTTCAAAAAATTAAGTATTATCAACCGGACATAATTGGTGTTTCCTCAATGTTCACCGCCTTTGCTACCGATGCTTACGAAATCACTAAGCTGGCTAAAAAGGTCAACCCAAAAATCCTAACTATTCTTGGCGGTTCCCATGCTTCCATTCTTCCCAAGGTCGTCCTTTCCCAAAAATCTGTCGATCTTGTTGTTATCGGAGAAGGGGAAGAAACCATGCTCGAAATTGCTCAAAAGCTATCTGAACACCAAAATGTTTTTAATATTGCCGGCACTGCCACTCGTGATTCAAAAGGAAATTTCATTCTTAATCCTAACCGACCCCATATTTCCGACTTAAATCAACTACCTCCTCCGGCTCGTCATCTACTTCCGATGGACATTTACCTCAATACTTCTCGCGATGCCTCATCCTATGCTTATCGAACACCATCAACTGAAATCATCACCAGTCGGGGTTGTCCGGGTAATTGTATTTATTGTGCCGTTCCCGGCATCTGGGGACGAATTTGGCGACCTTATAGTGCCGAAAGGATCGTTGAAGAAATTCAATCCGTAATCGATCGTTATGGCGTTCGGGAAATTCATTTTTTGGACGATAATATTTCAGTTAGCAGGGAACGTCTGGAAAAAATTTGCGATCTTCTTATTGCTAAGAAAATCGATATCAAGTGGACCACGCCTAATGGCATCGCTATTTGGACCTTGGATCGGCCACTTTTAGAAAAAATGAAAAAAAGTGGTTGTTATCGCCTCACTTTTGGTATTGAAAGTGGTCACCCTGAAACACAAAAATTTATCCGTAAAAACCTCGACCTTAAAAAAGTCAAAGAGATTATCAAAACTGCTTCAGATATTGGTCTTTGGATTTTTTCCACCTACATCATCGGCTTTCCTTATGAAACTAAAAATCAAATTAAGACCACTTTTAAATATGCCATTCAGTCTTATTCTGATTTTGTTGTCTTTATTCTTCTTATCCCCTTTCCTCAAACTGACGTTACTAAAATCATGCTTCAGGAAAATATCATTCACCCCTCTCAACTTTCTAAAAACCACATTGGCGAGCTTTTTTCCGGATATGTTGGTGCCGGCAACAAATATTTCTCTGCCGCAGAACTTCATTCTCTAAGAAATATCGCCGATAAAAAATTAATGATTAACCGATTACTTTGGCCGCTAACTCATCCCTTGGCCATTATCAGAAAAATTCACAACCGCGAAGATTTCTTTTACTTACTTAGAATTACCAAAAACTTGCTCACCATGTTTTTTTCCCAGTTAAAATTCGGCGAGCTAAAAACTCATCGTCTCCAGGCCGCTAAAAAATATCAAATTATTAAATAAATGAAAGTCCTTTTTGTCGAACCCTGTTTTATTCACTTTGGCGGTTACCATCGGGCCATGAATATCTGTACGGCCCTGTCAGCACACCGGGTTAACATCGACTTATTGGTGACTTCCGATAAAAAGTTTTTTCCTTGGATCAGCAAAAAGAAAATCAATCAATACTTTACGCTTTATGAACTCCCGCGAATCAGTCTAAACTTTTACATTAATGGTCGAATTTTGAGAGGTATTATTGCCTTAATCTTCGGACTAACCAAGCCATACGATATTATTCACACCGCCATGCCTTCTCAATTTGAATCCAATATTCCGGCTTTATTTTTAAAACTATTTGGCAAAAAAGTTGTTATGGATTGGGATGACCTCTGCGAAGAAGCGTTTATCGTTCACCCTCTCGTCACCGCCTACATTCATTTTTGCGAACACTTTTTCCCAAAATACCTCAAAAATTACTGTGTTTGTAGCACACTTCTTGCAGATTTGGCTGAAAAACGTGGTGCTACCAATGTTATTAAAATAATTAATGGCATCAGTGTTAATCACTACGATCAATTAGACAAAACAGGTTGTCGTCAACAACTTGGCCTTGAGCCAAATACCAAATACCTTTTCGCCATTGGTACAACTTTTGCTGGTCATAGCCGTACTTACAATTTTCTTAAGACTTTTGAGTATATCTATCAAATCGATAAGTCTATTAAATTAATTTCCAACTTCAACCCCAAAAAGATTTATGAAAACGAACATTTAAATGGTGAAATTGATCCCGTCATCTTTAAAAATATTATTGACATCAGTCCCCAGGGTTATCAAAACGACCAACAACTCTCTGTCTATTTCTCCGCCGTTGACGCCTGTATCTTTCTTTCCGGCGATGGACGCCCCGAAAAAGCCGGCTGCCCCATGAGAATTAGCGCCTACCTCAATGCCGAAAAAATTGTCATCGTTAACGATAACGATTCAGAAGGCTCAAATATCGTCAAGCCTTACCACTGCGCCATTATCGATAAAGATTTAAAAAAGTTAGCTCAAAAAACCGTTAAAATGCTTTATAATCCCAAACAACAAGCGCTTCTCACTAAAAAAGTAATTTTGGCCAAGAAAAAGCTATCGATGAACTATCTGATTAAAAATCTTATTCAGTACTATTCGAATATATAACCCGCTTTTATCTTTTTTGAGCTACTAAAAAACACGAAGGCCAAAAATATCTTAAAAACGGTATTGATCCAATCACCCTCAAAAACTTGTTATTTCGAAACATAAATCCATTTGAATTAATAATTCTACAATTGTTTCTTTCAAAAAATCTTTCCACGTCTATTAAGTTCGATATTGTTATCACATCATCATCAGCTTGAAATTTTTTCCTAATTATTGGATTGACCTTTTCAAAAGAAATTTCGTTGCTAAATAGTTTCTTTACAATTTTTGGAATATTTCTAAGCCTTTTAAACAATTTATCCGCCCGTGGATGTTCTAATCTAAAAAATACCGTTAAAAAATTTGGGCATGTTACCACTATATAGCCTCCTCTTTTTACAGTTCTTACATGTTCTTTAAGAAATTCTGTCGGGTTTTCAGCATGTTCCAGCACCCCAAAAGATCCAACCACATCAAAACAATTGTTGTCAAAAGGCAATCTTTTTCCATCATACAAAAAAATATTTTTCAAGCCTCTTTTTTGGGCCGAAATAGAGAGTAACCTTGATATCTCAACTCCATACGTATTTTTGTAACCATTTTTTGCTAAAGGAACCAAAGCGTTTCCATTTCCACAACCAATATCCAAAAAATTTCCTTTTTTATTCTTCAAGTATTTTTTAACATAGGTTATATATTTTGAATAAAATTTATAGTCAATATTTCTCAACATTTCCAAATATTGCTTATTCTCATAATTAAATTTCATTAACTTCCTCCCAACAGTTGTATTAACGCTTGTTGTGCTTGAGTAAACCCAGGCATAATTGTCAAAGCATTTTTAAACGCCATTTTAGCATTTTCCCTATCTCCCACATTGGCAAAAACCACTCCGGTCACATACCACGCTTGCGGATTATTCGGTTGCAAATTCAATAACTTTTGACTATCCTGTATCGCCAAATCAGCCCTTTTTTCCATTAAGTCTATCTGTATCAAGCTCATATAAGTCTGAAACAACCCCGAAGAATAACCCAAAGCCGTATTATAACTATCTCTAGCCAAGTCCAATCTTCCTGTTTTAAAAAATATATTTGCCCGATTATGATAAGCATCAGCATAATTTGGCTTTACTACCGTTGACTGTGTAAACCCTTTTATGGCATTATCATATTGTCCCAATTTGTCATAATCATCTCCGATATTATTCCAGGCATTGTGACTATTAGGAGACACCTGACAGGTACTCACCCATAACTTGTGATTAGTTTGCCAATCCACGTTTCTAAAATATGTTCTAAAAAAATATATCCCAGCCACCAATCCTAAAATCGATATCCCCACCCACTTATTTTTCACAAAAATATTGTTTATTACTATTCCTAACAATAAGCAAAATCCTACCGATCCAAAAAACACATATCTTTCCGCTACTAACCAGCTTACTTTAACCGGTAACATCGAGGGTGAAGAAGCTACAAAGACAAAAGCCAAAGCAAAAAAGACCAGTTTATTTTTAAACCAAAAATAAACTAATGATCCCAAATACAAAATAATCACCGCCCAATTAAGCCACAAGGGCAAAATAAATAAAGTGTGATACAGGGTCAAATCTACCGGAATAAATAACAACTGCAAATATTTTGTTATCGCTGTCGGATATTGAAACCACGGCTGATAAAAAACACTTTCACTTGCGTTATATCCCCCATTAACCACTGAAATCCTGGTTTTGGCGAGTGGCCACACTATCGCAAACGTCACTATCAAAACAACCATAAAATATAAAAAAAATCTCCCTAATTTAATTCCTGGAAAAAACTTATCCCCGAAGCTGAAAAATATTAACATTACCAAGAGATACAAAGCAAAACCCCTGAACGGATCATTAATAAAGTTTAAAACCATACTAATAAAAACTACATACAAATATTTCTTTCTCTTTCGTCCACCCATATACAGAATCATCGAAATTAAGCATATTAACACCAAAAAGGTTGTCAATAAATATGGTCTGCCGGATATCCAAGAAACCGCTTCTACGTGTATCGGATGAAAGGCAAACAGTACGGCGCTAATCCTGGCAATTTGTTTTCCTGCCACTGTTACCATAAAAATAAAAGCTAAAACACAAATTGCCAAATACAAAACTAAGCTAGCCGCGTGATAAGGCAAAGAACTTCCAATTCCAAATAACTTAGCAATAATATGAGTCACCATCCCCGGAAGACTCATTGACTTCAAGTAATGCATTGTGTCGTAGATATTTGGATTTTGAGTAATCGAAGCATAATCATCTGATACAAAATCACCTTTCAAAGAATTCAAATAAACCGCTATTATCCCCAAACAAACTAAAACCAAAAACTTCCAATTTCCTTTTAAAATATCTCTGACGCCAAAAGTAACTTTACTCAATTGGCTTGTTACTTCAATTACCTGATTTCTTAATCGTTTGTTTTTCTTCTGTGACATATTCATCATTTTAGCAAAAAGATAATCAGTATATAATCACTTATGCTCCTGCTTATTTCAGAAATCAAAGCCATCATTGCCCATCGGGAACTCCTTTGGCAAATGACCAGTCGTGAGATCAAGGCCCGCTACAAACAATCAATTTTAGGCTATTTTTGGGTTATTCTTAGTCCACTTGCCCAAATGTTAGTTATGAGTTTTGCCTTTTCCCTGATTCTCCGTATCCCCACCAATTCTGCTTCCAATATTCCATATTCCATTTTTCTTTTCACCGCTCTTTTGCCTTGGACTCTTTTTAGCAATTCGCTTGGTTCCGCCTGCAATTCGCTTGTTGGCTCGTCGTCTCTTATTACCAAAATTTATTTTCCCCGCACCATTTTGGTAATCTCCACTATTATCGCCAAAATAATCGATTTTTTCTTTGCCACCTCTATCCTCATTGTCTATCTGATCATTTATCAAATCCCCATTACCCTTAATATTCTTTGGGTTATTCCCATCTTTTTTATTCAACAAATTTTTACTCTCGGCCTTTCTCTGTTCTTCGCCGCCGCCAATCTCCTCTACCGCGACATTCAATATCTCCTGGGGCTAATCCTGACGCTCTGGATGTATCTTACGCCCATTATCTATCCCGCTGACATTGTCCCCGACCGTTTTCGTATATTATTTCAGCTAAATCCCATCGCCGTTATTGTCAACGCCTACCGTCAAGTTATCCTCGGGGGAGGGGAGCCTAAATATAGTAGCCTTCTGATTGCCCTTCTACTTTCTTTTGCCACCCTTTTAGTCGGTCTTGCCTATTTTAAATCCCGCGAAAAAATCTTCGCCGACAACATTTAACTATGAACGAACCTATTATTAAATTTTCCCATGTCACCAAAGATTTTGACCTTCAAAGTCAAAAAACCTTCAAGGAATTTATCCCGGCTCTGATTCGCGGCGAGCAAACCCGTCAAAAATTCACCGCTCTTAACGACATTAACTTCACCATCGATAGGGGAGAGACTATCGGTATCATCGGCCCCAATGGTTCCGGCAAATCTACTATTCTTAAGCTTATTGCCGGCGTTATGTCACCCACCAAAGGCAAAGTCACTGTCAGCGGTAAAGTATCCCCCCTCATTGAACTTGGCGCCGGCATGCACCCCGAACTCACCGGCCGGGAGAATATTTTTCTCAATGGCGCCATATTAGGCTTAAAACGTAAACAAATTGAACAATATTTTAAAAGTATTGTCGATTTTTCCGAATTACAGGAGTTTATCGATCAGCCTATCAAGCATTACTCTTCCGGCATGTATATGCGTTTGGCTTTTAGCATCGCTGTCCACGTCGATCCGGAAATTCTTATTGTTGACGAAATCCTGGCCGTCGGCGACACCGAATTTCAAGCCAAATGTTTTACCAAAATGGAAGAATTTAAAAAATCTGGCGTCACTATTCTTTTTGTTTCCCACTCCATGCCCCAAGTTGAGTTATTCTGCCCTAGGGCTATTTATCTGAAACATTCAAACTTAATTAATTTTGGCCCGTCAAAAGAAATCTGTCAGCAATATCTTAATGACCACCCCTAAGCCCGTTATCTCCATTTTTGTCCATTGTTTTCCCCCGGCCAAAGGCGGTGTCGAATATCTCGTCGGTGAAATCAAAAAAATTCTTGATCAAAAATTTACCGTTCATGTTTTCACCGGCCAAGGTTTAACTTTGGATAGCTACAAAACTTTCTCCAACTATATTGACTCCAACACCGAAACGCGCTCCGGCCCCAACGCGCTAAAGCTCTCACACATCCATCGTCTTTCGCTTCACCGTCAAACCCAAAGGTTTGCTAACAAATTTCTTCACCGTTTTGTCACCAAGTTCGGTATTTTCTCTCCATTCTTTTTCGGCCCGATACTTCAATATACCCCACAAGATATCGACATTATCAAAAAATCAGACATCATCATGGGTTTTGGTATGCCTACCAAGTCCATCTACGACGCCTACGTTTTTGCCAAAAAATATCAAAAACCTCTCATTGTTCTGCCTGCCTATCACAACGTTTCTTACTACAATCACTCTCCCTTTTTTCAAAAAGCTTTTGACTATGCCTCCAAAATTATTTTTCTGACAAATTTCGAAAAACAACAAATTATAAAAAATTATCAAATAATAGAGTCAAAAACTATAATCAATACCTATTGTCCGTTTACCATTAACCAAGTACAAAAACAAGCCAAAATAAACACCAAAAGAAAATATAATTTTTCTAAACCCATTATCGGTTATGTCGGCCAAATTTGCCCGAGAAAAAATCTTTATATCTTTAAAGATCTTCTCGATGCCGGCTACCAAGTTCTTTTTGCTGGCGCCAAAACCAGCAGTTCGTCCGAAATTGAAAAATACTTCGAATCCTATTTAAAATCCAACAAACTAAAAATTATTTATAATTTCCCCGAATCCGATAAAGCCAAAATTTATTCCCAAATCGATATCTTTATTAACCCTTCAATTGAAGAAAGTTTGGGAATCGTTAACTTTGAAGCAATTTACTACGGTACCCCCATCATTGTCAACCAATCCTCCGCATTTTATGACCTTTCACCCACTATCCCTTCGTTTGACAAACAAATTGATCAACATCTATTTAAAAAATTCTTTGTAAAAAACATACTCAAACAGTATACTATCTTCAGTTCCATCAATTATGATACGTTTTCTTCTCAATTAAATCTTTTAATAAAATAATTTTATGTCTTCAAAATATCCCCGTAATATAAATAAAAATCAAGATGATGAATACCTTCATAATTTTAATCGATCAACAAAACAGATAATTTCTTACGCTCAAAATGGCGAAGATATAGTTCTCAATCGGGCTTTTTTCCAAAACAGTTCCGGTTTTTTTATCGATATCGGAGCTGCTGATCCAGTAATTAATTCAGTCACCCACCTCTTTCACCAGAGAGGTTGGAAAGGAATTAATATCGAACCCAATCCCGTTTTTTTTCAAAAACTTAACAATGTCCGAAAAGACGATATTAATTTAAATATAGGAATTGGTCAAAAACCAAAAACTTCAATCTTCTACAATTGTCTGACAGTAAAAGAGTGGTCAACATTTTCGCATCAATTATATTTAAAACACAAATCCCATGGAGTCAAATTTAAAAATATCAAAGTAAAAATCGATACTTTGGAAAATATTTTAGACCATTTAACACTCCCAAAGGTAATTGACTTTTTAAAAGTTGATGTTGAAGGTTTGGAAGAACAAGTATTAAAAAGTAACAATTGGCTAAAATACAGGCCAAAAGTAATTATAATAGAAACAAACCACCCACAAAAATGCCATTTACTTATGTCAAGAAACAACTATCTTAAAGTTCTTGATGATGGTCTTAATCTATTTTACCTAGACATTAAATATAAAAGTCTTAAAAAGTATCTTGATAAACCAGCCAATGTTTGCGATAACTTCATACTCTATCAATACCATCAACAATTTTTAGAATTTCAAAAAAAAGAAAAACAGCTACATCAGACATTTTCCGACCAATATCATCAACTGTCTTTAGAATTTCAAAAAAAAGAAAAACAGCTACATCAAACTTTTTCCGGTCAATACTCTTTAATTGAAAATGAACTTAAAAAGACTCAAAAAGAATTCCATATACTTTCCCAAGCACATTCCGAATTAATAAGCAAAAACCCTTTACCCATCCCAATTATTTCAACTCCTCTCATAAACGAAGAAGTGAAAAATAAAAAATGAACAAATCAAAAATATTAGCTTTTACCATCATCGCCAGGAATTATTATCCTCAAGCCGAAATATTGGCAAAAAGCTATAAAAAATACCATCCGGATCACAAATTTTTAGTTTTTTTTATTGATGACGACTGTATAACATCACCTAATTATCAAGCTGTACCAATCTCTAAAGTCGACAACATAAGTGATTTCAAAGAACTGTGTTTTAAATATAGCCTCATGGAACTAGCCACTGCGGTTAAACCCTTCATATTTAGTTGGTTGTTTAAAAAATATGATGCTCAAAAAGTTTTATACATTGATCCGGATATTTGCTTCTATAAGAAGATCGATAAAATTTTAGAAGAGCTAGACAATCATGAATGTGTAATTATTCCCCATCGAACAAAACCTACTAACGACAAAAAAAGACCAAATGAATGGGACTTCATGGGTTGTGGCTATTACAATCTCGGATTTGCCGCTTTTAGAAACTCTACTAGTGTTTCTACTTTCCTAAAGTGGTGGGCCGATAAACTAAAAAACTATGCCTATTCCGATATCGATAATTTTATGTTTACCGACCAAAAATGGATGGATTTTGCTCCAAGTTTCCTTAACACTTATATTTTGAGGGATAAAGGATACGACACTGCCTATTGGAACCTTCATGAATATATCAGAACAATTTCACCGAATGATATTTATTTCTTTCACTTCAGCGGTTTTGTTCCCGAAAAAAGTATTTTATCTAAACACCAAGACCGTTTTACTTTGGATAATATTGGCCCTTATAATAAACTTTTCCAGGACTATGCCAAACAAATTACATACTATAATAATCTTCATCCGGAAATAAAAAACTACCATTACCCCTATCAATGTTTTGATAATGGTGTCGAAATTACCTCTCAAATAAAAGATATTTATCGCCATATTATTTCAACAGGGAACGATAAATTTTCTAGCCTTTTTGATACGAAATCAAAAAATTCATTTTTTGCTTGCCTTTCCAAAATTGTCCTTGTTCCCGATAATACAAAAGTACTCAATTACTTTTTATTATTAAATGAATCCATTAGCGAAATCCATAAAGAGTTCCCTTTGGAACAACCTTATAATCTTCAACTTCTAAACTCCTATATAAATTGGTCGCTAAGTTATGGTAAATCAATTTATAATACACCGGAGAATTTTATTAACAACCAAAATAAACTTCATAATGGTCCGCTTAAGACTTTTTTTAATAAAAATATTCCCATCCCGACCATCCAAACTATTTTTGCCCTTGAAGCCGATAAAAGGAATAAAAACAATTCGGACTTTGTTGTTAATAGTTACAAAATTATTCTCCATCGCAATCCCGATACCAACGGTTATAATAAAAACCTAAAAGATTTAAATAATTACAATGCTTCTCGTAATCTATTACTCATCAGACTTTTTAAAAGTCAAGAATTTTACTACAAGCACGGTAAATTATTATTTAACCCTATACTACCTTACTATTTATACTTAGCTACTCTTTCTCTTAAGTTTCTTTATTTAGATAAGTATCTCTCCAAAACTAAAATTTTTCGTTCACTTTACAAAAACAACAAGCCTTCAAAACAATTTCCTCTGGTCAGCAATCTTGGTTGTAACATTTCAGGTTATTTAGATACCGAAAGCGGAGTAGGGGAATCAGCCAGAGGCATCATAAAAGCTCTTGAATCGTCCCAAATACCCATAAATCTCAATAATATTGAACAACCATGGCTTAGAAGAGATAATAAGACTTTAAAAAACCAATTTACCAACAAATCAAACCATCCCATAAATCTTATTTGTGTAAATGCTGATCAAATAAAATCCGTTGTCGAGAATCAACTCCATACTAAATATATTAAATTTAAATACAATATAGGCTATTGGTACTGGGAATCAGATATCTTTCCCGACCTTTACTCTCCCAACTTTGAACCAGTAAATGAAATCTGGACAGCCACGTCATACGTCCAAAAAGCCATAAGTCTAAAATCTCCTAAACCGGTTATCTGTATACCACCTTCATTTACCCTTCCGTTAACTTCAACTATCCCCAGATTCGACTTTGCCAAATATAAAATAAAAACTTCCCCCCAGGACTTTATTTTTTTAAACATTTTTGACTCCGCTTCGTTTTGGCAAAGAAAAAATCCTTTTGCTCTTATTAAAGCTTTCAAACAATTTTCCGTAAATAATAAACACACCCAATTACTAATTAAAACAACGAAGTTGGCGACCAGCGAAATATTTAACAAAATTAAAAATGAAATTGGTGATAATAGTCAAATTCACTTAATTGACAGTTATATCTCCTCAAAAGAAATGATTTCACTTATGAAAAGTTGTGATTGTTATATCAGTTTACATCGAGCCGAAGGATTGGGAATTCCTTTAATCAACGCCCACATGATGGGTAAACCTGTTATTGTTACTAATTTTAGTGGTAATACCGATTTTGAAACTAATTCAAATACATTTCTTGTTAATCATGTTCCATACATACTCACTAAAGACATTGGACCATATCCCGCTGGAACCACCTGGGCTGATCCGGACGTAGATCACGCTTCTTTCCTAATGGATAAAATTTATCACCTTCCTACTCCCGAACTAAATACTATTCTCAAACGAAGTAAAGAAGAAGTTACTGCTTATTTCTCCCCAGAAAGAATTGGCAACCTTATCAAACAACGGCTTGATATTATCAACAAACTTTTCTGATAAATGGATTTATTAAGGAACCGATAAAAATATTCTCTATAAACCAATTTTGTAGGGTTCTTTTTTAAGTAATGACGCTCGGACTATACCGATAGGGGCATCGTCTTGAGGGAAAATCGTCTGGTGTTTTCTATTAATCTTACGGGCAACAACAACCCATTGGAAACCTCGAGCACCGGGAGGTTTAATAATCTCGATAGATAAACCGTGTTTAGAATAGATATCTAAAAGCCAATTTTTGTCATAAATAACAGCGTTAGTAGGATCATCTAGGTTAATATAAAGAGAATTTTGAAATTCCTGCATCATCGGAAAATATTTTTTTTCAAAAAGAAACCAACTGGCAAAAAAGACCCCATGGTCACATAAGACATTAGTAATTTCTGTTAAATAAAAGTCGACTTCCTTTTCAATCAGATGAGTAAAAACAGAGTGCGCAAGAGCTAGAGTATATTGATTGTGTTCAACCGGAAAAGGTAACAATTTTGATGAGCCGGTAGGGTTAAAGGCTTTATAATAAACATCGTAATGGATAAATTTAAAATTTTTATTACAGGGTGACAAGTTAGTGATACACCAATTGATCATCCCTAGATGGAGATCAATTCCCGTATATTTATTAGGAACAGGCTCTTGCATAAGTAATTGCCTAGCCAACCGCCCGCAACCACACCCAAAATCAAAAACTTTTTTATAATCTTTCGCTTTAAAATAAGGGTAGATTAATTTCCCTTCAGGGTTATCAAAATCGCTGGTATTGATTGGTCCAACTAGCTCCCTCATACCCAAAGGGGGAAAAGGAATACTGGCTTTCTTAGAAAGAAATGGTATTGAAATCATAAGCTTTTAAGTTTCCATAAGTTGTAGTTTTCATATTCTTTTTCAATTACATACGATGGATTATTAAATTTAAAACACTTATCAACTAACACTTCATTATAACTACTATAATCAATCTTCGTTAAACTCAAACTATTATTTTCACATTTCTGATCCAAACTAATAAGTTTATTTAATGCTATAATCTCCCAGAAAGCGGCATTATTATCAAACCTGTCATAATAAAAAGTTATGTTTTTACAGGTATCTAAAAAATATTTAGACATCTCATCTCTACCTAAAAATAAAAGTTTACTGTCATCTTTACATAATTCAGGCTCCAAATTCATAAGTTCATAATTACTCTTCACAATCGGTTTACCAAAATATGAACTAGCAAAAACAGCACTCTTAAAAGAGTAGTAAAAAAATATCAAACAGTATGAAAATACTAATAATCTTATTACAATCCTTTTATCTAAAAGTGATTTATAAAGCAATAAATAAAAAATTAAAGGCCAGATATCAGACCACCAATGTAAAGCCTTCCCACTTTGATAAGAAGACTTGGTTATCCAAAAACCAACTCCAATCATTATCGCAAAAGGTAATGCGATCACTAATATTTCTTTATTAAGCATAATTTTATCTTTTTCTGAGACCAACAAAAAAAAGATAATCGGTGCCATTAATGTAAAAAACAACCATGTATTATAATAATTTGCTTCATAGAACCTATAATCTGCGTTTGATGTCCATATTGAAAAAGCAGTCATCGGATTATTAAAACCGGCCATATTACCATTCATCCCTTTAAACAAGCTTACCTCCTTCACTGGAGACTCAACTTGTTTTGTTAAAAATTTTATTGCTGGAAGCAGATTTAGAGGTAAAATAAATGCTATTAAAAGTAAAGCAATTATTTTCACCATTTTCCAGCCTTCCCAAAATTTTCTCCGATAAATTATGAGAGCCGTCGCCAAAAATAATAAATAATAAATACCACCAAAATAGGTATAAATATAAACCATGTCTACCAAAACTATAAAAATTAGCAATAGGTATATATTTTTCTTTTCTTTAATATACTGTAATGTCAGAAATATGGATAAAAATAAAAAGGGTATTACTGCAGTGGAACCAAAAACTGATGCATCTATGAAACTCATTGACAAAAAATTAAATACGCTGGCAACTGAGACCAAAATTAATACTATATTGGAAAGTAAATTTCCCTTCCGAAAAAATTTCACAAGAAAATAATTAATCACAAATATTGTCGACACAGACAACCAAGTTAGAATCCGTTGGTAAACAAGGTAAACATCTGTTTTAAATAAATCTGAGAAATAAGCACTTATATGTGTTCCGCCACACGGATAACCCGCTTCATAACAATGATAATACAAATCCCTTATCAAAAGGCTACTATCCTTAGTATATTTAAAAAACGCCTTTGACGTTCCCAAAACAACAATATAATCATGGTTTATCCCATACCCTGGATTAAATATTTTATTCTCTTGCCGGTCAAAATATAAAGAATTTATCCATCCATAAAAAATTGTAACTATCATAAAAATGATGATAAACCACTTCCAATTATCTCCAAAAACAAACCTTTTTTTCTCGGCAAGATACTCTTTCTTATTAAGAATAAACACAAGTATTGACTCCACAACCAAAACTACAATAGAAAAAACAACAATGCTTATTTTTCTGATATCCCAAAAATAATTAATACTATTGTATATAAAAATCGATAATATTAAATTTGCTTGACCAAATAAATAAACTAAGATTAAGTCTACGGAAAGATTTTTCTTTAATCTATCAATAATTAAAGGAAGGCTAAATACCAACGCAACTAAACCAAGCTTCAAAAAAAATACAATTGGAACTAAATAAATACCTAAATTCATATAAACTTACGGTTATAAACCCTCCAGGTTCGGTTTAGACATCAGATATTTAGCCGCTCCCATTAATGATTTTAACCTCTTCATCCCACCTCGACCCAAGGTACCCCTTAAATATCGCCATATAATTCTTGGCCTTACATAAAACTTTCGATACATTTCCCTTTGTTTTTTCAAAAGTATTTCTTTCGTTAATCCCTTAGGAATAAACACCGGCCTCCAACAATTGAATTTAGACCAATCAGACTCATCAAAATCCCCATATTCCTTAATAAAATAATATTGGGGTGACCCCGGAATTGGCGTATTTATGGTTACTAATATATCATCTAAAGGCAAGTTATAAGCCAATTTAATTGTTTTATTTATTGTTTCCAAAGTATCGCCTGGATGGCCTACAATAAAGTAACCCTTACTCTTAATCCCAAGTTCTTTACACCATCCCAACGCCTTTCTCACTTGTTCCATAGTAATATTCTTTTTAATCAGTTTCAAAATACCCTCGTCACCCGACTCAATTCCAAAAGCAATGTGCCAACAACCGGTTTCTTTAGCCAATTTCAAAATCTCGTAATCGACAACGTTAACTCTACTTGTACATGTCCAGTAAAATTTAATTCCTTCTTCCTTTAGTAATCGAAAGATTTTTTTAAATCGTAATTTATTAATCAAGAAAGTATCATCAACAAAATCGATCTCTCGAACTTTATATCTTTCCACTAAATATTTTATTAATTCTACTACTCTTTCTGCCGACATTTCTCTATAAAACTGACCAAATACAGCTCTATCACAAAAAGTACACTGATTCGGACAACCGCGACTTGTCATAATATTAACCACCGGCGTTGACATATAATTTGACAAATCAGGTGTATATAAATTTATATCCTCAATCAAATCATATGCGGGAAACGGCAATTCATCTAAGTTTTTAATGTACTCTCTGGGTTCATTAACAATAACTTTTCCATCTTTTTTATAAGCTATTCCTTTTACTTCTTCAATTTTACCCTTGCCCTTTATGGTCTTTAACAATTCAACTGTTGTGATTTCACCTTCCCTTAAAACACCATAATCAAATACACCAAATGATAAAGCATCCTTATAATTTGATGTTACGTGAGGACCCCCAATTAAAATTATTACTTTAGGAAACTTTTTCTTTATTAATTTCGCCATTTCCAACGCCCTGTGAAAAGCAACCGTAGTCGAACTTATTCCAACTACAAATGGATCAAATTTTTTAATTTGTCTTGTTATTTGTTTTGTCGTTAATTTTTCAGACTCTCCATCAGTAACCGCCATTTCATACCCTTTTTCTCTTAAATAAGCAGCCAAACAAAAAATTCCCAAGGGAATTTGTTCTCCTCCCGCACTACCCAAATCCGACGAGTATCTTTCTTTCTTTGAAATAGGAGGATAAAGTAAATAAACTCTATTATTATTTTTATTATCCATTCTTATATTTAACCAATATAAACCATTAAAGTCTATAAATAAATCAAATCACTTTTTCTTAGATACATTTTTAACCTTTTCTTCTAAAAGAGTAATTTTTTGCACTAAATTTTTTATCTGTGTCGCCTGAACTGAATTCATTAAACATAACTGTAATATTAATAATAATAAAGCTACCATACCACAAAACATTATCATTGATGTCGGATTAGCCAAAAATAAGTTAGAAAATTTTACCAACCAAGGATAAAGTAAAACTATTAATATCAACACCAAAGATATGAAAATCCACAATAAGCTATAATTTTCTCTCAACTTTCGCTTTCTCACTAAGTTAAGTATTAACATCAATAAAAACATGGCTACAATATAGAAAAATAGTTTTTGTACCAGTGGCATATTTAAAAACTTGGTAAACCTGTAACTTTTCTAAGAACAATCGTTAAAATCGATAAAGACATTTTCATTACATAATAGAAATTTTTGATGAGACTACCATGCATTGATTTTCCTGTTTTATTTTCATACATTTTCATGGGTATTTCATCCACTTTAAATCCGGCAAAATATAACATAATTAACAGGTCAGCGTCCGGATAATCACAAGGAAAAGAATCAGATGACAAGAAATTCAACACTTTTTTATCAATAACCTGATAGCCGGACGTCGAATCAGTAACTTTTCTACGAGTTACAGCACTGACAATCAAACTAAACAGTATCATCCCCAATCTTCTCATAAAAGGCGCATGATAATCAGTTTTTTTTCGAAATCTTGATCCAATGACCACATCCAATTTCTCCCTTCGTAATGTATTGATCATCTTAGGAATATATTTGGGATCATGCTGACCATCTGCATCAATTTGAACCAGTATGTCATATCCTCCATCAATAGCAAACTTATAACCGGTTTGTATTGCTACCCCATACCCCATATTAAAAGGATGGCGAACTACAATAACCTCACACTTTTTTGCTTTTAAATATGTTTTATCTTTTGACCCATCATCTACAACTAAAATATCCCAGCCTTTCCCTTTCGTAAATTTTTTTATATTCGCTATAGTAGTCGCAATATTTGCCTCTTCATTGTACGCCGGTATCAAGATCAAAACTTTTCTAAAAATCATATCAATAGCTTAACATCTTTTTTACATCATCAAAAAATATCTTTGGATCCCTGTAATAAACTCTTATTTTAGACCTGGCCATCGCCATCACATTTCCTACCATCATGTTTTGTTGATGAAATTCTTTATTAACTTCTTTTTTTATAATTTCAAATCTCTTCGGGGTTATTTTTTCATTTTGTACTCTCGGATCAACCTTATAATAACTATCTGGAGCCATGGAATAAAAATCTTCCAAGCTCATATTTTCTCTATACAACCTTTTTTTTAAACCTTCCTCAAACATTACAGTTCCCGGAAAAGCCTCGTAAACCGCGATAACACCCAAGTTTGGCTTTATTTCGTGCATAAAATCCACAGTTTTCTGAATATCCTTCTCTGTTTCCCCCACCACTCCCATCATAAAATACCCAGTCCAGTGTAATCCAACCTTTCTAAACAATTTTGATGCTGACCTTACCTGATCCAAACTAATTCCCTTATTCATCATTTTAAGTACCCTAGCTGATCCAGTCTCGACTCCCACTTTAACAAAATTACACCCAGCCTTCTTCATCAAGCGCAGTAGTTCTTCATCTACCAAATTAACTCTCGTGTTACATTCCCAATTTATTTTAACCTTCCATTGTATTAAACGGTTACACAAATCAACCACTCGGCTTCTGTCTACAGTAAAAGAGTCGTCTTTAAAAGTAAATTGTCTCGTCCCATATTTCTCAAAAACAGCCTCGACTTCCTCCATAACACTACCTATCGATCGATATCTAATTCCTTTTGTTGAAGCACAATATGTACACCTATACGGACAACCTCTGCTAGTCATAATTAAACCCATATCTTCCGATGATAACTTATTTTTATTCATCAATAAAGATCTATTCAACATAGGGTAATTATCTAGATTTTTAGGTTGCAATCTGTCTCCATTCGAGACAATCTTTTTCCCTTTTCTAAAAGACACTCCCGAAATACTCTCTACGTCATTTTTCCTTCCAGTAACATGGTTCATTAGTTCAATCATTGTCTCTTCTGCCTCACCCCTGACCACATAATCTACCTCAGGACAAATTTCTAAAATTTCCTCAGCTCTGACAGTCGCATGTGGTCCACCCATTATCACCTTGCAGTTTTCAATATTTTCCTTTACTAATTTTGCTAAATGAAAAGCCGAAGCAGCAAAAGTGGTATAAGCGGATATTCCGACTACGTCTGGTTTCCATTTTTTTATGTTTTCAATTACTTCACTCCAAATTTGGTTCTTTTCTTTAAAAGATTTTAAATAAGTGGGAAACTTATCTGAGATACGCGAATAATCAATCGTGTCCGGATCAGAATAATAATCAGCATCATAAACTGCTACTTTATATCCTTTATCTTTTAAAACAGTACCCAATTGAGTAATTCCTAATGGAAAATACCGATTGTAAATCCCCAGAATTCTATAAAATGGGGGTGTAACTAAAAGCACTTTCATATTTTTGTTTTTACTTTTTACGCCACATCATAATCAATCGTGGTAATATACCATTTTTGAAGATCAGACACTTCTAAGGGACAATCATTTCCGTGCCATTTAAAGACAGCCACCATTGGTTGAGGTTTTAAAAAATTTGGGCAAATAAAATAACCGTTTTTCCTCAACAACTTAAATTCAAAGGAATTTTTCGATATTAAACAACCTGCTTGATCAACATTTTCCATTTTCCAGTAATGATTAGTTTCCTTCAGTAGATCATTTCCAATACTTTGGGCGTCAGATGAATCATTAACCACAAAATCCACAATTAAACCGTTTTTTACATTCTTTGTTCCCAATAATCCAAGTATTATGTATCCTTCAATCTTGTTATTTTTTTTGACACAAAAATATTTATATTTTCTTTCTGGCCATTTTGTTCTCCAATCAATAAATCTTGCATCCCGATTTGCTACTATCTGGTATTTTTTTCTTGCCTTTCTCCAAAACAAATCATGAAATGAATCGGTCATATCCTCACTCAATCCACAGCAACTATCTTTATTAAATAAATTTATTAGAAAATCAATTGGCCGCACCATCATCCCCATCACCCCACTATTTAGCTTCTCTGCTACCAAATTACTCAATCTATAAGGTTTTATGAGAAGCGGTAATTCACCCAAATTTAAGAACCCCAATTTTCTAATAAAACCGGGGTATGAATTTTGATTCGGAAAACCTAAAGTAAACTTGACACCTCTTTTAAAACACTCTTTGTAACATTCCTGAGCTAATATTGTAAAAATACCCATACCCCTATAATCCTCTCGAACCAACGTACTCAAAGAAATTGATCCGTGAAACAGTTTTCTGTTGATAAAATAATCCTGCAATAAAACACAATAAAAACCCACCACTTCTTCTTTGGTATTTATCGCCAGTTTAATTATTGATTCTCCAGCCGGATTTTTAAAATGTTGCCACTCAAAAAATTCATCTTTCCAAAGTACTGATTCTGGATATTCCTTTTTAAATAGTCCCAATATACTTTTTTTATACTTTCTCTGGTAATCGCCAACACACCACGAAAATTTATTATTTGTTATCATATTCCATCAATAAAGCTTAAAAATGCTTGAAATAATTTATCACATACCTATCTAAAGCTCAATGAAGCAGTATACAAATATCTTTTCTGTAGATCTAGAGGACTGGTATCATTCCTCACCAGAAGGGCGATCCATAAAAACCAACGACTTCAGAATTTTAGATCCAACTGAAAAAATATTAAAATTGCTTAAACAAAGCAATAATTTTGGTACCTTTTTTGTCGTCGGTGAGATTGCCCAAAAACACCCACAGCTAATCAAAGAAATTTTTAAACAGGGACATGAAATTGCTTGTCACACACTCCATCATAACTTTATTTACAACATGAGCCAAAAACAATTTGAAAACGATGTAAAAGAATCAAAAGATATTCTTGAGAACTTAACTCACCAAAAAATAATTGGCTATCGTGCTCCAGCATGGTCCGTTGATCAGAATCGAACTCCCTGGTTTTGGCAAACTTTAAAAAATTATGGTTTCAAATATTCATCTAGTATCTTCCCTTTTAAAACTTTTCTTTACGGAGATAATCATGCCGACCAATTTCAAAGTACTATCGGGGGCATATTAGAAATTCCTCCTTCTACCTATCAAATCTTCCGTAAAAGGATTCCATTTTCTGGTGGTTTTTATTTGCGTTGTTTCCCTTCTATCTTTATAAAATATTTTACCCATAAAATAAATCAACAAAAACAACCGGTAATCTTTTATATTCATCCCCGGGAAATTGATCTTCTCCAGCCAAGAATAAAATTACCACCCAAAGAATATTTTATTCACTATTACAATATCAATAGAACATTGAATAAACTGAAAACTATTCTCAAAGATTTTCCTACCACTTCTTTCAAACAGTATTACCATTTTCCCAAAATATAAAAATCAAATGATTCTGATTAAAACCGTCACTATTCTCGGCGCCAACGGTGCTATGGGCTCTCATTGCGCTGGTATTATCGCTGGTTTCGGCAATGCCAAAATATTTATGATCGCCCGTTCTTTAGAAAAAGCTCAAGAGGGAATTGATATCGCCGTTGACTCCATCAAATCTGATGTTATTAAAGATCAACTTATTCCTAAAACTTACGATGATCTAAAAGAATGTCTGTCTGAAAGTGATTGGGTTTTCGAACTTACGTCCGAAGATCTAGAACTCAAAAAACAAATAAACCACAAGATATCTTTATTAACCAAAAACAATACCATTATCTCTACCGTTTCTTCCGGTCTTTCCATTACCGAATTATCAAAATGTTTCACTCCCACCCAACAAAGACATTATTTCGGCACCCATTTCTATAACCCACCATACAAAATGATCCTTTGTGAATTAATTGCCGGGCCGAATTCTGATCCCGAAATTCAAAAAGAACTATTCGATTATTTACAAACAACTTTACACCGTAAAGTTGTTATTGTTAACGACACTCCAGGATTTGCTGGCAATAGAATCGGATTCCAGCTACTTAATGAAACCCTTCAGTTTGCCCAAAAATACCAAAAAGAAGGAGGAATTGCTCTTATGGACAAATTATTAGGGGGGTTTACCGGTCGAAGCTTACCGCCAATCGCTACCATTGATCTTGTCGGCCTCGATGTTCATAAAGCAATCGTAAATAATATTTATAATCTAACCAACGACTATGCCCATGAATCATATAAAATGCCTGAATTTGTTGAATATTTAATTTCAAATAATTCTTTAGGTGATAAATGTGGGCAAGGTTTTTATAAAAAAGAAGGTGATCAAAGATTAGTTTTTAATATCAATAAAAAAATATATGAACCAATTCCAAAATTTAATATTGAATTTATCGATCAAGTTAAAGAAAAAATCTCAAATGGAGAATACAACAAAGCTTTTGAACTACTGTTAAAAACTAAAACTTTTGAATCAGAAATTATTAAATATTTTTTCGCCCGATATATTAGTTATTCCCTATCTTTAATAAGACCGGTTGTAAAAAATAAAGAGGATCTTGATAGGGTAATGGCTTATGGATTTAACTGGTTGCCGCCATGTGCTTTAATTGACCTAATAGGCGGCAAAAAAGAAGCAATTAAATTAATTAAACAATATAAACTATCAGTTCCAGAAGAAATCGCACAACACTCTGAAAAAACAAAATTTTATACTCTACAAAACGAATTAGATTTTCGCAATTATATAAAAGCAAACTAATATGAAAAACCCCGTCTATATAATTGGTGGTTCTCAAACAGACTTTCAAAGAAATTGGGTTAAAGAAGGCAAAACTTTTTTAGCAATGATGCGGGAAGTGGTTGAAGATACTCTTCTAAATACCAACTTGGACTATAAAGAAATTTTCTCCCTCAATAAACAAAATAAAATTGGTCTCTTTGTTGGTAACTTCGATGGTGAACAATACTTCAACCAAGGCCATTTAGGTGCTTTTTTTACCGAAATTAATCCTTCTTTTTATGGCATCCCCAGTGCCAGATATGAAGCCGCTTGTGCCTCTGGTTCAGTCGCCATCGATTCCGCTTCTTCAAAGATAAGGGCAGGGGATTACGATGTCGCTATAGTTTTGGGTATTGAATTAATGAAAACTGTCAATTCAGCCCTCTGTGGAGATTATTTAGGAACCGCCGCTTACTACGATAAAGAGGCTAAAGGTATTTCTTTTCCCTTTCCAAAACTTTTTGGTCAATTAGCTGATATTTACATAAAAAAATATTCCTTAGATGAAAAAAAATATTTGGATTGTTTAGCCGAGATTTCAGCAATTAATTACAGTAATGCTAAAAATAATCCAAATGCTCAAACAAGAAGTTGGTTCATGAATAAAGAACATGCCAATAATCGCAATACTAAAAATAATATGTTGGTCGGCGGTAAACTTGCCGTTGCCGACTGTTCTCAAGTTACTGATGGCGCTGCAGTTGTAATTTTATCCTCTAAAAAATATTTACAAAATTACAAAACCAAAAGAAACTTAACCAATAAAAATTTTTCTGAAATAATCGGTTGGGGACATCGGGTTGCCCCTGTCCAATTTTCCGAAAAAATAAAAGAATCACAAGATCAAGCTTTTGTATTACCCTGGACAAGACAAACTGTCTTGGATGCTCTAAAACGGTCCAACCTTAAAGAAAATGACATTGATTTATATGAGACTCATGATTGTTTCACTTCCAGCGAATATGCCGCTATCTCTGCTTTTGGTATAACCAAACCCGGCAAGGAGTATGAGGCCGTTGAAAACGGCTCAATTAAATTTAATGGTAAAAATCCAATTAATCCTAGCGGAGGACTAATCGGATGTGGCCATCCAGTCGGAGCTACCGGAGTCAGAATGTTGCTAGATTTACATAAACAAATTACAAATACTGCAGGTAGTTACCAAGTCAAAAATACCAATAATTCCATGATGTTAAATATTGGCGGTTCAGCTACAACTAATTATGTTTTTATAGTTAGTAAAAGCTATTGATGCTACTCGTCATCGCTCGTTATAAGCCGGAATCATAACCACTAATTTTTTCATCTTCCAATTCCTTTATAAATTATTTTTAATTTTTTAATTTTACCGCTGTCTAAACAGTTTCTTCCATCAATAATTAATCTTACCTTACTATTTTTTAATTTATCCAACAACTCTTCAACAAATATTTTGTGTGCAGTTGCCAATACGATTGCTTTTGAATCTTTTATTGCTTCTCTTAAATTTTTTATCCCATTATCGACATACGGATCATAAACAATTAAATCGGCCCCAAGCTTCCGTAAACATTTTTCAATTTCCAACGCCGGACTTTCCCTTAAGTCACCAACGTTTGCCTTATAACTTAATCCCAAAAGAGTAATTTTTGTTCCCTTAACCGATAATCCCATTTCATTTAATCCCAGCATCAATTTGTTCACCGCATACTCCGGCATACTATTATTAATCTCCCGAGCAATCTTTAAAAACCGATGATTAAAACCGGCTAACCCCGCCCTCTTTATCAAGTAATAAGGATCCACCGCAATACAATGTCCACCGACTCCACAACCCGGCCAATGAACCATAAAAGCAAAGGGTTTGTTTGAGGCCGCCATTAAAGTCTCATGCAAATCAATGTCCATCGCGTCAAACGATTGTGCCAATTCATTAACATAAGCAATGTTAATATCCCTAAAAGTATTTTCCACAATTTTTGTCGACTCTGCTACTTTCAAACAACTCACTTCGTTAATTTTGGCATCAGTGACAAAACTTCTATAAAAATCAGCGATAATTCCATTCCATTCGCTATTAATAGACCCTATGTTTCGGTTAATGTTATATATATTCCACTTTTTGTCGCCGGGATTTATTCTTTCGGGACAATGGGCAACATTAAAATCTTTCCCCGCCGTCAAACCACTTACACTCTCTAAAATTGGCTTTACTATCTCTTCACAAGTCCCCGGATTTACCGTTGATTCCAAAACAAAGTGACAACCTTTCTTTAAGTATTTCGCACAAACTTTTGTCGCTGATTCCACCGGACCGTAATCAGGGGAATAGTCTGAAAAAACCGGCGTCGGCACACATATTAAGAAAACATCGCTATCACGCAAATCGTTTTCATCATCTGTAACCAAAAGAGATTTTTTCCTTATCGCCTTAACAACATTCTCATCTTCAATCGGGGATATCCCATTTTTCATATTCTTTATCTTTTTTTTATCAATATCAAAACCCACTACTTGGTATTTACCGGTTTTATGAATAGCCACCAACGTCGGCAATCCTACATATCCTAATCCAATTACTGCTACCTTTTTCAAAATTATCATAAATCTCCAAATTCTATCATTAGTTTGCTTTCCCTTTTCCTTCGTTTCTACCGCGTTAACAACTCTCTTCTATTTCAAGCATAATAGAAAGACCTCTTGACAAGCATAATAGTTATGTTATCCTGTACATATTAGTACCAGATAACACAACTATGACTGTAGACAAAATCGGTATATTAATCCAACAACCACAAAAATTATTCCACACTTCAGACTTAAAAGTTCTCTGGAATATTTCGAATCAAAACACACTCTATAAAACCATTGCTCGACTGATCAAAAAAGAGATACTGATCAGTGTTCAAAAGGGACTCTATAGCACCATTCCGTTAAGTCAACTGGATCCGGTAGAAATAGGCTTTAGGGCCATAAATCACTTTAGCTATTTAAGTACCGAATCGGTTTTAGCAAAAGAGGGGATTATTAACCAATCGCCTGCAAAAATAACTTTTATTTCCAGTACTCCCGCCAACTTTAACATTAACGACCATGCCTATTTAGTCAGACAGTTAAAACCTCAATGTTTAAACAATTCTCTTGGCATAACTCAAAACGACAGAGGTGTTTTCTTGGCCAATACCGAGCGGGCAATTGCCGATATGTTATATTTTCAAAAAAATTATCATTTTGACGCCGACAATGTTATTGACTGGACTTTAGTTAAGAATTATCAACAACAACTTGGCTATTTATGATCACCCTAAGACCTACCGACACCATTCATAAAGCTCACCTACTTCGCACTCTAACCGAAATCATCGATAACTCTACCTTATCAAACTCTTTATATTTCAAGGGCGGTACCTGCGCCTCAATGATGGGCATTCTTGATCGGTTTTCAGTTGATCTTGATTTTGACCTTAAGACTGGGGTAAATGAAAAAGAGTTAAGAGCGGAGTTTCATAAAGTTTTTGACAAACTTGGATTTATTTTATATCAGGAAAGCCAAAAAGCTTTAGAGTTTTTTTTGAAATATCCTAACTCCCCAAATCAAAGAAACACTTTAAAAATTGACGCTCTTAATGTTATCGTCAAATCCAACCGATATTCTCCGGTATTTTTGCCGGAAATTAACCGTACCGTCAACTGTCAAGACCAGAAAAGCATTTTTGCCAACAAAATGGTAGCCGTCAAAGATCGGTATGATCGTAGAGAATCGATTGCCGGCCGGGATATCTACGATATTCATTACTTCTTTCTAAAAAATTTGAAATACAGTGAAGCCGTAATAATTGAAAGAACCGGACTATCGGTTAAAAGATATCTTGTTTACCTTCGTCATTTTATAAACGAAAAAATTACTCAAACCCTAATTGATCAGGACTTAAATACTCTTTTACCGTTTGAAACTTATAACAAAATCAGAAAAACCCTAAAAGAGGAAACTCTTATGTTTTTAGATAATGAAATTGCCAGGCTAACCTAATGTCTAAAATCCTTCGTTTATTACCGATTATCGGCGTAATATTTTTGTTCCTTTTCCTCCGCTTCTACAATATTAACGACTCTTTTTTCTTTTTCAACGATATGGGTCGGGACATGATGGTACTACAAACTTGGCAAGAAACAGGCAAACCACCACTCCTCGGCCCCCAAACTAGCGCTCTCCCCTTTAACCAATCTGCTATTTATTTTTATCTACTTTACCCCGGCTTTCTCCTTTCTAAAGGTAACCCGATTTCTTTGGTTTATACTCTCGCTTTTATCTATCTTTTTTCTTTTCTCTTAGGTCTTTATTTACTAAGAAAAGATAAGCCTTTAACCAAGGTTTTATTGATCGCTTTTTTCTTCATCTCCATTCATCCCCAATACATTATTCAAGGTCGTTACGTTTGGAATCCATCATTTGTCACCCCATTCTTGATTATCTCCATTATTTCTTTTTATCTTTTATTAAAAAAATTCTCGATCCCAAAAACTATCCTTTTTTCTGCCGGTATTGCCACCGCCATCTCCATTTCTTATTCCGTCGCCCCACTTCTAATTATTTTTGCCTTATATTGGCTTTTATTTTCTCGTTCCAATTTTAAAGCGATAGCCTTATCACTCTTTGGCGCTCTGGCCTTAATTAATCTACCAACGATTTTTTTTGAACTTCGTCATCGCTTTTTTCTTACCACCGCTCTCTTGACCAAAAACTCACCTCCTCAAAAAGACTTGGCTTTCGTCGATCGTCTGAATAATCTGTCACAATACGTTTTCTCTTTCTCCAATCAAACACTGAATATTTCCCTCTTTATCGCCAGCATTTTACTCTGTCTTTTTTTACTCTATAAAAATAGACAAAAAAGGAAAAATTTACAATTCGTCGCCTCTTTTCTGTATTTAGGTATCACCATACTGGCCTTTGTTACCCCAATCACTATTCAAGCCCATTATATTTTCGCCTTTACCTCACTACTTTTCGTGATTATTGCCGGTCTTCGGCCTCTTGTTACCGTTCTAAGCCTTGTATTTTTTAGTTTAAATTATCTACAACCAACCAGGCTAAAGCAATATTTTACGACCGCCTCCCGCACTACCACCCAAATGGAACAATGTTTCAGAAACTACTGCGACTCATTTAAGGAACCAACTTTCGTCTCCGTTCAATCAAGCCTCCACCCGTTTCATAACGGACCCGAACATCGTTTTCTCCTCAAAAAAGCCGGTTGTAATATTAAAGATATCGAAACTCAAAATGGCCAAGCGGAGTACATGACCGTTGTCGTTGACCAAAGTACCTTTGATCAAAATACCAACTACTATGAATTAAGTCTTTTGGGCTCGCATCAAACCGTCAGAACCTTTCCCTGTCAGAACAATTTTTATCTGGTTCTAATTCGCAAAACCATTCCCTGATCCCGCCACTCGTTTTTGCCTGATTTTATCTATCGGTTCAACTACCAGTTTAACTATCAAAAGTGACACTCCGATTGATCCCAAAGCCACTAAAATTCCGGTGCTCCAATTTCTAATTTTTATCAAATCCATAATCACAAACGCCACCCAAAAATGGCACAAATACACCGGATATGACAACTCTCCGATAAATCGGTCTATTTTATTATTTTTAAATAACCTGAAAATAAACGGTAAAGAAATAACTACCAATAAATAATACCCCCACATTTTTGACCCGTCTCTTTGGATTAGCGGATAAATAAAAGTCGCCAATATTACCACCCCATAAACCACTCTCAAAAACCACTCGGGTATTGTTCTGTTTTTTAATCGCCCATAAATCCGGTACCCCATTACTCCCACCAAAAACATTCCCAATTCCAATGGAAAGAACCGATACTTCCACGGATCATTATTAAATCCAATTTTATACAAAATTATTCTCAAACCAAAACTTAAACCGATCAAAAGCATTAGCCACTTCGTCTTTTGCTTAACTAAAAATGGCGCTAACAGATAAAACGTCATTTCCAAAGCAATTGTCCACGCCTGTTCGACAAACAAAAATCGATATAGTGGGGGATCGGTCAGCCGAAAATTTACCGCCGGTATTAAGTTGCCAAGTTTATCCAATTGCAAAAACATCACCAAATCCTGCCCAAAAATTACCAAATTGGTAACCACAAAAAAAAGCAGGGTTCCCAATTTCATTTTACTGACATACTCGATATACCAAGTGAAGTGGTAACCATTTTTCACTATTACCAATCCGCCAATCGAAATCAATAAAACTATCAATAAATTGATCCAATAAATCGGATATAATTTTAAAAATCTGTTCCCTAAAAACAATTTGTAGGACCCTTTGCTAAATCCATATTTTTCCATCAATACTAAAGCCATATAAAAGCCGGAAATCATATAAAACACCTGAACTGCCGTCTGCCCTCCCACCAAATTTATCCCCAATATCGACTGGCTATGAACTGCAACTACCGACAATGCCAGTAAGAGCCTTAATATTCCCATCCCTGTGGATGATTCGTATACCACTTAACCAATGTCTCAACGCTGTCTTTAATTGTTCGTTTTGGTTCCCAATCCAATATTCTTTTTGCCTTACTAATATCCGCATAAACTTCCGCCCATTCGCCCTTTCGGGCTTCACCCGGTTCTACTAAAAAACTTTTACCGGTAATTTTTTTGACCATCTCCACAATCTCCAACACCGAACTTCCTTTCCCCGTCCCCAAATTAATAACCTCACTTCCGCCACCATTTTTTAAATAATCCATCGCCGCCACATGAGCTCTTACTAAATCTCCAACATCAACATAATCGCGGATTGGTGTCCCGTCAGCCGTTTCCACCTTGGGACAAGTCAGCTTAAAAGGCTCTATTCCCAACGCTCCCCTCACCACATTTTGGATTAAAAGTTGGGACGGTTTTTTAGAGTCTCCGATCATTCCATCATCGCTTGCCCCGGATACATTAAAATATCTAAAAATAATTGACCTTAAACCATAGACCTTTTCAAACCAACTAATTATTTTTTCCACCATTAGTTTTGATTCACCGTAAGGATTAATTGGAGAAAGTGGATGTTTTTCATCCATCGGTAAATATTTGCTTTCCCCGTAAACTGCACAGGTTGAAGAAAATACCAAATTTTTTATTTCATGTTTTTTCATTGTCTCCAACAAATTCAAACTGCCAAAAACATTATTTTCAAAATAAATCTCCGGATTTTCTATTGATTCATTTACTAAACAAAAAGCCGCAAAATGCATTACCCCTTCCGGCTTAATTTTGGCCATGGCTTCATCCAGTGTCTTTTTATCCAACAAATCAACCTCATAAAAAACTAGTTTTTCTTTGCCGTACTTATTTTGTAGAGTTTCTATGGCTTGTCTATAGCCTCTGAATAAGTTATCTATTACGGCTACTTCATATCCCTGATCTAACAGCAACTTCACCGCATGCGATCCGATATAACCCGCTCCCCCTGTTACTAAAATCATAAATTTATTTTAACATCAAAACCAACCCGCCCATCAGAGCATTAACAATTCCCACCAGTCCTGTAAACGTCGATACCAGCAATATTTTTTCCTCGCTGGCCAAGCCGCCAAAAAATAAAAGATAAAGGTGTTCTCTGGCGCCAAAACCGGCTACCGATATCGGCAAAACCAGTATCAAATAAATTGCCGGAAGATAGGCGAATGCTCTTATCAGTCCAAAATTTGCCCCGAAATATACACTGCTCAAATATATCTGCCCTATCCAAATAAGTTCGCAAATTATCGAAATCAATAAGCATCCGACTAACCTTTTTCCCTCAACCTCTCTAAACATCTTTGCCACCTCTATTATCTTGTCCAACCATTTGTTTTTCCCTAACCACAGGTCTATCGGTAACCTCATTGCCAATCCATAAAAAACCATTACTCCAAAAAACAAGCCTCCAAACATTAGCCTTAGATAATTTGGAAAATTCAAGCCTACCAACCATCCAACCAAAGACGCTGTCAGTGCCAATCCGATAAAAGTAAAAAAACCAACCATCTTGTCTATTGCTACTGACCCTAAGAGTTTTGTCTTGGTCAAGTTGGGATATTTTTTCTCTAAAATCGTCCACTTAAGCACATCTCCCGCCGTCGGTGTTGATAAAAAAATTCCATAAAAAACACCCAAGTATGCCGACTTCAAAAAATTTACCAAATCCCAAAAACTAATTTTTTTTAAAACTAGTCTTGCCCAACGCCATGCCCCCAAAATCATCAACACTATAAATAAAATCATTTGAATCACCAAAAACCACCAATCAACTTTTGCCAATTCTCTTAAAAGCATCAAAATATCAACCTTTCTGAAAGCCAGATACAATAAACTTCCCGATAAAACTAATCTAAAAATTTTTGACGCCAAAATATTTTTTATCACTTTCACGCTTTTATCATATCCTAAATAAGATAGAATAGGGGATAACTTATGCTAAAAATTTGGCTTTTCGCCCTGACACTAATTCTAATATTTCTATTCTGTCGGTTATTTTTTTTAACCGAAAACCCCACTCACACTTCCGTTAATTTTAACGGTCAAAAATTTGATTTGGAAATCGCCAAAACTATCTCTCAAAGAACCCAGGGCTTATCCGGTCGCTCTTCTCTTTGCCAAAATTGCGGCATGATTTTCGTCTTTTCTGGTGAATCAATTCTCCCTTTTTGGATGAAAGATACTCTTATCCCTTTGGATTTAATTTGGCTCAACTCTCAAGGCCAAGTTGTCTCTATCCAAACTGCAAGTCCGCAACCTAATACCCCAATCACTCAATTAAAAAACTATAAAAATTCCACTCCGGCGAAGTACGTTATCGAGCTAAATGCCAATACTGCCGCTAATATTAAGCTTCAAGTCGGCGATATTGTCACTTTACCCAAAAGTTTATGACCCCCAATTTTTCCCTGGCTATTCCCAACCTAAACGGCAGTCAATATCTTCAAAAATGTTTACCTTCTCTTTTGGCCTCCATCTCTAAAATCAAAAATTCCAAATTTCAAATTATTCTTATTGACAATGGTTCAACCGATGACAGTCTTGACATTTTTCAAGAACTTGTTCAGCCTACAGAAAACCTGGAAACAAAAATTATCCTCCATCAGGAAAATACCGGCGTTGCTCCGGCCTTCGCCGAAGGTATCGAAAAATCAAAATACGAGTGGACGGTTATCGTCAATAACGACATTACCTTAAAGCCCGACTGGTTTCCTCTCATTGTCAAAAATATGGCTCAACACCCTACTGCTAGTGTTTATTGCGGCACCATTCTCAACCACGACGGCTCAAAATTTGAAAGCCAGGGTTTAAAGTTTGACTATCGCGGCAAATGTCAAAATATCAGCAATAATATAACGTTTGACAGGTCATCTATCCAAAATCTCAAACCAAAAATCATTTGGGGCACTTCTGCCGCCATTGCTGTTTACCATCGCGATACTGTTTTAAAAATAGGCAACTTCGATCCCGATTTCTTCGCCTACGAAGAAGACGTCGACTTGTCTTTGCGCCTGCAAAAACATCATTTCAAAACTCTCTATATTCCGAAGGCAATTTCCTACCATCTTGGCGGCGCTACCAGTAACAAAATGGGCAATTTCCGCCAACGGATGGATGTTAAAAACTGGATTTGGTTAATCGCTAAAAACTATTCAAAAAAAGAATTTTGCCAAAATTTCTTTTCCCTCACCGAAGAGCGCCTTCGCAATTTATCCGGCCTAATCAAAGCCACTCCGATTGGTCAACTTCCCGGCACTTTTTTTTCTACCTACTATCAAACCTTTAAACTTCTCCCCAAAATGTTGCGTAAGCGAAAAACCCCTAAAACTTGTTAAAATTAACCATGATTATCGGCATTGACGTCTCTTCCATCCCTTACGGCACCGGAGTTAGTAATTACACTCTTAATCTGGCCAGAAACCTGGTTAAGCTCGACAAAACCAATACCTACAAACTCTTTTTTTCCTCTCTTCGATTACCCCTACCATCGGAAATTAAACTTCTGGGAAAGTATCCTCATGTCAAAATCTATCATTACCGTCTTCCCCTCACTTTTCTTCATTGGCTATGGAACCGGCTTCACATCGTTCCTATCGAATTTTTTATCGGCAAATGCGACGTTTTCCATGCTTCTGATTGGACTCAACCGCCGACAATTCATGCTAAAACAGTCACTACTATTCACGACTTAGTCCCTTTTCTTTATCCGAAGTGGTCGAGTCCCAAAATAATTCGCACCCATCTTTTAAAAATGTCTCAATCCCTAAAACATTGTTTCCACTTCATCTGTATCTCTCAAAATACTAAATCCGATTTTAAAAAACTTTTCCCTGCCATTTCCGATCAAAAAATAACTGTTATTTATGAAGCCGCCGAAGATAAATATGAAAAATTTCACCGACTACCCCTTTCTGTCCGTCAGTCAAAAATTAATCACATTAAAAAAATTTACGATTTGGATAAATATATTTTGGCCCAAGGTACCCGCGAACCGCGTAAAAACCTTACCCGGCTTATTGAAGGCTTCCTTCTTTTTAAACAAAAATACCCTACCTCCAAATATCTTTTGGCCATCGCCGGAAAATATGGCTGGGGCAAAGATGTTCCCCCTCAAAACCATTCGGTCAAAATCCTTGGCTTTATCCCGGAAAAAGATATGGTTACCCTCAACGCCGGGGCAGTTTGTTTAGCTTATCCGTCACTTTACGAAGGTTTTGGCTTACCCCTGGTCAAAGCGATGAAGCTTGGCCTTCCGATTATCACCAGTAACTGTTCCTCGATGCCTGAAATTGTCGGTAATTCGGCCATTTTAGTCAACCCAAATAACCCTCAGGAAATTGCCGGTGCTATTGAAAAAATATACAAATCTTCGTCTTTTCGCCAAGCGCTTTCTCAAAAAGAACTGCTCCAAGCCAAAAAATATTCCTGGATTATTACTGCAGAACAAACTCTTAAAGTTTACGAAAATACCTATGCTCATCGGAATTGACGGTAACGAAGCCAATGTTAAAAACCGGGTCGGCGTCAACCAGTACGCTTACCACTTGCTTGTTAATCTAAATCGCCTTGACTCCAAAAACCACTATACTATCTATCTAAAAAAATCTCCTCTTCCTGACCTTCCAACTCCATCCCCAAACTGGCAATATCAGGTTTTTGGCCCGGAAAAGTTTTGGACCCGTTTTGCCCTGCCTTTACATCTTTTTTTTGGTCCTAAGCCTTCTCTTTTTTTCTCACTTAGCCATTATTCTCCATCATTTTCTCCTTGCCCCACTATTCCTACCATCCATGATCTTGGTTATCTTCAGTCTCCAAAGCAGTTTACTAAAAAAGATTTTTACCAATTAACCCACTGGACCCAAAGTTCTCTGAAAAAGGCTTCCCGCGTCATCGCTGTTTCCGAATTTACCAAATCCGAACTCCAAAAAATCTATCATCTTGATCCGGAGAATATTAGTGTCGCCTACAATGGCGTCGACAACCCACCTGTCATTTCATCCTCAACTTCTACTGCCACTCTTTTAAAATTTGGCATCAAAAATTCAAACTTTTTTCTTTATCTTGGCACCCTTAAGCCCAACAAAAATCTTCCTTTCCTCATTCAGGCTTATTCCCAATTCCGACAATCTACCAAAGAATCTATTCCCTTAGTTATCGCCGGTAAAAAAGGCTGGCTTTTTGACAGCATTTTTCAGCTCATTACTTCGCTTAAACTTCAAGATTCCATTATTTTTACCGACTTTATCAGTGAAACTGAAAAATGGATTTTATTAAAAAATGCCACTTGCCTCCTTCTTCCCAGCCTATATGAAGGTTTTGGTATTCCCGCCATCGAAGCTCAAAAAATCGGCACTCCGGTTATCGCCAGCAATATTCCACCCCTTCAGGAAATTCTCAAACAATCGGCCATTTTAATCGATCCTTTAACACAATCAGAGTTAACCGACGCTTTAGTTAAAATCCAATCAGCTTCAATTCGCCAAAAACTATCAGAAACCGGGCTTAAAAACGCCCAAAAATATACCTGGGAAAACACTGCTTTGTCAGTCATCAAAGTTTTTAATGATTTCGGTTGATATAATCTTTATATGAAGGATAAAAACGGTCAAACATTAACTTCAGATAATATTCTTTACAAAGTTTCTAACCGTATTGACACTATCTTTTTAGAACTTTGGCTAATGATCCTACGTTGGGTAGGCTATATTCCCATCCATACCATCAGAAAGATTTTTTACCTTATCTCGGGCATTAAAATACCTTTTAACTCTACTATTCATATGTGGGCTAATTTTTTTAATCCAAAAAACTTAACAATCGGCCATGATTCCATTATCGGTGACCATTGTTTTTTGGACGGCCGCTCTCCCTTGGAAATTGGCAGCCATGTCAATATCGCCAGCCAAGTTTTGATTTACAACGATGAGCACAATATTAATTCTCCTGATTTTGGCAATTCCTTTGGTCCGGTAATTATCAAAGACTATGTTTTTATCGGCCCCCGAGCCATTATTCTTCCCGGAGTCACTATCGGTAGGGGAGCGGTCGTCGCCGCCGGCGCTGTGGTTACCAAAGATATCCCCGATTTTGAAGTTTGGGGAGGCGTTCCCGCTAAAAAAATCTCTGACCGACAACTCAAAAATCCTGCTTATGTCCTTGGCCGACCTATGTTATTTCAATAATTTGCTCTCATGCCTAAACCACTAAAAATTTTTTTGGTTGTTTTTAACCTCCTCGCCCTGGTCTACCTACTCTGGCCCACTCCCATTGTTCCCGACCTAATCAACAGTACCAAATCCGATCTTCCCGGCGATACGGTTCAAATTAAAAACGTCTCGGGCTATTTTACAAACTTATCCCGATCCGAAGTGATGAATTTTTACCTTAAATACTACCAAAGTCCATTTAGAATCCGCCTCAACCACCCGCCGGAAAAAGCCCGGGAAATTATCATCGATACTATTCCCAGTTACTATTTTGAAGAGCTGAACTTGCCATTCAAAGAAGCCCTTTACATTAATGGTTTTGATTGGGAAAAAGACGTTTTTACCAAACCGGAAAAAAGAATTGCCAATAAAATTATTTACCACAACCAGGATTATCAAACCAAAGTCACCATCCGTCGCTTTCCCACCACCATCCCCAATCGCTTACTCTCCTTTTTTCTGACAGAAATTACTGTTATCTTTGCCCTAAAAACTCTTTTAACTTTTTTCCGTCGCCATGACTAACCCTACCTTATCCATTATCACTCTTTCTTTTAACACTTCCAAGGTTATTCTTGATTGCCTGCATTCAATTCTTTTAGATAAAGGCCTTCATTTTTCCGACACCGGCGATAGCTCTTCAAAAGTATCTACCGAAATAATCATTATCGACAACGCTTCCTCCGATACTTCGGTAGCCGATATCAATCATTTTTTCCAACAGAAAAAAATCTCTAAAAACAATTACAAAATTATTCAAAACAATAAAAATGTCGGTTTTTCTAAAGCCAACAATCAGGGCATTAAAGTTGCCTGTGGTAATTACGTTTTACTTTTAAACTCCGACACCATAATCCTTCATTCGGCCATCAGTCAAACCCTCACTTGGCTTGCCTCCAATCCCAAAGCCTCTATGTGTACCGCTCAACTTTTAAATCCCAACCGTTTGGTTCAGGCCTCCGGTGGATTTTTCCCCAATTTGTCCAATGTTTTTACTTGGTCTATTGGTCTTGATGATCTGCCTTTTTTCAATTACTTGGTCAAGCCCTTCCATCCCCACACCCCCGATTTTTACACCCACAGTAATTTCTATCTCAAAGACCATCGCCAAGACTGGCTTACCGGTGCTTATCTTCTTATCCGCCGTCCGATTCTTGACTCCGTTAACGGCTTTGACGAAAACTATTTTATGTATGGTGAAGAATATGAACTTTGTTATCGCATTAAGCAAAAGTATCCGGAACTAGAGCATTGGTACCTTATCGGCCCCCAAATAATTCACCTTGGTCGGGCTTCAGCCGTTTCCCAAGCTGATCCCTTGGTCAACGAATATCTCGGCGTGCTTCATTTCACCCAAAAGCATCACCCCCACCATCTTAAGCTCATTCAAAAACTCTTATATCTCAACGCTTATCTCCGACTTTTGTTTTATAAATTAACTGGAAACTCAAAATTTTCCGGTTTCTACCAAGAAGCATGTTCAAAAATTTCAAAATTTTAAGGCCAATCCTTTTAGCTCTCATCATCGGCATTCCTCTCTATCCCAAATTTCCTTTATCATCGGTAGCCGGAACTTTTGTTTCCGTCAGGGTTGATGATTATCTGGTTTTATTTTCCATCATCGTTTACGGCATTTATCAGTTAACTCACGGTTTTCCGATTTTTAAACATAAAATTACTAAATTGTTTTTAGCCTATTTTTTCGCTATTTCTGCCAGTACCTTAGTTGCCATCCTAATCTACCAAACCACTGCTCCAAAATTCCTTCTTCTTAATCTTTTGCGCCGATTTGAATATATGTCACTATTTTTTATTGCCGCTGATACCATTAAAAATCTTGCTGATTTAAAAATTACTTACATCACCGCCATCATCGCCACCATTCTAGTTTCCCTCTATGGTCTTGGCCAAAAATTTTTAGGCTGGCCGATAGTTTCCACCATGAATTCCGAATTTGCTAAGGGCCAACTTTTAATAATGAGTGACTGGACCCGCATCAGTTCCAGCTTCGCCGGCCATTACGATTTGGCTGCTTTTTTAAGCGCTGTCTTGATTATCATTGGCGTTGTCGCCATTATTCAAAAAAACTTTTTTCTCAAAACCATCAACCTTCTCTTTTGGTTATTAGCCTTTTACATTTTAACCCTCACCGCCTCGCGAATTTCTACTTTCGCTTTCTGGGGCGGCATGGTTCTTACTCTTTTCTTAGTTAAGAAATATCTTTGGATTCTTCCGGTTTCCATAGTCATGATTGTCTCTCTTTTTATGTCAAAGGATCTCAATCAACGGCTTCTGGCCACCGTTCCCGGTCTTCAAAAGAGTCTGGCTTTTCTCAAGTTTCCGGCTAAGCCAACTGTTATCCCTACCATTACTCCCATTTCTACTCTTCCGCCAATTGCCGTCATCACCGGCTCACCTATTAAACCCAAACCGGGAGCAACTTTCGTCCCCACCGTCATGGTCTACAAAACCATCGAAGAATTTCCTCCCGTTGACGCTGACGTCGGAGTCGCCCGATCTGGTGAAATCCGCTTCAATGCTGAATGGCCCCGAGCTGTTACTGCTTTCAAAAGAAACCCCCTCATTGGCTCCGGTCTTGGTTCAATCACTTTGGCTACCGATAACGACTATCTCCGTACCTTAGGCGAAAGTGGTCTTCTTGGCTTTATTACTTTCTTTTCTATCATTTTCTACTTTATCCGAAAAACCATCCCCTTAGTTTTCCGGAAAAAACTGGGGTTTCTGGATATTATCCAGATAACCCTCTTTGGCGGACTCTTAGTTACTTTAACCAATGCCGTCTTTATTGACGTTTTTGAAGCTTCAAAAACTGCTTATCTTTTCTGGATTATGATGGGCATTTACTATCAAACCATTGCTCTCAACCAAAAACGAAAATGACCGTCATCAAAAAAATACTCTTAATTCTTGTTTTTGCCACTGGTCTTACTGTCCGGCTTTATAAAATCAACAACCCTATCGCTGATTGGCATTCCTTTCGTCAAGCCGACACTGCTTCGGTCACCAGAAATTTTCTAAGAAGCTTTGATCTTCTCCGTCCCACCTACCACGACCTAAGTAATCTTCAATCAGGCAAGGACAATCCCCACGGTTATCGTTTCGTCGAATTTCCCATTTACAATGCCGTTTCTGTTGTTTTCTATAAAGCCGTTTCTCCTTTATTCCCCTCATTAACCGTCGAAGTTGCTTCCCGTCTAATTTCCATCTTTTTCTCTCTTATCACTGGCTTTCTTATTTTTCTTATCGGACTTCAAATCACCAAAAACTTTTGGCCCTCATTTTTAGCCACCACTACTTTTCTTTTCCTGCCATTTTCAATCTATTATTCCCGAACCATTCTTCCCGAACCCACCGCTGTTCTTTTTATGATGCTTACTCTGTACCTTTTTCCCAAATCCCGGCTACTATCCGGCATTTCTTTAGCCCTCGCCATTCTTACTAAGCCTTTTACCGGCATAATTATTTTCCCTTTACTTTTTTTCTACTCTCTTCGGCTTAACCTTTTTAAGCCCAAAACTCTCCTCTCCCTCTTTTTTTTCGCCCTGATTTCGCTTTTACCCTTTTACCTCTGGCGCCAATGGATTAGTCAATTTCCCGAAGGCATCCCCGCCAGCAATTGGCTGTTTAACGAAGGTGGCCTTCGTTTTCGTCCGGCCTGGTTTCGTTGGTTATTTTTCGAACGGATCGGCAAATTAATTCTTGGAATTTATGGCGTTATTCCCTTACTTCTTGGCTTTGCCTACAAAAAAAATCACTCCCAACTTTTTTGTCTATTAGCCTCTGCCGGCATTCTTCTTTATTTTTCCATCATTGCCCGTGGCAACATTCAACATGACTATTATCAATTTTTAATTACCCCTCTTTTATCTTTAATTATCGGTTTTGGCCTTTATTACCTCTATCAGTTTGTTTTCGATCAAAAACTAATCGCTCTTTTGGTTACTTTTTCTGTCTTTGCCGCCGCTCTTTTTTACTCTTGGTTCCAAGTTCAGGAATATTACAAAATCAATAACCCGGTTATTATGGAAGCCGGAAAAATGGTTGACCAGTTAATTCCCAAAAACTCTCTTGTGGTTGCTCCCTACAATGGCGATACCGCCTTTCTTTATCAGACTAACCGTTCCGGTTTCCCGATCGAAATATATGATTTTCCCAAATTCTTTTCTCTCTACAAAAATTATCCCATTTATTATGTCTCTACCACTTACAATGGTTATACCAACGAGTTAATCTCAAAATATCCTACCATCTTTCGTTCCGATAAATTTATAATACTTTATCTCCATGAACCCAATCAAAACTAAACGAAAAATTCTAATGATTACGCCTTACATCCCCCGACTTTCCCAATCCGGCGGTCAAAGACATTCTTTTTACTCTATTAAATACCTCTCACCCAAAAACGATATCCATCTTATCTGCATTTCTCCTGACGAAGAAGGCTTACCCGAAGTTAGCCAATATTGCCAAAAGGTTGTCGTTGTTCATCGGGGAAAAACCTGGGATCCCCGAAAAATTCTTTCCACCGGGCTTAGTCCCTATCCGTTTTTGTTAGTTAAATACATCAGTGACGACCTTAAAAAAGCTATTCGCTATGAACTCCGACATCACCATTTTGACCTTATCCACTGTGACTGTATTTATCCCATGCCGAGTATTCCAAAAACCAAAATTCCCATTGTCATGGTTGATGTCACCATCGAATACGCCATTTATCAACATTTCGTTCAGTCACTTTTCGGCTGGTCCCGCCTCCTTAAACCTCTTCTTTGGATCGATGTCCTCAAGCTAAAGTACTGGGAAACTCATTATTGGAAAAACACCCATACTGTTTTCATGTTTAGCTCTGAAGACCAAAGATATGTTTCCAAAATTACCGGCCGGCCTGATATTCACGTTTTTCAGGATGGAGTTGATCCGGAATATTTTAAGCTTCCGCTAAAAACCGAAAAATCACCTGATCCCACCATTCTTTTTGGTGTCTCCAATATGAAATGGATGCAAAATCAGGAATCGGCCGATCTGGTTCTGAAAAATTTTTGGCCATCTATTAAAAAAACCTATCCCAAAGCCCGTCTTTACATTGTCGGCCGCCATGCTCCGGATCTCTATGGCAAATATTCCTCAAAAGATATCATTGTCACCGAGGCTGATGCCGAAGGCGGATCACACGATCCACAGTATTTCTACGAATACTGCTGGTTACTTTTGGCCCCCATGGGCAGTGGTGGTGGCACCCGCAACAAATTTTTGGAAGGTATGACTTTTGGCCTACCGGTAATTACCAATCCCGAAGGTGGCATGGGCAATATCGAAATCGAAAATGAAAAACACGCCATTGTTTGTCCTTCAAAAGACATTCTTAGCCACGTCTTCAAAGTCATCAATGATAAAAAATACCGGGAGTCTATCGGTCAAAATGCCAAAAAACTGATGAAAGATAAGTATTCTTTTGATAAATGTGTCGACGGCCTAAACCAAATATATGATCAAATCACCCAAAAGCATTAACCCCGTTCTCTCTGTAGTTATTCTCAATTTTAATACCGGTGACTATCTTCAAAAATGTCTCCAAAGCATTAGACTTTCAGATCTAGATTCTAAAAAGTATGAAATTATCGTCATTGACAATGCCTCCTCCGACCAAAGCATCTCTTTAGCCAAAAAAGTTTCTCTACTAAACACTAAATACTTAATACTAAATACAAATCTGGGTTTCGCTGCTGGCAACAATCGTGCCCTTTCCATCCTTTCCCCATCGTCTAAATTTGTCCTCTTTCTCAATCCCGACACCACCGTCGAACCCCAAACCTTTTCCAAAATGCTGACGTTTTTTCAAGAAAATCCAAAAGTCGACGCCGCCACTTGTTATCTCAAGTTTGCTCTTACCGGTAAGCTCCAGCCCGAATGTCACCGCGATTTTCCCACTCCTCTGACCGCCATGCTTCATTTCACCGGCATCTCCAGCCGGGCTTATTTCATGGAATATTTAGACTATTCCAAAATCCAAAAAATCAATGCTTGCTCCGGAGCCTTTCTGATGATCAAACGCTCGGTAGGGGATTCAATCAACTGGTGGAATGAAAAATATTTTTACTACGGTGAGGATCTTGATCTTTGCTACAAACTTCGTCAAAAGGGTTATTCCTTTTATTTCTATCCTTTTACTCAAGTTACCCATTATCAGGGAATTTCTTCAGGCATTATAAAAGAAACTCAAAATATTTCTACCGCTTCTCCTCAAACCCGACTCCGTATTGCTTTGGCTTCAACCGAAGCCATGCGTATTTTTTATCAGGAAAACTTAATGAATAAATATTCTCCTCCGGTTCGCTTTATAGTTTTATCCGGGATAAAACTGTTAGAATTATTACGTATTTTTAAAGCTAAATGCCTCTAAAAAATATTGTTATCGATGCTCGTCTCTATGGTCCCAAACACACCGGTATCGGCCGTTATACTAAAAATCTTTTAATCGCTCTCTCCGATCTTCCCCAATTTTCTAAATATCGATTCACTGTCGTCACCTATAACGATCTTCGATCCGACATTCAAGCCGACTTGGGCAATAAATTTCAATACGTTTTTACCGACATTCCCCATTATTCTCTTTTAGAACAAATCAAGTTTCCTTCACTTCTCAATCAACTCCATCCGGATTTAGTTCATTTTACCCATTTCAATAAGCCCTTTTTATATTCCGGTAAATCGGTAGTTACCATCCACGATCTCATCAAGCATTATTTTCATGGCCCGAAGACTACTACCAGAAATCCATTTTTATATTGGCCCAAATATTGGCTTTATCGATTGTTAACAGACCATGTTATCAAAACTAACCCGCTAATTGTCCCAACTGTTTATTGGCAAAAAAAATTAGCTACTGATTTCAATCTAAAACCCACTCAAATCACCGTTACCCAAGAAGCCGTCGATCCAAAGTTTCTTCATCACCAAGCGAAGTCCGTCTCTGGTGGAAAATTAAAAATTGAAAATTATCTTGTTTATACCGGCAATCTCTACCCTCACAAAAACCTTATTGTCCTTCTTCAAGCCCTCAAATTTCTTCCCGATATCAAATTAAAAATTATCTCCGCCCGCAATTTCTTTACCGACAAACTTCAGTCGCAAATCAAATCCCTCAACCTACAATCTCAAGTCGAATTTTTAGGCTATCTAACCGACGCCGAATTTAGTCAGGTTTATTCTCACGCTCTGGCCTTGGTTCACCCGTCTTTGATGGAAGGCTTTAGTCTTACCGGTCTTGAAGCTATGGCCCTAAATTGTCCGGTAATTTCCAGTAATGCAAGTTGCCTACCGGAAGTCTACGGTCAATCCGTTCTTTATTTTGATCCTTTTAAACCAATGGCTCTTGTTGACCAAATCAAAAAACTCCAAGCTTCAGATACTCTCCGTCAAAAGTTAATTAAGCTTGGCCAACTTCAGGTTGCCAAATATTCCTGGACTAAAACCGCCCAAAAAACCATGGCTGTTTATGAAAAACTCCTCACCTAAAATCGCTATTTTTTACGACTGGTTGAATCAATGGGGTGGAGCTGAAAAAGTTCTTCTTAATCTTCTAAAAATTTATCCGAAGGCTCCTGTCTTCACTCTTTTCCATGACCCTTCCAAAACAAATTGGCTACCCCCAACAACCACCGTCATTTCCTCGTTCATTCAAAAATTACCTTTTCACCGGTCTAATCCGGTTTTCTATACTCCAATATATCCCCTTGCCTTAGAACAATTCGATTTCTCTCAATATGATATTGTTATTTCCACCACCTCCACTGTCGGCCATTGTCTTTTAACTCTTCCCAACACGATGTTTATTTGTCATCTTCACACCCCCAACCGTCATCTTTACCAAAAACCCCCGTCAATTCTAAAACCAATTCTCAAAAAATATCAAAAAATAGACCGGATCTATTCGAAGCGCCCGGATTTCTATACTACCAATTGCCTTACTACCCAAGCCCGCATTCAAAAAAATTACCATCGTCCTTCAACAATTATTTACCCCGGCATCAATCTCGACCGGTTTAAACCGTCTTCTAGTAATCGGCTATCTGACAAATATTTTCTGACGGTTTCCCGCCTTGTTCCTTATAAAAAAGTAGAAATAGCTATTAAGTCCTGTATTAAGCTCAATTTAATCTTAAAAATTGTCGGTACCGGTCGAACAGAAAGGTATTTAAAAAATAAATATTCTCAATTTAAAAACATTCAATTTTTAGGTCTGATTTCCGATAGTACTCTCATTGCTCTTTATCAAAATTGCCAAGCTCTTATCTGTCCCCAAAAAGAGGACTTTGGCCTCACTCCCCTCGAAGTTCAGGCTTGTGGTCGTCCGGTTATTGCCTACCGGCGTGGTGGTATCACCGAGACGGTTATCGATCAAAAAACCGGCCTTTTTTTTAACCACCAGACAACGTTCTCTCTAATAAAAACCCTCAACAAATTCCATCACTTCAAGTTCGACTCCGACACTTGCGTTCAAAATGCTTCCCGCTTTTCTGAAAATAACTTTATGCTAAACTTTAAAAACACCGTTAACAACTTATGGCATCAATTTCAAACCACTACATTTTAATTCTCTGCGGAGGTAGTGGCCCCCGCCTTTGGCCTCTTTCCCGAGCTGACCATCCCAAGCAATTTCTTCACCTCAATAGCCAAAATTCCCTCCTCAAAGAAACTTTTCTTCGGGCCCAAAAAATAGTCAACCGCGACCACGTCTTTCTCATCAGCAACAATAATTATCAAAAAACTATCATCCAGAACCTGTCGGGATTAATTTTACCGGAAAATCTAATTCTCGAACCCGACAAAAAAAATACCGCCATGGCTATTCTTTACGCCTCATTTGTTATCGGCCAAATTAATCCTAAGGCCGTCATTACCACTTTTGCCTCCGACCACTTTATCGATAAGCTCAAAAATTTTTCCAACGATATTCTTTTATCAGCCGATTTGGCCAATACTCATAAATCAATTCTTACCATCGGGATTAAGCCAACTTACCCCAGTCCCTCATATGGCTATCTGCTTACCAAGCCAACTACTTTCAAATATCGTCAGGTCACCAAATTCACCGAAAAACCGGACCAAAAAATTGCTCAAAATTTTATTAAAAACCATAACTATTATTGGAATTCCGGTATTTATACTTTTACCGTTACCACCCTTATTAATGAATTTAAACTTCACAGCCCAAAATACTTTGATCTTTTTAACCAACTTCAAAAAAATCCCAAAAACATTAAAAAAAGCTACTCCCTATCTCCCAACTTAGCTATCGACATTGCCATCTCTGAAAAATCCAAAAATCTTCTCCTTGTTCCTGCTACCTTCGACTGGAGCGACATCGGTGAATGGAAATCAATTTTTCAACTTTTGCCCAAAACCGAAAACGATTTTGCTTCACTAAATAAAAACCAGCCAATGCTTTCAATTAATTCCAACTCCTGCCTTATTTCCGGCAATTCTAAAAAGTTAATCGGTCTGATTGGTATTCAAAATATCGGCATTATTGATACCAAAGATGCTCTATTACTGGTTAATTTATCCGGTAACGACAGTTTTTTAGTTCGCGATCTGGTCGGGCAAATTGTCAAAAATCCCAAGCTCAAAAATTATTTTCTAAAATCACATGAATAATCTCTCTCCTTTCTCCCAAACACACCCTGTTTTATTTCAAATAGTTAAAAGAACTATCGATATTTTAGGCTCTATTTTTCTTCTCGTTCTTTTTTCGCCCATCATGCTTATTACTGCCATTTTGGTCAAAGTCACTTCGCCGGGACCAATAATTTTTAAACAAAAAAGAGTAGGGAAGGGGAGCAAGGAATTTTGGATGTACAAATTTCGCAGTATGTTTATCGGCGACAACGACCAGATACTAAAAGAAAACTACCCAAAACTTTGGGAAAAATATAAAAATGCCGGCTGGAAATTACCCATGAACGAAGATCCGCGGATCACTCCTGTCGGCAAAAAAATCCGGGCCTTAACCATTGATGAATTTCCCCAGTTAGTGAATGTTCTCCGGGGCACTATGAGCCTGATTGGTCCCCGGGCTTACCGCGAAGAAGAACTTCGCGATTATGAACAAAAATTTCCTCACACCCAAAAATGTATTCAGGACATCCGTTCAGTCAAGCCCGGCATCACCGGCATTTGGCAAACTTCAGGCCGGAACGACCTAACCTTTGAACAACGGGCTAAGCTCGACTCATATTATGTCTGTCACCGTTCCATTCGCCAAGAAATCATGATTCTTCTTAAAACTCCTATGTCTATGCTTTCTCGCTGGTAATTTTTTAAAATATACCTTAAACTGTAACAATGCCCGAAACAATTCCTTTGCCGCCGGTCATCATCAAACCAAAACGAAAGCTTTTCCCCATCTTACTTTCCATTTTTTTGGTTTTTCTCGCCGTTGTTGCTCTGATTTTTACCATTGGCTTCTTCACTTTCTTCGTTCCGGGCAAAAAGCTTTACTCTCAAGTCATCCAGGCCAAAACCATCGCTCTTGAACTTAAAACTGCCGCCGAAAACAAAGATTTAGTTTTAGCCCAAACCAAAATTTCTTCACTCAAAACTCAAGTTCTTAACATTCAAAAATCTTATAAAGGTTTCTCCTACCTTCGATCTCTCCCCTACGCCAAAGATTATTATCGCGATGGCCAAATGCTTCTTTCCGCCGGACTTGATGGTCTTGATACCGGTGAAATACTGATCAAAGCCATTGAACCTTATCAGGATTTTCTAGGGGTCAAAGGTAGCGCTACCGATAGTGCCAAAACTACCGAAGACCGGATTGCTTTTCTTACTGAAACCGCCGAAGGACTTATTCCCCATCTTGATAGCATTGAGGGCAAACTTTCTAATATTGAAAACTCTCTCAACCAAATTGATATTTCCCGTTATCCTACCGAATATAAGGGTCAAAAAATCCACTCTACCTTTCTCAAAGCCAAAGAAACTCTGGCTGAAGTTCACAAGTTTGTCAAAGACGGTCGTCCTATTCTTACCAAAACTTCCTGGCTTTTAGGTAAAGACACTCCCAGAAATTATCTTTTAATTTTTCAAAATGACGCCGAACTTCGTCCTACCGGTGGTTTTTGGACCGCCTATGGCACCATCAAAGTTGATAAGGGTAAAATTAGTCCGGGAATCAGTAGCGATATCTATACACTTGATGCCAAGTTCAACAGCACCATCCCTGCTCCCCGTCCCATCAAGGCCTACCACATCAATGTTCCTTATTGGAATATCCGTGACCTAAATCTTTCTCCCGATTTTCCCACTAGTATTCAATTGTTTTTGGAAAAATACCAAAAATATTCCGGATCCAAAGATAAAGTCGATGCCGTTATCGCTCTCGATACCCAAGTCTTAGTTGATATGGTAAAAGTTTTAGGCCGGGTTGGCGTCCCCGGATTTGGCAATTTTTCCGCCGATCCGGATAAGCGCTGTGACGGCTGTCCTCAAATAATCTACCAACTCGAATGGCTGGCCGGACAACCTAGAAATTATCTTGAATTAAACCGCAAGGGTTTCCTCGGACCGCTAATGCATTCCCTTTTAAGCAATGCCATGGGCGCCGAAAAAAGCAAAATCGCTCCGCTGGCCGAAGGGCTTATCAATAATGTTCTTCAAAAACATATGCTTTTCTATTTTTCCGATCCCGAAATTCAGGCTGCTGGTGTTTTAGCCAATATTTCCGGTAGTATTACCGAAACCAATCCAAACACTGACTACTTCCATCTCAACGACGCCAATATGAGCAGTGCCAAAACCAATTTGTTTCTAATTCAAAAAATAAAACACGAAATTATCAGCAAAGATGGCATCGTCGAGCACCAAGTTACTGTTACCTATACTAATCCCAGTAAGGCCTCAAACTGCAATCTGGAAAAAGGAGACCTTTGTCTTAATGCCCCCAAATATCGTGATTGGTTTAGGTTTTATGTCCCCAAAGGCTCAAAATTTATCAAGATGACCGGATCTGAAGTTGAGCCTGTTTTGTATGAAGAACTCGGTAAGCAAGTTTTTGAAGGTTTTTACGGTGATAAATATCCTCTTTATGCCCAAAGTAGCGCTAAGGTTAGCATCCAATACCAAACTTCAGTTCCCGCCAGTTCCAACTATACCCTCTATCTTCAAAAACAACCCGGCACTAAGCCAATTGAATATGAACTGATTGTTAACAAACAAAAACAAACTTTTAATTGGGTCTCCGACAAGATCATCAAGCTGGCTCTCTAATGCCTCGCTATTTTTCCACTACCGCCATTGTCATCAATAAAAAAAGTGTCAAAGAATCAGACTTATTGATTACTCTTTTAACCCCAAGTTTAGGAAAAATAGTGGCTATCGCCAAAGGTGTTAAAAATATAAAAAGCACCCGGCTGGGTTCACTTCAGCTAGGGAACTTAATCAAAGCTCACTTTTATTCAAAAAACAATTTTCTTTGGCTTTCAGAAAGCCAAACCATAGTTTCTTTTCTTCAAACCGACAAAAGTCTTGCCCAGCTTAATTTGTTATTTTATTTCTTAGAAATTATCAACCATTTCATCGCTGAAAATCAAAATATCGAAGGCGTCTTTGACATTTCCTGCCATCTTGTCGACGCCATCAATCGTAATCAGGTCAAAACCTATATCCAAAACGAAATCCTATTACTTCATACCTTAGGTTTTGGTACTTCGGAGGATATTACCCAATCGTTTAATCAAAAAAACTACCGGGCCTGTCAAAAACTACTCAAAAATACTTTTGAATCCATCATCGAGCACCCTCTCCAGAGCAATAAGCTATTCCGATAATCTTTCGTATATAATATCTTCATGGCAACTGAAAAAGATGCAGATCTTGTCCAAAAAATTGTCTCTCTTTGTAAGCGTCGGGGAATTATTTTTCAAAACAGTGAAATTTATGGTGGTGTTCAAGGGTTCTACGACTACGGGCCTGTCGGTTCGCTCATGAAATATAATTGGAAAAATCTGTGGTGGACCGATAATGTCGTCAAACGCCGCGATGTTGTTGGCATCGACGGTAGTATTATTACTCATCCCCGTGTGTGGGAAGCCTCGGGCCATGTTCAAAATTTTGGTGATATTTTAGTTGAATGCAAATCCTGCCATAAACGGTTTCGCCCTGACCTGATCGATAATGCCACCAAATGTCCTGAATGTGGCGGGGAATTTACTCAAGGTAAAAAATTTAACATTTTATTTCACACTGAAATCGGCGTTATCGAAGGCGAAAAAATGCCGGCTTATTTAAGAGGGGAAGCTTGCCAAAATATTTACCTTGACTTTAAAAACATCGTCGACAGTTGTCGCGTCAAAATTCCTTTTGGTATCGCTCAAGTCGGTAAAGCTTTCCGAAATGAAATTACACCTAAGAATTTTCTTTATCGTACCCGCGAGTTTGAACAATGGGATATTCAGTATTTTGTCCACCCGTCAGAAATGGACAAGTGGTATGAATACTGGAAAGAACAACGAATGGTCTGGTATCAAAAATTCTTTAATCAAAAAGAGAGCCTACGTTTTCGCCAACATCAAGAAGACGAATTAAGTTTCTACGCTAAAAAAGCCTTTGATATCGAATATAACGCTCCTTGGGGCTGGGCCGAAATGGAAGGCATTCATTGGCGTTCCGATTACGACCTGACTCAACATTCCAAGTTTAGCGGTCAGGATCTTTCCTATACCGATCCGATTACCCAAGAAAAATATCTTCCTTGGATAACTGAAACCTCGGGCGGTGTTGACCGTAGCTTCTTTTTTCTTCTTTTAGATGCCTATCGCGAAGACAAGTTGGAAAACGGAGAAATTCGCACTTGGCTTAAAATTAATCCAAAAGTCTCTGCCTATAAATTGGCTATTTTCCCACTTGCTTCCAACAAACCGGAGTTAATTCAAAAAGCTGAAAGCCTTTATCAGGATCTTTCCGATAAATTTTCCGTTGATTTTGACGACAGTAGCAATATCGGTAAAAAATATCGTCGCCAGGACGAAATTGGTACTCCTTGGTGTTTGGTCGTCGACTTCCAAACGCTGGAAGACAGCACCGTTACTATCCGCGACCGCGACACCATGGAACAAATTCGACTCCCTTCTACTGAAGTTTCCGAATGGCTTCAAAACAAGTTAAAATAATTAATAATCATTTTATGAAACTAAATAAAATATCCGTAATTTTAGCCGTTACTTCTTTATTGCTTTTTTCTTCCTGTGGCAAAAAAACTACCCCCACCATCACTCCCACTCCCACTCCGGAGCTAGTTGAATTAAAGCTCGATCAAAAACCCTTTATTTCTTTAACTCCCAGCGCTGACGGCCACGAAATTAATCTAAAAATTTCTGAAATTAGTAACGTGATCAAAGAAATCGACTATGAATTAGTTTACGATGCCGGATCCGTTGGTACCGAAATCCAAAAAGGGGTTAACGGCACCATTAAGGTTGATGGTTCTACCGCCCTAAAAAATATTCTTTTGGGTACTGAAAGTTGTACTAATGGCTGTAAACGCAAATATGACGAAGGCGTCACCGGCGGCAATCTCATCCTCAACTTTCGGGCTCCGCCCAATCAAGCAGTCAGCTTCGAAACTCCTTTTGCTTTAAAAACCACTGCCGAAATTAAAAAAACCGGCAGTCTTAGCTTAGAAGGTTTTTCTATTAAGCCCAAAACCACTTTAACCGGTAGTCAGTTTTTCATTATTATGAAAAATTTTCAGGACAACGGTTATTCTGTTTTTAGCAACGGTCAAAATTCCCTGGTTGGTAACTATCCGGCTCAATGATCTACCACCAACCCGTACTTCTTCAGGAAACTATTGATCTTCTAAGTCCATCTCCGGACAAAGTTTTTATCGATTGCACTCTCGGTCACGGTGGCCATACGATAGAGCTTCTTAAGTGCGGCGCTACTGTTTTTGGCATCGATCAAGACCCTTCTAACCTCGCTATCGCTTCCGATCGTATTCGGGAACTCAATCTGAGCAAAAACTTCACTCCCATCAACGAAAACTTTTCCGAACTTACTTCCGTTTACAAAAAGTATATCCACCATCAAGTTAACGGTATTCTCTTTGATCTCGGTCTAAGTCAAAACCAACAAACCGCTACCGATAGGGGATTCTCCTTCAACGATACTCTATCGCTTGATATGAGATTGAGTCCCGTCACCCAATCTCAAACCGCCGAAAATTTTATCAATACTGCTTCCCCCGAAGAACTTTATTCCGCTTTTTCCAAAATCGCTCAAGAGCAATACAGTCAGCCCCTGGTCGACGAAATTATTCACCATCGCCAGAAACAAAGTATCAAAACCGGTCAACAGTTGGCCAATATCATCAGGGATTTTTATCAAAAAAAACACGTTAAAACCGCTATTGATCCGGCTACTAAAATCTTTTTGGCCCTCAGAGTTTTAGTTAATGACGAATTTGCAAATCTAAAAAGTGTTCTTTCTCAAACTCTTGAAATTGTTTCTCCAAAAGGGACTGTCTGTGTTATTTCTTTTCATTCCGGTGAAGACCGTATTGTTAAGCAGTTCATCCAAAAATACCACCTCTCCAAAACCAAGCTTATTATCCCTTCTTCTGAAGAAATTCGCCTCAATTCTCTTTCTCGCTCCGCCCGTCTCCGATCGTATACAATTGTATAGTGTTTCAAAAAATACTCTTCATCGGTTTTATCGTTTCTTTCTGCAGTCAAATTCTTTTTTCTCTTTTTTATAGCCAGGAAATTGTCAGACAAAACACTCTTTTGCAAAAACAACTGGAAGTCCAAAACTCACTCACCCTCCAAGAACAACTTTTAGAAAATCAATTAGCCAAATTTAGCTCAATTGAGCTTATCAACCAAACTCTCCAAAAGGATAATTATCAACCCATTCTCCAAACCATCAACCTCCATGATTCCTCCCAACCTTAAAAATCGCCAAAAAATACTTTATCAAACCGTTTTTCTTTTTTTTATTCTGGTCTCAGTTCGGCTTTTCTATTGGCAAATAATCCAGGGATCAACCTTAAAAAAAATAGCTGAATCACAACTTTATCGGTTAGAAAAAATAAAACCGGATATTGGAAAAATATTCTCCTCTGACCAATTTCCCCTTGTTACCAATGAAACTAAATATCAACTCTCGCTTTACAAACCAAATATAAAAAATCTTCCCGAAGTTATCGTTCTCATTAACACCCTTATTTCCGATCCTACTTCTAAAAATCAGTCCCTCCTTGCAAATTTTCAAAACAGTCCCTCTCAAAAATGGATTACACTACCAAAAACCGTTGAGGCAAGTCAGGCTAGTCAACTTCAAAATACCGGGGTTTTAGTTGAAAAAATTCAAAGTCGTTTCTATCCCGAAAACAATCTGGCTCTTCCCATTCTCGCCAGAGTTGAAAAATACTACCAAAAACAACTTTCGGGTCGGCTCGGTTATTCTCTTGTACCCAAAGACGCTCTTGGCCAAAGTCTTCTTACTCAAAAAAGCTGGCAGATGGACCCTGTTCCGGGCCAAAATCTATATCTTTCGCTTAATCGCCAAATTCAATTTTTATCAGAACAAACTCTGGCTGCCGGATTAAGCAAATATGTTGCGGATTCCGGATCAATTAGTATTATGGATCCAAAAACTGGTCAAATATTAGCTATTACTAGCCTGGTTAGTACTTCTTCGGCCTCGCCGAGTGCCACTTTCGCTTCACTCTCTGCTCTCACCGATCTTTTTGAACCGGGCTCAATTTTTAAGCCTCTCGTTGTTGCTATGGCTCTCGACAGCAATTCCATTAAGCCGGACTATGTTTGTTCCGAATGTCAAAAACCACTAATTATCGACAGCTACACAATCCAAAATTGGAATCAGGAAATTCACCCCGATTCTCCCCTTCGGGATATTATTAAAAACTCCGACAATGTCGGCATGAGTCTCATAATTCGCCAGCTTGGTTTAACCAATTTTTTAAAATATTTCAAATTACTTAGTCTCCATCAAAAAACCAATATCGATCTTCCCGGCGAAGCCAAGCCCATCTTAAAAGATTATTGGGCCAATATCGATTTGGCCACTGCCTCTTTTGGCCAAGGCTTCGCCATTAATCAAATTCAAATGCTCTCCGCCTTCAACGCCCTTGCCAACAATGGTCTTTGGGTTCGTCCAAAAGTTGCCATTCAATCAAAAACTGAAAACAAATCAAACATCCAAATTTTTAAACCAGCCACCATTAGTATCGTTAACACTATTCTTAAATATGCCGTCGAAAACGGTGCCATCTCCCAGCTTAAACCAAAAAACCTGGAAGTCTGTGCTAAAAGCGGAACTGCTCAAGTTGCCGTCAAAGGTGGCTACACTGATTCTCAAACTACCGCTTCCTATATTGGTTTTTCTCCCTGTACTAACCCAAAATTTACCATGATCATTACTATTAATAATCCCAAAAGCTCCCCTTGGGGATCCAGTACCGCCGCCCCACTTTGGTTTGAACTAGCCGAAAAAATTACCCCCCTGCTATAATCATCCTATCGCCCTATGTTTTTCCAAAAAATCAAAAACGTCTTTTGGCACCTTCCCAAAAGCATTTTTTTTCACTACTACTACGGCCAACTTTCAAATAAACTAACCCTTATCGGCATTACCGGTACTGACGGTAAAACTACTACCTGTACCCTTATTCATCAGGTTCTCCAAAAATCAGGTATTAAATCGGGTCTCATTACTACTATTACTTCACCCGGTCTTCATAACACAAGTCCAAAACCGCAGGAAATTCAGCGATATTTTAAAAAAATTATTTCTGAAGGTTGTACTCATTGTGTTTGTGAAATTACTTCTCACGCTCTTGACCAAAACCGATTTTGGGGTTGTAATTTCGCTGTTTCTGCTATTACCAACATTTCCCACGAACATCTTGATTATCATAAAAATATCAAAAATTATATTGCCTCCAAAACAAAATTATTTCTTCAAAGTAATTTTGCCGTTCTCAACCGAGACGACCAATCATACGAACAAATAAAAAATGTTATTACCTGTCCCATAATTTCTTATAGCATCACAAACCCTTCGGATTTTCAGGCCAATAATATTATTTCAGACGCAGATGAACTCCGGTTTTCCGTTGGTAAAACTAATTTTTCCACCAACAGCAATTACCATTATCAAATTTACAATATTTTAGCGGCCTTTATTGTTACTCAAAAACTCAATATCGATCAGGAAATATTTTTAGAAACTATTAAAAAGTTTCCCGACGTCAAAGGTCGGCGGGAAGAAATACCAAACGATCAAAAAATTAGAACAATTATCGATTTTGCTCACACCCCCAATGGACTTAAACAAACCTTAAGCTCACTCAAAAAAATCACCAAAGGTAAATTAATTGTCATCTTTGGTGCCACCGGCGGTCGCGACAAACAAAAAAGACCGATTATGGGTCAAGTTGTTACCCAATTAGCCGACATTACTATTATTACTGCCGACGACACTCGAACTGAAAAAATCGAAGACATAAATCAGCAAATAATTTCCGGCATTACCAAAAAAGATGCTATTTATTACAACATTCCCAATCGACAAGATGCCTTTAATTTAGCTATAAAACTGGCTAAACCGCTAGATACTGTTATTGCTTGTGGCAAAGGCCACGAAACAACCATTCTCCACGGTAAAACCGAATATCCTTGGTCCGAAGCTGAGGCTTTTCGAACTGCTATAAAATTAAAAAAATCATGATAGCTACCAATCTCTCTCTTTCCACCACCGACGAAAATATCGAAAAAAATTACCAAAACGGTCTCTTACCCCAAAGAAACCAAAAGGGCCTTTTCTATCAAGACTCCAGTTGCCGTAGCCAGTTAACTAATCTTCAGCTTAGCTCTGAAAACAAAAGAATCCTTAAAAAAACGGAGTCTTTTACTTACAAAAAAGTTCCCTTATCGGAATTTGACTTTACTCTTGAGACTCAAAAACAAATATATCAATGGCTTAAGGTTCAAGGCTGGGATTTTCCTATAAGTTCCGTCAAATATGTTTTCCAAAACCATCTCTTCAACCAACTATATCTTTGGCAAAACCAAAATCAGGAAACCATCGCTTATTCTATTTGTTATTTTTCACCATCAATCTCACATGTTGCCTATGTTTTTTACGATCCTCAATATTCAAAAACCAGCCTTCCCATCAGGCTCTCCCTTCAAGTCGTCGTCGATAGTCATCAATTAGGTTTAAAATATTGCTATCTTGGTCGATTTTCCCCCCCTCTGGGATTTTATAAACGAAATTTTCCCGGCTTTGAATATTTTCACGATAATATCTGGTCACCCTATCCATGAAAATACACATTCTTGGCGTTGCCGGCACCATGACCGCTCCCTTAGCTGTTGAGTTAAAACGTCTTGGTCATGAAATTAGCGGTTCGGACCAGGAAAAAATCTATCCGCCTTTTAGCTATTTACTTAAAAGGGCTAAAATTCCCATCAATCTTACTCCCATCAGCCCACAGCTTGATCTTTGTATCATCGGTTCCTCGTTTAAGTCGTTTTCTCAAACCAGACAAGAATATCAGCAAATTTTATCTCAAAAAATTCCCTACATTTCCGCCACTAAATATCTCGCCCAGAATATCGGCAAAAAAAATACGGTTCTTGTCGCCGGGTCTTTCGGCAAAACCACCATTACTAGTCTATTAGTCTGGATCTTTAATCAGGCCCGTCTCAACCCTTCCTATATGTTTGGTGGCACCAGTCTCAATCGTCTCCCATCGTTAAAGATGAGCTCATCAGAATGGTCAATAATTGAAGCCGATGAATCCATCAATGGCCTTGATAAACAGGCAAAATTTCTTATCTATCCGGTCAAATATCTCCTCATCACCAGCGCCAACTGGGAACACAAAGAGTCATATCAAACCGAGGCTGACAATCAACTGGCCTTTCAAAAACTTATCAAAAGAATTCCCAAAAACGGTTTTATTGTCTACAACCCTCAAGACCAACATCTAAGCAGTTTGATCTCTGGAGCCAAGTGTCCGATCATACCATATAATTTCGACTTAAAGTTTAAAACCCGACTTCCGGGAGACTACAATGATCAAAATATTACCGCTGTCTATACCCTCTGCCAAAAACTAGGATTAGCCAACCATCTGATTCAAAAGGGGATTCAAAGCTACAAAGGAATTGCCCGCAGACTTCAGTTGCTAAAAGTTTGCCAGGAAATCCATTTTTACGATGATTTCTCCCAGTCAGTTAATCGCCTCAAACCAACCATTAATACCATTAAAAATCTCCATCCTCAAAAACCAATAAAAGTTTTTTACGAGCCACATGCTTCATTCACCCAACACCCTGATTTTGTCACCGAACTAACAAACGCCTTTGAAGATACTGCCGAAATTGTCCTTTCTCAAATTAACTATAATCTTAATTTAACTAACAAAACCACCGCCAAAGACTTCAAAACAGCCATTGGTAACAAATTACTCTATCTTCCTTTATCAAAAGACATATATAATCATTACATCACAACACTTCAACCCCAAGACATCCTCATCCACTTCAGTTCCGGTGGACTTGAAGGCTTAAAAACATTTAAAAAAGTTATCGGCCACTTTTCTAAACATTAATCAATCTTATGTCTCGATATATCGTCACCGGCGGTCAACCTTTAAGCGGAGAAGTTTCTATCCGTGGTGCTAAAAACGCCAGCTTCAAACAAATTATCGCCTCGCTTTTAAGCCCCCACCCCACCCAGTTAACCAATATCCCTCAAATTTCTGATGTAAAAATTACTGAAAGTATCGCTAAACACTTAGGTTCAATAATCACAAAAACCGGCGAACACAGTCTTGAAATTTCTACTCCCAACATCACCACCTCCATTGTCCCTCACGGCACCGGAGAAAAATCACGGACTTCTTTTTTGTTTTCTGCCCCGCTTTTGGTCCGCACCGGTAAAGCTACTTTTCCCATGCCGGGTGGTGACAAACTTGGGGATCGGCCACTGGATCGTCTTTTTGACTGCTATGCCAAAATGAACATTAATGTCACTCCAAAAGATGATCTCGTTACTTTGGAAACCACCGGCATTAAGGCTACTAATTATACTTTTCCCAAGCCCTCTCACACCGTTACCGAATGTATTTTAATGACCGCCGCCATGGCTAACGGTGAAAGCATTATTGACAACACCGCTTTGGAACCCGAAATTGATGATCTGATTTTAATGCTTAACGATATGGGCGCTCAAATTAACCGCGATTCCAAAAATCTCAAACGCATCATCATTCAGGGCGTTCCGTGGCTCAAAGGCACCAAGCATGAAGTTATCTCTGATCGAAATGAATCGGTTACTTTTGCTTGTGCCGCCTTATCCACCAAAGGTTCAGTTAACATCCTTCGGATCGATCCAAAAATTATTACCACCTTTCTTGACACGATTACCCAAATGGGTGCCAAAACTGAAGGCGGAAAGGATGAATTTACCGTTTCTTGGGTCAAACCCCTTAAACCCATCGACATTCAAACTGGTCCGGAACCCGGCTTTATGACCGACTGGCAAGCGGTTTTTTCCGTTCTTCTTTCTCAAGCCATTGGCTGTAGCACTATCATTGAACGCGTTTATCCTTTCAGATTTCAACATATTAAAAACTTAGAAAATATGGGACTTAAGGCTACTTTTTTTAATCCCGAAGTTTCCGATCCCGATAACTACTATGAGTTCAACCCGGAAAGTAACCGGCCTGAATATTTCCACGGCGTTAAAATCTATGGCCCAACCAAGCTTAAACCTGCCAACCTTACCGTTACCGATTTAAGAGCCGGAGCTACCACTACCCTCGCCGCTCTTACCGCCATCGGCCAGTCCACTATCAGCGGAGTTGAATATATAGAACGTGGTTACGAAAAATTGGCCGAACGACTTCGTTCTCTTGGCGCCAATATTGAATATATTAAGACCTAAGCTCTATACTATAACCAATGACCCATCTTTATCTTGGCTTACTTCTTTTTTCCTTTCTCACCACCAGCATTTTAGTCGTTCCTTTTATTAATCTTTTGTATCGTCTTAAATTTCAACGTCAAAACCAAAAAACTCTCGATTTTCAAAATAAAAGAACTCCTATTTTTGACAAATTCCATTCTCAAAAAAGTGGTACCCCGGTTGGCGGCGGACTCCTTATTATCGTTTCTGTGTGCGTCATGTTTATCGTTCTTTTCCCTTTGTTAAAACTTTCAAAAATATTCATCTCCAGCAATTTTCAAATTAATCGCGAACTGGAAATTATTTTCTTCAGCTTCATTAGTTTTGGTCTCCTTGGGTTGTATGACGATGTTTTGAAATTCTTTCATTTTGAAAAAACCGGATTTTTCGGCCTAAGAATGAAGCACAAATTAATCCTTCAATTCTTTTTAGCCACCGTCATCTCTATTCTCATGTATTCTCGGCTCGGTATCAATTTCATCTATATTCCTTTCGCCGGCATTCTTAGATTAGGTTTCTTTTTTATTCCCGTGGCTTCAATTTTAATTGTTTCTTTCGCTAATTTTTTCAACATTACCGACGGCCTTGATGGACTCTCTTGCGGACTTCTTTTAATCGCTCTTTTTGCTTTCTGGTTTTTGTCCAGTAATTCGCTCGATACTCCCATCTCACTTTTCCTCTCTCTCTGGATTGGCGCTATCATTGCCTTTCTTTATTTCAATGTTCATCCTGCCAGAATTTGGCTTGGCGACGTTGGCGCTCTGTCTTTCGGTGCCACTTTTGCTGTCATCGCTCTAATTTTAGGAAGAGTTATTCCTCTGTTCATTGTCGGCGGCCTCTTTGTCATCGAAGGGCTAAGCAGTGCTCTTCAAATTTACTGGAAAGGTCACTTTGGAAAAAAATTATTTCCGGCCGCTCCTATTCATCTCACTCTCCAGCATCTCGGCTGGGAAGAACCAAAAATTGTTTTTCGGGCTTGGTTAGCCGGCATTATTCTTGCGATATTTGGCCTATGGCTAGGACTAAACTAGACGAACTTAAAACAGAAATTGAACACTATTTTGGAATACCCTATTTTTTTTCCGGTAAAGGCACCTGGCAGGAAATAAAAGCCGTTTCATCAGACTATAAAACCTTAAAAAAACAAAAAATTGGCATCGACTGTTCCGGATTGGCCGTCCATCTTCTCAATCTTTGGTTCCGTCAAAACCTCAAGGTTCGCCGCACTGCGGCTGATATGCTCACTAGCCCACCGCTCTCAAAACCCATAACTGATTTCAACTCGATTCAAACCGCCGACCTTATTCGCACCAAAAATGGCCATCATGTCATTTTTATTATCGAAAAAATAGGCGATGTTCTCTATTGCGTTGACAGCAGTCGGGAAGGGAGGGGGGTCCAGCTCCAAACTATTCCTCTTTCATCTCTTTCTCAAACCAATGGTATTTTCCGACTTATTTCTCCTCAACCAGCTCCCGATATTGTAGCGGACTAACCGACACTATTTCCACTTCAGTTCCGCATTCTTCACATTCTAAAATATCACCTACTTGTAAATTAGCACTTTTTTTAATCTCTGCCTTACAATCCGGACAAATTATTTTACTTTGATTATCGTCCATATTATCGTTTAAAATATATTAAGTTATTTTAACCCTATGACCCCTTTAATAAAACTGGATAACTACTATTTCAAAAGGGAAGACCAAAACCAAACAGGTTCAGCCAAAGACAGGAGCATTTCTCTCCAGGTTGAGCATCTCCTTCAAAATAATTTCCATTCTGCTGTTATCTCTAGTTCCGGCAACGCCGCCATTTCTGCCATCTTTTACTGCCGTCAAAAAAATGTCAACCTCACTATTTTCCTATCGCCAAAAATTAATATTCACAAGCTAGAGTTAATAAAAAAAGAAACTTCCAGTTTTCATCTGACCAATACTCCCAACTCCGACGCCTTTAAATATGCCAAAAATCATCAAGCTTATCTTTTACGCCAATCAACCGATCCTATCGCTCTCACTGGTTATCAGCAAATCGCTGAAGAGATAATTGAACAATTACCCAAAGTTACCAGTATTTTTGTTCCTGTTGGCTCCGGCACTACTCTTTTAGGAATTTCTCAAAAACTTCCTTCTACCGTTAAAATCTTTGCCGTTCAGCCGGCCTCTCATTGTCCTATTTCTTCCGTTTTCGACCAAAAATATTCTCCGGAAACCAAAACTATTACCGATGCTCTCTCCGTCAAACTTCTCCCCTTAAAACCAAAAGTTATTACTGCCATTAAAAAAACAAATGGTTCCGGCTTTGTCGTTCAAAACAAAGCTGTCGTCTCTTCCCAAGATTATCTTATTTCTCAAAAAATTATCACTTCACCGGAAGGAGCCTTGGCTTTGGCCGGCCTATCAAAAGCTCAAAAAAACAAAGCCGATATCGGTAACTATCCGGTTTTAC